>JAEEGL010613177.1_pt1 | contig 16558 bp, 19 predicted proteins | sample 9134231 | NCBI WGS metagenome assembly JAEEGL01 (sample SAMN16246548, study PRJNA631951) | gut metagenome | biome: gut microbiome; feature: rumen; material: fiber-attached | host: Bos | place: Iran: Karaj | collected 2018-10
TAAAATTTTTAGTTTCATATCCATAAATTTTAGCTAATTCAAAATCTAGCATTACCTTCCTTCCTCTAATTTCATAAATCATTGATTCAATATTTTCTTTTTCCATTTATTTATATCCTCCTACTATAATAATTACCGAAAAAGGTAAAAATTTTGGAAAAAAGATTATAAAAAATAATAATTCTTTTAAATTACCATAATTAATAGTATAATTATGGAGGAAATTAGGTGAAATGATGCAAAGTATTTATGGCTACACTTTAGACATGTTAAAAGAATATATGATTAGCTTGGGTGAAAAGCCATTTAGATCTTCACAAATTATTGAATGGCTTTACAGACAAAAGGTTAGATCATTTGATGAAATGACAAACATTAGTAAAGCATTCATTGAAAGATTAAAGGCTGATTTTGATTTAGATTTATTAGAATGTGTTACTAAGCAGGAATCAGCTGATGGAACTAAGAAGTTTTTATTTAGATTAAAGGATGGAAATCTAATAGAAACAGTATTAATGAATAATGAATACGGCTATAGTGCCTGTGTAACAACAGAGGTTGGCTGTAATATGGGATGTGTTTTCTGCGCATCAGGAATGAAGAAGAAACTAAGAAACCTAGAAACACATGAAATTGTATTACAGGTCTTAACCGCATCATTGTTAACCAATATAAATATTTCTCATGTTGTTGTCATGGGAATTGGAGAGCCATTTGATAATTATGATAATGTAATTAGATTTATCAAAATATTAAATGAGCCTAAGGGACTTGAAATAGGTGCTAGACATATTACTGTATCTACATGTGGATTAGTGCCTAAGATTTATGAATATAGTGAATTCCCTTTACAGGTTAATTTAGCTATATCACTTCACGCTCCTACAAATGAAATAAGAAATCAAATAATGCCTATTAATAAATCATACCCAATTGAAATATTAATGAAGGCAATTAAGGATTATATAGATAGAACTAATAGAAGAGTTACAATTGAATATATTTTACTTCAAGGAATTAATGATACAGTTTATGCAGCTAATGAATTAGCTAATTTATTATTTGGATTAAATGTATATGTAAATTTAATTCCATATAATGAGGTAAAGGAAAAGCCATATAAAAGAAGTAAAAAGGAAGATATGGTTAAATTCTTTGATATATTAAAGAAGAGAAAAATAAATGTACAACTAAGACGTGAACAGGGCTCTGATATAGACGCAGCCTGTGGACAGCTAAGAAGCAAACATATATCATAATGGTGGATGAATGGAACAAGGAAGAATTATAAATTTATGTGGTGGAGTTTATAAGGTTTTAATGGCTAATGGTGAAATTAGATCATTAAAGGCTAGAGGTAAGCTTAGAAGTGAAAAAGCATATCAGGTAAATGAAAAATCACTAAGTAGAAAAAAGGATGTTCAATATATAAAGAATTCTCCAAAGGTTGGAGATATTGTATTAATTGATAATGATATGATAGATTCATATTTACCTAGAAAAAACGAAATGATTAGACCTGATATATCTAATGTAGATCAAATATTATTAGTATTTGCTGCAAAGGAGCCTGATTTTTCATTCTTTTTATTAGATTTATTTATTGTTAATATCATTAATAAAAAAATAAAGCCACTAATTGTTATATCTAAAATTGATAAACTAACATCAGATGAGCTATCATCACTTAAAAATAATATGGAATATTATAAAAAAATAGGATATGATGTATTATTTGTTAATAGCCTAAATGGTGATGGTATTGATGAACTAAGAGAAGAGCTAAAGGGAAAGATAACAATCCTATCTGGACAAACTGGTGCTGGTAAATCCACTTTAATTAACGCTATCCTACCAGATTTTAATCTAAGAACCCAAGAAATATCTAAAAGCCTTGGTAGAGGTAAGCATACAACTAGAGAAACTAACTTATATATGTATGAGGATGGATTTATTGGAGATACTCCAGGATTTTCTAAACTAGATTTATCTAGCATAGATAAGGATGACCTAAAATATTTATTTGAAGAATTTAAAGATTATAAATGTTTTTTCAAGGATTGTAATCATAAAGAAAATATAAAGGGCTGTATGGTATGTGATGCAGCTAAGAATGGATTAATATTAAATTCAAGATATCAAAATTATTTAAAAATGTATGATCAAAAGGAAGGTAAAAAATAATGAAGATTGCATTATCTATCTTAACATTAGATTTTTCTAATGTTGAAAATAAATTTAAGGATTTAGCTAGCAAGGTAGATTATATTCATATGGATATAATGGATGCTGAATTTGTTCCTAATATTTCATTTGGATATGGTATAGTAGGAAATTTAAGAAAACTAACTGATAAACCATTTGATACACATCTAATGATGATGCATCCACAAAATTATATTAAGCAATTCGCGGCAGCTGGAAGCCAATACATTACCTTCCATGTTGAGGCTGATTGTGATGTATTATCTACAATTAAGCTAATCAAGGAAAATAATGTAAAGGCTGGTATTTCAATTAAGCCAAAGACAAGTGTTGAAGAAATTGAAAAATACCTACCTTATGTAGATATGGTATTAGTAATGTCAGTAGAGCCAGGCTTTGGCGGACAAAAATTTATGCCTTCAGCAATCGAAAAGGTTAAAAAGCTAAATGAGCTAAAGAAGGCTAATGAATATAATTATTTAATTAATATCGATGGTGGTATTAATGGTGATACTGCACCATCAATTGCAGATTATGTAGATTTAGCTGTTTCTGGATCATATATCTGTAACGCAGATAATCCAGATGAAAGAATTGAAATATTAAAGAAGCTATAGAATTAAAGAAAAAATCATTTATTATAAAAAAGTATTAATGTATAATTAAAATTGATTTGGAGGTACTATTATGGAAAAAATTAAAATGACTACTCCATTAGTTGAGATGGATGGAGATGAAATGACAAGAATCTTATGGAAAATGATAAAGGATGAATTATTATTACCATTTGTAGATTTAAAGACAGAATATTATGATTTAGGATTAATTGAAAGAGAAAAGACAAAGGATCAAATTACAATTGATTCTGCAAATGCCGCAAAGAAATATGGCGTTGCCGTAAAGTGCGCAACAATTACTCCTAATAAACAAAGAGTAGAGGAATATAATTTATCAGAAATGTGGAAGAGCCCTAATGGTACTATTAGATCAATTTTAGATGGTACTGTATTTAGAGCACCAATCATTATTGATACAATTAAGCCTGTTGTAAAGAATTGGAAGAAGCCTATCACTATTGCACGTCATGCATATGGTGATGTTTATAAGGATACAGAATTTAGAATTGAAGAGCCAGGTAAGGCAGAATTATTATTCACTTCACAAAAGGGTGATGTTCAAAGACAAACTATTTATGATTTTGAATGTGCTGGTGTTTTACAAGGATTATATAACAAGGATTCATCAATTGAATCATTTGCTCATTCATGCTTCAAATATGCAATAGATACTAAGCAGGATTTATGGTTCTCAACAAAGGATACAATTTCTAAGAAATATGACCAAACATTCAAATTAAAATTCCAAGATATTTATGAGAAGTGCTATAAGGAAGAATTTGAAAAGCTGGGAATCACTTATTTCTATACTCTAATTGATGATGCAGTAGCTAGAGTAATTAGAAGTGAGGGCGGATTCATTTGGGCATTAAAGAATTATGATGGTGATGTTATGTCAGACATGGTATCAACTGCGTTTGGTAGCCTTGCGATGATGACATCAGTATTAGTTTCACCAGACGGAAAATATGAATATGAGGCAGCACATGGTACTGTAACTCGTCACTATTATAGATACCTAAAGGGTGAAGAAACATCTACAAACCCAATGGCTACAATTTTTGCTTGGTCAGGAGCTTTAAGAAAGCGTGGAGAATTTGATGGATTAAATGATTTAATTAAATTCGCTGATAATCTTGAAAAGGCATGTATTGATACATTATTAGATGGAATTATGACTAAGGATTTAGTTAATTTAGTTGAAGAAGGAGTTAAGGTTAAGGCTGTAACTTCTAAGGAATTCATCTTAGAAATCAAGAAGCATTTAACTGCACTTTATAATTAAAAATTATAAGCACATAGGAAATAAAGCCTATGTGCTTTTTTCTTTATTTGACAAATATTATATATTTGGTTAAAATTATCTTATAAGAATACTTTTTAGAAATATTAATATTTTGGAGGCTTTTATGAAAAGATTAGTTACTAGAAGTGATTTTGATGGTTTAGCATGCGCTATGATGCTAAAGGAGCTTAATTTAATTGATGATATTAAATTCGTTCACCCTAAGGATGTACAAGATGGAAAAATCGAATTAAGTGAAAATGATATTACAACAAACCTACCTTACGACCCAAGAGTAGGAATTGCATTTGACCACCATGAAAGTGAAATAGATAGATTAAAGGCAACACAAACTGGTGGTAAGCTAATAATCGATCCAAACGCTAAGAGTGCGGCTAGAGTTTTATATAATTATTATGGTGGAAAGAAGACATTCCCAAGAATTTCTGAGGAGCTAATGACAGCTGTAGATAAGGCTGATTCTGCAGATTTTACAATTGATGATATTCTAAATCCTAAGGATTGGGTATTATTAAATTATATTATGGATCCAAGAACAGGTCTTGGAAGATTCCATGATTTTAGAATTTCTAATTATGATTTAATGATGGAATTAATTGATAAATGCTTAAATCATCCAATTAGTGAAATAATGGTATTACCTGATGTAAAAGAAAGAACTGATTTATATTTCGAGCAAGCAGAACTATTTAAAAACCAAATAGCAAATATTGCGAAGGTTTATGATAAGGTTATTGTTCTCGATTTAAGAGATTTAGATGTTATTTATGCTGGTAATAGATTCATGGTATATGCAATGTATCCTGAAATTGAAATCTCTGTTCATGTTGCATGGGGATTTAAGAAACAAAATACTGCAGTTATGATTGGTAAGAGTATTATCAATAAGGCATCTAAGGTAGATATTGGCGAGCTATGCCTAGAATATGGTGGTGGTGGACACGCCAATGCAGGAACATGCCAATTAGATAATGATAAGGTTGATGGAGAGCTTCCAACAATCATCAAGAAATTAAATGCATAAATATAATTTATGATTGACAATAATTAATAATGTAATATAATAATGACATGTTAATAAGACAGTTCGTTTGTACCATCCTGTCTATAAATAAAACTAGGACATTTATATTAGTTTTTTTGAGATGGTCTTTTTTGACCATCTTTTTTTTATCTTTAAAGGAGGAAATATTATGTATATTTTAAGCTGTGAAGCCTCATTTGATGCTGCTCATTTTCTAACTAATTATGAAGGAAAATGTAAAAACATTCATGGGCATCGCTGGAGAGTAGTATTAAGCATTAAAGGAGATCCTTGTAATGGTATGGTTGTAGATTTCAATATTATCAAAAAGGATTTAAAGGAATTATGTGATTATTTTGATCATAGCTTCATTGTTGAAAAGAATTCTTTGAAAAAGGAATTATTTGATATGCTACAAGAAGAATTTTTAATTAGAGTTGTAGATTTTAGAACAACTGCTGAAAATTTTTCTAAATATTTCTTCGATAAGATGAGTGAAAAATATGATGTATATGATGTTACAGTATATGAAACTCCAAATAATAGTGCGAGGTATGTATGCGAGTAATTGAAAAATTTGTATCAATTAATGGAGAAGGTCTTAAGCAGGGTGAGCTTGCATTATTTATTAGATTTGCTAATTGTAATTTAAGATGCTCATATTGTGATACTAAATATTCATTTGAAAATCCAGAATATAAAGAAGAATCAATAGAAGATATTATTGATTTTGCAAATAAATCAAATGTTAAAAATATCACAATAACTGGTGGAGAACCTTTAATCCAAAATGATATTAAAGAATTATTAATTAAGCTATCTGATTTAGGATATAGCTTAGAAATTGAAACTAATGGTTCAGTTAATATAAAGGATTTTATAAATATTCCTAATGTTTCATTTACCCTAGATTACAAACTTCCTACATCTTTAATGGAAAGCTTTATGAAAACTGCAAATTATGAATATATAACTAAGAATGATTCAGTTAAATTTGTATGTGGTAGTATAGATGATTTAAATAGAACATTAGAAATAATGAATAAATATGATTTGATTAATAAGACTAATTGTATGATTAGTCCAGTATTTAGTGAGATAGATCCTAAAGAAATCGTTGATTTCATGATAGAAAATAATTTAAATGGAGTGAAGCTATGCCTTCAAATCCATAAGGTTATTTGGGATCCAAATAAAAGAGGTGTTTAGAATGGTAGATAAGAAAAAGCTAGAAAAAGCATTTAATCTAATAATAGAAGCATTAGGTGACGATCCAAAAAGAGAAGGATTAATAGATACACCTAAAAGAGCTACTGAAATGTATTTAGAGCAATTTGAAGGAATGAATTATACTAATGACGAGGTAGCAGTAATGTTTGACAAAACATTTAATGAAGATTATCTAACTGATTCTAAAAACCTAGTAATAGTTAAGGATATTGATGTATTTTCTCATTGTGAGCATCATTTAGCATTAATGTATGATATGACAATTGATATTGCTTATATTCCTAACGGAAAGGTAATTGGATTATCTAAGCTTGCAAGAATTGCTGATATGGTATCTAAAAGATTACAGCTACAAGAAAGAATTGGTGATGATATTTTATATATCGTTAAAAAGATTACTAATTCAAAGGATATATTAATTAAGATATCAGGATGCCATAGCTGTGTTACAGCAAGAGGTATCAAGAAAAGAAGTAAAACAATTACTTATTCAAAGCTAGGAAATAATATTTCTAATGAGGTATTTACATTATGAGAGCATTAGTATTATTTTCTGGAGGATTAGATTCAACAACATCATTAGCATTAGCAATTAAGGCTTATGGTAAAGAAAATGTTGTTGCCTTATCTATTTCATATGGTCAAAAGCATATAAAAGAAATAGAAGCATCAAATAAAATTGCAGCATATTATGGTGTTGAGCACATCTATTTAGATTTATCAAAGATATTTGAATATTCTAATTGCTCATTATTATCTCACAGCAATGAAGAAATACCAAAGGGAGATTATAAGGATCAATTAGAACAAAAGAAGGTATTAACAACTTATGTGCCTTATAGAAATGGACTTTTCCTTTCAAGTGCTGCCGCTATCGCAATCTCAAGGGATTGTGATGTAATTTATTATGGAGCTCACAAGGATGATTCAAATAATGATGCATACCCTGATTGCTCACCTGAATTCACAAACGCAATTAATGAGGCAATTTATTTAGGTAGCGGAAAAAAGGTTAAGGTAATTGGTCCATTTGTTGATATGCATAAAAAAGATATTGTAAAGGTTGGAACAGAGCTTAATGTTCCTTATGAGCTTACATGGTCTTGTTATGAAGGACATGAAAAGGCATGTGGTAAATGTGGAACATGTATTGATAGAAAAAAAGCATTTTTAGATTTAGGATTAAAAGATCCTATAGAATATGAGGAATAATATGGATAGAGAAAAAGAAGGATTAAAAACATTAGGTAAAAAAACTACATATGAAAATGATTATAATCCAGGCCTATTAGAAAGATTTTCTAATAAGCATGATAATGATTATTTCATTAAATTTAATTGCCCTGAATTCACATCATTATGCCCAATTACAGGACAACCAGATTTCGCAACAATTTATATCTCTTATATCCCAGATTTATATTGTGTTGAATCAAAATCATTAAAGCTATATTTATTTTCATTTAGAAATCATGGAGATTTCCATGAGGATTGTGTAAATACAATCATGAAGGATTTAATTAAGCTATTAGATCCTAGATATATTGAGGTATGGGGTAAATTCCTACCTCGTGGTGGTTTATCAATCGATCCATATGCCAATTATGGAAAGAAGGGTACTAAATATGAGGAAATGGCAAGCTATAGAATGCTAAACCACGACCTTAACCCTGAAAAGATAGATAATAGATAAAAAAACGATTGAATTAACATATAAAAAGGTATAAAATCTTTATTGTCATATTAAGGGGAGCCCTTAAGGCTGAGAGGAATTAATATTCGACCCTTGACCTGATCTAGGTAATGCTAGCGTAGGGAATAATGTGCGATAAACAACTCATTATTTTTCGTTTTTTAGTATATTCCTAGCCGAATATATTTTTTTTATTTTAGGAGGTAATTATGAAAGAAAAATTTTCGGTAAAAGTTCTTGCAGAAATAGCTATTTTTGCAGCAATAGGATTCGCTATTGATTTATTAGAAGGTGGAATCTTTAGAGGAGTATGGGTAAATGGAGGTTCAGTTGGAATTGCGATGGTACCAGTATTTATCATTGCATACCGTAGAGGTTTATTACCAGGATTATTATGTGGTTTAACTCTAAGCGCTGTTAAGATTCTTTCTGGTGGTATATATGCTCTTCCAGCAGCATCATTTGATAGCAAATTCATGCAAGTAATGGGGCCATTCATTCAGGTTTCATTAGATTATGTAGTAGCATATACAGTTGTAGGCTTCGCTGGTATATTCTCAGGAATGTATAAGAGAAGTAAAAACGCAAACCAAAGAATTCTTGCAGTAACATTTGGAGTAATTCTTGGTGGATTATTAAAATATGCAGCCCATGTTGCAGCTGGATATTTCTGGTTAGACCCAGAAATCACATTCTGGTTTGGAATAAATGGAGGAACAATGCTATATTCATTCGTTTATAACCTATGTGTAGTATTTAGTACTATCGTTTGTCTTCCAGTTATGATTATTATTGCTAAAGTATATCCAAAATTCTTAAATGCTTATTATGTAGAAGAGGAAAAAGTTGAAGAAGAAAAAGCTCCTGCAGAGCCACAAGTAGAATGCATTGAAAGCGAGGATACAAAAAATGAAATGTAATTTTCTATTAATAAAAAAGATTTTATTTATCGTTTTAGGTGCTGTTTTATTTATCACTTCTATAATATTATTTGCTCAATCTATATCTGCATATAGCGGAAGCAGTGGTTCTGGATTTGATGCTAATTCTGATTATGTAGTGGCAATGATTTTATCAGGAATAATTTTATGTGTTTCAATCTACAACCTAGTAGGAAAGCAAGTCAATGAGGTAGCTAATTATTCTTTATTAGCTGGAAGCCTAATTGGATTTGGTTATTCACTTGGTGTTTTCATTAAAGGCTTAATAAAGGGTGGAAAATTTGAAGGCCTACAAGTATATTTATATTTCAGTCTTGCAGCATTAGTATTATTTTTAATTGCTGGTGCTCAATATTTCATTAATAAATCAAATAAAGAAAACAAATAAATTAAAATGTGGAACAGACCAGTTCCACATTTTCTTTTAATATTGCTTTTTTATTATATATAAACTATAATAAATCTAAAGAAGATCGTTTTTAAAAATAATAAATGGGGTGCATAATATGTATACATTAGATGATTTAAAGAAGTACAAGTACTTTGATGGAGCTGATATCAATTTCGTATTAGATTCATTAACAGGTATTATATCAAGACAATATATTCTTGATTTTGCTAGAACACTAGTTAACAGCAATACGCCTTTCGCTATGTGTATGATGGACCTAGATAATTTTAAATATGTAAATGATTCATATGGACATAGAGCCGGAGATATCTGTTTAAAAAATATTGCAGAAAGCTTACAAAAATGTGTAGGAGAAGATGGATTGGTTGGTAGATTTGGTGGAGATGAATTTATTATCATCTACTTAAAATCTAATAAATATGATGATGTTCATGATTTCTTAGCACATGTATATGATGGAAAAGCAGTAAGAAGATTTATGTATATTGATAATGTAAGAATCTTCGTTACAGCAACAACAGGATCTGCATCATTCCCATTAGATGCAGGAGATTATAATGATTTATTCCAAAAAATGGATAAGGCATTATATAGAGGTAAATCTAAAGGTAGAAACTGTTATATCGTTTATGTTCATGAAAAGCATAAAGATATCGTAGTAAGTGATAGAGCAGGCAATTCATTATTAACTAAGATAGTAGAATTAAAGAAGCTTATCACAGAGACTGATGCCACAAATGTTTTAGATAAAACAGTAACATTACTGCACACTTACCTACATCCGGCAAAAACATTCTATTGTGATAGAAAAAATAATGTATTTAATGCTAAAGAAGGCACAAAATATTATTATGGAAATAATATGTATTTCATATTACAAAAGATGACTGGGGATAAGGATTTATATTATTCCTCAAGTCCAAAGGATGTAATGGAAAGATTCCCTGATATTGCATCATATATGCAAGCTAATAGAATCCATGCGTTTGTAATAGTGAAGCTTGCAGATTTAGGTTTCATTGCATTATACGAGGATGCAGTAACTAGAATGTGGCAAGATTATGATCTAGTTTTAATAGAAGTTGCTTCAACATTACTAGCAAACAGATTAAAAAAATAGTAAAATAAATAATAAATAAGACGATATTACAAATCGTCTTTTTCTTATAAAAGTGGTGTGATTATTATGAATGAAAAGGATAAGGAAAAAATATTTAATATATTAAAGGATATTCCTTTAGAGCAAGCACCCTTAAATAAAATTGTCCCAGGGGCAATAGTATTAGAGGGAGGTGCCTTTAGAGGTTTATACCAAGAAGGCGTATTGGATTGCTTGCTAGATAATGGTATTAATTTTCATACCACAATCGGCGTATCTGCAGGTGCTTTAAATGGAACTAATTATGTTTCAAGACAAAGAGGAAGAAGTGCTCATATTAATTTAAAATATCGTCATGACAGAAGATATGTAGGAGCTAATGCCTTTTTAAGGACAAAGGGAAAGAGCTTAATTAATTTAGATTTTACATTTGGTTCATTACCAAATATTGATAATCTAGATATAGAAGCAATTAAAGATCCTAATAGAAGATTTATAGCAGTTGCTACAAATCTTAAAACAGGTAAAGCTGAATATTTTGATAAGGATAGAGATGATTTTATTCAATGCATAAAAGCTTCAGCAACCTTACCATATTTATCAAAGCCGGTAATAATTGATGGTTCACCATACCTAGATGGAGGATGTGATGATAGAATCCCATACAAGTGGGCACTAAATAACGGCTACGATAAAATAGTCATTATAAGAACAAGAGATAGAGATTTTAGAATAAAACCAAATTATAAAAGAAGATATATGATTACTAAAAGATGGTATTCACAATACCCTGATTTTGCATATATCTTATCTAGAACTGATACAGATTACAATAAGGTATGTGATGAGCTATTCAAGCTAGAAAATAATGGTACTGTATTTGTTATAGCTCCATCAAAGCCTATCAATATAAAAATGCTAGAGGGTGACCTAGACAAGCTAAAGGAATTATATACTCTAGGCTATAATGATTGTAAAAACAATTTAGATATGCTAATGAGATATTTAAATAAATAAAAAGCTGGTGATATTATGTTTTTAGTTAAGGATGGCGTTTCTTTAATTGAAAAAATTGTTTCATCACTTGGAATTGATTCACCTACTGCGATAATAATTATATCTATCGCTGTAATATTATTCTTTGGTTTCTTAATGACAAGATTAACAAAGAAGCTAAAGCTACCAAATGTTACAGCATATATAATTATGGGTATTTTATTAGTTCCATTATGGAAGATGCTACCAGTTGATATTAATGGTATCATTCCTGAAAGTGTAATTAATGGAATGGATTTCGTATCCGATATTGCATTAGCCTTCATCGCATTTAGCGTTGGAGAATATTTCAAGCTTGATGATTTAAAGAAATCGGGAAGAAAAGTATTAATAATAACATTATGTGAAGCAATGATGGCATTTGCATTAGTATTTATATTATGTTTCCTATTATTAGGAATAGATTTGTCATTCTCACTTGTATTAGCTTCTCTAGCTAGTGCAACTGCGCCAGCTTCAACAATAATGACAATAAGACAAACTAAGGCTAAAGGAGAATATGTAAATACATTATTAGAGGTAATAGCCGCTGATAATATGGTAGCACTTGTTCTATATAGTATAGCTATATCTATTTGTCTTGCTTTAACCGCGGGAGGAAGTGGCATAACATTCAATTCAATAGGTATGCCAATAATAAAGAATCTTATTACTGTAGTTATAGGTATAAGCTTTGGATTCTTATTAAAGCTATTACTTCCAAGAACAAGAACTACTGATAATAGATTAATTATAGCAATTGCTGTATTATTCTTATTTTGTGGTATTTGTGCATTGCTAGAACAATCACCATTACTTGGATGTATGTTTATGAGTGTTGTATATATTAACATTACCAAGGATGATAAGCTATTTAAGCAATTAAATTATTTTTCACCACCAATAATGCTAGTATTCTTTGTTATGAGTGGTATGAAATTCAATCTAGAAGCATTTACAAATATGTCTAAGATTGGATATGTTCCATTATTCGTTGCTGCAATTTGTTATTTCGTAGTAAGAATAATCGCAAAATATTCTGGAGCTTTCATTGGCTGCCAGACAGTAAAACAGCCTAAGAGTGTCAGAAATTATTTAGGCTTAGGCCTAATACCTCAGGCAGGAGTTGCAATTGGTCTTGCCTATATGGGAGCTAGAATATTTACTAAGCAGGGATACCCAGAGCTTGGTGATTCATTACAAACAATAATACTTGCATCAAGTATTCTATATGAAATAGTAGGACCAGGCTTATCTAAGCTAGGCTTATATCTATCTAAATCCTATGGACATGAAGAGTCAAAGCCTGTTATACCTGAGACATCAGCTATTTCTGAAACAACAAATTTAGATTTACAAGAAAACCAGGAGGTTACTCCAGAGGATGCCTATAATGAGGCAGCCGAGGAATTCTATAAAGAAAAAGACATAAGAGACCATATAAATAAGGAATGATTTTATGATTAAGACAAAAGAGGATTTAAAATATTATATCGAACAGGATAGATTGAATCTTCATATTCAGCATGAAAAGCCTAAATGGAATGATGATATATGGAAATATGAAATAATCTTACGTAAACTTGAATATTATACTAATAAGGAAAAAAAGGGCTTATTCGATAAAATATTATTAAAGCATTACACAAAAAAGCATCATAAGCTATCAATGCTATATACTACAAGTATTCCTGTAAATGTTTGCGGCCCTGGACTTTCTATCGCCCATTTTGGCTCAATTTATGTTAATGGAAAGAGTAAAATAGGTAAAAACCTAAGAATCCAATCAGGAGTAACAATTGGTGGTTCATATTCAACACCAGGTAAATTCCCAATTCTAGGCGATAATGTCTATATTGGAACTGGTGCTAAAGTGATAGGTGGTGTAACTATTGCTGATGACGTTGCTATTGGGGCTAACGCAGTAGTAGTAAAAGATATTCTTGAGCCAGGCACATCGCACGCAGGCGTTCCTACTCATAAAACATCTGATCATAATTCTCATCCATATATTGATAAGAGAGTTTTAGAGTAGTTTTATTGACTTTAAAATAATTATTTTATATAATTTTTTCTAGTATAGGAAATGGTGAATTATAATGAAATGTGATAAATGTGGTTTTATTTATAAGGGTAACGTAGAAAGATGCCCTTATTGCGGAAATATAATTAAAGAAACAAATGATGAATTATTAGGCAAGAAAATCTTCTTTGGTAGAAGTATTTCTATTAAATTAAGTAGCTTAATATCTGTATTATTAGTTAATTTATTCATTATTTTCTTTATAATGGATCTAGCAATACTTAATTCAGGATTCTTTGTTACTACAATTTCATATATTATATTTATTTCACCTATTTTTGTTTATTCTGCTATAAAAACAAGGGTAGTAAAGCTATTAGATGCTTTTATAAGAATAGATATATTTTTAATATCAGCATTAATATTATCTACATTATTCCTAAAGATAGGCTATATTATTCCAGATGCTATAGATATTAGACCTATAATAGGATTAATAGTTTTACCTATTTATTTAATTGTTTCAACAATATTAATTGTAATATTCTTATTTATTACAAATTGGAAGTTTAAAAATGTAGAATTTGTATTCTTTGCGCCACTACATTTTACAGTTTCAATAATTATCTTTATATTCAATTTAGTTAATAAAGCTAACAATTATGATGTATTTAGCTTCTTAAATATTTATGATAATTTTGAAGGATTAATAGGAGTAGCTGATGTATTAGCAGCATTCGCTTCAATATTTACAGTAATCTTTATGATTGACTTCTATATTTTCATTGCTTATAAAATTTATCATTTTGCGAGATATAAATATGGAAACCAAGACTAAAAGAGAAATTAAAAACATAGGAATAGTTTTATCTGGTGGCTTTTCTAGAGGCGCAATTCAATTACCATTTGTCAAAAAGATAGTTGAAAAAATAGGATATGAAAGGCTAAAGGTATTAAGTGGCTCATCTATAGGAGCTATTAATTGCTATTCACTAAGCTGTCAAACATATGAATTAATGGAAAAATTCTATAGAAAGCTAGATTTCGATAGCACAAGCACATTAAAGAGAGCTGCAAAATCTGGCTTATTTAATAAAGCATTTAATACTGTAGAAGGAGGACTTAAGGTCCCTACCTATATTACAAGTACTAGATTATTACCTTTCGATACATATTATTTTTGCTTAAATAATATGCCAAGAGAGGATTTAATTAATACAATTAATTTATCAATGACATTCCCATTTGTTAATGGACCTAAAAAATATAAAGGAAGATATTTCCTAGATGGTGGTTCAACAGATAATGTACCAACATATCCATTAACATATTTTGATTTAGATATGATAATAATTTGTCATTGTTATCCAAAATATTATCCACCAGTTGAATTATTATTAGAGGATAAAATAGTAATTGATATTGATGTTACTCTAGATTTAGATAAGAAAATTACATCATTCTCATTTACTAAAAAGGACTTTAATTTCATGGTAGACATGGGAAATAAAAATGGTGAAGAATTTGCTAATTATATATTTAGTGATTTTGATTTTGATAATGTTAAGGAAAGATGCTATTCATATATCTCTAGTCAAATTGAGAAGAGAAATAAGAAGAGTGGAGATGGATTAATGACATTAGTTGATTTCGCTAATGCATTATATTCATTTAAAGGAGAATCATAAGATATGGCTAAAGGATTAGTATTAGCTGGTGGTGGAGCACTAGGTGCTTATCAAATAGGCGCTTATGAGGCACTACTAGAATTAGGTCATAAATTTGATATTATCACAGGTACCTCAATTGGGGCACTTAATGGAGCCTTTATTGCTTCAGATATGTTTGCTGAACTAAAGGATTTATGGAATAATATGGTTCCATCAGATGTTGTTAAAGATGGAGAAATGCTATCAGTAAGCAAGGTATCAGATATTGTTAGTACAGCAAACAAGAAGATAATTAGAGGATATATCAAAAATAAAATGTCTCTAGATAATAATCCTTTAAAAAATTATATGGGTAGCGCATTTGATTTTGATAGATTCTACAAATGCGATACAAAACTTGGAATAGTTACAACCCAGGTACGTGGATTTAAAGAAGTAGATATAGATTTAAAATCAATTAGGTCTGATTATGTTATCCCATATCTATTCGCTTCAAGTGCATGTACACCAATATTCCCTTATGAAGTAATTGATAAGAAAAAATACATCGATGGATTCTTTAGCGATAATCTACCAGTTAGATATTGTTTTGAGCTTGGGGCAACAGAAATAGTTGCTGTAGATATGAGATTATTTGGATTAAAGCCAAAGAATACATATTTATTAAATTTACCTAATGTTAAATATATAGCTCCATATAGATATTTAGGATCAATGATAGATTTCTCACAGGATACTATCCAAAGGAATAAGCAATTAGGCTACCAAGATGTTAAAAAGGCCTATAAGCTATTAAGAGGATATTATTATTGTTTCGAGAATGATTTTATGATTGATGGATTCATCAATAAAATAATAAATAGATATGGATCAAAATCAAAAGTAATTTTTAGCACATTAGCCGATGGCATTAGAGATGAAATGGATGAACAGGATTATATCTATAGAACTATTGAAATAATATTTGATTTATTAGGTATAGATAATTATTATAAAATATATTCTAGTTTTGATGTAAAAGAGGCAATAAGAAGAGAACTAATTAATAATGCATATAAAAACCCTCTTACAGCATCTAAATCACTATTTAATCATTACCTATGTGATTTTATAAATGATTATATTTCAAATACAAATTTATTATTAAATTAAGTGATACATTTAAAATAGACCCTATAAAGTAGACACTTATAAAAAAAGGTGGATTCTACTTTGTAGGGTCTTTTTGTCGTTGTATAATAAAAACAATAGAAACGAGATGATGATATATGGGTAAGAATTATTTCACACCAGAGCAAGTTGA
>JAEEGL011666366.1_pt1 | contig 16558 bp, 13 predicted proteins | sample 9134231 | NCBI WGS metagenome assembly JAEEGL01 (sample SAMN16246548, study PRJNA631951) | gut metagenome | biome: gut microbiome; feature: rumen; material: fiber-attached | host: Bos | place: Iran: Karaj | collected 2018-10
ACCCATCATCAATAAGAATAATCTCTATGTTTTTATAAGTTTGCGCCAATATACTATCCAGGCACTTTTTTAGGTACTTTTCTGTGTTGTATATTGGAACAATTATGCTTACTAAATCCATTTATCAAATTCCTTAGATTTCATTTTTTTGATAAACTCTTTTTTTAAGCTTCTAGCGTTATGAAATACACATAATTCAGATTTGGTTAGTTCGTTTTTTTCTGCCTTTATTTCTAACAAGCATAAAGTACATAACATATCTGCTACCTGCAACAATTTATATTTATATGGATGAACATCCAGCTTTCTTTTTAAATTTGTTAATTTTTGTTGGAATACAGACACAAGAATCTTTGATAATTGAGATTGACCATTATCATAATATAAAACAACACGATCAAAAGAAAGAAAATATTCCAGATTATCGTCTAAAAATCTGACTAAAATGGTTTCAATCCGATTTCTTAATAATTCTTCATCATTATACTCTTTTCTGGAAATGCAAAATGACTTATAGGTAATAGGAGCTTTCTTAAAGAAATAAAATAGCTTAGAAAAAATTTCTCGCCTTTCATTCGGAGATAAATTACAATATACTTCTTCTTTTCTAATAAGAGGAGCTGTATGAATAACGTGATTAAGATAACCAAGATTAGCCATTTCAATATCTAGCTTTTTTATATATGACGTAATATCATTGTCTTGCTCATGAAAAACAAGAGAAAAAATATAGTACGGAGCATACTTGGAATTATATATGCCAAAGTCTCCTGATTCGTCCACATGAATACTTAATTCTTTCATGATTTATGCGACTTTCCCCCAAAAATAAATATGGCGGGGAGTCCCCCCGCCTCAAGGTTGGACCTTGGCATCTCTGCCAGCCCAAATGCTAATTTAATGTTATCATATTCCTAGAATTATTCAATATTATTCTTTCCAATTTCTATTATCTTACCGTAAAATTATAAAAGAAGCTTCTACTTTTCAAAATCAAGGAGACCGAGACAATGTAGATGCTGTATTACAGATAAGTGTAAAAGCCAATATGAATATATATGATGAATTAAAGGAGGAAGCTAATATGTGTGAAGCGCTTCGTGAATTAATGAAAGATGAAATAGATAAATCCAACGAAATAGCAAAAGTTGAAGGCAAAGCCGAAGGAAAACTTGAATCCATACGCGCTCTTATGAATAACCTTAACTTCACAGCAGAACAGGCAATGGAATCTATAGGAATTCCAAAATCTGAATACAAAATATATTTAGATAAACTATAAAAAATTAAGGATACTATGAATGTTCATAGTATTCTTTTTCATCGCTTTTTTATATTTTAATTCCAAGACATAATACTTTTTCAAATCCTAAATCTCTTAGATTATTTTTTATTTCTTCTTCATATATGCTATTTGCTGCAATCAAAACAGTTGCATCTTTAGCATAAGAAATCAGTTCATTTATTTCATATACTCGATGCCCAAACAAAACTTTTTTTTCAGGTTTCTTTGTTACTGAAAATCCTATTATTTCAATACCACACCTATTTACTTCCTGTAATACCTCTAAAGAGGCATGACCTATTCCATAAATTATTACCCTTTGACCAGATAAATCTTTAAAATCATAGTTACCATATACTTTCTTTTGTCCAGCCAATTCATCAAATATAACCTTTTTAGCTAAACAGTCTAAATTTTCCCTAATAGCTATATTTGCTTCAACAGTATTATTTCTAATTCCACCTATCATCTTACGGAAAATAAATTCTACCGCCGTCTGAAGTTCCTCTGAATTAGGTTTTTTCATCAATTCTGAAAAAGCTGAATAATACTGTTCAAACTGTCCTTTTAACAAATTTTGTTTTGCATCTGCATTATGAGAGATAGAATTTTGAAGTTGTCTATATCGATATATATCACTACTATCTGTTACTACTTTATCGGCTTTAAATAAAGCATTGAGAATAAAGTCTCCACCAAGACCAACTTTTACAGATTTGAAAGAAAAACCGTTAGTCTTAACAAAAGCTGCTTTATAACATACTGTACACAGATACATAAATTGTTCGCTATTATTGATAAACTGCTTTAATGCTTCTAATCCCGTTAACGGCTGATTATAATCCTTTCTTACCGAACAAATTATATCCCTTCTTTCTCCAGCTTCATCAAAAGGAACACAGCCAACAAACATCATATCAGCATCATATTGCTCCATTCTAGAAATGACCTTTTCTGTAGCATCTTCTTCTATCCAGTCATCTGCATCTACGAACATTATGTATTTTCCTGAAGCCTCACTCAAGCCTCTATTTCTAGAGAATGCTTCTCCCTTGTTTTGAACATTATCAAATGCCTTTATTACAGAATGCTTTTTTTCATATGCCTTAATTATGTCCCTAGATTTATCAGTAGATCCATCATTGATTATTATGACTTCATAATTTGTTTTTTGACATAAGATACTATCCAGGCACTGTTCCAAGTATTTTTCACAATTATATACAGGAATAATAATAGAGATATCCAACATATTCTGCTCCTTAAAGATACTTTTCTATCGCCTCTGTAACTGCTTTCGCTAAGATATTAATCCCTTGTTCAGTTTCAAAATGTACATCATCAGATCTTCCTTCAACAGGAATTGTATTTGATACTGTCCATAAATCATTTATCTTAACCTCAGTTTTTTCGAATACTTCTATAGCAGCTTTATTATATTTAATAATATCTTCATTTCTACGTTCTCCTATAGTTATGCCCGGCTCAAATCCCGGTTCAATTACAGAAGTTGTCAATGCGAAAATAAGCTTTGCTTTGGGGTAAAAATAAGTCATCCTATCCTTAATTCTTATTAATAATTTTTTATACTCTTCCAACCCTGTAAAAGGTTCTGACTCGTTGGAAAGACGTAAAATATCCCACAATCCACAATTAAAGTGAATTAAGTCAAAATCTTTTCCATCTTTTGATAAAGCTCTAAACCATTCATGTAAATATCTTAATGTGAATGAACAAAACCTTCCATTATCATTTGGAAATACTACATCTGCTTTGTTAATCAGATTTTCCTTAACTTTTTTTTCATAGTTTTGTCTAATAGAATCTCCTAAAAGCAATACTTTACTTCGCAAAACAATCACCCCTTAAATACTCTTCAAGTTCACTGTAATCAGCATTTACACAGTTGCAAACATCTTTGTTATTCAAAGCCCATCTCAGTAAATCTGTTAACTCTGATACATCATTACATATTCGAATCTTACTATTTTCTTGCTGTGAAAGAGCAAAATCCTCAACTTTTCCTGTTTTATTATCAATACATATACATGCAACATTAAGTAAGCAAGCAAATATAGATGCATGTAAACGGTCTGTTATCATAACATCAGCATTTGATATTTCACTCCAGATCTTTTCAAGTTCTTTTTCCCTATCATTAAGTAAGATATCTTTATCCACAACTGTTGTGATTTTTTTTATATTGTCCCCACGGATTCTTTTTATCTCACGTATATAATCTGAGATATTTATATCAGATTCTTTATCTTCTCTAAGACATACCAAAACATTATTACACTCAGTATTATTAGCATATTTTTTAAGATTTAATCCAACAACCATATCGGACGTCTTTATAATCTTAACTTCAGGAATAATAGATTTTAGTATATTATATGTTTTATTATCTCTGGCACATAATGCTATATTTCTATGCTTTTTTACTACATTGCAAAATAATTGTTTTTCGCTTTCTCCAAATGGCGTATTGTCAAAATATACTGTTTGAGGAAGTATTATTATTTTGTTATCAGGATAATTTTCTATGATATTAAGCGAAAGATCTTCAAGCCAAGGCCATACAGACCCTAAATATCCGCCACCTGTAAGAAGAAGAACATCTTCTTTCTTTATATAATTTTTAATGTTCAAATTATCACTAATATATTGCTTTGCTGATATTTCAATAAAATCTCTATTTGGGAACAAACTCTTAAAGTATTCTTTTTCAGCATAAGCAATTGCATGATCCCCAAGATTTCCATATTCCGGACTGTTGAATAGAATAAAAGCTGGTGCTCTATCAGCTTCACATAGTTTTTCATAATCATTCCACTTATCAATATATTGAAAATTATTCTCATATAGCTTTTGAGACATAATATATCTATATGGTCCTTTAACCCAGCTATTTCCCAAGCTATCTGTTCTATCTCTAAGTTCAAGATAAGTTTCACATTCTATTTCCGGAACGTCTCCCCAAGAGATAAATGCATGATTGTTAAAACAATAATCCATAGCACAATGATTTTTTACAGTGAGAAGTGGTAATGGTTTTTCTATATCACTAAAAATTGATTCTTTAATATCCTGCTTATAACAACTCTGAATATTACCATTTACAAGATTAACTCTATAACTCCAATATCCAGCATAGCAGTTCTCATGTATTTTTTTCTTATATAATCTACTCTTTAAATCAAAAAGCTTTGAATCAAATTGTTTCCAAAAATCTATATATTCCTGTAAAGATAAATCTGAATATAAATCCAACCCTTCTTTTGTAGCATCTCTTGTAAATGTTATATGTGGCATAGCACTCTCTGCATGAGTCCTAAATACCTCTTTGATTTCCTCAACCTTATCAATGATTCTGTCCGATGGGGTAATCTCTATTGAATATGAACATGATGATTCTTTTATTTTCCTTACATTATCCCAGAATCGTTGCATTAATCCTGTTCTATTTAGCTCTTCGTAATGAAAAGACAATTTAAAAAAAATTCTTTCCTTAACTTCATCAGAAAAGGACAGAATTTTATCAATCTTATTCGAAACAGTTCCATTTGTTATTATTGAAATATAGTGACCTTCAGAAGCCAGCTCAAAGACAATATCTTCTATATTCTGAGCAATAAGAGTTTCTCCTAAAGCGCACATATTAATATGGCATATTCCACCAAGCCTCTTTTTTGAAAGGGCCTCTCTAATATGTTTAGGTGAATATTCTGATGCTATTATTCCATTATGAAAATCTTCCTTTCTCCAAACATAGCAATAATCACAATGGAAATTACACTCTGTTGTTCCATGAACAAGTAATTCAATAAATTTATGAATTCTATTATCCTGAATAGTCTGAGGCCATGAAACAGTATTTAATAAATGAGAATAATTGTTTAGTACAACACCTATTCTTTCATGCTTAAGATTCATAGAATCGAGTTGGTTCTCTATAGCCAGTTTTGCTGATTCTCTTTCAGCCGCTATAATTACAAAAGGGTTATCAATCCTTAAAATATCCTGAGGATCAATACATTTCCTATCATCACCCATTGGGCAAGAATCAACCTTTGATTTGTCATTATCAGAAAAGTAAGACACCTTACATATAGTATCTAATCTTTCAATGTAGGATCTAAAATTAACTCCTATTCCAAATACTATAATTGTTTTTTCTTCTAATAATTCCCTCAATTAAATAACTCCCTGAACCCTTGTATTTCTTTAGAACCCTTCTCCACTAACTGACTATTAAACTCTTCACAAAATGACTTTCTAAAATCTAGATAATTCAATATCTTATTTGATAAATCAAGCTGCATTTGTTCTATTTGTGCTGTTATCGCACTGCAATTCTTTTCATTTAATATAAAGATACAAATATCCTTTTCTTGTAATAGTTGTTGTGGATTTGAGATTTTATAATTTCTAAATTCAAGGTTCCACTTCTTCTCATTACTATCAACAAAATATTTGATTTTCTTATCTATTACTTCAAAAATTCTCTTACTTCTTGAAGCAATATCTCCTGTTCCCCAAAAAATAACGTCTTTATATTCTTTAAAATATGTTTCAATGAATTGATCAATAAATATGGTATCGTCAAATCCACTTAGCATAAGCTCGAACTGCTCTTTCTCATAAAAATCCAAAAGAATTTTTTTATATAGCATATTACTCGTATCTTTATGCTGAAACATCTGACAAGCTATACTTGTTCTTTCAATACATCTTTCTAGAGGATTATCCGATATTCCACCTGCTTCAAAAAAAGAAACGGTATATGGAATATAAATGAACTTCAATCCTCTATTATATAGTTCATATATTTTTTTATAATCCGCAGCAATTCTGTATCTTGTATCAAAATAACCATGAATGTCTTTTTTTATAAACACTGCAGGATGTCCTAGTGGCATCTGCCAATGTATTGCATCTAAAGGAAGAGGATAACATATTCCGTATTTTTCATTTTCTATATTTCCATATAGAACATCTGGATTATCAATATTCAAATATTCAATTACTCTAGAAAGAATCCCTGGTTTTAAATAATCTCCTGCATTCAAAAAATAAACATACTCTCCGTTTGCCACCTTAAGAGCTTTGTTCATCGCATAGTATAATCCATCATCAGGTTCGCTAATCCAATAGGTTAGATTATCTTGGTATTTCTTTATTATATCTATTGTTCCATCCGAAGAAGCACCATCAACAACGATATATTCATAGTCTTTGGTGCCTTGTGATAACACACTATCTATTGTTTTTTGGAGTTTAATTTCACAGTTGTAAGTAACAGTTATTATGGATAATTTCATATAAAATCTATCTTTGTTCTATTAATTTTCTATAGACATCCATGGTTTCTGATGCTGTTTTCTCCCAAGAAAAATGACGCTCTCTTTCAATTCCAAGTCTTGATAATTCTTTTCTTCTGGCAGAATCCCCTAATAAGTAATCTATCTTATTACACAAATCTTCTGAAGAATAAGGATCAAAATATTCCACTGCATCACCACCGACTTCAGGTATAGAAGATACATTTGAAGTTATTATCGGCGTTCCATAATACATGGCTTCCAAAATTGGAATCCCAAATCCCTCATATTTAGATGGGTAAATAAATATTTCGGCATAGTTATATAAATTAGCTAATATCTCATCATTTCCTTCTAACCATATAACAGAATTCTCTATTCCTAATTTTTTTATCGTTTCTTTCTCTTTATCTTTTAATGGACCGCCACCAAATAGAACAAGTTTTAATTGTTTTTTATATTTCGAAAATGCAAATGCTTCTAACAATGAATCACTATTTTTATAACTTGCTCGACTTCCAACATATAATAAATACTCTTCTTTTATTATTCTCTCGTTTTTAACTTCTATATTAAGAGAATTAGCAAGGTATATTACCTTTATTCGTTCTTCTGAAATACCATATTTTTCAATAATATCCTTTTTTGTATTTTCTGAAATGGCAATAATGGCATCGGCTTTATCAATTAGCTTCTTTTTATTGATAATAGTTTCTTTATCAAGATTAAAAAGCTCATGAATCATGTCATACACAGTAAGTACCATATGCTTATATTTGCAGCAGGTATTATTGTTGTAATATGTTGGATGGTATATATCACATAATGTAGTTTTTTCCAATTCGTTATAAAATTTATTATTAACCCTCTCTCTTAATAGCTTACTTTTACATAAAAACTCCTTTTTTATTAATTTTCCATAAAATAAAAAATGACTATTTGTAATGGAATTGAATTCCAATTCATTAATATGAAAGGCACTCAATATTTTCAAATTAAATTCTTTTTTCTTGGATATTTCCTTAGTTAATTCGTAATAATATCTAGAAATACCACCTCTTTTTTGTGATTCGAAAATACTACCATCATATACTATACAAGGAATACCGCTATAATTGAAAATATCATTATCAACCGAAAAATCATTTTTATGTTTTTCATATATTTCATCTGCAAGATCATCTATAACCTCTGTGTAATCGATGATTTTTCTACGTAATATACCCTCCTTAATTAATTGTTTTTTTATGTCAGATGAATATTTTTCACTGGCTATTAATACATATTCATTGCCATTTCTTTTTGCAATCCAATCATTAAATATAATAATAGGAATCCCATTACTAATCATTCCCTTTTTCAACGAATCATTATCAATATAAGCAACAGGATTTATTCTGTATTCATGCAAAATAGTTATTATTTCTTTTCCACAAAAACCTGCACCAAATATATATATTTTTTCATTTCTCAATTTTTCAATAATACTATTTTTCGGCAACTCAAATTCTCCATAGCTCATGAAAAATATTTAATTTATACTTGATATTTAGAAATATCTAGATAGTTCATTGAATCTTTTTCAAGGATAGTAATTATTTCCTTTTTATATTTTTCTGTAACACCAACAATAATTAATGCTTCTTTTTCAATTAAGCTGTTATTATATTCTATTATTTCATATCCCAAAATACTGGTCTTAGACAATTTGGTTACTATAATACCACTAATATTTATATTTAAATAATCTAGAGAAATAATCACTTTACGTGCGTAATCACCTGCGCCATAAAGATAAATTTTATGTTTTTTTAATTTTTGAAGCACTTGTTCAGGAAAACAAAAAATACGTTCTCTTAAAACAAACCTTCTAAATAATTCTTTAATAGTATTACTTTCTATTGAATTTATATAATTGTACTTTTCCTCTTGAGATAACTGATTAAATCGTTTTTCCCACAATAACAATTCTTGTTGTAGTTCATGTTCAAACATTCTATCTTTATTTTCACAAAAAAAATCTTTGTCTAAAATCTCAAATAAATGTTGAATATTTTTACCAACACTGCTTGTTTTGTAAATCCCTTGTGTCGAATGTGCCTGACTATTACCATGCACTCTATAACAATGCAAAATATCTGGAATTACACTTACTCTAGACGCGCAAGCGTGTGCATCAAAGGTAAACGAAATATCTTCCGTTGCAATTTTCTCAACAAATGAAAGATTATTATTTTTTAGAAAATCTTTAGAATATAAATACAGCCATGTAGGTGAAGCATATTCCCCATTATTAATAAGTTCAAAATACGACTCCACGCCAGTCATTATTTCAGGATATTTATTTTTTTTTGCAAAATCTATTTCATGATAAGCAAATTCATCCGATTCATTTTTACTTTTTGATGAAATAACAAGCATATCAAGATTATTCTTTTTAGAATAATCATACATAAGTTGAAGTGCATCCTCTTTTAACAAATAGTCATCAGCATCCATAGTATACACATATTCTCCTTGTATATACTTTAATGCCTTATTTCTTGAATAACCTTGCCCTTTATTTTCTTTATTTTCAAAAATGATAACTCTATTATCTTTTTCTGCAATTTTTCTAAGAATTATTAAAGAATCATCAGATGAACAATCATCAATACATACCACTTCAATTTCTTTTATTGTTTGCTTTAATATACTATTTAAACAACATTCAATATATTCTTCAGCATTATATATTGGCATTATAATGCTAATCTTTGGCTGTTTTTTTTCAGTGTTCATCTATATAATATCCCCCTGTTCTAGACATTATAATTTTGCACCCATTGTACTTTGTAAAGAATAAAAACATTATCCAAAATGAGTCGCTTCATTTATTGCTTCTTTTATTTGATCCTCTTCTAGATATTTATAATAATCAATACCTTTATTATAATAATTTATAATTCTATCTTCTTTTATTCCTAGGTCTATTAGCTGATCTACTATCTCTTGTCTTTTTTCCTGTACTACATTTAACCAAATCGCTGTAGGATAGTAAGAATATGCTAATTCTGGACTAATAACTTGATAAAAAAAAGTTTTTTCTTTTCTTTTTTCTTCATTATTATCACAAAAAATTATTCTATCTGCTGATATACCATAGTTGCATAGATTGCAATAAACGCCCATGCCAATATCTGAAAAACCAAAAATAATTATTTTTATCTCTTCTCTACATCTATCAGCTATCCACTTAGTTGTACCTAAATTACTTTCTATAACTGAAGCATCCCTAATATTATCATATTCTTTTTCTGATAATACTTCCTTTGCAACTTTCCACCATAATGAAGCATATCTAAATTTTGAATTTTGCCATGGCTTCGTACCCATAGCATAATGGATAATTTGTCCACTTCCTTGTCTTTTTGACTCACCTAGTATTGTTTTGTATATATCCTCTTTAAAATATGAAATACGGTTATAAGTCCAGTCCAATAGTTTAATTTTGCCATGGCATACGCGGTTGATAACATCTTGATCTAAATAAGGGTTACAGTTTGATATCTCTTTTTCAAATAAAGAAAAAACATCGTTTTCACGCATTTTTTCTAAATTCATTACCATAACGCCCGAATTAATGTAATCATGCATCGATAATAATTTGCTTTCTTTCATGTGTTTTAAGGCTGTATTTGGTCTTAAAACAAATATAATATCCCTGACTGCACCTAAATAATTATCACCTATATCCGTTTTATATAAATCACAAATATTCGTGTTTACAATTGTGTCACAATCTATATATAAACATTTTTTATAAGGAATAAATGATACTGATGACAATCGATAATATGCCGTAACTGCAATATGAGCATTTCCCTTTGCACCTTTATATTTACTTTGATCTATATCACAATATTGAATTTTAACATTTTCTAACTTGTTTATAAAATTACTAAAATTCCTTCTGGTTTTTTCAGATAAATTTTTATCACATAACACAAAAAATAACAGCTCAACTTCAATAGGTGTTGATTTTCTAATAGAATAAACTGTTACTTTTGCTGGTGTAATATAATTATCATCAAAATTAATGCTAATAGGTATAATCATATTTTATATATCTCATCTATCATAATAATATCTGTACTACACATATTTTTAAGTTTCTCTAAAATTATGCCTTCATCATATACTGTAATAACAATAACATCTACTATAGGCAGATTATTATTTGGTTCATATATTGGATACTCATCTACTATACTATTTGCATTTTCATCAATTATATATTTTATTGGTATTTCTGCATGTTTTAAATCTATGATAAAGTGATTAGCCAATACACCCATACCGTATATAGCTATATTAGAATAATTGTTGTTAGAGAAAAAAACTCGGATAGATTTATTTTGTTCCCTTTTAGTTAGCATTTTATGAATATTTTGATAACACCAAATATTCTTTTTTAATTCATTTGTAGGTTCATTTTGTTTTCTTGAATTTATTTTTCTTCCTATTTCTGTCTCAAATTCAAATATACATTTTGTTATCCATTTATTCTTTTCATAATCATTAACTAGAGTTTTATTAATTGAGTAATTATTTACTATTTCCTCAATTTTTTTAATAAAATTACCTGTAGATTTTTCCCACTGAAATATTTTTAGCTTCTTTTGGGCATTATTTATATATACTTTTCTTTCTTTATCACCTATGTTAGCAATTGTTAGAATCCCTTCAACAATACTGTCTATACTAAGTGGATCTACCAAAACAGCAATTCCTTCCGCAATTTCTTTCATCGATGTACAATTTGAAGTCAATACAGGTATTCCTTTACTCCAGGAATCAATAATTGGAAGTCCAAATCCTTCATATAATGAGGCATACAATACCCACCACGCATTTTTTTCTAGATAATGTAATTCATCTTCATTAACGTATCCTCTATAGTCTATTGTATCTGTTAAATTATGTTCACATATAATTCTAATAATTTGATTTTTTCTACTTTGATTTTCACTTCCTACAATAATCAATTTAGGTATTTTGTTATTTTTTTTATATGCTTTAATATATGCTAATAATGTTCTTATTGTATTTTTTTGATGAGCATTACCACTAAACATTAAGAAATATCTATATCCAAATTCCGTATTATCATTTATATTAGCTTCAATTTTATTACTATGACCTGGATATATTACAGTTGTTTTGTTTTCTTCTATATTGATAGACTTTATTATGTCATTTTTAGTAAATATTGAATCACAAAAAAGATGATCGTATTCGTTATATTCCCACATTTTGTTTAGGTAACAAATATAACCATCTATATCATTACTGTAGTATTCTTTTCTCATTTTGAATGGTATTATATCGTATACAAAACAACATAATATCGTTTTTCCAAACCACTCTCTCTTGAACGATTCTCTTATTCCTATATTTGAAAAATCTACATAAACATCAATAACGTAATTTTTTACAAGATTTCTAATCTTGCTCTCAATATTTTTAGTATCTCCTAATACGATTTCTTCACTGTTAAAATAAACACCAATCCAATTGTTTAATAAAGGTCTATCGGTCCAATTAATAAAATAGTAAGTATTATCTATATTTCTTTGCATTATAGAAATGCAAAAATCTTTCATATAATTACCTATTCCAGATTTGCTAAATCCGTGATATGCATTCATATCAAAAGCTATATTCAAATTCTTATCCTCTCTACCTTATACTTTCAATAAATGTTTTAAATGATAACCATTCATTTTCTTCTATCACTTCTTTTGAACTAAATTCTTTTGTCATTAACAAAAAAAGTTTTTCGTTATCAATTTCGATTTTTCGTTGAGATAAAAAACTATATACATATTTTAAACTATTTATTGGAAATACAATATAATCCTCATCATTTTCAATAAAAACAACTGGGTCAGTTAGTTCTTTTATTGTCGTTGGTATATATCCATCACATTTTAAATCAATAATTATATTATTTGTTTCATATGGAAAATTAAGAATTAACAAACCTTTATTATAGAACTGTCTATGAAATAGTTGATCATTTGAATCTTTTTTTATGTCCAATTTATAATCATTGATAATCACTCCATTTTCATCAAATAACAAGGCATTTTGATAATTAATATCCACAACGAAATATCCTTCTGCATATCTCATACCTGAAAATACCTTATCTACAGCTCTTGGAATATTAATATATTTTATTGTTTCATTTGCTATATTGTATTCTATTATTCTATTATCACTATAATATGAAAAATAGATACATCCTTTATAATATGAAAAATCAGTTACGATATTTTTACTTTCTATAGTTTTGAATGCGCTTATTTCTCGGACTACATTGTTATCAATATCATACTCTATCATTGTATTTTCATTTTTTTTATGAACATAACTATATATTTTTCCGTTTATCAATATTGAGTTATCACAATTAAATTTTTCATTATTAATTATTATTTTTTTTGTTTTTAGATTATACACACATATATTATTTGAAAAAAAAGGCATCAAAACTAATTTTTCATTATAATAGAATATCCTATTAAACAATCCACATTCGCCTATTTTCTTATTTGGTATGCTTCCTAAATAATTAAATTTTTTTGTATTTAAGTTATAAGAAAACAAAGCATTATTCATATATTCGAAAAAATATAATTCATTTTGAAAAATACATGCACAATCTGTAAGATATCTCATTTCTATCCTCGGTATTATTTATATAAAAAATAAATTTGTTGATTCTCTTTTTTCTTCTAACATTAAATCTGTATATTTCCCCAAATCATTTACCATGATTGGGGTCTCACCATGTGGATCTTTATCACAATCTATAAAATATTCATATATACTTGAAATAATTTTAATGTATTTTTCATACTCATTATTATTTTTATATACAAATGGATTATATTCTTGAAAAAGAGGCAACTTATTTCTTTGCAATACTGTAATTGCACCCTCTAATATTTTCACTTCAAATCCTTGTGTATCCATCCATAAGTATATGTTACTGTCATCTGATATACCAATTTCTTGATATAACTCTGAAAATGTTTTCATAAAGACATCCTCTACACATTTTTCATCTGAAGAGTCTTTTACACCTGATTTTGCATACTCTAATTGTTTATTATTATCGAATACTATTGCTGATGCTCCTGGATTTTCAGGAATATAGTGGAATTCACTTGTCCCCTCTATGTTCGATAATCCGCATTTAATGCAATTTATATCCTCCATTTTATTTAACACACAATTTGCTTTTAATATCCTATATGTTTTTTCACTAGGCTCAATAGAATAAATATTATATTGGGGATATTTATTTTTAACGTATATACTTGTTGTTCCTATGTTTGCCCCAATATCAAAAAAAATGGTATCCTTATTTTCTTTATGTTTATAATATTTTTTTATTAAAGTAAAGAAAACTTCTATTTCATCATCAGCAAAAACACGTGCTGTCTTTTTCATATGTGGTCCTATTATCATGTCTTTACTATCAAAAATAAACGTTAAATTTTCTGTAGTGCATGCAGAGTCTAAAGGACCTTCCTTTTCTTTTATTTTTTCTAAAAAATCCACATAATGTATTATTTTCTTCTGTTCTGTTGCACTTAAATACATCGAAAGATTATTTCTAATATCCTGGTAAGCTAAGGCTGCAACAACAATATAATCAACATTCGCAATATCAACTAATTCATTATTTTCTATTACTTTTATACCTAACCATTCATCCTTGCTTTTAATTGATTCAGAAAAGCACACTATATTAATATCATCTCTTTTTTCAATATTCTTTACAAAATAATTTGCACAATTACCTGTTCCGCATACTATTATTTTCAATTTTAAATTCCTTTTCCTTTCAATTTTTTTATATCAAAATCTATTATATCTGGATTGTTAGGAGCATCTAATATTAGCTGTAAATCCCTTAATTTACTAAACTTATACTCTTTTCTCCTTGCAAAAGTGATTTCTACTACATTGGGATAGATTACATCATCCCTTTTTAGGGCATAACCAAAATTATTACCATGTAACCATACGCTTTGATGTGTTTTGTTAATTTTTTTTAATACTTTTATTTTGTTCTTTATTTTATTTTTTTCACTTAATCCATGAAATTCTATCGTTATTTGCTTAAATTTCATAAGGATTTCTGAAGAAATTGAATTTATCACATCCCACTCATTACCTTCAATATCCATCTTCATTATTAAATTATTGTCATTAATATGTCTTGTATCTTCTAATATTTTATTTAAAGATTTTATATTACAAAAGGTATTATCTTTAATTCCCACCCCTATTTTACTATAATAAAATCTATCATTAAACTCTGGTGGCATATCTATAGTATGATCAAACATATATACATCTATCCCTTTTTTAGCTACATCTTTATCCCAAGATACATCTCCTGAAATACCAAAACTATATGCAGCGTCTATATTTACAAAATCATCCAGCATAATATATCCGCCATCATTTTTATTTCCTATTCTTACATAATTATATTTATTAGCTTTTTGTGGAATAATTAAATTATAAATATCAGAATTAATATCTTCTAATCCATACTCTTTATATATAGACGGAGAATTTATATCGTCTACTTGTATATTCTTATTTTTTAAAATTTCTTTATACTCTTTATTAATTGATTCATCTGATGCATTTAATAAAACAACAGTATTCTTTTTTTTTAATTCATTTATATCTATATTTTTTATATTTATACATTTTTTTGATTTTGTGCTTTTTATATTATCTATCAATGCAATAGGTTTTTTATGAAACCCTTGTGTTATAATTTTTTCTGCTAACATACCATTTTTTCCATAAGGACATATAGCCACTTCGTGTCCCGTTGAATAAGCAAATTCAATTTTTTTATATAGTCTCAACTTTAAATCCATACAGTATGTCTCCAATGTTATATTATTGTTATGTTTTATAAGAATCATATAAAATAATATTATAATTATTATTAACAATAAAAAAGTGGGTAAAATTACTTTTACCCACTTTCATTTTTTTATAACAACTACTGAAGAGTTATTTCATCTTCATGCTCGTCTGAATAAACAACCTTAATTCTTGTTAAATTGCTTGCTTTCCAGCTTGTAAGCTCATTTGCAACCATTGTAAGAGTTGTTCCTGAAATTGAATAGTGTGTAGTTGGTGTTAAATCAATCCATTCAGTTGTATATAACTGAAGTTTTGATACAGTTACACCTTCAGGCATTGCTAATGTTAATGAATTCTCAGTTGGTGTAATTGTTGATGCTGATAAATATGAGCTTGGTGTTGTTGCAATCTGGTTATAAGCGCCAGTTATAGCTTCTTCTTCACCATCTGATTCTGTCCATGTATAGATAGGAGTGAACTTAATAGCTGATGCATCTGCCTGTGTCCAGTCTGCATCTGCGTTAAGAGAACCTGTAAATGTGAAACCTGCTACACCGCCGATTGCGCTTAATTCAATTTTTTCTGCAAGCTGTGCCTGTGTTGTATCAAAGTCAATTATTTCATCATCTTTTACTGAATATGTTGCTTTACCAAGAAGATATGCTACAGATGCTTTAGCCTTAACACTATCATCACCAGCAAATACTGCATAGTTTGCTTCTGTATCATCTTTGCCACCTGCAAAACCTACGTCAGAAAGCTGTGAAGAAAGGATTTCAGGTCCGATTGTTGTTGTCTTTACATAGAATGGACCATTAGCCTTGAATGCTGTAGCGTCTGCTGGCTGAGAAGCTGCCTCTGCAAATGTTGTTACATTATCTGCAACTGTCTTTGTGTAATATGTTGTATTTGCTGCATATGCTGAAGCTTTTGCATAAGTATCTGCTGTTACAGGTACTGATGTATCAGCAGGTGCCTTTGCTGATGCTACTGCAACGAA
>JAEEGL012061224.1_pt1 | contig 16558 bp, 12 predicted proteins | sample 9134231 | NCBI WGS metagenome assembly JAEEGL01 (sample SAMN16246548, study PRJNA631951) | gut metagenome | biome: gut microbiome; feature: rumen; material: fiber-attached | host: Bos | place: Iran: Karaj | collected 2018-10
AGCATCGATCTCTACGAGACCGATGGATTGTTATTGTTTCGCTCCAAATCAAACATTTTTCAAATGCTTGATTTATAGCGATTTATTGAAAAAGCTGAAAATATTTTCAACTTTTATTTGGATTTCAACTGGGAATCGGAATTGGCCGGAGTGCTGGTAGTGTCCCTTGGAATGGGACACTACCAGCAAATAAGGCCCAAAATGACAGTAGTGTCCCTGTTTTTGGGACACTACCAGCACTAAAGCCACGAACAACTGAATTCCCTGTTTATCGAAATGAATAGGCCCCGACATCCTAGTGGATTGCCGGGGCTTTGGCTCGATTATCAGTTTTCATATATTCCGAATTCTGTTAGAAATCAACTTTTCACAGATTCGTAAATGCCTAATAACCAATCACTTAAATACTTCGCGCGGGCGAAGGGACAATTATCGAACCAATATTGAAGAGCTGAGGGCTGTGTATTTGTTGGGATTGCAGGTTAATCATTAATCTGACAAAATAGCCATCAGCTCGGTGTTGAACCAGAGATACTCCTTGCCGATTCGCTCTTTTGTGAGAAGACCCAGGCCCTCCAGCTGACTGAGGTACTTCTTGGCCGTATTTACGCTCTTAATTGTATTCGAGAGCAGATTCTTGGGACGGATGTAGGGCTGTTCGAACAGCTTGGAAAGGTTGAGTCTGGCCAGTGGGAGTTTGTTCTCCCGGATGAGTCTTTCCGTCTTTTCCATCAAAGAACGGATACGGTTTATCTTATCAATAGTATATTCCGATGTTTGTGAAACGGCTTCGAGCATGTAAAGAATCCATTCCTTCCAGTTCCTGAGCCCCGTCACGCTGTTAAGTGCATAGTAGTATGCATCTTTGTTTTGGAGGATATAGGCGCTCAGGTATAGGATGGGCAGGTCCAGAAGCCCCTTTTGGATCAAATAGACAATGCATAGGATTCGGCCTGTCCTGCCATTGCCGTCCCGGAAGGGATGGATGGCTTCAAACTGGTAATGGGCCATTGCCATTTTGAGGAGCGGATCAACGGGGTAGGCTGAATCGTCGTTCAGAAAGTCAATCCAGTCGGCCATCTTTTTTTCTACTACTCCTTTCCCTCTTGGGGGAGTATAGACGGTCTCCGCAACCAAAGACCCCCAGCCTCTCTTTTTGATTACGATTTCTGCCTGATAGGGTCGAATCCCCTCGTGCGTCTTTTTTACTTGACGGAAGACATCTACCACCGTATCGATGCTGAGGTTTTTCTCCTTACTTATGTCATGGAAACCTTTCCAGAGTGCTTCCCTGTAGTGCAGAATCTCTTTGGCCGGTCCTTCCAGGTAGTCGTCTTCCTGGTAGGATAAACTACGATAGAGTTCATCGTCCGTGGTGAAAATATTCTCAATAGCGCTACTGGCTTTTGCTTCCCGCAGTGCAATGGTATTGACGAAGATGCTCTGGTTGGGGAGCGTGGCCGCCAGGCCTTTCAATTCAGCCAGACGCCTGCTCGCTTGCACCAGTTTGGCTCCCACTTCCGCATCTATGTACAGCGCCTGGTCAGGAGGAAGGGGCGGAAGTTGGTTGTAAGGAATATGTCTATCGTATGCTTCCATTTTGACAGCGTTCTTTTCAACTGTCAAAAATAGCAAAATTTTGACAGATTACAAAATTTCCGTCAAAAAACCGGCCCTCGAAGAGGCCGGCTTGTGCGGGCGAAGGGACTCGAACCCATACGCCTTGCGGCACCAGATCCTAAGTCTGGGTTGTCTACCAATTCCAACACGCCCGCAATAGGTGGCGGCAAATTTACGCAGATTTTTTCGCACTCGCAAATCCAAGTATGGAATTAAAGCAGTATCTTTGTCCCGCAATAACGCTGAGACTGTAATGACAAAACATATTGCTCTGCTGATTTCAAGCCTCCTGCTTTCAACGGCGACCGCCTTTTCGCAGGGCGGGAACACCGGTTTCGGAGACGGAGACAAAGAGAGCGAATCCCTTTCGGCTAGGCTGCTTCATCTGGAGAAAAAGACCGATGCCTTCAATCTCTACATCAATGCAGCCGCTTCCGCCCAGGCGACTCAGACAGGCGAAAACTGGGACGGAGCATTCCGTGCCCGGCACCTCCGCGTCGAAATGAAGGGGCAGATCGGCGAGAGGATCCATTACCGTCTGCGCCACCGCCTCAACGCCCCAAACGCCCAGAACTCCCTGGAGGGCTTTTCCGACGCCACCGACATAATGATGATAGGATGGAAGATAAATGAGCACTGGGCTCTGTCGGGAGGCAAGATGTGCCAGTTCTGGGGCGGCTTCGAGTTTGACGAGAACCCGCTGTACATCTACCGCTATTCCGACCTTCTGAATCATATGGAGGTATTCTTCGCCGGAGCGGCCGTGAGCTGGACTCCGCTGAAGTCCCAGGAATTCGTGCTGAACGTAGCCAACTCATTCAACCACAGTTTCTCCGAGACCTTCGGCCCCGCTCCGGTCACCGTCGCCGGCAACGCAATTTCCCCCGCCGCCGTCCCTCTGACCTACATCCTCAACTGGAACGGCCACTTCCTGGACGGGAGGATCAAGACCAGATGGGGCGCCGGAGTGATTACAGAGGCCAAGGGCCGCTACAGCAAGATGGCCTTCCTCGGACAAGCGCTGAGTCTCAGCCGTTTCCAGATATATCTCGACTATATGGGCGCCTGGGAAGATGTGGACCATTTCGGAATAGCCTCGGCGGAACTCGGGGCCCTGCAGGAAAAGGTCAATTACAACAGCCTGGTCCTGAAAGCCAACTGGCAGCCTCTCCCCCGCCTCAATCTGATGGGCAAGGGAATGTATGAGACCGCCACAGCCCCCGGCGCAGGAACATACAGGCAGTCAGTCGGTTACGTGGCAGCCATAGAATATTTCCCCGCGGACGGGCAGGACCTGCGCATCTTCCTCGCGGCCAGCGGCAATGAAAGAAAATTCACGACAGATATAATAAACCCTATAAGACACGAACTGAGAATAGAACTCGGTTTTATGTACAGACTTAAAGCATTTTAATACTATGTCAGAAAAATTCAGGGTCGAAAGCGACCTTCTCGGAGAACTTCAGGTTCCCGCAGACGCTTACTACGGTGTCCAGACCCAGAGGGCGCTGAACAACTACAGGATTTCCAACACCCGGATGTGTGACTATCCGGAGTACGTAATAGCCATAGCCTATGTCAAGATGGCTGCGGCGGAAGCCAATGCCAGGCTCGGAGCGCTGGACCGCAAAATCGCGGATGCAATCGTCGCGGCCTGCAAGGAAATAGTCGGCGGAGCCCTTCGCGACCAGTTCCCCGTGGATATGATGCAGGGCGGCGCCGGAACCTCGGTGAATATGAACGCCAACGAGGTGATCGCCAACCGTGCCCTGGAACTTATGGGCCATAAGAAAGGCGAATACCAGTTCTGCTCGCCCAATGACCACGTCAACTGCGCCCAGTCCACCAACGACGCCTATCCGACCGCATTCCGCTATACCTTCGTGAGAATGAACAAGCTGTTGGTCAAGTCCTTGCAGGAGCTCATCGCAGCCTTCCGGGCCAAGGGAGAAGAGTTCAAGGACATAATCAAGATGGGCCGCACCCAGCTTCAGGACGCTGTGCCTATGACCTCTGGCCAGGAGTTCAACGCCTTCGCCAACAACCTTGAGGAAGAAATCGCCAACCTGGAGCGCAACGCCGTGCTCCTGAGGGAAATCAATATGGGCGGAACGGCCATAGGAACCGGCCTGAACGCCGTCCCGGGCTTCGCGGAACTCTGCACTCAGCTGCTTTCCGAATTCAGCGGCGACAGTTTCAGCAAGGCTCCCGACCTTGTCGAAGCGACACCCGACACCGGCGCCTACGTAAGCTACTCCGCCGCCCTCAAACGCCTGGCCATCAAGCTTTCCAAGACCTGCAACGACCTTCGTCTGATGGCCTCCGGTCCCCGCTGCGGCCTCGGCGAAATCAACCTCCCTCCTATGGCCCCCGGTTCGTCCATAATGCCCGGAAAGGTCAATCCGGTCATCCCGGAGGTCACCAACCAGGTCTGCTTCAAGGTAATCGGCAACGACACCTGCGTCGCCTTCGCCGCCGAGGCCGGACAGCTCCAGCTCAACGTGATGGAACCGGTCATCGCCGAAAGCATCCTGGAGAGCGTAACCTGGCTTCGCAACGCCATTGACACTCTCCGCACGAAGTGCGTGGAGGGCATCACCGTCAATGCCGAGCACTGCTACGAGATGGTCCGCAACTCCATAGGCATAGTCACGGCCCTGAACCCCTACATCGGCTACAAGGCCTCCACCAAGGTCGCCAAGGAAGCCCTGCACAGCGGCCGCAGCGTCTATGACCTCGTCCTCGAATACGGCCTTATGTCCAAGGAAAAACTGGACGAGGCCCTCGATCCCAAGGGGATGACGGCCTCGCACGAATTCTTGAAGTAAGCTTTACCTATTCGTAGGTCAGCTTGATACTGGTGGCACGGACCTGTCGAGCCGTTAACACCACATTATGGCAAATATAGGCATTTTATTTTAACAAAAAGCATTATATTTGTCGTATGAAGAACGTTTTATCCATTCTGCTGCTTGCAGTTGCAATTCCGCTTGGCGCAGCCAATCCCCACCAGGTCCGCATCGGCTGGGGCGATATGCTCTTCGAGACGCTGGCTTTCCACGCCGGATACGGCTCGGACGGGCTGCGCAAGTCCGGTTTCGGCTATACTGGCCATATCTTCGCCGAGTACCGCTATCGTCTGAATCCGGTCATCGGACTTGCAATGAAAACCGACTTCGAGGGCATTTTCTGGAAGGAGACTCCCTGTGACATCTACCGCCAGCCCTCCGGAGAGACCACCTCGTCGCGCAACTACAACCTCTGTTTCATCCCCAATGTCCAGTTTACTTTCCTGGACAGAGAGGCGGTGGAGCTTTACGCCGGGATCGGGGCCGGGCTTCTGGTGGCCTTCGACAACGCCGGCGGCAGCGGTCTGGCTCCGGCCATTGACTTCAACCTGATTGGAGTGCGCTTCGGCAAAGGTCCCTGGTGCGGAGCCGTCGAACTCGGCGGCCTGAACGCCCTGACCGGCGCCAACAATATATATATGATAAGCTCCAGGATACTCTCCGTGAGCCTCAACTATCGCTGGTAAGATGAAGAGAATCAATTATATCCTGCTGATATGCCTCACTCTCGGGGCCTGTCATCATCCTGAGGTGGAATTCACGGACTTTGATACTTTCAAGGTCTATTCCGTCAAGTCTTCCTTCGCTTTCAGCGAGGATGGGAGCCTGAATCCGGACATCGCAATGATGGAAGATCCCAATATTGACGAGCCGGAAACCAAAGTGGCCACTACCCAGTTCGCCACGATAGCGCGCGACCTGCTCGGTGTGGTCCACAGCAACGACCTCATCCACATAGCCGGCATCTACAAGGGCCACGACACCGACGGCTCCCCGATTGAACTTTCCGGCAAACTTATCATCCCCGCCAAGGGCAAGATCAAGAACCTGATCCTGGTCAGCCATTACACCATAGGCGCGAATTTCGAGTGCCCGAGCGAGACTTTTCCTCTGGAAGGCCTGTTCGCGGCCAAAGGCTATGCCGTAGCAATCGCCGACTACATCGGCTATGGAATCACCTCCGACCGTGTCCATCCATATATGCACACCGAGAGTACTGCCGGGAGCGTCGTGGATATGGGCCTTGCCGTAATACCTTATCTGGAGCATCTCGGCCGCAAGCCTGAAAGTCCCGAAGTCTATCTCGTCGGCTACTCTCAGGGCGGTTCCACTACCCTGGCGGTTATGAACATGCTCCAGAAGAAGCACTCCGAGGACCTCCCGATCAAGAAGGTCTACGCCGGCGGTGGCCCGTACGACCTTGCCGCGACCTTTGACGTGTCTATGGAAACCGGCCTGACAGGTATTCCCTGCGCCATCCCGATGATTGTCCAGGGCGTCAATATCGGAGAAAGGCTTGGTCTGGATATGAAAGATTTCTTCAAGCCCAGGCTTTTGGAGAACTACAATTCGTGGATCAACTCTAAAAAATTCACGGTCAAGCAGATAAACAACAAAATCGACTCGCGGGACCTGCACGACATAATGACAGATGAGGGCCGGGACAAGACAAGCAAGGAGACCGCCCGCCTGTACAAGGCTCTCCTGGACAATTCCGTCCTTTGCTTCCGCCCGCTTGCCCCGATCTATCTCTTCCATAGCCGTGATGACCAGACGGTTCCTTTCGTCAATGCCCAGAGAGCCGAAGAGTTTTTCACAAACTGTGACATCCATAAAGACTTCGGCAACTATGGGATCCACTCGATGGGATGTGTCAGATTCATTTTCACCGTTTACAAAGACCTGCAATGAAAAAGAGCATAATCATAGCCTTCCTCTGCGCCCTCACCCTTTCTGCCTGTACTGAAAAAGTGGTGCTGGTGACTACACCTGTCAACCTGAGCGTAAGAATCGACGAAATAAAAGGAACCAAGGCCATTTTCACCATCACGGTAGACAATCCGGACGCATATTACTCCTATTGCCTCTGGAATGACCCGAATGTCAGCAACGAAGGCCTGATGGATTATATTTTGACGGCCTCAAGGGAAGACTACAAAATCAAGACGGAAAACGAGGCGCTGAAGATTGCCACCTATGTCGATTACAACTGCTACAGGGGGACCCGCACCCTCAGGGCGACAAGGCTGAATCCGGACACGGAGTACAAGTTCATCGTGTTCCAGATGAATCCTAAAACCGGAGAACCTATCGGGGATATTATTTCTCAGACTATAAAGACCAAGCCGGTAAAGATGGAGCCGTTGGATTTCCAGTTCGATATTCGGGGCAAGACCATTACAGTCATCCCCTCGGACCAGAACCGCAGTTATTACTGGGAATATGACAACCTGACGCTTATGTACGACAACTTCAACTGGGCCTTCGGATGGTATCTCAACCTTGTCGATATGTACGAGCACTATGGATTTATGGAAAATCTGCTCTCCAAAGGAACGGAGGTCTACGATGCCAGCCGGGATTCATTCGACGAGGGAGAGATCTGCACTATCGTGGCGGCCGCCTACGAAGACGGAGAGATAACTTCCCCCTACACTGAATTCGACTTCATTTACCAAAAGGGAGAACTGCATCCCCTTCAAAGTGAAGGCGGCCCGGACAATTAAACTACATTCAAATGATGCGATTCAAATCATTCATGATTCTTGCGGCTCTGTTTATGGTCGCCTGTCATCCTGCCGAAGAAGGCAACTTTAAGATAGAAAAGCCTGACACGGGTACGCCCGAAGGGGAAGTAGACCCGAATGCACCCGTAGCACTTGCCAACGTCACCGTCAAAGATGTGGGCAAAGTTCTGGCGAGCGACAAATATATCTATGCAAGCTCCGCCCTTGCCAAAGACGCCGGCGCAAAGGTATGCGGCGTGGTGGCTTATGTGGGCAATGATACCGGGGACGCGACCTACCGTCACGGCCTGGCCATCTCCATGAAGAATTTCAATGGGAACGGATCTGTCTGGAAGATCACCAACGGCACCAAGGATAACCCGGCCCAATATAACCTTCTCAGTGAGGCACTCGATGCAAAGGAATCCGGCTATGCACTTACACACACCGGAGACAGGACCACGAATTCCTATCTCTGGGAAGCTTTCTATTATACTTACTGGAACAACACCGGATCGGACGAGAACACCACGACTGTGGCTCCGGCGAATACCAGCGGATGGTTCCTTCCCTCCATTTTCCAATGGAATCAGATCATCAACGGCCTCAACGGGAACGAAGCAAAGCTCACTATCGAACAGAACGCCAGCCTCAGTATGTTCTATGCGAACGAGAAACTCACTGCCCTGGGGGCACAGGGTCTTAAGGACGGCGCATACTGGTCCAGCTCGGAACACTCCGACAACAACGCCTGGCTGTACTGGGCCAATTACGGCAAGGCTACCGACAGCAACAAGACCTGGAACTATTACATCCGTTCTGTCCTGGCGTTTTAACTTACACTCAACTACTCAACACAATGCCTGTTTTCAAAGATTATAATCATAGTTTGATACAGCTCATTGATTTAGATATGAAAAAGTTTTTCGCCCTTTCTGCCATCGTGCTGTTATTTGCCTTTGTGACGTGTACCCCTGAGAACAGCAATAACGGAAAGAATGGTGGGAATCAGAACGATCCGGAAGAACTTACCATTACCGGCGAGGCCCTGGATGTAACTGATTATTCCGCCACGATTATCGGCTTTGCCAATCTTCCATTAGAGTTTGGAGATGCCGAAGTGGGTATTTTGTATGATAAGAGCCAATCTTTTGAGGATGCTAAGAAGGTCATTGCCACAAGTTTGGACGGCAATAACAAGTTTACGGTTACAGCCACCGGCCTGAAACCGAGTACTACGTATTATTACAAGTCATACGTCCAAAACGGAATGGCTGTAAAGTACGGTGCCGTGAAGTCCTTCACCACCAAAGAGTCTACGATTCCTGCAGGAGCCGTGGACCTTGGCATCGTGATGACCAGGGAGGACGGGACTACCTACAACCTGTATTGGGCCAAGTCCAACCTTTGCGAGAGCGGCCTCTGTGCTAATCCGGAGGATTACGGCGATTACTATGCCTGGGGTGAGACGGTGCCGTATTATATTGAAGGTCATCGTCAGGACAATCCTTGCAGCAGTTGGCGTTCCAGGACGGATCACCCGATAACCGGTTACAATTGGGTGTCTTACAAGTTCCGGACAAGTGGTGGAGACAATGATAATAATGTGACATTCTCAAAGTATAACACGAAGGAGTCCTATGGACATGTAGACAATATCACAGAGTTGCAGCGTGACGAAAAAGAAGGTGAGACAATGGATGACGCCGCCAGTTCCAAACTCGGTGGCAGATGGCGTATGCCCACGGATGCGGAGTGGACCGAGCTGATGAAAAAATGCACCTGGACTTGGACCGATGATTACAACGGTACCGGCGTTGCAGGAAGAATAGTCACTAGTAACGTTGATGGTTACAAGGACAAGAGCATATTCCTTCCCGCCGCTGGCGACCGGTATGTCGCCGGCCTCTACAAAACGGGGTCTTACGGCTTCTACTGGTCTTCTTCCCTCTCTACGGACGTCCCGTCCTACGCGCGGCGCGTGTATTTCTTTTCCGGCGGCGTGTACAAGATCGGCGAAGACCGTTACCGGGGGTTCTCCGTTCGTCCCGTCTCAGAATAGGCATCAAAACATCAAGTCTTGGGGCAAAGTTAACAGGAGGTCATTTGGCCTCCTGTTAACTTTGCCCTACTTCCCAAATTCCCCAAAAGATTTGCAGAGATCGGAGGGATTGGTTACCTTTGTAAAAATGGACTGGTGGTATGGGAACACAACAGGAACTGAAGGTTTTTGGAGATAAACAGATTCGTACGTATTGGGACGACGTTCAGGAGAAATGGTTCTTCTGTATCGCTGACGTTGTTGATGCGATCACGGACAGCCGTGATGTCAGACAGTACATCAAACGGCTTCGCCAGCGCGACTTGGAACTTAGTGCCGTGTGGGGTACAATTTGTACCCCCCATCAATTCCACTCAACGGATGGGAAACTACACTCTGCGAATTGTTCATCTCTGGAGGGGATATTTCGCATCATTCAGTCTATAACTTCCAAGAAAGCCGAACCCTTTAAACGCTGGCTTGCCCAAGTCGGAGCGGAGAGAATTCATCAGATGCAGGATCCTGAATTGGGCATTCAGCAGTCCTTGCAGGACTATAAGCGTTTGGGGTATTCCGATAATTGGATTAATCAGCGCCTGAAAAGCATCGAAATCCGCAAGGACCTTACCGACCAGTGGAAGGCACACGGTGTAGAGGAGGGGACCGGATATGCTACACTTACCGATATCATTTATTACACTTGGGCTGGCCTTACAGCACGGGAATACAAGCATCTAAAGGGGCTCAAGCAGGAAAACCTACGCGACAATATGACCAATGAAGAATTGGTTATGAACATGCTTGCTGAGTTGACGACTTCCAATATTACTAAAGAGGAGCATCCGGAGACTATGTCGGAGCATGCCCGCGTGGCCGAGCGGGGCGGTTCTGTTGCCAAAGTGGCGAAAGAAGCTTTCGAAAAGCAAACCGGTAAAAAGGTTGTCAGTTCCATAAGCAGAAAACGATATCTTGAGTCACAACAGCCCCGGCTGGAGTTGGACGATTCTGATCCGGAAGAGTAAACAATGAACAAATAATCATCAAAATGCCTGATTTTAAATACGCACCTATGTTCCAGCTCGGCGAGGACAAAACCGAGTATTACAAGATCCCCGGCTCAGAAAAGCTGGTGAAAAGCACAAGCTTTGGAGACAAGACCATTCTGGAAGTGTCTCCGGAAGCCCTGACGCTGGTAGCACAGCAGTCTTTCCACGACTGTCAGTTTATGCTGCGCCGCGCCCATAACGAGCAGGTAGCCGCAATTCTCAAGGACCCTGAGGCATCGGACAATGACAAATACGTTGCCCTGCAGTTCCTGCGCAATGCAGAAACCTCCGTCAAGGGCGTCCTCCCCTTCTGCCAGGACACCGGCACGGCCATCATCCACGGAGAGAAAGGCCAGAGGGTATGGACGGATTTCGAGGACGAGGAGGCCTTGAGCCTGGGCGTATTCAACACCTACACTCAGGAGAACCTGCGCTACAGCCAGAACGCTCCCCTGGATATGTACAACGAGGTTAACACCAGGTGCAACCTCCCGGCCCAGATCGACATTGAGGCCACCCGGGGAGACGAGTATCGCTTTATTATGGTGGCAAAGGGCGGAGGCAGCGCCAACAAGACCTACTTCTACCCTATGACCAAGGCCACCATCCAGAACGAGGGTACCCTCATCCCCTTCTTGGTGGAAAAGATGCGTTCCCTGGGCACTGCAGCCTGCCCTCCCTACCACATCGCCTTTGTCATCGGCGGAACATCCGCGGAGAAGAATCTCCTTACAGTCAAACTCGCCAGCATCAAGTTCTACGACAGTCTGCCCACCACCGGAGATGAGACCGGCCGGGCTTTCAGGGACATAGATCTGGAAGAAAAGCTCCTCAAGGAGGCGCAGAAAATCGGTCTCGGGGCTCAGTTCGGCGGCAAATACCTGGCCCACGACATCCGCGTCGTACGCCTGCCCCGCCACGGTGCCAGCTGCCCCATCGGAATGGGCGTAAGCTGCAGCGCGGACCGCAATATCAAGTCCAAGATCAACGCCGACGGCGTCTGGATTGAGAAGCTGGACAGCAACCCTTCCGAACTCATTCCAGAGGAGTTCCGCCGCCCCGGCGAGGGTCCCAAGGGCATCGAGATAGACTTGGACAAGGGCATCGACTCCGTTCGTGCAGAGCTCAGCCGCTATGCAGTCGGCACCCGCGTCAATCTGAAGGGCACCATCATCGTGGCCCGCGACATCGCGCACGCCAAACTCAAGGCCCGCCTGGACGCCGGAGAGCAGATGCCCGCCTATTTCAAGGATCATCCCATCCTCTATGCCGGTCCGGCCAAGACCCCTCAAGGGATGCCCTGCGGCTCGATGGGCCCCACCACGGCCAATCGGATGGACCCCTATGTGGACGAATTCCAGGACCACGGCGCCTCCCTGGTTATGATAGCCAAGGGAAACCGCTCCAAGGCAGTCACCGACGCCTGCCTCAAACACGGAGGCTTCTACCTCGGCACCATCGGTGGAGTGGCCGCAGTGCTTTCCCAAAGCAGCATCCGCAGCATCGAATGCGTCGAATATCCCGAACTCGGGATGGAGGCCATCTGGAAAATCCGCGTCGAGGACTTCCCCGCCTTCATCCTGGTCGATGACAAAGGCAACGATTTCTTCAAAACCATCGGTCTGTAAGGCCGCGGAGGGTATTTTTCTCCGTCGCCGTGTGCATAGTGTCCCCAAACCCGGGACACTATGTGCGTTTTTATGGTGTTTTCGTCACTAGTGTCCCACAAAACGGGACACTATGCACACGGCACTCTTTAAAAACGGTTCAGTAAATCAGCTGCGTCCGAGTAATCTATACCCGTTACTCTGGAAAGTTGCTTTAAGTCTGCACTGAAACGGCGGCGAAGTTGTTTCAGAAGCTCAGCCCTCTGCCCGCCCGACAACTCATCCAGCGAGGCTTTACGAAAGAGTGACTGACATAAATCCGGGATAGAAAAGATGATGACTTGGTCTCGGAAGGCCGGGATGTTATCATCTGAAGAAAGGCGAGTTTTGGCTTTTGATGAATTTTGCAGGAAGAAGTTCATTCTGGACGGTTTTCGAAACACCTTCTCGACAAATTCCACTTTCACATAAGATGAAGGGAGAATGTATCCGTCTTTCCCGACCATATATTTGGCAGGCAGGCGATATGAGGAATGAAGAATCTTCCGCTGCTCCCGAAGCGAAAAGCTCGATATCGGTTTTCCCTTTTCCGCTTGCTGGTTATAATAGACACTACCTGTTCCCCAAGGGTACTGCACACAGCTCAAACAAATATTTGCAGCCACGCAGTTCATCAAAGTATATGCAACGGCTCGTTCAAATGACTCCTCGGAAAGACTTATTTCCTGGATATTGTTTCCGTTCCCGCGCAGGAATTCCTTCACACCATATCGTTTTTGGTAATACATACTATAGCGTTTTTTGAAGTCATTGATAAAGAAACAAGCCTCCTCCCTCGTGCATTCCAGCACAAAATGAACGTGGTTTGACATAAGGATGAATGCCATAACATTGACACCGGTGTAATCGGCCTCAATGGCAACATAGTTCATCCCCACTTTGAAATCTTCATCATCCCTGAACCACACCGCGGACTCAAGATGATCTGTCGTAATAAAATAGAAATTCATCTTCCTCAGAATTAAACCCTGCATTTATCCGCTGCCGGCGTCGGAATACCGACAGTGAAACAAATATAGAGTATTCCTTCCGCTTTTCCAAAATCATTTTCAACGTCGTGTGCATAGTGTCCCCAAACCCGGGACACTATGTGCGTTTTTAGGGTATTTTCGTCACTAGTGTCCCACAAAACGGGACACTATGCACGCCACGGAGGGTAACTAGCGGGGATAGAGGCGGGTGTAGGCGGCGTAGGTGTCGAGGACGGCGTCGACGTAGGCGATGGTCTGCTTCCCCTTGGAACCGGGGATCTGACGGATTTCAGCGGCGACGGAATCCCAGCGCGTGGAGTCGGCGTTGTGGCTGCCGGCGTAATGGATATAATCCTGGACCTTGCCTTCGCCGGCATTATAGGCGGCTAGGGCGAATTTCAGTCTTTCGGTGGTGTCGGCAGCGACATCCTGGAACATATTCCCGAGGCGGGTCAGATACTTCGCCCCTATGGACAGATTCACTCTGGGGTCAAGCAGGGTATCGACGCTGTATTTTCCCGAACGGATCTGCATAAGGCCCACCGCCCCTTTCTTTGAGTTCGCGCCGAGGGAGAAGCGGGATTCGTGATAGGCCACCGCCGAAAGCAGCCTCCAGTCCCATCCGCTCTCATCGGCTGCCTCCCTTATAATAGCATCGTAGGGACTGATTTCCTTAAGGTTCGGGACCTTTCCTTTCATATACTGACGGATAAGCTTACGGAAGTGCTCAGATTCAGTCAGTTCCGAAAGATATGTATTGAGGCGGCCAAGTTCGCTGCTGTTGTCGTCGCGGACTATCCACACGTAGTCGTCAGAGATATGCTTGGCTTCGCAGAGGCCTTCGGGCAGGCTGTCAGGACGGGCCATCACCACCACGTCGGCCAGCTTTGCAAGCAGTGAATCAAGGGGCCGTACACCGTCTTTGACTATCCTAATCTCGTTCACATTGCCGCTGTACTGCCCGAACTGCATCAACATAGCCTCGGAAATACCTCGGGCAAGTGCATTTCCCGGAATGTCGATGTAGCATACACGCTGCGTGTTTTCAAGCAGTTCCTCGCGCGCCTGACGGGTAGTGAGCGGCACAAACAGCAGTGCAGCAAGGCTGAACACGGTTGCCAAGAGGTATTTCCTAAGATTCGTGCCCATACTACATTCCGCCGAAACTGCCGCCGCCGAGACCGCCCTTCAGACCGCCGAGCGCCCCGCCGAGACCACCTCCCAGGCCGCTGCCTCCGCCGCCTCCCATACCGCTTCCTGCCCTCTCCGACATAGTCCTGTTCTTGCCGAGCATCGGATGGAACGGCCAGGAAATGCCGAATTTGAGAGCCCCTGCAGGCTGGATGTAATGATGGGCGGTAAAATAGTCGTGGACCTTGAGCGGCCAGCCGCGGCCGGCATTCTCATATTTGAGGAAGACGGAGCAGTTTTTCCACTGCACATTGATAAAGGCGTCGAATATTGGACAGTTGCCGTATTTCTCTTCCTGCTGATTGAAGAATACGCCGGCGACCGGATTGAACGACGGAGTGTACCACGAGGTCGTGTAGCGGGCGTTGATGCCTATCTGCATCTTCATCACATCTTCCCGGACAATGGGGAACTGGACGAACCAGCGGAGGTTGGCGGCCACGGCAGGAAGCGGGATGATTTCCTGCGCGCTGCTGTACTGGACCAGGACTCCATTCTCCAGATGGACAGGACCGAGGACGGCATTCCACTGTACCCGGCCGGAAATGACGCTGACCGGAGCATCCGTATACTGACTTGCAAAGCCACGGCTGTCATAATAGACCGGATTGGCGACCAGAGCGTAATTCGCGGCCAGGTAAAGGCGCCATCTCGGAATATCCAGCGAACCGCCTATACGGGTGTTCGAGACCTTGGAGAAGGCATTTTCCCAATTGAAATGGTTGGAATAGAAATGCTGCTCGTAGAAAGACGGTTCCTTAAGGGTCTGGCTGAAATGGGCCGCTATGGACAGAGGACTGTCTTTATGGCGGCGGAATGGATACAGGTTCAGGCGGGCATTGGCCTTCAGAGAGAAGTCATTCACCTCGGCTCCGGCGAAATTGTACTCTCCGAGGGCATCCCAGGCGACATAGCGCTTGATCATTCCCTCCGCGCCGGCATAGACATAGGCGGTATTCCATTTGACCGGAGAACTGTGGCGGATGTAGTCGCCGGGACGAAGGATATAATGAGTCTGGTAACGGTCGCCCACGCCACCTTCTATCTTCGACACTACGGCATCCTCTTTCCAGGGCTGGAAACGCACGAAGATACGGTTGTCCAGGAGAGTGGTTCTCAGCGAATCGGAACTCTGGGAAGGATTCATATTGAATATCCCGTTGTAGAAATTCCGGCCGGCCGCATCGGAGGACGAAATTTTGTCGGCATAGAGCTTGGAATACATCGAATACTCGGACGAGGTACCTACGAAGAGGGTCGTAATGTCCGTTTCCAGGGTATCCGAAGGGGTATAAGTCGTGTCTTTCCGGTGGATGAAATCACGGAAGAACGAGAAAGGAATACGATAACTCTGGTCAAAGAAAAATGTATTCTTCTTATACTGATTGGCGGCAGAGGCGAGGTTGACCGATATTTCCCGCACATCCACCGTCGTGTCGCGGATCCACATATTGTCCTGGACGCCGCCGTTTTCCGTGCGCGTCATCTTGTTGTGGATGAATCCGCCGTGGGCAAGATATTTCTTCCCAAGGTAGTTGCCCGCGACGACCGCAGTCTGGTTGGCCGTTTTCTCGTTCTGGAGTATACCGGCGCCGCCATAACGCTTGATTTCCAAAGTGATATTGAAAGCAGGCATTATGTTCTGCGTGGTGAAAACCCTGAAGGCGTCGCTCGAAGTCGTGGATGAGTTGAAAAGATTGCCGTAGTACTCCAGCTCAGTGTACGGCATCTTGGTATTGAACATCGGGAGAGTCTCGGGAGAATAGGTCCAGGACTCCAGAGGAGCATAGAAACTCACGTCCCTCTCGGTCCCGCGCTGGAAGAAATCGAACTGCTGGACCGCCGAGCCGGGCATTCCAAGCCAGGTCGCACCGACATCCTTGCGCATAAAAGGATAGTCGTAGAAGTGGTAGTCGGCAGTGGTGTCCCAAGGGAAGACCTCCACCTTGTTGAAGTGTCTGTCCACTTTCCAGGAGACGAGCCTCTTGTAGTAGAGGCTGTCCGGCAGATAGGAAGTCTCCAAGATACGCGGAGTGTTCTCGAAAATACTGTCTTTTATGTGCTGAAGGCTGTCCTTACGGCGGAGGATGGAGTCCTGACGGTGGAGCAGCGCCGGGAGTTTCTGCTCATAGTCATAGCGCTTGCGCTCGGCCTTGCTCAAGCCGGAATACCACTTCAGGAACTTCTCCCTGGCCACAGCCGTCGAATCCGCAAGGTAGAGGGAATCGATGCGCGGCCAAAGGAGGCTGTCGCCCTCCGCTTTGAGGGAGTCGATGACAGTGCGGTGAGTGAATGAATCCTTGACGGCGATGTACCACTGATAGAGGAAAGGGTCGGTCAGTTTCAGGCTGTCCGGCACCTTCATCGTGTCACGGGCGTAAATCTTCGGGGTTGTGTCCTTAGGAGCTTCGCCGAAGATATCGAAGTCATCCTCGAGACTGTCGGCC
>JAEEGL013805980.1_pt1 | contig 16558 bp, 15 predicted proteins | sample 9134231 | NCBI WGS metagenome assembly JAEEGL01 (sample SAMN16246548, study PRJNA631951) | gut metagenome | biome: gut microbiome; feature: rumen; material: fiber-attached | host: Bos | place: Iran: Karaj | collected 2018-10
AAGATATAGCAAAATAAAAATTTTTGCTTGGCAAAAATTTTTGAGGAATAGAAGATTAGAAGAATAGAAGATTAGAGGTAAAAGGAATTTTAAATAATAACAAAAATTGCAAAGCAATTTTTACAAATTCACTTCCAATCATCTAATCTTCCAATCGTCCAATCTTCAAAAAATCCGTAGGATTTTTTAATGGTTGATTTATTTGATTTTGCATCACAAGAAAATATTGAAAATAAAGACGACGGAAGATTGATTTACTCTGTCACTCAAATAAATAGTGAAATAAAAACTATTCTTGAGGACGCATATCCTTCCGTTTGGATTTGCGGTGAAATATCAAGTTTCAAAGAATATGCTTCAGGCCATATGTATTTTAATTTGAAGGATGAAAAATCTCAAATTTCGGCCGTAATGTTTTCTTTCCATAACAAGAATTTGAAATTTGAACTAAAAGACGGAATGCAGGTTTTGGTATATGGCAAAGTAACGACTTATATAAACAGAGGTTCATACCAAATCCAAGTTTATCATGTCGAAGAAAAAGGATTAGGTACTCTTCAGGAAGCCTTTGAAAAATTAAAGAAGAAATTATTTGAAGAAGGTTTGTTTGATAATTCTCACAAAAAAGAAATTCCTTATATTGTAAATAAAATCGGTGTAGTAACGTCGAAAGATGGTGCTGCATTACACGATATTTTATCTGTTCTAAACAGAAGGTTTTCTAATGTTGAAGTTTTAATTTATCCTGTCAGAGTACAAGGTGAACAATCAAAATTCGAAATAGCAAATGCAATAAAATATTTGAATGAGAATCATAAAGAACTTGATGTGTTGCTTGTAGGCAGAGGTGGCGGTTCTTTGGAAGATTTGTGGGCTTTCAACGAAGAAATTGTTGCAAGAGCAATATATGACAGTGATATACCTGTAATTTCTTGTGTAGGTCATGAAGTCGATTTTACAATAGCTGATTTCGTTGCGGATTTAAGAGCTCCTACACCATCGGTAGCTGCGGAAATTGTTGCAAAGAGCAGAACGGATTTAGATGAAAAATTGTCTGTTATAAAAAACAGATTAGTTAATAATATAAAAAATATTGTTAAATTATACGACGAAAAAATTAAATATTTTAAAAACTGCAGAGCATTGTCAAAACCTTACGAAATATACGAAGAAAAAATTCAGTATATGGATGAACTAAGAGAAAAACTGTTGTTTAATATAAATAATTTGATTTTAAATAAACAACAGAATTTAAAATTAAATGCACAGAAATTGGATTTGTTATCACCTTTAAAAACTTTAAGCAGAGGATATTCCGTTTGTTTTAAAGACGGTAAAATTGTAAAAAAGAAAGAACAAGTTTTTAAAGATGATATTTTAGATATTAATTTGTCGGATGGTATGATAAAAACAAAAGTAATATAAGAGGAAAAATGAAAAAAAGTACAAATTTTGAATCTTCTTTAAAAAGATTGGAAGATATTGTTAACGAAATGGAAAATTCTCAGCTTGATATAGATAAAGCAATGAAATTATTTGAAGAAGGAATTTCTTTGGTAAATCAATGTTCATCAAAACTCGATGAAACGAAGAAAAAGATAGAAATACTTGTTGAAAAAAACGGTAAACTTGAAAAAGAAAAATTTACTAAGAAAGAAGGTAACGATGAAGAAGAATAAAAATTTTGATTTGAAAAAGTATTTAAAACAAAAAGGTACCCTGGTAGATAAATTATTAAAAAAATATTTGCCTAAAGATAATTCCATAATTTCTCAAGCAATGAGATATTCCGTTCTTGCAGGCGGTAAAAGATTAAGACCTATATTTGTAATGCTCGGTGCTGAAAGTTTCGGTTTAGATACCAAAAAAATAGAACCTGCAATTTGTGCGGTTGAATTTTTGCATACTTATTCTTTAATTCACGATGATTTACCTGCAATGGATAATGATGATTTAAGAAGAGGAAAACCTACAAGTCATAAAAAATTCGGTGAAGCTGCGGCAATACTTGCCGGAGATGCTTTACTTACGGAAACTTTTAATTTAATAGCCAAAGCAAATGTTCCCGCAGACAGGATTGTAAAAACAATAAAAATATTTGCGGATTATTCCGGATATAAGGGAATGATTGGCGGACAAGCGGAAGATACAATTGAGGCAGGAAAATGGAATAAACAAAATATTTCTTTGTGTAAAAAGAAATTAGAATATATTCATACACACAAAACGTCGGATTTAATAAAAGCAAGTTTGTTGATGGGTGCAATACTTGCCGGAGCAAAAGATAAAGATTTAAAAGCGCTTGAAAAATACGGACATAATATCGGAATAGCTTTTCAAATAGCAGACGATATTTTAGATGTTTATGCAGATAAAAAATTGTTGGGTAAAAACGGAAGCGATGCCGATAACGATAAATTAACTTATTTAAGATTGTATGGTAAAGAACAGTCGGAGAAAAATGCAAAAAAACTTATAGACGAAGCTAAAAAAGCAATTTCAAAGTTTAAAAGGAATAAAGAAATTTTTGAAAATTTAGCGGATTATATGATAAACAGAAGTTTTTAAGGAAAATATATAAATGGCAATTTTAGAAAAATTATCATCACCCACAGATATCAAAATAATAAAAAAAGAACTCTTGCCTCAGCTTGCACGGGAGTTAAGACAAGAAATAATAGAAACTACGTCTAAAACCGGCGGACATATTGCATCGAGTTTGGGTGTTGTAGACCTAACGGTTGCACTTCATTATGTCTTTGATGTTGAAAAAGATAAATTTATTTGGGATGTAGGACATCAGGCCTATGCACATAAAATTCTTACGGGTAGAAGAGATAATTTTAATACATTAAGGCAATATCAAGGTATAAGCGGATTTCCTAAAATATCAGAATCAAAATATGATTCGTTTGGTGCGGGACACGCATCGACATCAATTTCTGCAGGGTTAGGCTTTGCCGTTGCAAGAGATATACAAAAAGAAAATTATAAAGTTGTATCAATTATAGGTGACGGTTCAATGACCGGCGGTCTTGCTTTTGAAGGACTGCAAAATGCAGGAACACTCGGGAAAGATATGCTCGTTATTTTAAATGATAATCAAATGTTTATCTCTCAAAAAGTTGGTGTGTTAGCAGGATATTTTGCTAATATTTTAACCGCATCCGGTGTTAAAAGAATTGAAGAAAGTGTTTTAAAGATAGTTTCAAAACTAAAATTTTTAAGTTTTAAATCAATAAAAAAATTAGTTAAAAGATTCAAAACGATACTTTTTCCGGGACTTATGTTTGAAGAGATGGGCTTTACTTATGTCGGACCTATAGATGGGCATAACATAAATCAGTTGATTGAAATATTAACGAAAGTAAAAGAGTTCAAAGGTCCCGTATTGTTACATATAGTAACGAAAAAAGGTAAAGGTTATAAACCCGCGGAACAAGATCCTACGAAATTCCATGGTATAGGCCCTTTTGATATTGAAACCGGGAAAACTCTTTCCTTAAAAAAAGTTACATATACGGAAGTTTTTTCTAAAGCTATTGTAAAACTTGCACAACAAGATGATAAAGTTGTTGCGATAACGGCGGCTATGCCGGATGGTACAGGTTTAAAAGATTTTTCAAAAAAATATCCGGAAAGATTTTTTGATGTCGGTATAGATGAAGGGCATGCCGTAACATTTGCAGCAGCACTTGCGGCAGGGGGACTCAAACCTGTTGTTGCAATATATTCTACGTTTATGCAAAGAGCATTAGATAATATTATTCACGATGTTGCATTACAAAATCTTCCTGTTATTATGATGTTAGACAGAGCCGGAATTGTGGGTGAAGACGGAGCAACGCATCACGGAGCATTTGATTTGGCATATTTAAAATATATACCGAATTTAACTATTATGGTACCGGCAAATGAAACCGAATTACAAGACATGCTTAATACGGCATTAACATTAAAAAATCCTTCTGTTATAAGATATCCGAGAGGAAGCGGTACAAGAATTGCATCTTTCCATAGAGATTTTGAAGTGCTGGAAACAGGAAAATCTAAATTGGAAAAAGAAGGCAAAGATGCTTGTATAGTTTGTTTGGGAAATGTTTTACAAAAATGTTTAGAAGCTGCACAGTCTCTTGAAAGTAAAGGTGTGTCTGTATCGGTATTAAATATGAGATTTTTAAAACCTTTTGATGAAACCGCCATCAAAGATATTTTAAAATATACAAATAAAATAGTTACCATTGAAGAAGGTTCTTTAATAGGCGGTATGGGAGAAACCGTAAAATCCGTTTTATCCGGAACAGATGCAAAAATTTTCTCAATAGGGTTACCGGACAAGTTTATAGAACACGGCAAACAAAACTTAATTAGAGAAAAGTGCGGCCTTTCCGCAGAAAATATAGAAACTCAAGTTTTAAATTTGTTGAATAGTTGAACAGTTTAATACTTGAATAGCTTTCGGTAAAAAATTGTAAAACAACAAACCTTTCAACTTTTCAACCCTTCAACTTTTAAACTATAAGTTAAAAATCCGTAGGGTTTTTTGTATGAAAAAACGATTAGATGTTTTACTTTTTGAAAAAGGGTTAGTTGAAAGTCGTTCAAAAGCACAAGCACTTGTTATGGCCGGAACCGTGTTGGTAAACGGAGAAAAAGTTACTAAAGCAGGAACTCAAGTAACAGATGAAGATTTAATAGAAATAGAAAAACAAAATCCTTATGTTTCAAGAGGCGGACTAAAATTAGAGTCGGTTTTAAATTTATTTAATATAGATTTTACGGACAAAATTTGCATAGATATAGGTGCATCCACCGGCGGGTTTACCGATTGCATGTTACAACATGGCGCCAAAAAAGTTTATGCTGTTGATGTGGGTACAGCACAACTCCATTATAAATTGAGAAATGATTCTCGAGTGGTTAACATTGAAAATGTGAATTTCAGATATTTCGATAAATCTTTACTTAAAGATGATATCGATATAATAACCATAGACGTATCTTTTATTTCCTTGGACAAAATATTACCTTTGGCAAGTCAAATAATAAAAGAGCATGGGATAATTATAGCAATGATAAAACCACAGTTTGAACTTGAACCCGGTGAAGTCAAAAAAGGTGTTGTTAAAGATGAAACTTTAAGACAAAAAGCAATAAATAAAATTAAAGATTTTGCAATAAATTTAGGTTTAGAGATTTTAAAAGAACAAGATTCGGGCCTTAAAGGTCCGAAAGGCAATTTAGAACATTTTGTTTTGTTGGGAAAAAGTTAAATATGAAAATATGTTGTGTTTATGTTCAAGCATTTCTTGATTATAATGTAAATACAAATGAGGCTAAAGGCAGCAGCAAGGGAAAATTGAGAGCATCAATAATTCCGCTCGGAATTTCATATATATCATCATTATTAAAACAGCATGGCCATCAAACTTATGCTGTTTTGTTTGTTCAGGGTGTTCCGTTAGAAAGAAATCTTTACGATATTGAACAGGATACGGATTTAATTTGTTTATCAATAACTTCAACTGATTGTTGGTTTTACATAAAACCCATATTAAATGAAATAAAAAAACATTTCCCAAAAGTGAAAATTATAGCAGGCGGACCATATGTAACTTTAACTCCTGAAGATATCATACAAAATGCAAATATAGATGCTATATGTATAGGTGAAGGAGAAAAAGCTATTATTGAGTATGCTGACAGCTATCAAAAAGGCACATTAGGTAATAACAAAATAGATAATATATACATGAAGGAAAACGGAAAATTAATAAAATGTGATAAGAGTGTTTTTATTGAAGATATAGATTCATTGCCTTATCCGGACAGACACATGTGGGATAAATGGATTTTCGATTTACAGCAACATAAAGTTCTTACAGAAAGAGGTTGTCCGAACAGATGTGTTTATTGTGCAAATCATAAATTGGCAAAAGCATCTCAAGGAAAATATTTAAGACATAGAAAACCTTCGGATGTTATTGATGAAATAAAATATATAAAAAGAGAATATCCGCAAACAAATTCAATAATGTTGTATTCCGAAAATGCAGCATCGGATGTTGAACATTTTATAAGTTTGTGCAGAGAATTGAAAAAATATAATGATACATTGGAAGAAAAAATCAATTATACGATAATACTTAATGTGACAAAAAATTTAGTTAAAAATAAAGAAGTGTTTAAAGCAATAAAAGAAGCAAATATCAAATGGGCAATGTTTGGTTTTGAATCAGCTTCAAAAGAGATAAGAAAAAAAATAAACAGACCTAATTACGATAATAAAGATATATTAAAATTTTGTAATGAAATGAAAAAAGCTAAAGTTCATATAACGGTTTATGCAATGTTATGTTATCCGTATGAAACAAGAAAAACATATTTAGAAACCGTCAGATGGTTACGATATTTTAGAGCGGATGCTATAGGTTGGTTTTTTATGGGACCACCGAAAAATACCGAACTATATCAAAGGTTGGTTATAAATAAAGAAGAAAGTGAAAAAATCAATTTTTGGTTTAATTTAATAAATAAATGGTATTATATAACATTGAAGTTCAGAGTATATGTAACATATAAACCTTTTATTGAAACTTTTTTCCTTTCAACGGAACAGTTCGGATTATTTGTGAATTTGTTTGCTTGGTGGAGAAAGTATACTAATAAAAAAAGAGAAAAGTTATCGGTTTATCAACAAATTGCAAAACAATATTTTGATAAACAGGAATTTAAGCAAGCATTAAAATATTATAATAAAATAAAAATCAGAGACGAAGCTTGGATTTATGGGGATATGGCAATTGCAGAATATAATTTAAAAAAATATAATAATGCTTTAAGCGAAATAAATAAGGCATTAAAATTAGAACCGGAAAATGAAGGTTTTATAAAATTAAAAAAAGAAATTTTAAATAATATAGAGGATAGGACAAATGCAAGAGTACAATGTTAGTGAAGTTGAAAAGAAGTGGCAAAAAATTTGGGCAGATAAAAAAGTTTTTAAAGCACAAAAAGATTTATCAAAAGAAAAATATTATATTTTGGTAATGTTACCGTATCCTTCCGGAAATTTACACATGGGACACGTAAGAAATTATAGTATAGGTGATGTTTTTGCAAGATATAACAGAATGATAGGCAAAAATGTTATTCATCCTATGGGTTGGGATGCGTTTGGACTTCCTGCGGAAAATGCTGCCATAAAGCACAATATAGCTCCGGAAAAATGGACAAAGCAAAATATTGCAAGAATGAGAGAACAATTAAAAATGCTCGGTATCTCTTACGATTGGGACAGAGAACTTGCAACATGTGATGTTGAATATTATAAATGGAACCAATGGATATTTTTGGAAATGTATAAGAGAGGTCTTGTTTTCAGAAAAAAATCAAATGTTAATTGGTGTCCGTCTTGTAAAACTGTTTTAGCAAACGAGCAAGTAAGTGAAGGTCAATGTTGGAGATGCCATAGCAATGTAGAACAAAAAGAGTTGGAACAATGGTTTATAAAAATTACTCAATATGCAGATGAATTATTGGAAGGACACAAGTTATTATCCGGTTGGCCGGAACAAGTATTATCCATGCAGAAAAATTGGATAGGAAAATCTCATGGTGCTCAAATGAAATTTGATATTGCCGGTTCCGATAAAAAATTAGAAATTTTTACAACAAGACCCGACACTATTTTCGGTGTAACATTTATGGTTGTTTCACCTGAACATCCGATATTAAAAGAATTCAAATCTCAAATTAAAAATTGGGCAGAAGTAGAAAAATATATTAATGCAAGTTCATTAAAATCAAACATAGAAAGATCGTCATCTAAAGAAAAAACCGGTGTGAAACTCGACGGAGTTTCTATTGTTAATCCGGCAACAGGTAAGAATGTACCTTTGTTTGTCGCCGATTATGTTTTAATGGGATACGGAACAGGTGCTATCATGGCTGTTCCCGCACATGATCAAAGAGACTGGGAATTTGCAAAGAAATATAATGTAGAAATTATTCCGGTAATAACAAACAAAGACGAAGATATATCTAAATCCGCTTATGAAGGCGAAGGTGTAATGGTAAATTCCGGTCAGTTTAACGGAATTTCTTCACAAGATGCAAGAGTAAAAATGCCGGAATGGGTAGAAGAACAAGGTTGGGGAAAAAGAACAACCAACTATAAATTAAGAGAATGGTTAATATCAAGACAAAGATGTTGGGGAACTCCTATACCAATGGTACATTGTGATAAATGCGGTATAGTTCCCGTTGATGAAAAAGATTTACCTGTTATACTTCCTACGGATGTTAAATTTACAAATGACGGAAAATCTCCGTTACAATCCGATGAAAAATTCGTTAACACAACATGTCCTAAGTGCGGTGGACCTGCAAGAAGAGAAACAGATACCATGGATACATTCGTAGATTCGTCATGGTATTTTATAAGATATACCGATGCACATAACGATAAAGAATGCTTCGATAAAGAAGAAGCAAATTATTGGATGCCTGTTGACCAATATGTAGGTGGTATAGAACATGCATGTATGCATTTAATATATTCAAGATTTTGGCATAAAGTTTTAAGAGATATGGGACTTATAAAAAGTGATGAACCTTTCATGAACCTTTTAACACAAGGTATGGTTACGTTGGGCGGAAGTGCAATGTCTAAATCGAAAGGAAACATTGTAAGTCCGGACGAAATAGTTTCAAAGTATGGTGCAGATACGGCAAGACTTTTTATACTTTTTGCAGCACCTCCGGAAAAGCAATTGGATTGGTCAAGTGACGGAGTTGAAGGTTGTTGGAGATTTATCAACAGAGTTTGGAGATTACAAGAACTTGTAAACACAAAATCTTCTGTTCCCGCAACAGATAAAGCTAAACAAGATTTGTTGAGAGCAATGCATGTTTGTATAAAAAAAGTTGGTGAAGATATATCCGTAAAACATCAATTTAATACCGCAATATCTGCCGTAATGGAACTTGTTAATGCAATGTACACATATAAACATCATTCAAATGATGATGGTTTATCGAAACAAGTTTATGAAACAATAGTACTGCTTCTTTCACCATTCACACCGCATTTATGCGAAGAAATTTGGAGTATTTTAGGTCATAATGATTGTGTATCTGTTGCACAATGGCCTAAGTATGATGAAAAATACATTAAACAAGACACAATAGAAATACCGGTTCAGGTAAACGGGAAATTGAAAGGTAAAGTAAATATTGATGTTTCTTGTGATGAACAAACTGTAAAAGATATTGTATTGAGTGATGAAAAGTTAAGAACAATATTTGAAGGTAAAAATATAGTAAAATTTATATATGTTAAAAATAAAATTATAAATGTAGTAGTTAAGTAAAGTTGAAGGGTTGAAAAGTTTAAAGAATTTCGGAATAAAATACTAATTATCAGATTTTTTGCGAAGCAAAAAATACATTAAACTATTCAACTGTTAAACCATTCAACTAAAAAATTGTTTTGCAATTTTTTAAGGAGTTAGAATGAAAAAAGTATATTTGTTTATTATTTCATTATTCGCATTGTTGTGTGCTTGTGCATCACCTTATGATCCCGCACCGCAATTATTACCGTCTTATGTAAAAAATGTTTATGTAAGACCTGTTGTAAACAATACAAATCAATATGGTTTGGAAGATAAATTTACAAAAGCAATAATAGATGAATTTATGAGAGACGGAAGATTATCTGTTGTGACAACAGAAGAAGAAGCTGATGGTGTTGTTGTTTGTGAAATAAAAAGATATGTGTTACAACCTTTAACTTACGATGCTAACATGGTAGCGGAACAATATAAATTATGGGTTCTTGTCAATGCATTTTTTATTGATAAACATGAAAATGTTACATTGTGGGTTGAACCGAATATGGAAGGAATCCAAATATACGCAGATAGTGTAAAAGTCGGCTTTGGCGGAATGACGGAAGAAGAAGCGAGAGAATACATTTGGGATAAATTATCAAGAGATATAGTTAAAAGAACCGTAAAAGGTTTTGGTAATGCAGGTGGAATATCCGAAAGAAAAGTTCAAGATTAAAACTAACATATATTAAAAACGGAGAGAAAAAATTCTCTCCGTTTTTTTGTTTAAATTTTTAAATTTTTTAATATTTCGATTTTTTAATTAAAAACAGTTTTGTGATTTTTTTATTGCTAAAAACATTGTAATAATATAAAATATTAGATATATGAAAACAAAAAAAATAATAGCTGTTTATCCGGGAAGCTTTGATCCGCCGACTAACGGTCATATAGATATTATCGCTAGGGCAGCTAAGATTTTCCCTGAAGTAATCATTGCAATTACGCACAATTATAATAAAAAACATATGTTTAGCTTGGATGAACGTCTTTCAATGATGAAAGAAGCTGTTTCCGGTATAAAAAATGCTAAGGTGTCATCGTTTTCCGGTTTGTTGGTAGATTATCTTAATAAAATAGATAGCTTTTGTATAGTAAGAGGTTTAAGAGCATTGTCCGATTTTGAGTATGAATTTCAAATGGCTCTTATGAACAGAAAACTTAAAAAAGATGTAGAAACTATTTTTCTTATGCCCGATCAAGAGTATACTTTCTTATCTTCCAGCATGGTCAGAGAAATAGCGTCTTTAAATGGTAATTTTAAAAATTTTGTTCCAAAAAATGTATATAAAAAAATAAGAAGTAAAAGGAAATTAAATGTATAATTTAATGGAATTACTTTGTACCATAGCAGATAACAAAGCCTCTGATTTACATATTGTTGTTGGCCTTCCTCCGATGATGAGATTGGATACTATCATTAGACCAATGGGAGAAGAAAAATTAATGCCGGAAGATACCAAACAACTGATATATTCCGTTTTAAATGAAAGGCAGATAAAAAAATTCGAAGAAAGATGTGAATTGGATGCTTCTTTTCCTATACAAAATAGGGGTAGAGTAAGATTAAATGTTTTCAGGCAAAGAGGATCTATTTCGGCCGCATTGAGGTTTATACCGCAAGACACATATACATTTGAAGAATTACATTTATCAAAAATTGTTTACGAAGTTGTTAATTTACAAAAGGGTTTAGTACTTGTTACAGGTGCTACCGGTTCGGGAAAAACTACGACCCTTGCTTCTATGATAAATTATATCAATGAAAGAAGAAGAGGACATATAGTAACCATAGAAGATCCTATAGAATATTTACATTCACATAAAAATTGTATAGTAAACCAAAGAGAAGTCGGTTCCGATACAGGCTCTTTTGCAGATGCCTTAAAATATGTTTTAAGACAAGATCCTGATATAATATTGGTTGGTGAAATGAGAGATTTAGAAACAATATCTGCAGCTATTACTCTTGCAGAAACCGGTCATTTGGTTTTTGCTACACTTCATACCATGGATGCTGCGTCGTCTATAAACAGAATGGTAGATGTTTTTCCCGGTAATCAACAGGGACAGATAAGATCACAATTGTCATTAACATTAAAAGCCGTTTTCTCTCAGCAGTTGTTACCGCATGCTTCAGGTCATGGTATGGCACTTGCAAGTGAAATAATGATAGTTAATGACAGTATAAAAAATATAATAAGAGAGATGAAAACGGAACAATTATATTCCGTTATTCAAACGAATAGGCAAAATGGTATGCAAACAATGAATCAATCTTTGTTTGATAATGTTATAAACGGAAATGTTTTGCCTCAAGTTGCATTGGAATATTCTTCAAGGAAAGAAGAATTAATAAGATTATTACAAAGTACAATAAGGTAATTTCGAAAGGGAAAATTATGGAAAACAAAGATATCAACGGAGAAAAAAATAATAAGGATATTAAGAAAATCAGTCTTTTTGAAGTAATAGTAGCATTATTGATTATATTATTACTTACATTTGTGTTTTATCCCAGATTCTTAGATGTTCTCAGAAAATCTAATGAAGCCACTACAAGAGCAAATCTTACAGCATTAAGAAGTGCCATAGCTGTTTATTATGGAGACAATGAAGGTTCTTTTCCAAGTTCAAATATTGTTGAAGAACTTCTTAGTGAAGATGGTAAATATATAAAATATATTCCGGAAGTATATTGCCCTCCGTATACAAATCCTACTAATGAAATAACAACAAAACCTACCGGAAATTCCGGGAAATGGGCTTATCAAGTAGAAGATAGTCAAGAAAGACAAGCCGGGGAACTTTGGATAGATTGTGATAAAGAAGATTCCAGAGGGGTTGTTTGGAGTACATATTAGGAATTTCTTATGTTTGAAATAATACTTGTTTTTATTTTGGGCTTGGTTTTAGGCAGTTTTGCAAATGTCTGTATATACAGAATGCCTAGAAATTTATCTGTAATAAAACCGAATTCTCATTGTACGAATTGCAATAAGTTTATAAAATGGTACGATAACATTCCTGTAATAAGCTATATAATACTTCGAGGAAAATGTAGAAATTGCGGCTCGAAAATATCGTTTATATATCCTGCCGTAGAGTTGATTTGCGGCTTATTGTTTTTATCAATGTATTTTTTGTTTGGCTTTTCATATATATTGTTTCCTTTTTGTATGTTTGTTTTTTCTCTTCTTGTTATAACAGTTATTGATTTTGATTTTCAAATAATTCCGGATGAAATATCTTTCTTTTTAATCATATTAGGATTATTAGTTAGTTTTCTCAATCCTATACTCGGCGATACTGCTTTACAAAGAATATTAAATTCATTTTTAGGATTTTTAGTAGGCGGGGGATCATTATTAATAGTAGCCATTATAGGAAAATGGATTTTTGGTAAAGATGCAATGGGTGGCGGAGATATAAAAATAATGGCAGGAGTAGGTACTTTTATCGGTTGGGATAAAGTTTTGTTTTCAATATTCATTGCTTGTCTTTTAGGAAGTATAGTCGGCATTTTTATGATGTTGTTAAAGAAAATAGGTAAAAGACAAGAAATACCGTTTGGACCTTATTTGGCAATATCGTCATTTCTGGTATTGTTTTTGCCTTCTCCGGCAACATTGATAAATTATATTTTTATATTAGAAGAAAATCTTTTAGTGAAATATGTTTTTACTAATCTGCAAAATATAAGGTAGTTTTTATATATGTTAAACATTGAAAAGAGTAATTCTGTTATCATATCTTTCGCTTTATCTGTTGTAATTGTTGTTTCTATCCTTTCAAAATTTTCTTTTTTGTTACCTATTCAAATCGCTGTATTTTTAATAATGGCTTTGTTGTTAATGTATATAGTAGGTAGTAAAAAAATAAAATTAAATTCTTATATTGTAACCGCCGTAATATTTCTTCTTTTTAGTTGTTTATCTTATATAAATGCAGATTTTAAAACTAATGTCAGAGATTATCTTTTAGTGCTTGCATCTTCACTGATGGCAGGTTTTTCTTTTTCTTGTTTGTCTGTCGATTTTAAAAAGAAAATCTTTTTTGTACCCGTATTTATTGCTTTATGGTTATCGATGATATTGTTTACGAGATTTGTTACCAATATACACGGTTTTTTTTATGGTGATAATTTTTATGATACCATTGCTTTAAATGTAAATGTAATAGCAGGATTTTTGGCTTTAGTATATCCTCTTATTTTTATATTTATAAGAGAACAAAAAAATACTAAAGTTTTTATATCAATAATGCTTTTTATATTGCTTGCAATATTTCTTACAAGATGCAGAATAGTAATATTGTTATCTTTTATTTCAACAATAATATTTTTGTTGGGATACAGTAAAAAAACATATATAAAAATTTTAATATCTTTTTGTGTTATTTTATTGATAGCGGGTATAGTATATATCTCATCTTTAAAAGCTAATTTCAATAGTGTTTCGGAACGAATTATTTGGTGGAAGACGGCATATTTAATGTTTAAAGAACATATTTTGTTTGGTTGCGGTTTTGGAAATTATTCGGTATTGTTTAAATCTTTTAGACCGGAAATTGTTCTAAACACTTTGTTTGCACACAATATAATAATGCAACTTTTAGCCGAAATTGGAATATTCGGATTATTTAGTTTTATAGGATTGATACTTTCTTTCTATATTCAGTTAATAAAAAAAATATTAGATGAAAAAGATACATTTTTTTACATATATATAGCAATAAGTGTAACTTCTTTTCTTATAATAAATTTGTTTGATTATAGCTTTTTTGCTCCGGCAAATATGTTAGTGTTCTTTATAATTTTTTCATCCGTATTTTATACCGATAACAGTAAAGAACAAAAATGGAAAAACAAATTATATTTTTTAGTTCCGTTGTATGTTTTTATGGTTGTGTTTTTTATAAGACCGATTATAGCTGATACATATTACAAAAAAGGTATAGACTTATATGTTGCAGGTCATTATAAAATAGCAATAGAAGAATTTGAAAAAGCCATAAAGTTTGATAAAAATAATCCGGAATATTATGCCCAAGTATCAAGAACATATTTTGCTCTTTATGATAAAATAAGAAATGAAAACGGCCAGTTATACGCGGATAAAGCGATAGAATATAATAAGAAAGCAATAGATTTATATAAATACGGAGCACAACTTAGAGCTTCTTTGGCATCTGTTTATTGGAACAATGACAGAAAAGAAGAAGCATTGGAAGCTATACAAGAAGCTATAAAATATGATAAATATAATCCTTATTATGAGGAAGAATATTATCAAATAAAAAATTCTTAGGAGTTTTACTATAAAAAAACATATTTTTAAAATTATCTTAGGCTGTTTAGTAAGCTTAATTTTAATATATTTATGTGTAAGAAACATAGATTTTAAACAGTCTGTTTCTTTATTGAAAAATGCCGATATTTCTTTAATAATAATCGGAGTAATTATATATATTTGTTCATATATAGTTAGGGGATTCAGATGGGATTATATCCTTGCTCCTTTAAAGAAAATGAAGTTGTTTAAAAGTTTTTATTATTTGGTTTTCGGTTTTTTTATGAACAATATATTACCTTTAAGATTGGGAGAGTTTGTCAGAGCCATTGTTGCAGGTAAAAAATTGGAAATATCCAGGAGCGGAGTTTTTGCAACTATAGTGGTAGAAAGATTAATGGATATTGTAATTTTTATAATATCTTTTTTTGTTATTGCTATGTTTGTTCCGAATATTCCAAATTGGTTACAAAAATCTTTCATCGCTTGTACCATAATTTTTGGTTTGATGTTTATAGTTTTGTTCTTTATGTCAAAAGATGAAGAAAAATTTTTAAAACTATTATACAAATTTCATCTGCCGTCAAAAATTAATAAAATTATAAAATCAATATTTTTAAAGTTTGCCAGCGGATTAAAATTTTTTCAAAATAAAAAATTATTTTTTATTGTGCTTATAACATCCGTTATTGTATGGGTAATAGAATCTTATGCTTATAAAACATTATTTTTGGCATTTGGATTGAAAGTAACGGCAGTACAATGTTTATTTGTTATAGTTACTACAGGTGTAGCTACAATGCTTCCTACCGCTCCGGGTTTTATAGGGGCAATAGAAAGTGTAGGTATGGTTACATTGGGAATTTTCGGTGTTGAAGAAACGATGGCTTTCACAGCTATGGCAGCAACACATTTTATAGAAATGATGGCGGTATACTTTTTAGGTATAATGGGTATGATTAAAGAAAGAATTTCGTTTTCGGATTTATTTAGTTTTGCATTGAAACAAAATCAAGAGGCAGAAGAAAAAAATGGGAAATAAAAAAAGTAAAGTGGTTGTAGTTATGCCTGCATATAATGCGGCACAAACATTAAAACAAACTTTAGATGCAATTCCAAAAGGATCTTGTGATGAAGTTTTGGTTGTTGATGATAACTCAAGTGATGATACTGTTCAAGTTGCAAAAGAGTTAGGATTAAAAGTTATAAAACATGATAAAAATATGGGATATGGCGCAAACCAGAAAACTTGTTATAAAACTGCACTTGAAATGGGTGCGGATATTGTTGTTATGGTTCATCCCGATTACCAATATGATCCCAGACTTGTTCCTTTTTTAGCGGGTTTAATAGAACAAGATATTTGTGATGTTATGTTTGCAAACAGAATAAGAACAAGAAAAGAAGCTTTGAAAGGCGGTATGCCTTTTTACAAATATTTTTTTAACAGATGTTTAACAATACTTGAAAATGTTGTTTTAGGACTTAATCTCGGTGAATATCATACAGGTTACAGAGCTTATTCAAGAAAAGTTTTGGAAACAATAAATTTTGAAGCAAATTCCGACGATTTTGTTTTTGATCAACACATAGTTGTTCAAATGGCACTCGCAGGTTTTAGAATCGGTGATATTCCCGTTCCTACAAAATATTTTGCAGAAGCGTCGTCAATAAATTTTAAAAGAAGTGTTGAATACGGACTTGGAATATTATGGATATTAGTTAAATATGTATTACATAAATGGAATATTGTAAAATATAAACAATTTGAAATAAAAAAGGAGAAGTAAAATGGCTTACAAAATTACTTTAGTCAGAGGAGACGGAACAGGTCCGGAACTTACGGAAGTTACGGCAAAAGTTATAGAATCA
>JAEEGL014444762.1_pt1 | contig 16558 bp, 15 predicted proteins | sample 9134231 | NCBI WGS metagenome assembly JAEEGL01 (sample SAMN16246548, study PRJNA631951) | gut metagenome | biome: gut microbiome; feature: rumen; material: fiber-attached | host: Bos | place: Iran: Karaj | collected 2018-10
GTAAATTGTTACTCTTGAATATGCCCAGATAGCTCAGTTGGTAGAGCAGTGGACTGAAAATCCACGTGTCGCTGGTTCGATTCCGGCTCTGGGCATTTACTTTTATATAATGACTTATATAAGAGTGATGGGCTACTAGCTCAGGTGGTAGAGCACTTGACTTTTAATCAAGTTGTCGCGGGTTCGAGTCCCGCGTGGCTCATTAAAACAAGATGATTGATTCCGGTCATATTCATAAGAATTGACCGGAATTTTTATTTGCAAATTTATCTATGCAGGAAAAATTTTTGAGATCGTAGTACCAGAGATAATATCAGAGTTAATACCAGGGTTAATACTATCCGAAATGTTACCCATAACTGAAAATAGGTTGACAATTCAGGCTAAAAGTCATAAACTCATTTATTGTCACTTTATTTTATCTTAGTGAGGAGTTTATAACATGAAGAAATCATCTTTTTCTGTTAAAAAGCAGGTTTTATGTGCTATGTTTACGACATTGGTTGCGGTTGGTGCATTTATCCAGATTCCGGTTCCGTATATGGATTATTTTACTCTGCAATTTTTCTTTGTTTTAATGGCCGGAATCCTGTTGGGCGGTAAGCTGGGTGCTGTATCGGTGGGCTGCTATGTTCTTTTGGGATTAGTCGGCGTACCGGTTTTTGCGGCCGGCGGAGGTATAGGATATGTTCTCAGGCCGAGCTTTGGTTATCTTATCGGATTTATAGCAGCTGCTTTTGTCACAGGAATAATAAGCCGGAAAATGAGTGTCAGTGTGTTCCATTATTTTTTATCCTGTCTTGCCGGTTTTTTTGTGACATACGGTATAGGTATGGTATACAAGTATTTAATATTGAAATATTATCTAAATACCCCCCAGACACTTTGGGTGATTTTTTTGTCCTGTTTTCCACTTGATATGCCGGGGGACCTTGTATTATGCTGGCTGGCATCATTAACTGCTTCGCGTCTTACTTCATTCAGGGTTTTTGATGATGCTGCAGAGAAAGATCTAATCTGTTCCCTTAAGGAAAAGGTATTGGCCGGAGGTCAGGTGACCAGAGAAGAGGCTCTGGCGCTTTACAATACTTCCGATTCAGACAAAGAACGTTTATACAAGAGTGCCAATGAGATAAGGAAGCATTTTTGCTCTGATTCTTTTGATATCTGTACGATAATAAATGGTAAAAGCGGACGTTGTTCCGAGAATTGTAAGTTTTGCTCACAGTCAGCACACTATCATACGTGTTCCGAGAAGTATCCCCTGCTTCCGACTGATGAAATCGTTAAACAGGCAAAATATAATGCTGACCGCGGTGTGTTACGATATTCCATCGTAACATCCGGACGTGCATTGTCTGACGATGAGGTGGACAGAGTTTGCGAGAGTGTGAGAGAGATCAAAAAGAATGCAGATATTGAAGTGTGCGGCTCATTCGGACTTCTTACAAAAGAGCAGTACAGCAGACTTAAACGTGCCGGGGTGACTAGGATCCATAATAATCTGGAGACGTCTGCGCGTTTTTTTCCGAGTGTATGTACTACGCACACACACGAAGACAAGATTCAGGCTATAAAGAATGCAAGAGAGGCTGGGATGAGCATATGCAGTGGCGGTATCATGGGTCTTGGAGAATCCGTGGAGGATCGCATAGATATGGCGCTGGAGCTTAGGGCGCTTAATGTTAAGAGTGTGCCGGTAAATATGTTGAATCCCATTCCCGGCACGCCTTTTGAGCACAATAAGAAACTGACAGTGGATGACATGTGCCGGATAGTGGCTGTATACCGTTTTATTCTGCCGGATGCGTCTATACGGCTGGCCGGAGGACGTGGATTGCTGACCGGTCACGGAAGGGAATGCTTTGTATCAGGCGCCAATGCAGTGATCTCCGGTGATATGCTCACTACAGCTGGCTATACTATTGAATCGGATATGAAGATGATTCACGAGCTTGGGTACAAAGCAGAATTATGGAACCGATGACCGAACGGCAGGCAGTACAGAAATATAATATTCCAACACGGTGCTAAAGTCTCTTTTTACAGTGCCACGGAAATTAGCATTATAAATTTTATATAGAAGTATGTCAGGAACATAAATGTAAATAGAGAGAAGTTAGTGGTATACAACAAGTGGGAAGTTTTAATAAATAAATTAAGAGGAATTGTGTAATGGATAAACTACTGGAATTAACACAAAAGAAAAAAGGGGTATTCATCACGGGAACAGGAACAGATATCGGTAAAACATACGTTACAGCCTTGCTGGCTAAATATTATAAAGAATACGGTATAGATGTGGCTTATTACAAGGCTGCTATTTCAGGTGCAGATACTATCGGAGAAAGTGATGCGGGATACGTAAAAAGAATAGCAGAACTTGACCAGCCGGATGAATCAATGGTGTCATATATTTACAGTGAGGCGGTGTCCCCGCATCTTGCTGCTAAGATCAATGACCGTCCTGTTGAACTGGAAAAGGTTATCAGGGATTTCCGTGCCGTCAGGAACAGCCATGGCTTTACTGTTGTTGAAGGCAGCGGCGGTATTGTATGTCCCATCCGTTATGATGATAATGCAAAGATCCTGCTTCCGGATGTGGTAAAAGCACTTGAACTGTCAGTAATTATCGTGGCAGATGCGGGACTGGGCACCATTCACAATGTGGTGACGACAGTATCATATATCCGCAGTCTTGAAATAGAGATTGAAGGTATTATCCTGAATAACTATACAGGTGACCTCATGCAGAAAGATAATTATTATATGATAGAGGAGCTCAGTAAGATCCGTGTGCTGGCAGTTGCCGCTCCTGACAGCCATGATCTTACGGTATGTCCTTGACTTGAATGAGGGCAGGATATATATTAGTGACGATGAATTATTGATATGTCATTTACTTCGGATATAAAAAATGAGATATATTCCCGTGAGAATACTGCCAGGCACTGCCAGCTTGCTGAATTGGCGGCTGTTTTTATATGCTGCGCCAAAAAGGATGAGAACGGCAGGATAGTATTTGACGCAGAAAACCTGATGCTGACGGAACGTATAGTTAATCTTCTGAATAAAACATACGGTCCGGAAACAGCTGAAAAGGTCGAGAATTCCATTTATATCTCAGAAAAAAGTTTATCATCTGTTTTAAATTCGATTAAATTCAATCCGGATACTGATATCACGGATCCTCAGGAAATATCCGGTATACTTTTGAAGAACAGCTGCTGCAGGCGCGCTGCCCTTACTGCTATGTTTTTATGTCTTGGTTCCATCAGCGATCCGGAGAAAAATTACCACTGTGAATACGTCTGTGTTTCGGACAGACAGGCCGCACAGCTGATAAGGCTGCTTAAGGATTTTGATATAAAGGCGCACCGGATGGTCAGAAAGGGCCGCGTTGTAGTCTATATAAAGGAAAGCGAGTGTATAGCGGAACTATTAAATGTTATAGGTGCGCATCGTGCGCTTATGCATCTTGAGAATCTTAGAATTGAAAGGGAAGTCCGCAATGATGTGAACCGTGCTGTCAACTGTGATGCAGCAAATGCAAAAAAACTTGCTGCGGCCGCGGGGCGTCAGATAGAAGATATTGAATACCTGAGAGATAATGTTGGACTGGACTGTCTTCCTGAAAACTTAAGTGTAATGGCGCATATCCGTATTGAGAATCCAGACCTTCCGTTAAAAGAATTAGGGGAACTGCTGGATCCGCCTATAGGCAAGTCCGGAGTAAACCACAGACTCAGAAAGCTTTCTGAATTGGCGGAAGAATACAGAAATAAACTTTAGTTACAGTAATCCGTGTATCAGCCATAGTATAAGAAGATGGGCAGGATAAAATATGTAGAAGATATATTTTATCTGATGTCCTCTTTTTCCATTATAGAGAAGTATGGGCAGGATTGCTATGAAGGCGAAAATTTCCCTGTCTGAGGAAAGAAGCAGTGAAAAACAGCTCATTACCGCTCCCGTAACCGGCTTTTCCCTCATCAGCCACATTATACAGATGGCAAGTACCCCGACATATGAATAGTCTGTCTTTAGAAAATATGCGGCAGCACATCCGATTGCTATCATGCCTGCATACAGAGGAATTTTGCATAACTGCAAGTCGGAAGTCATGTCAAATCTTGAACGCAGTTCCCTGTTTATATGATCTATGGTAAATATAACAAGGAAACCGATTATCAATGTGAAGAAAACATTCTGTTTTTCAGGGTAAAATACTTTGCCGAAGAGTGCCAGATCAAAGGGGAGCTCTGATATTATGGCAAAAATTACGAGGCGAAGCAGGTATCTGCCGTTATTTTTCGTATGCTTATAGCCTTCTGTAAGAAGGAATATAAAGATCGGAAAAGCTATTCGTCCGGTATCCCTCATTATGTCATAGTACTGTTCAAGGGCGGGACGGATAGCAAAGTCATTGCGCAGGGCAGGCTTGTAGACTGCCACGGCAAAATGATCAATAAGCATGGTAACAATGGCTATCCATTTGAGTACAGCCCCGGATAAGCAGTGAAAAAAGACTTTCCGGGGACGGTCTTTATCTGAGTTTGTGTGATTGTTATATTTCATATATTAAAACATTTGTACGCAAGAACTTTTTTCAGTATGCAGTTTACTGCAAACATAGAGATTTTAACATATTTTATGACACTATCAGGCAAACTTTTGATAAAATAGTATAGATTGTATACTCTGAATTTATGAGGAAATACTATTTGGAGGGGAAACATGAAAAAGCACGGGTTATTTATAATAATGATGACAGCGGCTCTTTCCTGTGGAATGCTGACGGGATGCAGCCCGACGGACCATTCCGGAACTTCAGGTCAGCAGGAACCGGACGAAGGTAGTGTTAGTGAAGACGGCAAAGGCAGTGAGGATACGGAACATCCGGAAGGAAATGGCAGCACCGGAGACAGTGGCAGCGCTGCAGTGGATAATGAAATATCTGAAATCGTTAAAAATAACGGAAGCCAGTTTGTAAAAGTCGGAGATACGGTTTATTTCAGACAGTATGATGGTGATGTTATGGACCTTACCGGGAATTTTACAAATGCGAGCGTTGATGGTGGAAATGGCAGGATGATGAAAATAAAGGATGGTGAGACTGCCGCAACGGTTGCATTTGCTGACACGGGATATGGTGATTTCTTTTATTATGACGGAAGATTCTACGGAATGAAGATGGTATCATCCGCAGACAACAGTGATGCTGATGATTCCGGATATGCCGGTACCGATCTGATCAAGAGTGTGGTATATTCCATCAGCCCGGACGGAAGCGGCGAGCAGGTGATCGCTGACGGAAACGTAAAGAGTATAACTGACGACGGAAGCGTTTACGCTATAGAGAATTATATTTATGGCGGACCGAATACATACATGGTATACAGGGATGGCAAGGAATATCTTGACTTAAGTGACGTGGATTCGCCGGAAGCTCTCGGGGTGTGCGGTGACTATATAATCTACGCAGACTGGAAGTATGATCTTATACGTGTAATAAGCGAAAATCCTCTTACAGGGGACAGGTATGAGCTGGGAAGCATTGAATACAGCGATGAGCTTGGATATCCTTCGGTTGAAGAATTTGAAACAGATGGCCGGAAGATTTACATATCCGGAGGCTACTATGCGGGAACCATGAATATGCTTCAGAGTGTTTTTACTTTTGTGGCAGATGTTGATGGTCCGGATCATACTGCTGTTGTTGAGGATACTGATGCGGCATGTTCTGCATTTATCCTTAAGGATGGCGAGATGGTAATGACAGAGGGCAGGCCCTGCAGTGTTTCGTATGGTCTGACCAATTATGATCTCGACTATAAAAATGAAAATATGGAATTGTTTTACTTTGATGAAAGCGGAAAAAAGGTTTGCACCGGTATCAATCTTTTTTCCGGAACCGAAGCTGATCCCGGGGTGGTTTATACTTTCGTAGATCATGGTGCTTATATTGACGGTAAACTGTATTATATGGCAAATACCGGTCTTCACACCTGGGCTGATGACATCGGATGGAGATACAGCTACAGGATACTGGCAACAGATTACGGTATCGCAGATACAGACAGTCTTGAGCGAAGCAGCCTGATATATGATGAGTACGACGATTATATTCCCATGAGGATATATCTTTTCGAGGAAGAAGGGGATAAGCCGGCGGCAGTACTGGGACAGAATTATTCCTGCTATCTGGATGAAAGCGGTGAAGAGGAGTCTATGGAAGCTGAAATGGCTTTTGCCGGAGAAAAGTATGAGCTTTCTTCTGATTTCGTTCTGAAGGCATTTCCGGGGCTTGAGGGCGAGTATCCCGAAGGCGGGGCCGATGCTCTTTATGAGATCATCACCGAGCATGGTTTTGGGGATACTTTCTTCAGTGAATCCAATATGGATGAATATGGTGATTACAATGTGCCGATAGAATATTATCTGGATGACAGTACTGCCGGATACAAATGTATGGATTTTGGCGTGGTATTCGACGGAAGTGGACGTATAAAGATCATGATGCCTGATTTTGCAGGCTGAACACGGAAGGAGATGTATATAAAATGAATATTTTTAAGTCGTTCTGTATTGCAATTTCAATGTATTCCCGGATTCCGGTCCCGAATTTCGAATGGAAAGAAAAGGACATGAAGCATGCGATAGTATTCTTTCCACTGATCGGACTTTTAATAGGCGCTGCAGAATATGCTGTCTATTACTATTTCAAGGAGTGGGATCTTCCGGCCATGGCTGCGACTGTCATAATGTGTGCAATCCCCATAATCATAACAGGTGGAATACATCTGGATGGTTTCATGGATTCATCCGATGCGATAAATTGTTTTGGCGATAAGGAAAAAAGACTGCAGGTTCTCAAGGATCCGCATATCGGTTCTTTTGCTATCATCAGACTTATTACCTTTGTGGGCCTGTTCCTTGCAGCTGTATACATGATACTTTACTATTCTTTTGAGGGTGGTCTCATTTCTTACAGCGTGGACGTTTTCCAGGAGTACAATGTGATCGGAATGCCGGAAACACCGGTTGCGCCTTACAACATTGAAGAGCTGATAATGGTATGGTGTCTTTGTTTTACACTTGCACGTGTAATGAGTGCGTTCTCAGCAGTGGTTCTTCCTTCGGCAAATAAGGAGGGAACGCTTTTCAGGTTTTCCGGAAGGTATAGTGAAAAAGCACTTGAGCTGGAGAATAATAACGATAAGAGCGGTATCAACAAAGTGTCACTCGCTATACTTATAGTAGAAGAAATTGCGATAATCGCTGCAATGCTCTGTATTAATCCTGCGGCCGGCGGTGTGCTTACAGGTACAACCGTGCTGGTGTTCATGTATTACTGGATGAGAAGTAAAAAGCTTTTTGGAGGCGTAAACGGTGACCTGGCAGGCTGGTTCCTCTGTCTTGCAGAGCTTTGGATGACGATCCTCACTGCGTTCATGTCTGTAATGGCATGATAGTCCGAAATGTCTTTTTCATGGTATGACGTTCTGATAAGTGTATATCTGGGCTTTTTGCTTGACTGCCTGGTTGGGGATCCGCAAGGCTTTCCCCATCCGGTGGTCATTATCGGCAAGCTCATATCCCTGCTCGAAAAAATACTTCTGCATAGAAAAAATCCCCGGATCGTGCAGCGCTTACTTGGGGCGCTGTTAGTGATCATTGTAATCTCGATTACAGGCGGGATCACTTTTGGAATTGTATTTATCTCATATTATTTTGAAGGAAAGTATCTGGGGACAAAGTATATTTCCATTGCCATAATGAGCGTCATATCGGCGTACTGTATGGCAGCAAGGAGTCTTTATGATGCGGCCATGGCTGTATTCAGGCCTCTTGTAAGGGGAAAGACAGAGGAAGCCAGGAAAGCTGTCTCCATGATCGTGGGGCGTGATACTGAGTCGCTTGATGAAAACGGAATAGCAAGGGCAGCGGTTGAAACCGTGGCAGAGAATACAAATGACGGGGTCATTGCTCCGATATTTTTCCTGCTGATAGGCGGACCGGTGGGAGGCATGGTATATAAGGCCATAAATACTATGGACTCCATGATAGGTTATAAAAATGAAAAATACAGATATTTCGGAACGGCAGCTGCGGTCCTGGATGATATAGCCGGCTATATCCCGGCGAGGATAAGCGCACTTCTCATGGTGGTTGCAGCACTCATGCTGCGATATGACTCGGCAAATGCCTGGAGGATATTCAGGCGTGACAGGTATAAGCACGACAGCCCCAATTCCGCCCAGTGCGAAAGTGTATGTGCCGGGGCTTTGGACATAAGGCTTGCCGGGGATGCATACTATTTCGGAAAGCTCAAAACCAAGGAGTATATAGGTGATGCCCTGCGGGAGATAGCGCCCGGAGACATTATCAGGGCCTGCAAACTTATGTATGTGACCACAGCGCTGTTTTTGCTTGTGATCGCTGCGCTGTACCCGATGATCGCAGTAATATTTCATGGCTGATGTTTTAAGCAATTACGTAATTCATTTAATATACGTTCCCGGGAATGTCAGCGCGTGACACCGGTACAGCTGACATAACTTTCATGGAGGAAAAGAGCATATGCTTATCTGGCTCATAAGACATGGTGAAACCGAATACAATAAAGAAAAGCGTTATCAGGGGCAGACTGATGTACCATTGTCTGATGAAGGGAGGGCGGCCATAAAGCGTGCTCCTTTCAATCCTGATCTGGTATATACATCTCCTTTGTCCAGGGCTGCAGAGACTGCCGGAATTCTTTTCCCGGATGTGCCAAAAGTCAGTGTGGATGGAATAAAGGAAATGAATTTCGGGGTTTTTGAGGGGCGTAACTATATCGAAATGGAAAACGATCCGGAATACAGGAAATGGATAGACTCTGAGGGAAAAATGCAATGTCCGGAGGGCGAATCCAGAGAGGGATTCAGCAAAAGAGCGAATGCAGCCATGGATGTGCTTATAAAAGAAAGCCTTGATGCCGGGCGAAACTCCCTTGTGGTGGTCACGCACGGCGGTGTGATAATGGCATGGATGGAAGCTCATATTTATGCAAAAAAGTCATACTGGGAATGGCTTCCGGACAATGCGGGGGGATATCTGCTGGAGTACAGCATAAAAGATGGTAAGGAGCAGATCGATTTAAGGGAAACGCTGGATTTTAAATTGTAGGGCATACACCGTAGATATCTGATATACTTATTATACGAGGTAGTTTTGTATGGATAGATGTGATCTTTGCATGAATTATGAATATGACGAGGAACTGGACTGTTACACCTGCGATATGGAGCTGGATCAGGATGATATGGAAAGGTTCATTAAGGGGGATACCTCGGCCTGCCCTTTTTTCAAGCAGGGTGATGAGTACCAGGTGGTAAAGCATCAGATGTGAGGAAATATGGACATACTGCAGTATATTCAGGATTTTAATATCATAAGCGTCATAGTGAGGCTTTTTCTGGCGACTCTGCTGGGCGGACTTATAGGTCTTGAACGTGCATCAAAGGGTGAGACCGCAGGCGTGAGGACTTTTGCACTTGTCTGCACGGGATCTGCGCTGGCGGCAATTGCGAATCTTTATCTTTTCGAAGCAACCGGCAATACCGATACGGCCCGTCTTCCGGCGGGGGTTCTGAGCGGTATCGGCTTCCTTGGTGTCGGCACCATAATAATAACCGGCAGGAACTATGTAAAAGGCCTTACCACCGCGGCTACGCTCTGGACTACTGCAGCACTTGGTATAACACTGGGGACGGGCTATGTGGTCGGAAGCCTGCTGGGCTTTTTTGTTATTATATTCATTGTCATAGCATTAAGCCATGTCAGCAGCCGGCTGGAGGGAAGCTCTCAGTATATCAATCTCTATCTTGAGGTCACAGGCAAGGAGGGCATAAAGGAGCTTCTTGAATTCCTGCATTCCGGCGAGTATGAGATAGTAACTATGGAGAAGCAGAAAAAAGCAACCATAGAAAAAGGGGATGCAGCTGTAATGATAACAGTTGACCTGAAAAAACGCACAAAACATATGGACATACTGGCATCCTTAAGCAATCTTGAGTCGGTTCATTATGTGGAAGAAATAAAAAGATGAAAAAAATCTGCATATAATATATAATTAGTGGCGTATTGTTTTGGGAATCATGTCGGAACGGCATATATGGTTTCTGACGTGGCCGGACAGTACGTCTGTTTCAGAAAAAAGCAAAGTGAAAAGGGAGGACGAAAACATGGTTAATATGGACAAACAGCAGAATTACGGACCTGTACCTGACAGTCAGGATGGAGGAAACAAGGCTCTGGCAGCATTAGCATATCCTTTCTGGATCGTAGGTCTTATCGGTATGCTGGTAAAGACGGATTCTGCTTACGTTAAGTTTCATGCGATACAGGGGATGGCGCTGGCTGCCATTAATATAATATTGTCCATTATAATGGTAATTATAGGAATCGTATTGGGAATTATAGTGGGCCTTATAGATGTTGCGCTGGGAACTAACGGTGTGCTGGTTTCTTTAGGATCGGTTTTGACAAGTGGTATCGGCGGAATTGTTGGTCTGGTAACGTTTGTCTTAATGATTTTGGGTATCATAAATGCAGTTCAGGGTACAATGAAGCCTCTTCCGATCATCGGTGAGAAGATCGATGGGATGTTCAATAAATAATGAGTTATAACTGAGCCGGGCAGTCATGTCCGGATCAGTTGCAATCAGTTTTACACTTACGCATAAAAGAGAGTGGGGAAAATGACAAAAAAAAGAGGATGGGGAATAATATCAGTCGCTGCTGTTATTGTGGCGGCAGTTCTGGTATGTTCAGGCATGAGCAGTATCGCTGCAAGTTCCAATGTTGAGGCCGAGGTGACAGGAGCCCAGGAAAATCCTAATGACAATACTGTGACCATAGGTGTAAAAGTAAAGAATAAGGGCAGTGATTTCGGCGGATATGTCAGGGTATTCATCAGTGATTACTCGAGTGATAACTATTCGCAGACAGATGGTGCCCTTACCTATGATACTTATATCGCTGTTGCCGCCGGCTCGGAGGACGTGACTACTATTAATTTCCCGAGACCTAACGGTATGCATTTTGAGGATGCGGATATCAGGCTGCAGGTATTGGATGAAAAGGGCAAGGTTCTTTATGACCATAAGCAGCACAGTCTCTTTGATGAGAGTGAATGGTATTACGGAGTGCTGAGTGACAATCCATCTTCGCTTCTGTACATCAATTCGTATAATTATGGTTATTACCTGAATAATGACCTGGAGCAGAAGGATCTTACGGCAGCAGATATGGAGGACAATTTCACCTATAACTCCATAAGGATGCTTGTAATTGATGATTATGATGTTTCCGCACTTTCTTCTACTGCGATAGCAAACATTGAGAACTGGGTGAGAAGCGGAGGAGCACTGGTAATCGGTACAGGTGCCGCCATGGATGCTACCTTCTCCGAATTCGATCAGAGTTTTGTCGATGTGACACTCAACAGCAAGTCACTGTATCCCCAGAGTACTTACTACACGCTGGATTACAGCGGTACTATGCAGTGTGCCGATATCACGTACGGCAACGGGTATTTCAACAGAGGATATTATACAGGAAGCATACAGTATTCCCTGCCTATGAAAGATGAGGGTAAGGGCGTGATCATGCTTGTTCCATTTGCTCTTTCGGATTCTACGCTGGATGCGGATTATTTCGTAAGCGATGTTCTGTCTGATCTTTCTACTGTTATCAATTCACAGTCAACTGTTACGGATCCGGGTATCAACAGTGATTTTGATAATCTTTTCTCTGTTCTTCAGGGAAGAGGAACTATCAATCTTCCGCTTTTATTTATTTCCATGGCAGTGTATATCGTGCTGGTAGGTCCGGGAATCTATCTTATACTTAAGGCTGCAAATAAACGCGAGAAAATGTGGTTATTTATACCTGTCATAGCGGTTGCTTTTGTGGGCATTACTTACCTTTTCAGCAGGGGCTTCAATCTGCATAACAAGGCTCTTGCATGCATATCGGTGCAGGCGGCTGACGGAAGCAGTGTCAAGTCTGAATATATTTTCGGCTATAATTCAAAAGCAAAGGATTGGACCATAAAGCTGGATGATGATGTTGATGCTGCCGGTCTGTATTTCTGCAGCTCCTCTATGTATGACTACAAGCATACTGACAGATATTATTTCGGATCTGCAAGGACGCCGGATGGAGTAAAGCTTACATATAAGCCGAAGTCGGTATTCTCTACGGTATGTTACCGCGCTGTGACTGATAATGACAGCGAGTTTGGCAGTGACGATTTCAGTGTAGAACTGACAAATGACTATAGCGTCATAGAGGGCTCATTTACTAATAATTCAGACAGGGATATCAAGAAAGTGCTGCTTGTATGTAATGGCGGATATGCCATCATTGATAATGTAAAGGCAGGAAAGAGTGTTACCCTTGACGAGCGTGCATATGATTTTTACAACGGTGTAAGCTCGGAGCTTTCATATGATGCTGTAAGACAGTATGAAAAGAAAGAGTATTCAGATGCTAAATACATTGCGGCTCTTGCTACGGCAGCGGTTGAGCTTGGAGCATATGATGATTATGCCATAGTTTTGTTTGATACAAAGGATAGCCTGGTGACATCACGTGAAAAGAAGGAATGTTTTGCCTGCTATTATGTATTACCGGATTGAGGGGGCTGCAGATGATAAATATTATTAATCTTTCAAAATTTTATGGACGCTTTGCAGCGGTGAATAATTTAAATCTCCATGTTCCGAAGGGGGACCTGTTTGGTTTCGTGGGCCCCAATGGTGCGGGCAAGACCACGACTATAAGGATGGTGTGCGGACTGCTGAAGCCCACCGCAGGTTATATAGAGATCGGTGGTTTCAATTTTGCACAGGATCCGGATAAGGTAAAGCGCTGCATAGGTTATGTGCCGGATTTCTTCGGCGTGTATGACAATCTCAAAGTAAAGGAGTATATGGAGTTTTATGGCTCCATATACGGTATAGATGATGCGGATATCCGCAGGATGACAGGCGATCTGCTGGAGCTGGTAAATTTAAAAAATCTGGAGGAACAATATGTGGATACCCTTTCCAGAGGTATGAAACAGAGGCTCTGCGTTGCCAGAGCGCTGCTTCACAACCCGCAGCTCCTTATACTGGATGAGCCTTCCTCGGGTCTGGATCCAAGAGCAAGGGTGGAGATGAAAGAAGTGCTCATGAACCTTAATTCCATGGGCAAGACCATAATCATAAGTTCACATATACTTGCGGATATTGCGGAGATGTGTACCAGCGTGGGTATCATGAATCACGGAAGGCTGGCGGCAGCAGGCAAGATGAGCGACATTCTTGAGATAGGTGTGGATAAACATCACCTGATAATCTCCATTAACGGAAATATGGAAGAGGCTGTGTCCCGTGTAAAGGAACTGCCCGAGGCTTCCATTTGGCAGGTCAGGGAAAATGAGATAGTACTTAGCTGCAGCGGCGAGGAAGACCAGATAAACAGGATAGTCATGAGCCTGATGAAAGCCGGCGTGATGATCGGCGGATTCAGGAAGGAAGAGCAGAGTCTGGAGACGCTTTTCATGCAGCTTACTGAGGGGAGTGCGGCAACGGTGAATCCCGGTGTCGGCAATATGCAGGGGAGAATGTAAATGAGTAAATCCGGAAATAAAAAGCTTAGGCTTAATCCTATATTGAAAAAGGATCTTAGGGTCATCGCAAGAAATATGAAGTTTTCCTGGGGACTCTTTGCTTTTGAAGCAGTACTCGGGGTGATCTTCCTTTTCGCGATGCTTATTATGTATGAGTCAGTGGGTTATACCAATATGTACAGCAGCATGGTGGCACTCTTTCCGATCATCGGCGGGACGGAGCTTGTGATAGTGGCACTGATAACACCTATTCTTACGGCATCAGCCATTACATCCGAGAAAGAAAAGCAGACCTTTGATATACTGCTTACAACTGTTATGACACCCCATGCAATCATCAGGGGAAAACTATTGTCTGCGGTTACAAGGGTGATGATGTTCGTTGTGGGAAGCATACCTTTGATGGCGATATCCTTCACTGTCGGAGGCGTGAGCTGGTGGGCGCTGTTTGCTTTTCTGCTCCTTACTCTTGTGTTTGCGATATATGTCGGTTCCATAGGGATCATGAGCTCCACCTTTTCGAATAAATCGCTGGTTAGTATCATCATTTCCTATGTTATATACGGACTGCTGTCCGGAGGAACTTTTATTCCCATAATATCCATAAGCGGGATAATGGGAATGTCGCCGGAAATACTGTCGGCTTTAAGTCTGCTGTTTAATCCGCTTATAATGTTCATCACTTTCTTTGCAACGGTACTGGGTGGTGAGTTTATCGAAGATATTTTCTCAAGTCTGGTATTTGTGACCGCTTGGGGATGGATAATAGTTTCCCTGGTAATGATGATCATTGCATCCATAGTGATGCAGGCTATAGCGGCTTCCCGTATCAATCCGGTGGTTGGCTACAGGAAGAAGATGAAGAAAAAGAATAGAGCTGCGAATCAGGCAAATGTCAATATGAGCGGAGCTCCAATGTCTCAGCCCGCGATGGTTGGAGGCGGAATGGCCGGTGTCGCAATGACTCAGCCCGGGATGCAGATGAATATGCAGAACGGTCCCATGATGCAGGGACAGCAGAATCAGTCTATGTTCCAAGGGGCGCCAATGCAGCAGAACCAGCCTATGTTCCAGGGACAGCCTGTGCAACAGAATGGGTCTGTATTCCAGGGAACACAGGGACAGCAAGGCCAGTCGATATTCCAGAGTACACCTGTCCGGCTGGATAAGGCTGCTGATCAGGGGGATGCTTCACAGAGTGATATTTCGCAGGGACCTGTGCAGATGGGAATGCAGAGTGCGCCTGTGACGCAGGATCACTCAATATTCCGGAAACCGGCGGATCAGACGGGTACGACTGATGTACAGCGTGCTCCGGGTAATGCGGCGACACAGAGCCAGTCAAGCGTACAGGTTTCTGATATTGCGGTGACACAGAGCATGTCGGGAGTACAGAGTTCACCTGCGTCACCGATGCAGACAGAAATTTCGAGTACACCGGTCATGCCGGTGCAGACAGAGATACTGAGCGCACCGGTTGCACCGATGCAGACAGAAATACTGAGTGCACCGACTACATCAAATCAGTCGGAAACAGAGCCCACACCGGTCATACCGATCCAGACAGAGATTTTGAGTACACCGGTCACACCGGTGCAGACAGAGATACTGAGCGCACCGGTTGCACCGATCCAGACAGAGATGTCGAGTACACCGGTTGCACCGAGTCAGCCTGAGATACGGATTCAGCCTGAAGCTCAGAGTTCGCCTGTGACACAGGAACAGCCTGCTCAGAACGACTCGCTTGTATCATTAGGCAATGGAAGTACTTCAACTGAGGGACAGGGCTGAAAACTGAGATCAGTGTAGTCTGAGGATGAGAAAGGTTTTTGGCAGTTTAAAATTATAACTTCCCACACCGTGTAGCCTTGGCGAACGGCACCACCGTCAGGCAAGCTACCGGTGTGAGGAAGTTAGCGGTAAAGCACTGGTCAGTATACTCCGAGTATAATTTGTGGAGAGTTTAGGTTAAAGGTGTGTTTATTGGACACATAAATTTGTAATATGAGATCAGGATGGGGAAATACCCTGTTTTGGTCTCTTTTTTTCTCTTTTTTATAACATTTTAGCGGGCGGCTGTTCAATTGAAAAGTTAAATTCCAGTTCATGCTGGAAATTACTCCGGGCGGATTATATAATGGACTCACATTTTAGGATATGATGCATGGACATTCAAAGCTGAGAAATCGAGCAATTGCCAATGTGTTCAGCCAGATGGGGCTGGTTGAATCATGGGGTACCGGTATAAAGAAGATCATTGATTCTGCAAAAGAATATGGCATATCTTTTCCGCTCATCAGCTCTGGGATATTTGGCGGATTGCTTGATAATCCTGTGGCAGAGTCTACAAAGCAGTGTCTGAGAGCATATAAGAAGTATACTGCCGATTATCCGGAATATGACATAGACGTAAAGCTGTGTGCTTTTATGGCATCGGAGATGAAGGAAGCAGAGAATGAATACGAAGCATTTAAGCAGGCGAATTAGCTTAGGATTATCAATATTGTTGGGAGTGTGTCTGATGTTTTCATTATTTGGATGCGGGATGCAGAAACTGGATGGTGACGACATGGTATATAAGCCTGCGTATGTCAGTATATCACAGGATGAAGCCAGGCTTATGATGCAGGATGATGACGGTCACGTTATCGTTGATGTTCGCAGAGCTGATGAATACGCACAAGGTCACATTCCGGGAGCAATTCTGATTCCGAATGAGAGTATTACCGACACTCCGCCGGAAGAGTTGCCGGACAAAAATCAGATCGTACTGGTTTATTGCCGTACCGGCAGAAGAAGCAAGGAAGCTTCACAAAAGCTGGCAGATATGGGATATGTGAATGTCTATGAGTTCGGCGGAATAGAGGACTGGACCGGAGAAATCATTACGGA
>JAEEGL011118382.1_pt1 | contig 16557 bp, 10 predicted proteins | sample 9134231 | NCBI WGS metagenome assembly JAEEGL01 (sample SAMN16246548, study PRJNA631951) | gut metagenome | biome: gut microbiome; feature: rumen; material: fiber-attached | host: Bos | place: Iran: Karaj | collected 2018-10
GCGCGGGGCGTTTTGATTTCTTTTTCAGGTGAATGCGGCGGATCTCCACCCGCAAACAAAAACTTGACTTTTATTTCTCGCCATTGTATAATTAATATGTTTATAAAGGAGGAAGGCATGACTGTCAAGAAAAGCTTTTGCACGCTGCTTCTGCTCTGTTCGGCGGTGCTTCTTCTTTCCTCCTGCAGATACGGACGTCTTCTGACGGTAAAGACAGACGGACGTTTCGAGTTCCGCGCCTGGGGCTCCGATAACGGGATCCGTTCGGTCGAAGTCACGGAGAACGGCAAAGTCACCGCCGATCTCACCGTTTCGGCAAAGCGCGCGGGGCACGCTTTTTCCGACGGTGACGGTCTCGATTACGGACTGACCGTCTGCGACATCGATCTCGACGGAGCGACCGATATCGCCGTAATGACGTCGAACTTTCCGGGAAGCGAAAAATACGTTTTCTTTTTCGGGGAAGGAAACGGTTCCTTCAAAAAGAACGAAAAGCTTTCCGATTTTCTCTCCCCCGTTTTCGGACTGGGGGACGGACTGATCGCCGCTTCTTCGGTTCAGATCACCGTCGACCGCACCCCTGGAGCCAACCCCGACGCCCCGCTTGAGTATACGGAAAAACACGTAACGGAATATTACGGCAGGCAGGACGGAAAGATAAAACTTGTCCGGGTCCGGGCGCTCACCTTTTATTCCGAAAACGATATTTACTGTCTCGGCGAGTATATTCCCGATCCCGATATGCCGGACGGGCTCGAACCGGTCAGCGAGATCTGGATACGCCCGGAGGACCTTGAAAAACACGGGCTGTCCCCCTTCCCTCCCTATACCGAATAAAAATGCCGCCGACACGGCGGCGGAACGGAATCCCGAAATGAGTGAAAACGAAAGAAAAACGGCAATAATCATAGGTGCCGGTCCCGCGGGACTTACGGCGGCCTACGCGCTTCTGAAGCACACCGACTATCATCCGATAGTGCTGGAAGCGAGCGAATACATCGGAGGCATCGCCCGCACGCACGAGTATCACGGCAACCGGATGGACCTCGGCGGCCACCGCTTCTTCACCAAGAGCGACGAGGTAAACGAGCTCTGGCGCGAGCTTATGCCGCTCCAGGGCAAGCCCTCGCTGGACGACAGGATCCTCGGTGTAGAAAAGAAGCTGCCGGAGGACGGTCCCGATCCGGAGACCGTCGACAGGACCTTCCTGTTGCGCCGCCGCCTGTCGCGGATATTCTTCGACGGCAAGTTTTACGACTACCCGATATCCCTCAAGGCGGAGACATTTAAAAACTTCGGCTTTGCCACGACGATGAAGGTCGGGTTCTCCTATCTCGGTTCGGTCTTTCACAAGCGCCCCGAGACGAACCTTGAAAACCTTTACGTCAACTCCTTCGGCAAAAAGCTTTACGAGATGTTCTTCGAATACTACACCGAGAACCTCTGGGGCAGACATCCGTCGGAGATCGACGCCTCCTGGGGAAAGCAGCGGACCAAGGGGCTGTCGATATTCGGCATCCTCAAGGACGCCTTCGGCAAGATATTCAAGGTGAAAAACCGCAAGGTCAACACCTCGCTGATCGAGGAGTTCTTCTATCCGAAAAAAGGTCCCGGCCAGCTCTGGGAATATATGGCGGAAGACATAAAGAAGATGGGCGGCGAGATCGTGATGAACTGCCCCGTCTCGGCTCTCAAGCTTGAAGGAAACCGCATCGCGTCGGTATCGACGGCGGACGGGCGCGTCTATGCCGGCGACGAGTTCTTCTCCACCATGCCGGTGCGCGACCTTGTCGCCGGAATGGGCGACGCCGTTCCCGAAGAGGAAAAACGGATCGCCGAAGGACTTCCCTACCGCGACTATATGACCGTCGGAATGCTCGTCGACAAACTTGCACTCGTCAATAAGACAAAAGTTCAGACCCTAACGGGAGACGTTCCCGACAACTGGATCTACATCCAGGACAGGAGCGTAAAGCTGGGGCGCCTTCAGATCTACAACAACTGGTCGCCATATCTCGTCGCCGACCCGGAACACACCGTCTGGATCGGGCTCGAGTATTTCTGCTCGGAAGGCGACGATATGTGGAACATGTCCGACGAAGACTTTATCGCCCTCGCGAAGCGCGAGCTTGCGTCTATCGGCGTGATCTCGGGAGAGGACGCCGTAAAGGACGCCGTGCGGCTCAGAGTCAAAAAGGCGTATCCCGCCTATTTCGATACCTACTCCGAGTTTGCAACCCTCCGCGACTGGCTCTCGGGCGTGGAGAACCTCTGGTGCCTCGGCCGAAACGGCCAGCACAGGTACAACAATATGGACCACTCGATGCTGACCGCCCTCGAAGCGGTACGGACGCTCTCCTCCGGCTCTCACGACAAACGCGACGTCTGGGCGGTGAATACTGAAGAAGAGTATCACGAGAAGAAAAGTTGATAGCGCCACAGGCGCAATCAATGCCGTGTAGCGGCAATTCATGCAGCGCAGCTGCAATTCATGCGCGTAGCGCAATTCATGCGCGCAGCTGCAATTCATGCGCGCAGCGCAATTCATTGACGCTGTTCACTTGATATACAGCGCGGAGCGACGATATTCGTCGCTCCGCGCTTTTTTACCTTCCCCTCGGGGGGGAAGGATGTTGCGGGAGCAGTTATAAACGATTTTTTTCTTTTTTCAATCCCGCAACAGGATGAGGGGGGCGAGTCGAATCGGTCCCGAATCGGAACCGTTAACGCCGCCGGATGAGGCGTTCCGTGACTGTCTCTCCTGCCCTCCCCCGGGGGAGGGTGGCGCCGAACGGCGCCGGGTGAGGGTTGCAGAACCCGGGATTGATCATAGCACGAGATAAGCCCAGATCCGCCGGACAGATTGCTCGACCAGCGCTCTGAAACGTCTTTCTTATCAGCATACCCGCTTACTCCGTAGGGGAGGACCTTCACGGTCCTCCCGCTTTGCTTGTGTGCAATAAACACTCCGCGCGGGCTTTTTTTCGATACGATTACTTACAACGCAGGGGCTGCCTTGGGAGGGTTACCTTTTATCTTTTAATACGCGCTTTTTAGATTGTTATACCAGTTTTTGAATAGTTGTCGCTGGCGTTCATACCATTCTTTTGAGACAAGCACTTTATAGTTTCCAAATGTATATGGGTCAGCTTTAAATCTAACTCTTCCGTCTCTCCCTTTTGTATTAGTTTTATCAGGTATATAGATTTTCATAAAAGGCTGTATTGTGTGAAATGTCACAGTTGACCACTTAGATGTTGTCATTTCCATAATTTCATCCTTACTAAAGCAATACCCTGCAACGGATAGATTATTCATTGCCGTGTAAACGTATTCTCCTATTTTCAAAGTCTCATCTGGAAGAGGAGGAACGGCAACTTTTTTGGTGAGTGCTGTTGAATCATTTTTGAAAACACGAATACCAATCAGTTCCAAAAGAAATAAAACCTCATCAAGATACTGTTCAAGTTCCGCCTGTCTAAACTCGTCAACTTTTTGAGGATTGCCTTTTTTTCTATTGTCGCTGTCTAGTTTCCCTGCCGTTTCCGCAAGGCCAATTAAACGTGATTCAAGATAATCAATATCGGACGCGTTAAAACTATCATCTTTGGTTGTCATAAGAACGACTTGATTCCACCAGTCTTTATCAGTTAGATGCTGCTTTGTTCTCCGTTCAAGATCGCTAGCTTGTCCAACATATACCTTTTGATCAGAAAGGAGCAGATACACGCCGTATTTTTTGCAATCAGCACGAGAGATTAGACCATTTATCGATTCTCTTGGAGCTGAATACATTTTTCCACTTTCCCAAGCGGAGTCATTGATATTCATAACGCCAGAAAGAGAACCGTCATATAACAACATTTTTATTGTTTTAGTTTTAGTCGCCATGCGTTGTATTCTCCTTATTTTTTTGTTATTATGAAAGAATCAGTCGATTTTTTGTCTCGTTAACTCGTACAGCGAAGCCCCAAGGGGTTTGTTGTTTATCCAAATTTTACGAATTGCTAGACCTGGAATAAAAAGAAAAGGATTATACACTCCAAAGCATTCATTTTCAAAAAAACTGCTATAGGCAAAATCAGGTTCTCTCTTGATTCCGAAAACATACTTGTACAGCACTTCGCTTTCGTTCCTGTTTTTTGAAATTACATTGGGCAGAAAAACCGAGGGAATAATCTCAGACAATCCTTTGGCCCGAGAACAATAATAATTATATAATTCCGTATTGGATGTAGTTGGCGTTTCGCTGATCATTGGACCATTTATTGCGATAAACTTAATGAACGGTTTTGCGTATGGATTTGGCCTCACAATCGAACGTTCATTTGTTTGAAGGAAAATGGGAGTATTACACAAAGCATTAAACCAAATGCTCAAGTTCGTGTAATCATTTTGCTTCATTTCTGGCCTTGCGGTGTCATACAAGCGATTTTCCATAACGCTATCAACAAAATCTGTCGAGATATCCTGAAGAGTGTTACAGTGGTAAAGATAATTAAAGCACTCTTCGTATGTTAGAAACACTTCGGCTTCATCGACTGCTATTTCATACATAACATCGAAAAACTTACATAATAGAACTAAAGGCTTCAAGTTTGCCGATCCTTTTTTCAGTGCTGGTCGTTTTAGCATTAAGTCAATGATTAACTCATCTCTTGTAATGCGCTTTTCAACGTAATCAATTGCAGGCTCACCTAATACGTTACTATTATTAATTATCCCGTGATCTCTAAAGCGAGTTAAAGCGGCATTAGGGTTTCCAGAGTCTTCGTCAAAAATGCAATTTGATATGAGCTTATTGATAATTGTTCTTGAATCACGAACATCCGAATATCTATAAAAGAATGAAATTACGGGTTCAAAAGTTCCGTTTATAAAATTCTTTGATCTATCAATATACCAATCATTCATTACATTAATGCCTTCTATTATTGAATTACTCTAATAATCTCTTCAATTACCGCTTTGATCACTGGAACTGCAATAGAATTACCAGTCTGCCGCCAAATGACTTTATCATCAACAACAATATTAAACTCCTCAAAACCCATTAATCTCAAGAGTTCACGTGGTGTCATCTTTCTTGCAACCGCAGGCTTTCCTTCATATTCCCCCACATATATTCTTTTATCGATAAGATGTCGTTCCTGTGGTTCTTCTACGCGAAAATCACCGACCCAATTAAACTGTTGATTTGCAGTTTGACAACCTATCACGTCTTGATTAACACGAGCTCTTCGTCCGTTCCTTTGAACTTGGGTGACAAATTCAAAACCCTTTTTCCCAAGATAGTATTCATTGGGGACGAATTCATCTAAAAAATCTGTGCTCTTGTGCTTCAGTTCTACAGGTTTGGGAAAGTGATATTCAGGACACTTTAGTGTCCGGTTAATTCCAACAACAAAGACCCTTTTGCGAAGTTGAGGCAAATTATAATCTGCAGCGTTTAACACTTCATACTTTATGTCATAATTAAGCAAGTCAAACGTGTTCTTTATCACCTTCCATGTTCTTCCGTTATCGTGAGTAAGCAGACCAGTAACATTTTCAAAAATGAAAGCCTTTGGCTGTATCTCCTGAACAAGTCTGGCATAATCATAAAACAATGTTCCCCGTGTATCTTCTAAACCTCTTTTATGCCCATATGTTGAAAAACTTTGGCACGGACTCCCGCCAACAAACAAATCAACGGTTCCATAAAATGGTTTTCCATCCACAAATCTAATGTCTTCAAACCACTGAGATTCACTTATGCTGTAATTTGCGAAATACGATTTTTTTACCAGATTTTTTTTTCCGGTTGAGTCGTATAGTATCCTTAAAGCCTCTTCTTTTCCTTCTCGTGAAAGACCTTCAAGTTTCTTTGCAATCTCCCCAACACTTAGAGATAGATATCGTTCCCCATTATCACAAGCGAAAACTATTCTATGCTTTATTCCCAACTGCTTTAATGCTTGTTCCGCAGCACCAATTCCGCTAAATACTGTTGCTATTTTAAACATTACTCCCCACCCATCTGCAAATATCACTCGAAAACAAATCCTTGCTCTACCGCGGAAAGAAATATCGATTTCGCGAAGACTTCCTGCTTCTTAGTAATCTTTTTGAGGCCTTTTTCATCTTTATAAATAATTGCAGGCATGCCATGAATCATATTAATTTGAGATTCGGTAAATGACTTGGAATAAAGACGAATCCAATTCTCAAGATTCAACCACAACTGTGCGTTTCTTAAATTGTTGTCAATAAAACGCTTGGCGGCGTTTTCAGGCAAAAAGTCCCATTCTGTTTCGCACTCCGGCAATTGATAATCCTTATCTAAAGTCTTAACATGATCCCAACACTCTGCCTTTCTTGACCACATTCGGATATCAGAATAATTACTTGGGGAGTCTATAAGCTTTTCGTAGACGTCACGAATCATTTTTGTCAGTATTTGCTCAAGTTCAAAATCGACAGATTGATTGTTCCAGATATTCATCAAATCGATTCTTTTTTGAGCAGTCAAAGATAAATATGACAATGTATATGCGATCAAACTGGATTTATACTGCAATTTTTGCTTTTTTATTATTTGATCCAGCTTTCTATATAGTAAAACGAGCGCATAACTTCCCTTAAAATATTGCTCATTAACTACTTGGACATTGAAATCTTTTACTATGCTGTGAAAAAACTCGAAACATTTTTCCTGACCTTTACATACCAAATCGGGCATTTGTTGCCAAGAAACAACTGCTTGTGCCAATTGGAGCTTCGTAAACTTGGCTTTTTCCGGATTGAGCATAATGAACGGGTCACTTTTTTTTATATGCATTCTTTTAAGCGTGTTGTACTGTCCATTGGTCCTTTCGAAAAAACAATGATAGTCCTGCATATTTTTCCTTGCAAGCACAGTCTTTGAAATATCCTCATAAATCTTGTAAAACTTTGAATTTGAAGGAGGATCAGAGCGTTTTATTGCGGTCTGTAAATTTGAATAAACGGATATATTTCTTACTAGGTATTCGGACGATTCAGTGTTCTTGATTATTGATATTTTGACTGGTACAATTATCTTGGATAGATCGAGTTTATCGTTTTGACATTCATACAAAGTAGCTGTGGTTTGACCGCCGTTTACAATAATAAAACTTGTCAAGCATTCTATTTGGCCATTGTGAATAACAACATCGGTAGCAATTGCTGACAGTCCGTTGTTGTATGCCACAAACTCTTGAGGTGATTCTTTTACCGTTTCAATTATTTCTTTGTTAACTTTGTTGGTCCGTTTGAGATATGACCTAACATTTGCCGATAATAATCCTATGCTATCTTCTTTATATAGTTGGGCCAACCATTCTCCACGGAAAGATGTTAGATAAACATCAATATCATTATTGCTTGAAATTAGCACTGCTGGCGTGCCCTGGCCAAATTTTTCCAAGAGACTTAACGTATTTGTATTTGAAAAAGATGCACTGATTTTATTTGATATATCGTTGATGTCATATGTGCGCAGCCCAATGGATCTTGCACCAACTTTATAATTCCCCTCAATTGTATATCCCTGTGGGACAACATAGTTTGTGACTATGTTTAAAATTATCTCCATATCTTTGTGCGAGACGATGAAATCGCACAAGTCATAAAGAGGGCGACTTTCGTTTATTTCTCTATACGAATTATCATCAATCATCCTTATGAGATTATCAAGACCGTCTTTTGTTGTCTCAAAATCCCGCTCTAAGATTTGCTGCCCCACCCTTGCAAATTGATTATAAATTGAAACATAAATATTTATATAGTTTTCGTCAACATTGCAATAATACCCAGAAACCATAATGTTCTTTGCAGGAATCTGCTCATTGCAATCGTTCAAAAGATCCAAATCAACTTGCTCAAGATAAGGAAACACGAAGTGCAAGAAAGACAGATCCACGTCCTCTGTATCCTGGCTTGTACTATTGAGCTCTGCAACTTTTGAAGTGATAAAATCATAATTAATCATAGTGGTAACTCCCCTAGCACTTCAATTCCACTAATGTTAACGTAATAATCCAAGTCAAATACATTGCTTGGAATATTATCCTTTGTCAATTTGGGGAATCTTTCATTTACGGAAAAAGATTTAATGCATTCTAATGAGAAAAAATAGTTGCTTTCATAATTAAGCGGATCTATCTTTAGAAGCGATATTTTAATCAAAAAAAGCTTCTTATACTCCGCCGATTGCAATCTATCATATATGCTTTTTATGCATTCAGTAACAGTTAATCCCGTATTGTTTTCGTCAAAAACGAATAATACTAAGTAGAGTTGTTTTAGGCCGAGGAGTGACAGCTGGTTTTCGTTAGAAATGTGAATAATGTCCTGCTTTTGATTTAGCGTGGATTTAATTTCTATTCCCTTGTCAGCAATGATAAAATCTCTTTTATTCTTTTCGCACCCATACCAAAACGATACAGCAACCTCTCCATATTTAGATATGAGTTCTCTAAGGAACAACAATTCAGCAGCAAGCCCTTGCTCTTCGATTTTCGATAAAGATTTTTTGAATTTAAAAAAATCATGGAAATCTACCACTACTTTTTCAAATGCACGTAATGCCTCGCTGTCAGAAGAGGTGCTTTCTAATTCCGAAAAAACAGCCGATGAAAATATAATAAATGCTTCATCTTTAGCTATATCAATATTTGAAACAAAAAGGTACATTTTTGATTTGTCCAACTTTGTGTTGGATATTACCTTAATATCAACACCGCTAACTTTAGGCGCTGAGTAATCATTAATGAATGCAGGCTCGAATTCTATCCAGAAAGAATGCTCGAGATTATTATTAGTAGAAATAAAAACATTGTTTTTTGACTCGGTGGGCAAAAAAACAGTAATCATTTCTTTATCGCCCAACTGCGCGGCTGCTTTATCAATGTTGTTCCATTTGGAAAAATATCCTGGATTCATCATTTATTCTCCTTCTTCTTCTTCTTTTTCAACTTCTTCCATTTTTTTGAGATATACAGAATTCACATAATAATCAACTGCTGATGATTCTAGGTTTTCTGTTTTGGAGAACCAAATTCCAATTCCAATTACGCCACTCCCTCCAGAAAGAATACTTCCTTGTTTATACAACTTTCGCTTCTTCCCATTAGGGAGCGTAATTTCCTTGTCAAACACCTTTTTGTGTATATCAACAGAGTAAATTGCAATTAAACCGTGTTCCTTGGTAAAGGTTTTTCTTATAGTTTCATCACCAACTGAAAAAGAATTGATCATTGCATACTCAAGCGATGAGGGAGAATAGAAATCTCTAAAATCGGAAGGCGAAGTTACCGCCTTTAAATACATTTCTGTCATACTATCATCAGCATACAGGTTTCGATCGGTATTTTGGTTTTTATAAATCTTATATCCTCCAAGAGTGTCAACATAACTATCGTTCTTAATGGAGTTAGAGTGTAATACTATCGTCCAATCGATTAATTCACCAAGGTCGTTTAATTTGTTAATATAATTTATCCAGTTTTTAATACTTACGCTTCCTACTAGTTCATCACATTCCTTGTAATTGGACAAATAATCAATAATGACTTTGGCCGGGATATTTCGAAAGACGACATTGCCATTTTTCCTTTGATCTCCTTCGCCAAGTGTAGAAAGCAGCTTTTCTGTTATTGTTCGATTATACTTAACATAATCCTTTTTGTATGATAAAAGCTGCTGAAGGCTCTCTGAAAAAGATACCTTTTGCTTTCGGGCGGATCTCATCTTGCTCGCCGATGTTGGAGCTAGCCTGGGGCTGTACATCACTTTTAGTCCAAACTCTGCAGGAGTTAATCTCAAAGAGTTCATTGATTTGATGTCATCCTTGAAAGACTCAGTTGCAATTCCAGCATTGATAAAATCGTTAACAAATTCGTTCACCGTGAAAATGCGGCACAAATCAATCCAACCATTTCGATAACCAAACCACCTTCCCATCTGAAGTAATGTATCATAAGCTTTTGACTTGCGATAATAATACGATACTATTAATCCCTCAAGTGTCAGCCCACGAGAAAGCTTGTCGCCTCCAATAATAATATGCTGACCAACATCGCTGCTTTCATAATCGCAGGTATCAGCTGAATCGCCATTAACAACTTTGATGCCATTTAGTGTCATTTCAAACACAGTGAGAATATGTGTTGAAATAGAATCCCAGTCGTCATTGAAATCTAACAGCAATCGATTCTGGCTAACCGGTTTAATATTATTCTCCCAGTATGTTTTATACTCGTTTCTTTTCTCGTCACTACCATACTTGTATTGAAGCATCATTTCTGATATCTTTTCTCTAACTAAATCTTTCAGTGAAGTAGCGGGATTCTTAAAGCGAGCAATGTGAATTAACATAGAATTGTGCTCAACAATTCCTCTTGAATACTTGATTGCCGAAGCTATTATGAAATGCTTGAAAGCATCTTCAAGACTCGTGTTGATTCTAACAACTGGGGTATCTACTTTTACTTTTTTTGTCTCCTGTATTTCGTCATCGAAAAGGTCGAAATAGTCATCTATAGGTTTGTATAGATCCAGCGTGAGCGCATCATCTTCGGGATCGTCATCATTAATTGTTTCTATTCCAAAATACTCTCTAACGCCGCAGTAAAACTGGGGCCTTGGAAGGCAAATAATAAAATCCTCCGGGAAAACATCTTTTTCATCCCCCTCAAAGCCATACGGATTAATAAAAACATTAGCAAATGGAGTAGCTGTATATCCAACATACGCATATCGGTTAAACTTTGAAAGCATTGTCCGTATTAATCTATTGATTGTTGACGCTTCGCTGATAACATCAGTTTTTTTGGTATTGATTGAAGCCTGATCCACCTCATCATCAATGATCAAAACAGGAATGTCATATTTCCCATTTGTTTTAGCGCCGGCATCACCAGACAGAAAATTCGAAATCAATGTTGAAAGCACACTGGAATTCTTCTTTAGAACTGCTATTAATGGCTGCATGCCATTATTCAGCACCGTAGTGATTGCCTCAGCTGCTCTCCTGTTAATGTCACCGGATTCGCCGGAATGTGTTATAGCATTGACAAAAAGCACTTCTCTTGAATCCAAACCAACGCCAATTGGGTTGCCCTTCTGGAAGTTTGGCCTTGTTTCATATCCTAATATTTCCTTATCTAATCTTTTTTGCGTTTGGCTTCTAAGATCTTTTGTTAGACCTGCCAACACAATAATAAGCTTGAAACCAACATCTAACGCTTTATTAATTAGGGCAGTATAATTCGCAGTTTTTCCGGATTGTATATCACCCATGACTAACCCTTTGATATTGAAAAAGCACTCTCTTTTTGGATTTTGAAGATGGTCCAATACTATATCAGATGATGCGTTGATTGACTGCACTGCTCCCCAATTCCAATGCTTTTTCGTAACCAAGTATTTCTCATACCTATCATAAAACTTCCAAGAAATACCTGGTTTAGCATCAGTTAACCAAGGTGTATAGCCTTTTGAAAAAACAATAGGTTTGTCCTCTTTTACAACGACAGACTCTTTAATCATTTTTATCAATTCGGGATCATCCTTACTGATATTCAGCTCTAATACATCTAACATTTGATATACCTTGGTTGAGATATATTGTAGTTGATCAGAGAAGCTTAGAGTTGAATCTATCTTCTTGACAATTCCGCTTAATAAATCTGAAACAATCTTTATCTCATTAGTAGTCATTTTAAAGTACTCCTTTGGATTCGAAAAAATCAATTAAATCACTAATATAATTATCATCCAAGCAAAAAGGTTCACACGAGCTCATTTTTTTCATGATCTCTGGGTTCGATAGGCCATCCTCTTTTAGCTTCTCATACATATCGTTCATTTCCTGCAACAGATTTGTATATGAATTTTGCTTCTTCGATAAACCACTCCGACCAATTTCGCCTATAGGTATATTTTTTGATAGAAGCTTAAAAAGCCTGTTTTTATCAGACTCTTTCATCGATTTAATAATGCTTTTGATAATTGGATGGTCTTCGTTGATACTAATTATAACCCCGTCTGATGTGTTCTTGCAGTTCCACACAGGAATGTGTTTCTCTGTTTTTGGTGCTCTAACTATTGATGGCGCACGCATATAGTTGAAACTCTTTCGTGACTCGTTTCTAGCTTTGGCAGCGATTTTTTTCAAAAGAGGTAATAAATCATCCGGGATAAATATTTCATTTTTTAAAAAGTTGGGATTAAACAGAAAGTCAAGTGATGAATCAATATCAATTCGAATTCGTGAATAATCATATTTGTTTGAAATAGACAGCTCATCTAAACCGAGCCAACCGCCCTCTTTTATCAATCGCCTGTTTCTATATATATAAAAACCCTGCTGATCACTTAGTCCATATCCACGCATATATGCTTGATCATCGGCTGATAAATTATTGTAAGGGGGCAAAATATAGACTTTGACACCGATTTTTGATTTGCGATATTCAATAAATTCGTCATATATTATTGTGGTCTTTGGATTATGAATGAAAAATGGATCCCATCCTTTAACCAAATGACCGTTGACATAGATGTTAATTCCGTCGTTGAGATAATCATTAAAGACGTGCGATAAATGCTTTTCAACAGCGGCAATCTTGTTGAAAAAATCAATTTGAGAGTTAGCTTTTGCAATGTCTTTTAGTTTGTCCCATACAATCGCGGTCCCAGAAGAACTACGAAGAAAGTCCTTTGAAAAATTCACGACATTACATATCCAACCATTTTGTCGCATGGATTCATAATCAAGTAAAATGGTGTGAGCTTTGTCGCCGTCAACTTTAGATTGAATAAACAGTTTATCACACATTGACGCCGAAGCAGAATTGATTCCAGTTGAAAAACGACCGAGATCAGTCACGGAACGCTCTTCAAGCATATTCTTGAATGCGATTATACTTGCTTGTTTAAGTTTATCTAAAGACATTCCATATCCATCATCTACAATGGAAATTGTCGGGTCGCCATCTTGAAATTCCATACTAACCCATATGTTATGAGCTTTTGCTGTGATGCTATTATCAATTATATCCGCAATTGCCGATTGAATTGTATATCCAGAATGCCCAAGAACATCCAGCAAATTTGTGTTGGGGGTAATATCAAAACTATCTAATACTTCTACCTCAGTGAAGCTCATATGAATTCTCCTTAGGATAAACTGCTCCAAAATAAACAATTGTCATTTTCAATAATATCAACAACATTATCGAACTCACAATTAAAGTGAGCTGAAAAAGAGAATCCGCCTGTCTATAAACTGGAACCTTATAGTATATTAATAGTTTATATTATAATACATATTTCCAAAATGCAACAGCAAATTGCAATAGTTTACAAAATATTTACAAAAGAATCGAATTTGCTTTGGCCACAAGATCATTACAAGCAGAAAAATGCCTTCTCTTGAGAATATCCGTGAATTACAGTTCTCTTAGGTTTTACAGTTGCCAAACCCATTGGGTTGACCGTTTTCTTCGAGTCACCAAAAAGTCCTAAGATATCGCATTTAAGCACCGTCGGGCGCCGTTAAAAGTAATAGTAAAGGGCCGGAGAATGCGCAAAAAAACGCATACAACGTAACAATCATTACGCTGTATGCGTTAGACTATTAATTCATGCGCCGAAGGCGCAATTCATGCCGCTCAGCGGCAATTCATGCGCTTCAGCGCTTCTTTCCTACTCATCTTCCCCGCACTCGACTTCATTCAAAGCCCAATCATACCCCCTCATCGTCTCTTCCCCGAACAGGGCCCAGACGACAAGATCAAACTTATCCGGATTGCATTTAATGAAATCAACGACCGTCCGGACGGCGATTGTGGCCGCCTCGTTGACGGGATAGGCGTAGGCGCCCGTGGATATTGAAGGAAATGCAACAGAGCGTACGCCGGCGGCCGCGGCAAGGCGCAGGGAGTTTCTGTAACAGGCCTCAAGCAGCCCGGCTTCGCCCTGCCCTCCGCCGTACCAGACGGGACCGACGGTGTGGATGACGTATCTGCAGGGGAGTTTATACGCTCCGGTGAGCTTTGCTTCTCCGGTCGGGCAGCCGTGTAATGTGCGGCACTCTTCTTTCAGTTCCGGGCCCGCCGCGCGATGTATCGCGCCGTCGACCCCGCCGCCTCCGAGCAGGGAGTTATTCGCCGCGTTGACGATCGCGCCGACAAAGGTTATCTTTGTTATGTCGGCGAGGATGGTTTTTATTTCGGTTTTGCCTATTGTTATGGTGCGCATTTTCCCTTTCTCGTCCGGCTCCGCCGGACGTATCGCGTGCCGCGCCCTCAGGCGCAAAGCCTTTGACGGTTCCGATCCGGAATCGTTTCGACTCGCCCCCCTCATCCTGTCGCCTTACGGCGCCATCCTTCCCCCCAAGGGGAAGGTAAAAGAAGCGGCGGGCATTTTGGCGTTACGCTCGATTCTAAACACGTTAACGTACGCTTGCGGGCGGACCGTAAAGGTCCGCCCCTACTAGCGCTGACGTTTTAGATATCTGATCGTTTCGGTAACCCTCATCCACCGCTGACGCGGTCCCCCTTCTCCAGCCGGAGAAGGCTAGATGCGTCGGCCATTCGGGTGCAGTTAACGGTTCCGATCCAGAATCGTTTCGACTCGCCCCCCTCATCCTGCCGCTTCGCTACCCCGAGGAGAAGGCAATCGGTGTCGCACGCTTTGGCGGCACGAACGTTTAAGACTGCATGATCGGTGAATTGCGCGAGCTCCTTCAGTCGCCGTACGGCGACAGCTCCCTCCCGGAGGGAGCCTAAGGATGCGGCAATTTTCAGGTGCCGCTGTCGATTTTCTTCAGTTTCTTTTCTCGTCCGGAGTGAGCCGGACACTTCATTAGCGCCGAAGGCGCGTCTTCACTGCGAGCGCCGTCAGGCGCGAAGCGTGGCGCCTCATCCGTCGCGCGTTCGCGCGACACCGTCTCCCTGCGACGGTCTCAGCGGCGGAGCGGGACGTTTGTCTGGACCTCGGTCGAGGGCATGATCACGTTTTCCGAAAGCGCACGGAGCAGCTTCGCGCGGATGAGGTTTTCGGTCTCCCGCGCGCCAACCGACGCGGCGAGATTGAGCTGCTCTTCCGGATCGTTCTTCCGGTCGAAGAGAAGATATATCTCTCCCGACCTGTTTATCGCGGCTTTCCAGTCGGCGTCCATATACATTATCTCTCCCGACAGCTCGCTGAGCACGTATTCCCGCGGCGCGGCGGCGCCGCCTTCGAGCGTTGCGCACAAAGACACGCCGCACTGCGGATAGTCGATCTTTCCGCCGCAGAGCTCGACGACAGTGGGGCCGACGTCGATCAGACTGACAAGGTCGCCGCAGACCGATCCGCCCTTCTTTGCCGTCTCGGGAGTGCGGATGATCAGCGGAACGTTCAGGGCTCCGTCGAGGAAGGTCCGCTTGTTGACGAAGCCCTGGTCTCCGTTCATCTCGCCATGGTCGGACGTGAAGACGACGACGGTGTCCTCCCACTCGCCCCGCTTTTTGATGATTTCAAAGAGCCGTCCGATCTGTTCGTCGATGAGCGTGCACGCGCCGCTGTAGTCGGCGCGGATCTCGGCCGCCCGCTCGGGCGTGCAGTGGATCTTCGGCAGATTCATCCGGAAGTCTGTTTCACCGCGGGGACGGTCGGGATTCGCGTCTTTCATAGGCGGGCGCGGAGCCGGCATGTCTTCCTTTTTGTACAGACTCGCGTAGGGCTCCGGAGTGTCCCAGGGCTCGTGCGGACCGCCGAAACTGACGTGGCAGAACCACGGTCTTTCCGTGCCGAGGCTTTGCAGATACTCGGCCGCCCTGTCGCCTACGTAAACGTCGTAGTACTCGGCGAGCGGGAGAGGAGAGGGCTTCACAAACGGCGTCTTTCCGCGCGACTTAAGGTCCTCAGCGAAGGCGTCGAAAAGTCCGAGCTCCTTCCAGCGCTCTGTCATATACGTCCTGGAGTTGACGCATGCGTGCGGCCCGGTTATCTCGTTGTATACGTCGAACCCGTACGCCTCGAGCATCGGCTCGCGCGCCAGGAAATCTCCGCTTCCGCCGTGCAGATGAGTCTTTCCGAACATCGACGTCGCGTATCCGAGCTCGCGGAACTGTTTGGACCAGATATTCGCCCTGTCCGAGAGAACAAAACGCCTGTTGTCCCAGGCGCCGGTCGTATGAGCGTATTTCCCGGAGAACAGTCCTACTCTCGCGGGAACGCAAAGCGGAGCGCAGGTGGAGCAGCCGGTGAAGACGACTCCCTCCCGGGCGATAAGATCAAGATTCGGCGTTTTCGCGGGTCCGCCGACGCAGCTCATCCAGTCGCCTCGGAACTGATCCGCCATGATGAATAAAAGATTTGGATGGGTTTTCATGTTGGGGGGTGGTCTTTCTGTATGTTTTATTGCCTTAAGGCAATACCGCACAATTCGCGTGCGTGTATTGGCGAGAGATTTTTGTGTCTGTTTTGACTGAGAAATCGCAGGAAAACAGGCGGTTTTTCAAGATTTCGACGTCATAACAGGCGCAAAAAGAGCCGTCAAGA
>JAEEGL011740339.1_pt1 | contig 16557 bp, 19 predicted proteins | sample 9134231 | NCBI WGS metagenome assembly JAEEGL01 (sample SAMN16246548, study PRJNA631951) | gut metagenome | biome: gut microbiome; feature: rumen; material: fiber-attached | host: Bos | place: Iran: Karaj | collected 2018-10
CATCCTTACGATGTTGTTGTCTTCCGCAGGCAGGGATTCCAGTATGTCTAGCGCTCTGTCGCAGAGGTCTTCCTTGGCGTGATGCCTGCCATAGGCAAACATTGTCGGCACAACCGTGTTTATGGTGAAGAGCGTAACTTTGTCACCATGAAAATCGTAAAGTTTGCTGACGTCCTTAGTATTCTTGCATGCCAGTAAGTCTCTGAGTCCTGTCCTGTGCTCATGATACATACCTGCTAATTGCAGCAGTCGCACATGAGGGTGGTTCTGCGGTCTGGTTTTATATTTCCATCGTGAACCGTCCATTGGTGTCAGGTGAAACTTCTTTTGCAGGAAAGAATATTCTTGGGCGTATTTCTGATCAACGTGGTCAAGCAGCCCTGCCTGCCCAAGGAAGAGTGCTTCAATCTGGAAGAGGTCATCCCTATGGTGTGATATGGCACTCATGGGAATGGTTTTTGCCCACTCTTCGAATGCCTCGCTATTGACGCCATAGCCGTGATTGCGTGCCAATGTGGCAAAATATGCTTCCTCCCACGACCCATTCATGCGCTTTACCCTTTCCTCTATGTCACGGGTCTTTCTTTCCAACCTTTCTGTTTGCAGGGCACTCAGCCATGCGTGAACCTTCAGGTGGGGTAGGTCTTCAATAATCTTGTAGCATGGTGGATATTTCTCGCTGTTGAGCAGTTCAGCATAGTTGTCCATCAGCTCTTTTGGTATGGGGATAACGAGGGTAGGGATTGTTATTCCGTCGGCTGTAGTGACGGTGGAATCAGCGTTTTCTACAACATGAAGTATAACGTTGTTGTATGCGCTGTCGTTGTCGTGCTTGTGGTGAAACCAGTCGCTGGCATTCATGTGTATCTCAACATTGCCCACCCATAAGATGTCATCAATCTTTATCTTTGCATTAAAAAAGTCAGGGCCGCTGTCTGTGCGGTTGTATAACCCAGTATCTACCACCTCTACGGTCTTCCCGTCTGTGGTTCGTAAGGTGTCCAAAGGAAATATCTTATGACGCCACGTGTAATGCAGAAGCTTTTCCATGTTTCTTGTCACATCCTCCGATTATTAAGACAAATTCTCCCTTAGGCTCTGTTTCCTTGAAATGTGCCAGCACCTCCGCTATGGTTCCCCTGACGCTTTCCTCATGTATCTTGGATATTTCCCTGCACGCACTCATCTTCCTGTCCTCTCCGAAGAAGGTGGAGAGTTGCTCAAGGGTTTTTACTATCCGTCGCGGAGACTCATATATTATCATGGTGCGCGTCTCGTGTGAGAGTTCCTCAAGGCGTGTCTGCCGTCCTTTCTTCTGCGGAAGGAAACCTTCGAAGCAGAATCTGTCGCATGGCAGGCCGCTACTTACCAATGCCGGCACAAAGGCTGTGGCACCAGGTAGAGTCTGTACCTCGATACCTGCCTCTACGGCTTCGCGTACCAGCAGGAAACCCGGGTCGCTGATGCCTGGAGTGCCGGCATCTGTGATGAGGCATATCGTCTCGCCGCTTTTCAGCCGTTCTACGATGGCTTTGGCTGTTCCGTGCTCGTTGAATTTATGGTGGGCCATCAGCCGCTTACCCTCTATCTGGAAATGTTTCAGCAGAATGCCGCTCGTTCTGGTGTCTTCACACAACACCACGTCAGCCTCTTTCAGCAGCCGTATGGCCCTGAAAGTCATGTCCTCCATATTTCCCACCGGGGTCGGAATCAGATACAGCATTTTTATCTTTAACCTTTAACCTCTAACCTTTAACCTTTATTCTCCCCCTCATCCTCCTTCGTAATATATCTCTGCCAATATGCTATGAGCAGCGTCGTAGCCGGCAGCGCTATGATGAGTCCGATGAATCCCAACAGCGCACCCCATACAGACAGCGAAAGCAGCAGAACCGTCGGATTCAGTCCCATGCGTTTTCCCATTATCTTAGGCACCACTATTGCATCCATGATAACCTGTATGATGGCAGCTATAGCCAGCACCATGCCGAATATGACCCAGAAGCTTTGACCCGTTTCTGCCGACTTCAGGGCGGCCAGGAAAGCAGCAGGCAGAAGTACCAGACCATGCATATATGGTATCAGGTCCATAATTCCCACCAGAATTCCCAGGCCTATTGCCATAGGGAAGTCTATTATGAGGAAGCCTATACAGTATAATATACCCATTATGAGTGCGCAGGTACCCTGTCCGTGAATGTAATTGTTCAGAGCGTTTCCTGCATCTTTCATAAGTTCGCTCCAGAAGGGACGTGCACTTTTGGGGAATATCTTTATCCAGTTCTCTGATAGATACTCATAGTCCAGTAATATGAAGAAGAGGTATAACATTGTGATGAGAGAAGCCAGTATGCTCACGAGCACGTGTACTGACTGCCCCATGAAATTAAATAGGGTAGGGGCGGTAGTCTTCACAGTCTCCGTAAATTTCTCCGACTTTAGGAAATCCTCTACCTCGCGGCTATTCTGATCGAGCCATATCCTTATCATCTCAGGGAAGTCATGAATGTTCGTCACATGATGCAGGTAGCGTGTGGCCAGTGTCGTGAAGCGTGAGAACTCTTCTATCATTGGGGGAATGATAAGAAGCAGCACCCCTCCAAGTATTGTGACTGCAATCAAGATTGTTAAGACTACACTCACGGCACGTATCTTCACCTTCAGCCGGTATTGAATAAACTTTACCAGAGGATAAAGCAGGTATGCGAATACCAATGCAACGAAGAAAGGCAACAGCACCTTGCTGAGGTAATTCAAAATAAAGAAAACCGAAATGACGGCGATGGCAGTCAGTGTCCACCGTGCCATACGGTCAAATGTGATAGGACCTTTAATCATAATGTCGCAAAGGTACTATAAAGTTTAGAGTTTAGAGTTCAAAGTTTGGATATTATATGTTATTATGGCCTTTTTTTGAAAAAAAACAGAAAAAAAATTGGTCATGTTGAAAAAAAGTATTACCTTTGCACCCGCTTTTGAGAAAATCTCAATTGTCAACTACGGTCGATCCGCTAGCTCAGTCGGTAGAGCATCACACTTTTAATGTGGGGGTCTTGGGTTCGAACCCCAAGCGGATCACTTGGAACACGTAAAGGGAGCCGATTAGGTTCCCTTTTTTTGGTGCCTGATTATCAACACTTTGTAGGTAGAACATACTGATAATCAGATTTTTACAAAATCCGTCACCTCTAAAAGTCTATAGCTTATCTTTGAAGAAGATGCAAGTTAGAAAAAAAATAAGTGTTTACAAATTAGTTAGAGGTATGAAAGCAACATTTGATGTAACAGTCCAGATCGACGGTAGTAACGTCGGGGTGTCTCTCTCTATGCGTGATGGGGCAGAAAATGTGGATTTAAAGGTCTTAAAAAAGTTATCGCGGCAGCTACTGCGTTTAAAAACATGTAAGATAGTCCCTAAAAATGAGTCATTTTTGATGCAAAAATCAAATTTTTAACACTTTTAGGGCCAAACGGGTCGTGAAAACGTTAATATACGACTTTTTTTTTGCAAAATGAGTGTTTTGCGAAAAAAAATATAACATTTGCGTCGAAAATCTTTAAATAAAATGCAATATGGACTATCAAGAAATGAGTGTTTTTGCTGCGATGGTGGCAGACCAAGTAATTAAAAGGTTGAAGGGCGTTAGAAGTCTCGTTGAGACGGAGTATGTTGACACAGATGAAGCTGCCAGAATTCTCGGAATTTCGGCTAATTATCTTCGACAAGTAAAAGATAAGTACCCGCACATGAAGGCGGGTAGCGGTAAACAGGGGCGTATTCTGTTCAAGCGGGATGCTCTCCTCCAGCAATTTCAAAACGGATAGTGATGATAGGAATTATTAGACAGCCTGTTCTTTCCTACGTATATAATAGGTACGGGTATGCGTCGCCAACTCGCGATGCAGTCATAGAGTTAAGAATTTCATATAACTATAAGAAAAAATATATGTCAACGCGCATTAGGGTCTTTCCGAAAGAGTGGTCTCGAGGAAGGGTGGTTAATCGCATTGACGCTGCCATCATCAATAAAACCCTCGACAAGCTGATGAATCAGGTGAGGGAGGTGATATATGAAATGATGGACGACGGCAACATTGACATAATGGCCATTCCTGCCAAGCTTGCTGCCAAGAATCGTAAGTCAATGACCTTTCTCGAGTATTATGAAGAGAAGGCTGAAATTCGTAAGCATGGCATCGGAAGGATAGCTCAAGGACGATATGACTTGGTTTCTCGAGTATTGGGGGAGTTCGGACGTGTAAAATCTTTTTACGACCTTACTCCAAATAATGTTATTGCCTTCGATAAATTTCTGATAAAGAAAGGCATCCAGGCAACCAGTCGCTGGCATAATTATCATAAGTATGTTCGACGTTTCATCAAGGAGGCAATCAAAGATGGTTACATGAATATAGACCCTTACGATGGAGTCCGGCTCGATCACGGAAATTACGACCATAGCATAGAAAAGTTCCTTACGCTGCCAGAACTTAAGCAACTTCGTGAAGCCAAGATGCCGGAAGAGCGTCTTGAACGTGTAAGAGACCTGTTCATCTTCCAATCATATACTTGCTTGTCTTACACGGACCTGGCTCATTTCGATAAAAAACGAATTCAGACTGAGGATGGCAAGAAAGTCTATCAGGGGAGTCGTGGAAAGACCAATGTGCGATTTACAATTCCACTGCTGGGGCCCGCCTTGGAAATTCTTGAACGCTATAATGGTCTTCCTCTCTCCTATGTAAATCGACATAGAAAAAGTGGTAAGACTATAAGCAATGGCAAGTATAACGAATATCTCAAGGAGATTTCTGAGCCTGCAGGACTGAGTCAGAAGCTTACAACACACTGGGCCAGGCACACCGGTGCCACAATGCTTCTGAACGCAGGCGTGCAGCCAGAGGTGATAGCTGTCGTTGGCGGTTGGAAAGACACGAAAGTGCTGATGAAAATCTATGCAAAAATGCAAGAAAAGACTGTCATTAAGGCAGTCAATGAAGTTGAGGATAAAATAATATAATTATGGACGCAAGGAATGATGAAAAATGGGCAGAGATATTACAGTACGCCCGGGAACATGCCACGGGTGAAGGCATGCACAAAGGTTACCGATGGCTTCAAGACGCCTTCGAGGAATACTTCCAGGATCATGAGGAACGTGTAGAGAAAGGCACCATGTGGTCTTTCGGGGGTGCTTCCTTCTCAGATCATAACCGCACGGTGTTCGCTGCTCAGATAGCCCGTGCCCTGCGCTATAACGAAGGCGGGTATGAAGGCCCTCGGCTTACAGACGAGCAGTTCGACAAATTAATTGACACTCTTCAGTGGATTAAAGAGCATCCAAAGAATGAACAACTTAAAATTTAACGGGTAAAAAGAAAAAAGATATGAAACCAAGACCCCCATAAACGCAACTGACTTCGAGATTGCCGCTCGAAGTCAGTTGTAAGCAAATTCAAGAAATATGCCTAATGTCTTGTTTTTGCACGTTCCAAATCTGAGCGCAAAGATAGGCATAATTTCTGAATTCTCCAAATTTTTACTTTAAAAAGTTTTATTTTTAACAAAAAAAGAGAAATCATGTCGAAAAATAGTGAAGAAAAGTTCCTGCGTATAGGAACACAGATATTTTTGAGTGAGATAACCCCGTCTGGTCAGGAACAACTGTTGCCGTGGTCAACTTCAGCCATATATCAGGACTATGGCAAAGACCAAGGGAATGAAATAATAAGCAAAATGCCTAAATATGTTGGGTGGGTAAATGAGCCATCTCATACCGACTATCAGCCAGTCATCGGCAAGTGGCTAAACCTCTATCAGCCATTGCCCCATGATCCGCGATCAGGAGTAGATTTCTTTAACATCCGGCTATTCCTGCATCATATCTTCGGCCAGTACTATCGTTTAGGTTTGGATTACCTACAGCTTCTCTATCTCCAGCCCAAACAGAAGTTGCCTATTCTGATGTTGGTGTCGAAAGAGAGAAACACAGGCAAATCTACGTTCTTGAAGTTCCTGAAGGCTATGTTCGGTGCTAACGCTACATTCAACACCAATGAGGACTTCAAGAGCCAGTTTAATAGCGATTGGGCGAATAAGTTGCTCATAATGGTTGATGAAGCATTCTTGGACAAGGTGGAATATACTGAACGCTTGAAGAACTTGAGTACGGCCACTGTCTATAAGGCAGAAGCCAAGGGGAAAGACCGCATAGAATGCGACTTCCATGGAAAATTTGTTCTTTGCAGCAACAACATGGAACGCCCTGTCATCATCGAACCAGGAGAGACGCGCTTCTGGGTGCTCCAGATTCCAAAACTGCAGAGCGATGATACCATGATGCTCGATAAGATGATATATGAGATACCGGCATTTCTTGATTTCCTTGTGCATCGGGAAATGTCCACGAAATGCGTGTCTCGTATGTGGTTTGGGTTTGAGGATTACCACACAAAGGCACTTGACCGCATCATTGCCGGTAATCGCAGCCGCCTGGAACAGCAAATAGCATATGTGCTGATAGATGTTATGGAATGTTTCAGTCTTGAAGCCATTGACATCTGCCCCAAAGATATATACAATATCTTGATGTTTAAGGGGTGTTCTGGGCGATATGAGCTTGAAGAACGCAACATACAGAAAGTACTTCACTACTCATGGGATCTGACACCTGTAGGTAACGGCCTGGTTTATACAAAGTATGTTCCAAGTGGTCCGGATATGGGAGAATATACCTACACAAAGGCAAAAGGTCGATACTATACTATCAAGTATGATTTTCTGAAAAATATCTGACCAATTGCAAAATATTGAAGGAGAATCCGAAAAATTCTGAAAAAAAACCTGTTGAATTTGTTGAATTTGTTGCGGGCCTGAAAATCAATCACTTACAAGCAAAAAATCCTCAACACTTTCAACAAATTCAACAAAATGGCCTATTTGTTAAAAAAACAAAATTCCATTTTGTTGAAAGTGTTGAAATTTAAGTATTTGAATATCAACATATTAAATCAATTCAACAGTTCAACAGTTTTTTGGTCGCATTTAGCAGAAAGCAACTGAGCAAAATAGCTTCTGAGGAAAATTGTCAAATTATTACAAACGGATTAAAAAAAAATTTTACATCGTTTCTATGGATATAATAAAAGAGATAAAAGATAATTATACATGTCTGGATATTCTTGGCGAACCTTTAAAGCAAACTCCCAAAGGGTTTCTTTATCGTGTTCCATGGCGCACAGACAACAATCCCTCATTGTCCGTTACACCTAACGGACGAGGATGGAAGGATATGTCTCTTGGCGATCATGGAAGCATCATCGACTTGGCGATGAGGGTATGGAACACCAGTTCTGTGGGAGAGGCCATAAAGCGGATAAAAGAGAAAAGTCCCATTACTTTTTCTTTTTACCCGTCAGACTCTCCCACTCATGAGAGCAAAGACAGCTTTTCTTTCTTTGAGGTTTTTCCCCTGCGGTCACGTGGACTGTATGCTTTCCTTCACCAGCGTAGGATAAACATAGATATCGCCAAACAATTCCTGCAGGAGGCTCACTACTCATTTGATTCACGCACTGATGGCAGTTATCTCTACGCTCTGGCATACGCCAATGATAAAGGCGGCTACGAACTTCGTAGCAGCTTCTACAAGGGTTGTAACAGCCCTAAGGGAATAACCACGCACCTCAGCATAGCAAACGCGCCCACGGTCGTTTTTGAAGGATTTTTTGACATGCTTTCTTTCGCTACCCTATGTGGTGAGGTGAAGCATAACTACATAGTTCTGAACAGTACTGTGAATACCCCTGCAGCCATTGAGGCGCTGCGCTCCATGAGCGGCAAGATATTGCTTTGCCTGGACAACGACAAAGGCGGAGAAAAAGCTACCAAAGAGATACTCGATGCGCTGCCGTTAGCAATAGACTATAGGAGCCACTTTGCAGGTCACAAGGATGTAAACGAGTTTTTGTGTAGTACAAGAAAAGGTTGATACAATTGTACCAACCTTTAGTCTACATCTTAATCTGATTTCCTGCCCAGTCGGTCAGGTCGGTTATATAGCTTGGCCCGCCACCGGCATCCCTGGGTTGCACCTTAAGGAGTGCATTGAGCCTTTGGTGGGTATTAGATGCAATCTTCATAACCTCACGTGCGGCACCATTGATCCAGCCGCTGTATGTCTTGTTGTCATCAAAGTTTTTCCTTGCGAGAGTCATAAGCTCTTCTGCTGCCTTACTACGATCGGTGCCGGAAGTCACGATAGCATGTTCAACATGAAGCGCCTGCTGTGGTGTGAAATCATGAGCCGATGAACTGGCGAAGTCAAAGATAGACTTCACGGCATCGCGTGCTTCCGGCCATCTTCTATACAGGACAGCATCATGTTCCTCCACATGCCTCCGTGCATTCTCCAGTTCTCCCGTTCTGTCGACCTTTGCAACCTCTGCCACCTTCTCTTTGAGTTCGCTATCCACATCTTTCAGTTTGGCTTTCTTCCATTCTATTTCTTTGATCAGATCCTCCGAGATGGTCTCCAAGCTCACATCCATTGACACAAGATTTTCCTTCTTGATGGCGAGATCGTTGAGCTGCTGCTGAACATCAGTAAGTTGCTTTTCTCTGGTAGCAATTTTTCCATTGATTTCATCCAACTGCTTCTGCTTTTCTTTCAGCTGCTGCTCTACCTCTTCATTACCTGTATTACGTATTTCTTCGAGTGCCGTAATCTCAATCTCCAGATGTTCTTTCTTATCCTCCAGATTACTTATCATTTTTGTGAAGGATTTCAGTTTCTTCTCGGCAGTCTTTATCTCGTCATTAAGTTCGGCAAGGTTTTTCGCCCTATCGCAAATCTTGTCATCAAGTTCTTTAAGTTTCTTTTCTGCTTGAATGTAGGCGTTATATTGCGCTTTCGTCATGTGCCCCCTTCGCTTGGCCTGTTCTTCAGGGGAAAGGTCATCGAAGAACGTTCCTCTTTCCAGCCCGTACTTGTGGCCTACCTGAAGAAAATAATCCGTATGCATTTGGGTTTTATAGGCACTATATTCTTTGGGGCCTTCCCCTACTACTCCTGCGAAGCTTACAGTCATTTTTGTTCCACGTTCTTTTCCAGCCTTCACACGTCCTCGCTTTTTCATTTCAGCCACAGGTATCACTTGCGAATGGATGTGGGGTGTAGTTTCATCCAGGTGAACATTGAAGCCGATGATGTTTTCTTCCCCATATCTTTCCTTCAGCCAACGGTAGGTATCCATTGCCCAGTTTTCGATTTCCTTTTGCCTTACAACAGCACTGTTCTTTTCATCTGAATTTTCGAAGTTTACAAATTGGTCTCCGAAAGCCATCTCACGCATTCTTTCCTGGTTGCCACCGATGACAAAATCCATGATTACATTAGGTGCATTCCTCGCACCATTTTTGTAACCTTTAAAGCCAAGTTCTCGAAGTCTGTTTTCGATGCGTTCATGAAGTGGAACATCATGCGAAAGTTGAGGAAAAATTTTTCCTTTCACTATTTCGAAATTTAGTTTCCTTCGATACCAGTCATAATGGTTTACATTGCCGTGACTGTCCTCTTTTCTGTCGTATCGTTCTTTGTTCCAATCTCGACGTTCATTCTCGCCACCCTGAGCAGCGTCAAATCCCTTCATGGGTGACATGTGTACTGATGCTTTTGCTCCCATAATTTTTTTCTTTTTTATCAGTTAATATTTAATGCAGCTTGCTGCAGGTTCCCGTGCAGGGCGCAGAAGGGTATTTTTAAGTGACATCCCAAAGGGTGGAATCTAAAATCCCATATTGCGTTGTAGGATTTTCGGAGAAACTGCCTTAGCTGTCGGCGAAGGTACTATACTTTTTTCGGTTAAGAGATGATGTAAAAAATAATCTCGTATTTTAACGTTTTCACGACACGAAAAGTCGTGAAAAAGTTAATATATGAAATTCATAAAATATTTTGCGTAAAATGCAACTAAAAATTTGTAGTTTTGCAGACGAATTAAAAAATAAAATGTAATAGTTATGGGAAAGAATTTTTCAGACTTAAAAGGCAGCGAAAAATTGAAAATTCAAGCTGCTGTTTTACAAGTTATGGAGCAGAAGAATTTTGCTCTGGATACTGACCTTGGAATTAGGGAGTCGCAAGACAATCCAAACAATTGGATTATGGGTTTTACGAACACAGAAATGAAGCTTGAAGATTTGGAGGAGATGAAGAAGATTCTCGGTGAGAAATTCAGTGTTACAATCTCCCCCAAAACGAAAACAAGTTTTATCTTTAGGATCGAGGCTGCAGGCGAAGATTATTTGCGTCTTTTGGAAGGGTCCAGGCAACAACATTATTCTTCTCTACCTCCACGCCCACAATAAGGCTCTTTTTGTTTGTGCAGATAAAAAAAGGCTGCCACCTTTGGAATCGAATAACACGAACTTAATCGCACGATCTTCCAACTGGTAGCAGCTCGCGCCAAGCAGCGAATCAATCCCGCTGAGGTTGGCGTTTACTCCACTCCTTCCATCAGTACCGCAACAGCAGCAGCTCATGGGATGGACTAAGTGAACGCGTCATTTAACCTATCCCCGCACTCCCAAGGCTCATGGGCCACTATAGTGGCCAGCCAGTGGTTCTGTACTGTCCCCTGGCTTTCATTTCCCTGATGTAATCCTCCCTCGAGTATGGCGGCAAAGACGCTTGAAACTTCTTTGCTCTTTCCTTCATTTCCCAGAAATCCGGGAAGGGAACCCTCTTCAACTGTTCCTCTGTTGGTTTGAATGTCTTTTCCATTTCTATTCATATGTTGTTATTTCGTGCAAAAATACTAATAATGTTTTAATTCTCCAAACTTTATTTGAAATTACATCATAATTTCCTTTTCTATGCCACAGTCCATCAGGATGTGGTGAAGCTCATGTAGGAATCGTACCGGCTTAGGGAACATCACCGAGGCCGCCGTAACCGCCTCCCGCTTCTCCCATGGGTCACCAGCCGACATGCCAGGCAGACAATTCCTTATTCATTATTTCACACTAAATGTACCAACGGGAATGATTGTTGCCGTTATAATATTCATGTAGAACACCCCATATTCGCCTTTCTCAACCTCTGAGGCAGGAATAGTGAGCAAATATGACTGTTCACCATACTTATGGCCTTCAAAGGCTACAAAACCAGCTTTCTGTGCTTTTTCACTTCCTAACAATGCTGGTTCAAATTGCATCCATTGTATGCGCCTGTCCTTCTTGTTCTTCACAAAGCGAACGATGCGATACAGTTCCATCGGGTCAGTGTCATTGTTCTCACCCTTAATCAGGAGTCTGATGTCGCCTTTTGTTTTTACTTCATAGGCAGACTTGCCACCTTCAAAAACAATATCCATACCTTCAACACCGGCGAGAACGTCTGCAGCATTAGCCACAGTGCCGACACTTGATGCCGTTCTCATCACCTGTGCTCCAGTCTTTATTCCTGACATCGATCCTGCAGTTACAGCACCGAATGCACCAGCCATCCCACCTACATGTGAAGCAACTCCCGCTATCTTTGCGAATTTGCTCACCTTATTCTGGTGCTTCTGAATATCGCCTGACTCCTTGGGAAGTATGGCATACGTGGAATCACTTGTGAGGATGTAATAAGAGTTGATGAACTCAGGTTCAGAAACCTTTACCTGTGAGGAGGCGCTTGCAGTAATAGCAAGCAATACGAAGCTAAAATAATACTTTTTCATTTGTTTGTTTCGAGTCTTTACGCCCTCTGACAGCCTGTAAGGGCAAGTTTCCTATATAGGAGTGGGCAGCGCCACCTCATCGAGGTCACTCCCGTGATAAATGTTGGAAACTGGAGAAACGTCGCTCCTTACTACTCGTGGTTGCTGTTTCCTTACGCAACTCGAAACTCTTTTTACGTCTTCACCCATCAGGTTCTGGACGAGAGGTCAGCAGTCAGCGAGCGGAACGGTGAGGTCGCAGGCAATTCATCATCTGATAGCCTACTTTGAAGTCGGAAGGATCACCTAAGCCGTCATCCCTTACCAAACTCAAAAGATGGTGCAAAGGTACGAAAAAAATTGAGAAACTTAAAAAAATAATCGTCTTTTTTTTTGCATATTAAAAAAAAAATATTTACTTTTGCAGCAGATAAGTGTTTAGATACTGAATAGAGTTTGACATGAAAATTGTATGAAAAATTACCTGTAAGTGTCTGGCTTCCAATACGTAACAACATAAATCCGTACCTTAAGGGGTAACCCCAAGCGGATCACTAAAGAAAAAAAGGAGAACTGAATATGAAAGCTTGCTTTCAAATATTTAGAGCTCCTTTTTTTCGTTTGGGATTCTCACATTTAGGCATCTTCCTTCATACATCTGACATGTTCCATCTAACTCTTCCTTTGAATAAAAACGCTCTGATTACACATTTTGTGTAATCAAAACTTTTTGTATCTTAGCAGCAGAATTTGGAAAGAATAATATCATTATAGGTATGGAGAATCCATTTACAATCAAGTCGTATGAGTCAAAGGATTTGTTCTGCGATAGATTTGTATCGGCAAGCGACTTGCTAATGAGCACACTCTCCAAGCTCCGTCTAGGACAAGAGCCCCGTTTGTATCGGCAAGCGACTTGTTAAGACGGAGTCCTTTTATTTCCTCAATTCACCTTCAGCCTGGGCAAATGTATGCTCGTTAATTATTGCGTATGGTTTATGGCGTATCAATGGTTACGAAACGGCGTTACGTGTGAAGCTCTTTTGTCGGTTGCGTGGCATATATCAAATGTTAGAAAAAGACTTTTTTCTTTCCGTCAACAACATAGAGTCCTTGCTTTGGGGCTTTTATCCTGCGGCCTGACAGGTCATAGACTTCTGACGATGGGCTACTGTTCTGACGATTGCGAACATTTTTTATGGATGTAGGGGTGCTTATCAGCTCTACATTGTCGAAACCAATAATCTTCTCCGAGCCGTTACTGGTATGAATGGCAGAGAGAAGAATTGTGGTAGAGGCTATGCCGTCACTCTCAAAGGTGGCAGAGACATGTTGCCATGCTTCCTTGTTTTCAAGCGAAGGAACGGTGACGGTCTTGCCACCTTCCGTCTGAACCTTTATATCGACATCACCGCCAAGACCACTCTTCCAGACATCGGCCTTAAGGGTGTATTCTCCCTCCGCCAATCTCATCTCCTGCTTCAGGGTGACGGTACTGGTGCCCCAGTTCTGACGCACCCAATAGGTCTGCTTGCTACCGGCGACGGACACAGGGCGTGAAGCAAAAAAATTGCTGAAATAGAGGTCGCCAGACTTCAGGGCAGTTATATCGTTATCATTACCATTCGAATAATCAATAGTCCAACCCTTTGGAAGATAGATAGCGCGGTCGTCCCTTACACCTGTACCTGCCATGATGCTGTAGGTGTCTTCAAAATCTCCGTTTGCAAGCGCCGTAGGAAGTTCCTTTTCTTCGTAGTCAATATCCTGGATGTCACATATCTCCTTACGGGTAAGCATGACATCATAGAGTTTCATGTCGCTGATAATGCCGCGAAAGTCCTGATTGTCGTTTGCCACATTGGAATCCCACCACTGTGTACGGCCAATGTAGTTGCGGCTGTCCTTTGCCACTTCATAGAGCATATAGGCTTCATTGACATTTGTTGTGCCAGAAACATTTTCCTCTCCGTCGATATATATGCGGGTGGTGTGGGTGGCGGCATCAAAGGTGACAGCCAGTTTTGCCTCTTTATTGACTGAGAGTTGCTGAGTGGCATTTACCATAGTGGTGGCACCTCCGTTATACTTTATGCCGGCAGACAGGGGGTTGGCTCTAAGGAAGATGCTGTTGCCAGAGCCGGAACCAAAGTCGTAGATGCGAGGCATGGCAGAAAGTGAACTTGCCTTTACCGTTACAAGGAATGTGAAGGAACGCAGCCACTCAAGAAGTCCGGAAGGGGCAAGGCCGAACTTGTTTGTGTTGAAACCTGTTGCGGTGTTTTTTGTGAGGTCAAGGACTTCTGTCTGCTCATAGCGAAGATTCTTCGTAATGTCACGTGCCGGCACTTGTATTTCAAACTGACGGCTCTTGGCTCCGACCGTAGCGGTGAGGACAACGGAGGTGTTATGGTTTTGCGGAGACAGCACACCGCCAGAAGAGAGGACTCCTTCATTGGAAGAACTCCATTTTACATTTTGACCCAAGGAATTTGCGGGGAGCACAATGTCTGTGTATGTCTTTTCCGGCAAGGAAAGAGCCGCAAGAGCTGTTGCCTCCAGTTCGGCAGCGATTTTTTCCTGTGCCTTTGCAACTGCCTGCTGCACCTCCAATGGAGATGCTGAAACACCGTATGTCTGTGCCAAGATGCATTTGTGATTGAAATTGTTGCCACTCAAGAGAATATTGTCAACATTGAGGTCCTGGACATCAATCACCTGATCTGCCAAACCGTTACGATAGACTGTAAGTGTATTGCCGTCGTATGTCATTGTAAGAACCCATGTGGTGACCTTCGTTGGATGGTTGTCACCACTGGTGCCGGTGCTTCGTGTTGCCCAGTCGTCACTGGTGAGAAGGCGGTTCTGACTCTTGTAGGTAGTGCCGTTGACAGTAAGTTCCGGATACTGAGTGCTGCCATTGAGCGATTAGACGAAACTGCCGTCATCAGAACGCAGGATGTCACCTTCGTACTTGGAAGAATTCATGGCGAGGGCAATATTAAGGGTCTGATTGGCCTTTAGGCAGGTGCAGTTGACAACAGATGACGAGATGTCTGCCACTTCTTCTTTCCAGGCATAATTGCTGTGAATGGCAGTAGGATAACCCAGAGGATAGCCCTGTCGTACAATCCAGTAGTAGTAATCGCCCTGCATCCATACAAGACGCAAAGGACTGTTCTTGGTACCGGGGATAACATAAGGACGGGCATTGTTCTTGGGGGAATTGGAGGTAATCTGTGTAGAACCTGCCACTTCACCGGCATCATTGATGGTGTATTTCCATATCTCATAAACTCCATCCTTATTATATACACCATTCTTTGTCGGTATGCTGAGATAGAGATCGTTGATGTTTTCAGGATCTATTGCCATACCACCGCTGTAGCACTTCTCCGTAGAATTCCAATTCTGATGGAAGGCATGACCGCCATACTGCACCCATGTGTTCTTCCAAGAAGAGCCGTTCCAACGGGCATACCAATAGACATGCGATGTCTTTGCGTCGTCAATGTGAGGATATGCCACAACAGGATGTTCATCATTATCGAGGGCTATCTGCCATACCCAGTTGCGGATGTTGGCAGACTTATCGACAATGGTAGCAGGATATTTGCTGGCGTAAGAGTCTGTCTTGCTGACGTTAAAGACTCCATTATTGATAATGCTCAGCTGGGTGCCATTCAGGTCACGCAGGATAGGGCCGTTGCCTTTATTTATATCTATGACATTGAAATAAAGCCAGTCAGGCATTTCGTTGTCTGGGTGACCTGTGGTATAGGATACATATATCTTATCGCGTCCGTTACTCTGATATTTTGCATAAGGACGTGCACCTGTTGACTGAACTATCTGCTTTGGTCCGAAGTCGAAACTGCAGTTGTCGTTAGCATCAGGCATGGTGAGACGGGCAATGGTAGGATGCCAGTTGATGCCGCGCCAGCAAAGGTATATGTGCTGAGGGTCGTCGCTGAGAATGAAGGGGGATGGATAGGTGGTGTTGTTTGCGGTCGCAAGATATTTCTCGTCACCAAGCTGGGTAATGTCACCAGGTTTCTTGGAGATGCGATACCATATCTTCGGCTCGTCAGTATGGCGTGTATAGAAAATCATCACACGTTCATCAGGGAGCACGATGAACGTTGGATTGTTATGATCGTCCGGCTGGAAATAGGAACGTATAAGCACATCTGTCTTGCGCTTCTTTATCCAGTCATACTGGGTGGCCTTTACATTGCCGTGAACATCAATGTAGCCTATGTAGGTGGCATTGATAGTACCTGACGCATTTTCGTAATGTACTGCACGAGGGTCGGCGAACCAACACCATGCACCCTCATCGGCAACAACGTTCTGTGCCTTAGAAATAAGAACCATGCAAAGCATAGTTATTGCAAGAAAACATCTTTTCATAAAAAATCGTATATATAGTAATTTTTGTTAGTTGCTGCAAAGATAATACTTTTATCGCAATTGTCAAAATATAGTTATAAAAAAATGACAAAATGCGGCGAAACAGAGTTACTATGACAGTGCTTTCAGACCTACAATGGATATTATAAGGGTAGTGATGAAAAACAATCGCTAGAAAGTGGTTGGTTCGTGGAATATGCCACTTGAAGAACAGTTCTATCTGCCAGCGATAGGGGTAAAATTATGAACCTATAGTTCGTGGCCCGATTAAGCAGGTTTACTTGGCTCACGAAGCCAGTATAAATGCCTCACGAACCATAGGTTCATTTTTAAGGGCAGTTGTGGTTACTATTTTGGGGGGTTGTAAAATTTGCGGGAAGGCCTTCCAACACTTTTTGGAAAGCCATGTAAAAAGTGTTAGAAGGCTTCGTAAAAAAG
>JAEEGL012698404.1_pt1 | contig 16557 bp, 18 predicted proteins | sample 9134231 | NCBI WGS metagenome assembly JAEEGL01 (sample SAMN16246548, study PRJNA631951) | gut metagenome | biome: gut microbiome; feature: rumen; material: fiber-attached | host: Bos | place: Iran: Karaj | collected 2018-10
AGGAGGTAAGAGTTATGTTGATGCCCAGTATTTTCGGTGAGAACCTGTTCGACGAATTCTTTGGCGACCTTGACAGGGAATTCAGACACATTGACCGCAGGCTGTACGGCAAGAACGCCGCGCGCGAGATGAAGACCGAGGGGCACGAGCACGAGGACCACTACGAAGTCGACATAGACCTGCCCGGCTTCAAAAAGGACGACGTCACGCTGGAACTTGAAAACGGTTACCTGACCGTGACCGCCGCAAAGGGCGTGGACAAGGATGAGACCACCAAGAAAGGCAAGCTGATCCGCCAGGAGAGGTACGCGGGCGCGCTGCAGAGGAGCTTCTACGTGGGCGAAGCGCTCACTCAGGAGGACATAAGCGCCAAGCTGGAGCACGGCGTGCTGAGCATAAACGTGCCCAAGAAGGAAGCGAAAAAGCTGCCTGAAAAACAGACCATAATGATCGAAGGCTAAAACAAACAAAACGGGGACCGGCTAACGCCGGTCCCCTTCTTTTTTCTGCCGTACGTCACGGCAGTATGAACTGATCCTCTTTCGTGAGCCCCAGCAGCTCTATAACTTCCGGTGCCCGCTCGGGCACCACGTTCATCCCCTCCGGATGGTGGGCGTCGCTGGCCAGGTAGAACCGGCAGCCTTCCTCCCCCGCCAGGCGGTAGAGCCTGAGCATGGCGTCTTCGTGCTCGCGCCATTCGGGAGCAAAGCAGGACAGGTTAAGTTCGATCCCCGCTCCCAGGCGTGCGAAGGCGCGCATGGCCGACCTGAAGCGCTTTTCATCCACCAGCTCGTACACTTTGTACTGGTCACCGGCTGTGAATATCAGGCTGCAGGTCATGTGGGCGATGCCCACCTTGTGCCAGGGCAGGTCCATCCGCGTCAGTTCCTCCAGCCGCTCCACCAGCAAGCCCGCCCGCTTTTCCTCGGTGTCGTAACCCTCCGCATGCACCAGGCCGCTCATGTGGTAGTGGTTGGGCGGTATGACTATAAAGTCAAATTTGTCAAAGTTACTGGGGTGCAGGCCCAGTTTCATATTGCCGCAGTACTCGGTCTCGCAGCCGAACAACATGCGCACCTGGTCGTCCCCAGGCAGGGGCAGGTTCCTGCTCACGTGCGCTATGTCCTGGGGCTGATAAAAGCCGTTGGGTCCCGGGATCAGGCTGTCCCAGAGATGGTCGGTGACGCACTGCACGGTGTAGCTGTGCGCTTTGGCGAAGGCGAGCATGCTTTCGGGCGTCTGGGCGGGGTCGTTGGAGCATAGGGACAGAAAACTGTGGCAGTGCAGATCATGGTCCACGGGAAATCTCATATCGGCACCTCTTCTTCGTACGAAATCGTCAACGAGAATTGTACACGAAACGTAAGCAATGTCAAGCGCCGGATTTATTTCGGCGTGCTTGCAGGATTTATATGCACGCGCGGAGAATAGTTTAATTTTCACGTCGATCGGTCATAAGGAGGGATGAGGCTTGCTGAAAAACGAGCAGATCGTAAAAATGCTTGAACGGCCCCTGGGCATCGCGGACATGGTGCTGGACACAGACGCGTACAACGAGATAGACGACCAGTTCGCCATCGCCTACGCCATAAGCGCCCCGGAAAGGCTGCGTGTAAAGGCGTTCTACGCCGCCCCGTTCTTTAACGAGCGCTCCACCGGCCCCGCGGACGGCATGGAACGCAGCTACTACGAGATCAAAAAGCTGCTGAAGCTGGCGGGCCGGGAAGACTACCCCGTGTTCCGGGGCTCTAAGGGCTACCTGCCGGACGAAAAGACCCCCGTGCCCTCCGAAGCCGCGGACGACCTTATCCGCCTGGCAAACACGTACACCTCCGAAAAGCCCCTGTACGTGGTGTCCATAGGCGCCATAACCAACGTCGCCTCCGCACTGCTCAAAGCGCCCGGGATCGCTGAAAGGATCGTGGTGATCTGGCTGGGATGCCACGCGCCCCACTGGGAGGACAATTTCGAGTTCAACGTGCGCCAGGACGTGGCCGCCGCTCGGGTGGTGTTCGATTCTGGCGTGCCGCTGGTGATGCTGCCCGCCCAGGGCATCGTGAGCAACTTCGCCACCACCGGGCCAGAACTGGAATATTGGCTGCGGGGCAAGAACCCCCTGTGCGAGTACCTGATCGACCACACCATCGAGGCCGCCAACGAGTACGCCCGGGGCCGCGTGTGGAGCCGCACCATCTGGGACGTCACTGGCATAGGCTGGCTGATGAACGACGATAAAAAGCAGCTGATGCGCGACAAGCTCGTGCCCCGGCCTATACCCGAGTACAGCCACCACCTGTCCTGGGACTTCCGCAGGCCTCTGTGCCGCATGGTGTACCATATCAACCGGGACGGGCTGTTCCAGGATCTGTTCGACCACCTCGCACCCGGCAGCCGGGACGAAAACGCGTAAACTCCGACAGAGCGGTTCCCGAGCACTCGGTTTCCGAGTATTCGGTAACCGAGTACTCGGAAACCCGGTAACATATAAAGTACTAAATAACAAAATACTAAACCACAAAGGACACCCCGGCGGCGGTGTCCTTTACTAATTTGAGGTATTTGATACAATCGCATTTTTCCAAAATTGAAAATGAAACCCCTTGAAACCCCTTTTGAAACCCCTTAAACGATATGGGTCTCACCATGTGCCTGCACCTCCTTAGTTGCAACAGAAAGTTGGCCATATTTGCTGTTTGTTTCTGTATTTGCTTCTCTCCTGCGACGTCATTCTTTATGTCCATTTACCTGTTTCTAAATAGCTCTCTGCCCGATATTCAGCCGCATTCACGATGGCATCATCAAAACCCATCAGTTTGAGGAGACGAATGGCATTTCTTGACACTGCAGGCCCAGGTTTCAACTTATAGTCAAAGTGAATTTCATTATCACTGATCACCTCTTCAAAATGAACAAGCTGGTAATCGTTGCCTGAGATGGCACACAGTTCTGCGTCGTGAGTGGCTATCAAGCAGAGGATACATGGATGTTTTAATGCTTTTAGTATTTCTGCTGAAGCAGAGATCCTTTCGATTGTGTTTGTCCCACGCAACACTTCATCAATGGCACAAAGGATAAAACTGTCCATTTTTCGCGCATCAAGGATTCGCTTAAGGGATTTTATCTCTGCTATATAGTAGCTTTCTCCAGCCAACAAGTTATCTGACAAAGCTAATGCTGTATAGATTCGAAAGGAACTTCCTATATAGCTTCTGCATGTACAGGTGCATATCGTTTGTGCCGAAAGGGTGCAGATCATTGCCGTTCGGAGGTATGTAGACTTTCCTGAAGCATTCGATCCAGTGATGAGCATGGATTTTTCTGGTATCACATCATTGGGCACCGATTCCTTCAAAAGGGGATGAACCATTCCTTCAATTCGTAAATATGGGCGCTCCGCAACAAAGCTGATCTCAGGTTCACACCAAACAGGCAACCCTGCTCGATAGGAGGCAATGGCAATAGAAGCATCAATTTGGCCTATTGCTTTATGGACAGCGAGAAATTCGTAGTGATATTTGGCCAGTCTTTTTCTTAGAATCTCGAAAGAAATAAGATCTATCATAAAGGTGACCATCGCTGCAGCTTGAAGCATGTCCGCATTCATCATGGTCATGACAGGGCCAGAGCGCAGTATTGGCTTCATTTTATTCAGATGTTCGTATGCATCAGAAAGGTATGGATCAAGATCGTGCAGCTTCTGCCCTCTCAAATGATTCAGCGCAAGTATCAGAGATACACAGTAATTCACGCGGGAAATCTCATGCTCACACCTGTTCCATCGAAAAGTATGAAACCAGGAATTTACTATTACTGCAGTAATTGGCAACACAATGTATGAAGGCCCAAGGAATACAGCAGCAATAATGGATATTGGTAGCAATAATGCCATCAAGCAATAAATAATCAACCAAAAAGAAGAACTGTCTCGTGGCTGGAAAATGGTAGTGAGATCCACATGTCGGCTACTGCTGATTCGACACAGAATCAACTGAAGCTTCAGCCGCAGTTCAGTTTGGGTTTCCATCACATGTATCAGACCATGTTGCTTTAAATAATTGGCTTGGCTCATGGGCGTTCTGAGCATATAATACAAATACTGTTCTCCGGCTGTACATTGACAGGCGTTAACCCGTTTATAGATATCTTCCATATTCAGATCCTTCCAAGTGGTTTCATCCACGTGAAACTGATCCGACTCCTCTCCTAGACATGCGTCATAAAAAGTTCGGATGAATCCCATGTCACCCGGGAAATACTCTTTATCTGGTTCTTTCCCAAAGGATTCTGCGAACATCTTCAGCAATTTCCTCTTTTTCCAAGGAGTCATCATTTATCTCGTCTCCTCCGAAAGCTCCAATTATCCTACAATTCCTTCATTTCTAAACTTCGCCAACATCTCCAGCATATGTTTCCCAATCTGCTCGGGATCGTAGTCAAAGCTGGCGCAGACGATCTGGAGCCCGTCTGGCGTCAGAATTCTGCCGTGCAGCTGATTAGTCAGGTACTGCTGGTACTTCTCTTATTCCTTGTTCGATATTTGCTTCATCGTGTCCTCTGCTCATCTTGGGAAACTGGAATTTGTGCGATTCTCTTCCGCTTTGCCGTTCTAGCATCATTTGGCTACAGCGTCAAGTATTATTGTTGGTATTCCAAGCATGGTCAATGCCCTGTAAAGAGCACTTGCCCTATCGCTGTATAGCAGGTCCTGCGGCAACTGATCAATAGCATGAACCAGTACTTCCTGGCGAGGCAGCAGATCCACCTCATAGAACGCACCATAGTCCCGGTTCCCAGGCAATTCTGAAATACGTTTGGCTGTTTCCTGAATATCCAGTGTCCGCAGATTTCCGAGATGCTCTGTTTCCACGCCCGTGTTGCCAACAAAAAGGTCTCCGTTCTGGTGAACCGCCATATATAGCTCATCCTGCGGGCATTTGAATAATGGAACTATATCAAATCCTTGTTGGAGTTGATCCTTGAGCATACCGATCGTACAGATTTCCTTTGTCAATTCGTCTTCCTGTTGATGCCAACGAGCAAGCCAAGGACGAATCCGGTGAAGGGTATTCAGTGAACCACGATAAGGTTCATAATCCGTCATATGGGCATGCGGTGTAAAGTTAGGGACTGCAAAATAGATATATGCGGGCTGTAGCTGTTGCAGCATCCCGTCGATTTCTTCGGCATCCTCAGCAAAAAAACGGTTGAACATCAGAGATACTCCAACCTCCGCACCGCAGGATTTCATAAACTCAGCCGCTTCAATTGCAATTCTAAAAGCGCTTTCTCGCCGGACGATCTCATCGTGATGAGCAGCATTTCCGTGAATGGTTATACCGAAGTCACGGTATCCACAATCAAGATAAGCCTGCATCACGCCATGACGGTCTTTCCTGCACATCAGTGCAATACCGCTCGTCATTCCGTGATGATAGTTTTCAATACATCTCGTGGTTTTGGCCTTACGAATAATGGACGCAATATCCGGGTGATTCATCGGTTCATTATCCAGTGTAAAGCTGGCTTCAAACGGCAGAAGCTCCGCCAACGCGTCCAGCTTTTCTATGAACAAAAAAGCGTCCTCCAATTTCATCATGCTTCCAGGTCCACCATTGACATAGCAATGCTTGCAACGCGTGTTGCATCCGGAAACCAATATATCAAAATTGACAGTCATCTGAAACCTCCGCAAATTACGATTTTACTCAGCGTTTTCCCGATTCACATAAGTCAACTGCACATCATACCCAAGATCCTCCATCATAGCGAGGAAAGTCTTATTGACGATCTTCTCTGGATGATTGATCAGGCGGGAAATGTAAGTTCCTGAAGTGCCGATGTTTTCGGCTACCTGATGCTGGCTGACCTTCTCCTCAATGCATTTCGTTTTTACGTCCAATTCGATGTTATTTCGGAGCATAGAACCCTCCTTGCTTCAAGTTCACAAATTGCACTAATCGTTCTATTTATAATACCACAGTCTGCACCCAAATTCCACCACAAAAAAACGCCTCACCCGAAGGTGAAGCGCCGTAATCCCTGCCTGCTTTATAAGCTGAAGGATAGTTTCGCCCACAATCACGAGAATCATACAATCCTATTGTCCCAAAAACAAAGGCCGCTGGCATGGTCTGCGCGATCATACCAGCGGCTGCTTTGTTTTACAGGGTATTAATGACTTCTTCCATGACAATCTCTTCGGCTCGACTACGAATACTGTTCATCCTGCCCACCCATACCATGGGCTGCTCTGCCTTGAACTGCTCCGTGACGCCCTCCTGCCTAACCATCTGCGCTATCAGGCTGTCAAGCATCCTTATCGCTCTTTCGTCTGCATCGGGGAGATGCCTACTTAAAGCCCTGCGAATTTTATGGTAATTTCCATTGGAAGTATTCTAAAAATCATAGTGACAAAAACGTCTCTTTCGTGTATAATATAAGAGCATTACGCAATGGCAATGGGAGGTGCTCCATGAACCTGGGCAAAGAAACAGAAACCCTCGAATTCAAAAAGTCAACGGGAGAAATGAAAGAAGCGATGGTTTCCATCTCTTCCATACTCAATAAGCATGGCATCGGCACCCTGTACTTTGGCGTAAAACCCAATGGTGATGTGATCGGGCAGGATGTGTCAGACTCGTCACTTCGGGATGTATCACGCACGATATTCGAGCAAATCAGACCGCAGATTTATCCTGCCATCGAAGAAGTGAAGCTCGACGGCAAGCAGCTGATCAGAGTGGAATTCAGTGGCGAAAGCGCGCCATATGCTGCCGCAGGCCGATATTATCTCCGTACCGCAGATGAAGACCGGGAGGTTTCTCCCGATGAGCTGAAGGCTTTCTTCATTGCGAATCGGAATCAGGATAAATGGGAAAAAGCGAAGTCCGAGGCTCTATCCACGCAAATCGACAGAACAGCCCTTAAGGAATTCTGGACAAAAGCAATTTCAGCGGGAAGACTCCTTGAAGGGCGATATACCTGTCCTCTTATCCTCAAGCGGTTTGGACTCGTCAAAGAAGATCATCTAACAAATGCCGGTGAAGCGCTGTTTGGAAACACACGGCCTGTATCATTAAAAGCCGGTATCTTTGCAACCGATGAAAAGCTGACGATCCTGGATATGAAGCTATATGAGGATAATATTTATAATCTGCTCAATGAAGCTGAAAGCTATATCCTGAAAAACATCCGCTGGAGAACGGAAATCAATCGATCCGAGAGAGAGGAGATTCCTGAAATACCCGTAGCAGCCATCAGAGAAGTTTTGGCAAACAGCTTTGCTCACGCTATTTATGGCGGCAGAACAACACACGAAATCTGTATCCATCCCAATATGATCACTATCTACAGCCCTGGGGAATACGCCAGCAAATATAAGCCGGAGGACTATATCAGAAGCAACATTGAGTCCGAAATCAGGAACGCAACGATTGCGAAAATCCTGTATTTGAACAAGTCTATCGAGCAGTTTGGAAGCGGGTTTAAGAGAATTCACAGCCTCTGCCAGGATCATGGCATTCGTTATGCCTATGAAAACAATAAAAACGGATTCAAATTCATATTTTATAGACCACAGCTTCAAAGTGACATTCAAAGCGTCACATATGACGTCACTTTAAATGCGACGGAAATGGCTGTTGTGACGATCCTTCGGCAGAAACCAGATTCTTCACGGGAAGAAATGGCGAGCAAAGTGAACAAAACAGTAAGAACTGTCCAAAGAGCATTGGATTCGTTAAAGGAAAAAGGCTATATCCGGCGCACCGGTTCCAAGCAACGGCCCTTGTGGGAAGTGCTGAAATAGGATATTGCTATGATTATGGTTTGTTACTTTATTTCCGTGAACGAATGATACGGAGGAATAGCACAAAACGATGAAAAAAGCCAAAATGGAAGAATATAAACACATTCTGTATTGCACAAAGAATCCTGGTTATCCCAATCAATACATATCCCTCAATAACACTGCATTGCAGCCATTGAGTGAATTTTTGGCCACAGTAATACCGGCGAGGCTTTATCGATATCGTCAATGCATCGAAAGAAACTATGATGCCTTAATGCATGATCAAGTATGGGTATCTTGTGCAGAAACAATGAATGATGGCTTCGATGCAAGGTTATTCTTTGATATAAATAGTATATCGAATTGGCTTGAAGAGCTTTTCTCCAGCGAATCAACTGATGCCATTTTTTCAATGATCAAAGGAGGAATGGTTCCGTCTGAATTATTAAAGCAATTTATTCCTGATATAGAAAAGCTACTTCAAACGGCAATGGATATTCCTGAAGACGTTATGAAGATGGATATCGGGAACAAATTGAAAGTATTTAAAGAGATGACGCTTGAAATAGTGCCTCAATTATCGATTATCACGCAAAAATCACTCAAATTTGCTTGCTTTAGTGAAAATATTAAATCAACTGTGATGTGGGGGCAATATGCAGCAAATGAGACTGGATTTGCAGTAGCATATGATTTTTCTTCAGGGCAGCTCAGTTCTTGTCAAATCTGCAATAAACCAGCTATAGGGGAATGCTCTTACCCAAAGACTTGCTCATTATTGCCTGTTATTTATGGAGCAAAAAGGTACAAGGTATCTGACGATTATATCAAATATCTTTTGGCAATCTATTTGGTTTCTAGATTGCGTCAACAAACCGGAAATCCAAAGGTTGCGGATGCTGTTATTTCTAGTTTGTGCTGCCCTGATATGTCAGAAGCAACAAAACTGGCTGTTCATAAATCTACAGAATGGGCCTACGAGAAAGAGTGGAGAATCTTTTGCTCAAGTGCTGATCCCTACTTCAACAATCAACAGCACTCATTCTTTCCGAAAAAGGCATCTGCAATATATCTCGGAAGGAAAATAAGCACCTATAATGAAAAGACACTAAAGGATATTGCAAAAGAAAAAGGTCTATCAATATATAAAATGGCAGTTAATGATAAATCCTCTACCTATAATCTTATTCCCAAGATAATAAAATAAATTGTTAAGTGAGGAAAACATGAAAGCCGTCATTTATGCCCGTTATTCTTCTGATAATCAGCGGGAAGAAAGCATCGAAGGGCAGATCCGGGAATGTATGGAGTATGACGAGGTCAAAAAGCAGTGGCACAGTGTCGCCTTTACCGGTGCAGTCGACGACCAATTCCGTGATAGTCTGCTCAACCTCGGCGATGAATCATTCATGATTTCCTATACTGCCACCTCAAAGGTTGAGCTCCTTGGTACATCATTTGAGATTCAGTACAAACGAACCTACAATGACGCGGTGCTGGTAGATCGTGACCGGAAGAAAAAGATCGTTTCGCTGCTGGCTAATGGAGAACTTATAGAACTGGTCTTTCAGCCGGGGAAAGACAATACACAAGTGGACACCATAAAGATACCATAGTCAGACGAGAACTCACAATACTTGTTGACAAGTCTACACTTTCCAAACGTGCAAACAGGGCAGGATTGTTGAGAATATACTCCCATGAGGTTCTGTTGTTATATATGTCAATTTATCGAAATGATAGAGGTATGCAGTTATACATAAAATATGGACGGTTTCCAAAGCAAGGAGCTGTAGTTAAGATGTTTAGTCAAGATAACATGGAACAGGTCGAGCTTGCCACAGAAGCTATTGATAAATATATCGAATACAGAGAGAATAATTCTTTTCAAAAGAGCCTTCTGTGCGAATTATGTCACTGCATAAGCATAGGAATAAGTATCTGGTGTGGTCATACATACATAGGCGAGCAGAAAGATCCAAATGAATTGCTGATTTATCAAGGCTTCTTCTATAAACTGAGTATACTTATCTGCACAATCGAAAGGAACAGCGCTCGTTCTGATCAGGAAGAATTAAGATTTCTAGAATCCATAAAATATAATGGTACTATATTCCGCTATTTGGGAAGCTCGAATCATAGTAATCACGACAGGATTTATCCCATTCCAGATAGTCAATATGTTTCATGGACGAAGGATAAAGACATGATATATCCATATATCAGCCAAAAGCTCTATGGCCCAATCACACTGATTTCATATAACATCGGGAAAAATGATTTTGGAATAGACTTGACCGGCTTTTATGAATATTGTCGTTCGGATGAAATCAGAGTTCTGTGGGATTGCAGAGAGTTTGAAAACGAAGTGGTTTATCGTACTCCGAAGATTAGTGATGAAAATATCTCTATTATCGAGGAAGCATAATACCCGACTACGTTTGCACTCAAAATCTATATCTGGTAAAGTATCTCCATAATACACAAATGAGTAGCTCGCAAATCACGCACTAAAGCCGTGTTGTGCGGTTTTAATCGCACCCTCACGGCAAAATGCTCACCCTATGTAGATCTGGATTGTCATATCCTTTTGGTGTTTTGAGAACAAAACGATTATTGAATATACCCGCTCCGTGGATGCACCAAAACCGCCCGAATTGAGCACCGAGGATGAGGACAAAATCCTGGACTAATTCTTGTCTATAGTAGAATGATGATAGTTTCTATTGTCAAGGCTTCAAGGGTGGAGATTTTCTCGGCTATACGGATGCTGGGAAAATACTACCCCTACCAACAGCGCGACTCCAACCAGCACGATCTTGGGCAACACTGCCTCGCAAACAGTGTAAATGCTGTTATTCTGTTCTAACGAGCTTTGCCTCCATTTCCTTCACCTGTAGAAGGGTGGCATCCACTACACTTGTGAAGTTCTTATCCGGCTTGCCCATCGCATCGATGAAATCTTCCCTGTGAATCATTTGAACGCCTCCTCAGATGTCGGTTCTTTCACACAAAATTCGGGACGGCCTTGACCTACTACTGGAAGCACCGCTTTATTGCCAAATAATTATACTTCAAGTAAATGCAACCCGTTCTTGTGCATCTGCAAATAACCGCCAATCGCTACATTGTTTACACAATTGTTCTTTGAATCTCTGACAATCGTATATCAAGTGAACGAATTTCGTCGTGCATTGATGAACTTAGTTTATGTAAAATAGTATTTACATCATCGAAATAATGCAGTATATCTTTTGAACTTGGACAGTCAACATCGATCATTTTCAACTTTTCATGCAGAACTGCAAAAGAGTCTGATAGCACGTGTGGGTCATATCCGAATTTCCTTTTACACATACGAATCGAACTGAATGGCAATATCCTACTGAATGAACTCTGGATTATTTCATCGTTAACCCAATTTGCCCGACATCCACAATCATATATTTGTTCATATAAGGTCTCGTCTCCATCGAATCTGTCAAAATGTATTTTCCGAACTGATGCATAAGCATCATGGTAATCTTTAATCAAGCCGTTAACCTTTTCAAGCCAGGCTTTCGTTTCCCGCATTTTTGTAATCGATATCTGCTTAATGCTACTGATTAGACAAATAATGAACCCGGTAAACAACCCTGCGAAGATATTGGAGAATACAGAAGACAGGAACGCATTTTCCGTGTTGAGTACATATGCAATAATCAGAGATAAGATTGAACATACAAGTATGATTGCACATGCCTTAATGTGTGGAAAGGAAATAATCATTCGCAATTTTCTCACCCATTTGGCTTCCTTTTTGACGTATTCCGGTTTTTTTTTTCATTTGCCTCCTCCACTCTGTTCTGTTAGCTCTATTTTTCCATAAATCTCTCTGCATGCTATTTCTTCATTATACCCGCTACTTTTGAAGTGCGAAAAATCATATAGCCCAGCAAAATGATTACACGAAGCGGGTTTTTATAAGAATACATCTTCCTAATGTGCCATGCCTGCATTATCTGTCCACAATTCGCATCGTGTCTTAACAGTTTGTACTGCATCATCCATTCCTTCCGGGGGATACTTATGCTTTTTCAAGAGCTTCTTAATCATCATCCGCATTTTTGCTCTTACAGAATCACGTTTTTGCCAGACAATTGTGCGATTTTTTCTGAACGTCTATGCAAGTTCTTTCGTGATGGCTATAAGCTCGTCATTTTCATAAAAATCCTTCCTTGATGGCCTGCGGTTTCGTTAGCGCTTCATAGAAAGCAAGTTCATCGGCAGTCGGTCCAAGCCTTTTGCCTATCTTCTGCGCATCGGCTATCTGCCTGGTTAGATTCATCATTTCTTCGATGACTTGTTCATTGGTAAGCATTTGCTGCTTTGCAGTATCTATCTGCTGCAGTATACCGTTGAGGGGGGATAATGAATAACATTTCCTTTTTCTGTCTTTTATATCAAACAGCACCCGTTCAGGTTCTAACAGAGCATCAAAGATGCGGGGCTTCACTTCATTCGGACTCCTCAAATCACGAATTGGTACTAGTTTCATCATCTACTCCCTGGTTCCGGGTGCGTAACTGAATGACACTCATAGGAACGGGATCATGCTTCTTCAATGTACCTGGCCGTAGATTAAGCAGCTTTTCGAGTTCTGCAGGATAGAGGTATATTCCGCGACTCTCAAAATAGCGCATCATAGATACTGGCGAATAATATCCTGCTTTATACAGTGCGTCGATTGCCGCCTGGAAGATGTTCTCGTTCAAGGCAACTGGTGTGTCATCTGGCTCTTTTCCTCGCCATCCATTCTTTGAATACTGGCGCATCAGGTACTGATACTGATTGGGTGTCAACACTTCTAACCTTCGTGCGCGAACAATCATAGCAGCAACCGATACCTTCCATTTTTTCTTCAGGAACAGGTAGTACTGGAGATCAGTGGGATAAAGACTGACTTCAGGTTTAAAGCTCTTCTCCGGAAGAAGGAATGCGCTGGCAAAATTGTCCGCCTGATCTTCACGTCTTTTGAACTCTTCCTTTGAAATCTCTTCAAGACTTTCACTCCACGGGTGCATCAGAATGTGGCCAAGCTCGTGCGAAAGGTCGAACCTAATACGTCCTTCAGGCTGATTACCCTGGTCAACGGCGATAATGTACAGCCCCATACCACCTACAAGTATTCTTTCGGAAAAAGCATCGATTTTCTTTGCTTCCGTGTCGAATCCCGTTACAATGAGGCCATTCCGTTCCAACAAGAATTGGAGATTGCCAAGCGGCCCATCTGGAATTCTCCAATGACTCCGAGCTTGTTGAGCATAGCTTTCAATCTCATCGCTTGTAATTTCGGGCATTCCACCATTAGGCTCTGCCGGTGCGTCATCGATAACGATCTGGGGTAAATTCAAAGGCTTGAAATCAATATCTTCGCTTAATGCAGTATAAACTTCGGAAATAATTTCAAGCTTTTTTGATTGTGCCGTTCGATCAAGTCTCTTTGCACTAAGCAGAGAGCGGAAATATGTTGTCTGCGCATTAGGATTGTATCTGTCTTCTGCCATGAAGAATTCATACGGGAAACCCAATGTCTCGGAAAGCACAAAAACCTTTTCATGGCTAGGTGAAGTTTCATCATTCTCATACTGAGAAATGAGTTGCTTACTCAGGCCAGCTTGATTTGCCAGATCGGTGACTGAAAGGCCGTTGTACATCCGAGCAAAGCGCAGCCTCTGCCCTTGAAATTTACGGTTCACCTATCTCACCACCTTATCCAACGTCGTTATATTCATTCGGCTTGACTTGCGGAGCATCATCCGATTCTGATGCGGGACGAGCCTTGGGCTTCAGCTTGACAAGCGTCTCTGCCGTTTTTTCTTCTTGAGAAGTGGGTACAGCATCCGCGATCGACTTATTAGCGCTTGCATATGTCGGGATAATATATTTGCCAAGATCCTTTTTATCAATCTCCTGAAAGTCTGAGGTGTAAAAATATAGCGTTGCGCTGGTTACATCGTTTCCAATACGATCATAGCTGATGACATACAGATGCCATGCATCTAGATCGTCGATCACATCACGAAGAATCATTTCAGCGTCAGCGTCATAGGTTTCATCGTCGAACTGATCAACGGGGTGAAGGAAGGATTCCTGAACCGCGTTTGGCTCATAGTCCTCATGAAACTTATGAAGAAGCGTCTGCAGGTAGTGAGGCCAAGTGCGATCCTTTTTCCGGGGAATTGAAAGTAGATTACGTTGGGAAAAAACAAAATACGCAGTTTTGGTGTGATAGTTTAACACCATACAAACTTCCCAGCCATGCCGACGAAAATGATGGACTTTTACGCTATCGTATGTTAACATAGTTTCGATGTTGTCGTTGATGACATCAACGCGCATTGCGGCAAAGCAATTGTTTGTTGCGCGGCGATTTTCACTGTAGGCCATGGGGATATCCACGGCAGTAGCTTTGTAGATGGCATGCACAATTGTGCTCACTGTCCGTTCGTCGAATTTCATCTCAGTCTTCATGGTAAAGCCAAGTCTCCAATCGATCATGATTACGTCCACTATTATTACATAATAATACATTTTTGTCAAGCTGTTTTTTGTATAAATTCTGTTTTGTCCGATTCTTGCGCACATGATGTATGAATCGAAGTTTATTTTTTCCCATATTGTATATGCGCTGATGGTGAATGCACATCGGCGCTTTTGTTACCTCTGTCAATGATACAGACTTTAGTATTTGCGACCGAACGTTCAGGGTGATGCATTTAGTGAATATCCTCATGCCTTTAGTCGAGATTTATGAAAAGATCAACAACTCCAAGACTGTGAAGTATTATGAGTATAAAGTGGTATTTCGCAATGTTATTGAAGAAAAAATGGCTGGTTTGGCCTTGGCGTTTGGTGTGGCAAATGTAAATGATCTGCCGGAAGATACTTCCAATGGTTTTCCATATCCTACTACAGAAAAACAAGCTGCAATAAACCGTGCATACAGTTGGAACAGAGAATTTACACAGCAAACAGAAACAATAGCATCAAAAGAAATATACAACCGCTGTGAGGCAATCTTTGATAACGGCGATCGTCGATGTGGGGGAACCGTTCCTGACATAAAACAGATAGGAGTCATGATATGGATACTGTATTATGTGTCTATGATTCAACAAGAAAAAGCACTAAAAAAGCGTAAATACAATCTTTTGCGAGTGATGTATGGTTTTTCGATAATATCTATTTTGATATCATATAATCATCTTGATCGATTTTTGGGGACGATGTGGCGTTTAGTTATTCCTCTTCTAATATCAGTGCTAATTGAATTGGGCTTATACTATTTACGTAGACCTGTAAAACGAAAGACAATTGATGAAACATCGTATAAAATGAGAACAGAAGACTATGTTTTTGACCGGATTCTGTACTCATACTTAGTACGTTATGGAATATGCTTCCTTGTGATAGCTGTAATACTTGCAGAACCTATTGGGAGACTATCGGCAAAAGCAAAATGCGATTATCAAATATGCTTTTATGATGATAAAACTTTTGCAGTTATTCTAGAATATGACGAGAGAGTTTTAGTACAGCAGGCTACGAACAAAGAATATGAAGAATGGCAGAAATACAAAGAAGAGAAGGCGAAGGGCCACATCCTGATGCCGGACACCCTCCGCTTCATCTGTGCTGCCAATAGCTATGATCCGACGAAGATCGGCCAGCATTTCCTGGAGGTGCTTCCCAAGGTATGCCCGCCAGAAGAAGAGCATAAGCTTCATCTATAAATCTATGCAATTGAAAATGGCATCCTGCTTACTCTCCGCGAGTTTCAGGATGCCTGTTTTGTAATTCTTCCTACGGTGGCAATTATTGGGATAGGATATTCAGAAAATTACGATATACAATCTCTTCCAGGTTATTCACTTGTAATGCACACCCAACGGTTCTGTACAGATCAGTCAGCTTTTCCGGTGTATATCTTTTCCCATCCACTTTAGAATATGGTCCATCGCTTTCAATCAGGATTCGATCTTTAGGAATCATTGCTATCCTTTTTTTCCCTGATTCACTTTGAGCCATAGATGCATTGATGCTAAAATAGCATCCCTGACTTAATAAGGTTGACATTTGAATACTGTTTCCTGAGAACCAGTGAATTATCCTTTTGGAAGAAGGATATTCACCAAGTACCGTTATCAAGTCTTCTTCAGCTTTTTTTACATGGATAGTAGCAAGCATATTTCTCTCTGCTTGCTTTTTTATAATATGTCGAAATACATTCAATTGTATATCTCTACTGGGACTCGCACCTGAGTAGTCCAATCCGATCTCTCCAATGTATTTTGCTTGATGTAAACATATATTGAAATCATGGATGCTTTTTTCAGGATCTGTTATTTCCTTCGGATGAACCCCTAATGCAAATTTAACATATTTTGTCTCCGGATAGAGCTTTTTACAAGAGAGGAAAACGCCTGGGGAACATGTTACACATAAGGTGTATTGATGATTTTTATTCATCAATTCATATAATGAGGAATGGTTCTGATATTTGTCCATATGAAAATGCGTATCAATTAAACTTATCTTATCACTCACTGTATCCGATCTCCTTCAAAAGCAACTGCGATACATCCTCCATCGTGGACTTGTAGACACGTAAGTGTTTGTTTATGTTTTCTTCACTAACAGGGCCAGTAGCTCTGATAAGACGCAAGAGCATGTTATCGTTGCAGCCTTTATAACGATGAAGCGCTGCGATCAAAGCTTTAATATCG
>JAEEGL011214765.1_pt1 | contig 16556 bp, 14 predicted proteins | sample 9134231 | NCBI WGS metagenome assembly JAEEGL01 (sample SAMN16246548, study PRJNA631951) | gut metagenome | biome: gut microbiome; feature: rumen; material: fiber-attached | host: Bos | place: Iran: Karaj | collected 2018-10
AATGAAATAATGACAATTGAAATATTGAAAATTTTTAATTCATAATTGAGAATATATAAAAAGATATAATTATGGTAAAGATTGGAACGCCACTGACGAAGGTGGCAAAGACAGTGCTCCTGTGCGGATCTGGTGAACTGGGTAAGGAGGTAGTGATTGAGTTGCAGCGCTATGGCGTTGAGGTTGTTGCTCTCGACAGGTATGAGAATGCTCCAGCCATGCAGGTGGCACATCGCAGCTATGTGTTGTCGATGCTGGACGGGGCGCGGCTGCGTGAGATCATAGAGGCGGAGAAGCCGGATCTGATCATACCGGAAGTGGAGGCTATTGCCACAACCACGCTGATAGAGTTGGAGAAGGAGGGATATCATGTGATTCCCACAGCCAATGCTACCTTCCTGACGATGAACCGTAAGGGCATCCGTCAGTTAGCTCATGAGCAGCTGGGACTGCCGACGTCCAACTATCGTTTTGCGGCCACACGTGAGGAGTTCGATGCCGCCATCAAGGAGGTGGGAACACCTTGTGTGGTGAAGCCCATCATGAGTTCTTCGGGTCATGGTCAGAGTGTTTGCAAGCGTCCGGAGGATGCTGATGCCTCGTGGAAGATTGCCCAGGAGGGCGGTCGTGCCGGAGGCGGTGAGGTCATCGTGGAGGGATTTGTGAAGTTCGACTATGAGATTACCTTGCTCACGGTGCGTCATAGCGGTGGCACAACCTTCCTGAACCCTGTGGGTCATCATCAGGTGGACGGTGATTACCGTGAGTCGTGGCAGGCACAGCCGATGAGCGAGAAGGCGCTGGCCCAGGCACAGGATATCGCCAAGAAGATTACAGATGCCCTGGGTGGCTATGGTATCTTTGGTGTGGAGATGTTCGTGTGTGGTGATCAGGTGCTTTTCAGCGAGGTGTCTCCGCGTCCGCATGATACGGGTATGGTGACGATGATATCGCAGGATCTTTCGGAGTTTGCACTCCATGCCCGTGCAGTGCTGGGACTGCCTATTCCCAAGGTGACTTTTTACGGTCCCAGTGCCTCCAAGGCCATTGTCGTGGAGGGTGATACCACGATGGTAGAGTTCGGAAACCTGGATGAGGTGCTCAGTGAGCCTGATGTGCAGATCCGTCTGTTCGGAAAGCCCTTTATACAGGGGCATCGCCGTATGGGTGTGCTGCTGGCCAGGGCAGAGAGTGTGGAGAAGGCGCTGGAGAAGGTGGAGAGGGCGTATGCGAAGTTGAAGATAGAAATATTGAAAGATTGAAAATTGAAAATTGGTAAGAATATGGAGAATATTGAGTTGAATGGTAAGACCATTTTGGTGACGGGTGGTGCCGGGTTTATCGGCTCTAACCTGATTCGGCGCCTATTTGTTGAGACGAAGGGGGCGACGATTATCAACATCGACAACCTGAATGCCTATTACGACACGAGCCTGAAAGATTACAGGCTGGAGGTGTTGGAGCAGGAGAGTAAGAGGGGAGATGTAGATGTGAGCTATACGTTTGTCAAGGGCGACATTGCAGACAAGGCGTTGATAGATCGGCTCTTCGATGAGTATCACTTCGATGTGGTGGTGAACCTGGCGGCCCAGGCAGGGGTTCGCTATAGCATCGAGAATCCGGATGCGTATATCACCAGTAATATGATCGGGTTCTACAACATCCTTGAGGCATGCAGGCACTCATACGAGTGCGGTTCAAAGGTTCAAGGTTCAAGCGTTCAAGATTATAAAGGTGTGCAACACCTTGTGTACGCCTCTTCCAGCTCCGTGTATGGCGGGAATAAGAAGGTGCCGTTCAGCACGGATGACAGGGTGGATAACCCGGTGAGTCTGTATGCAGCGACGAAGAAGAGCAACGAACTGTTTGCACACTGCTACAGCAAGCTGTATAATATCCCCACCACGGGTCTGCGCTTCTTCACCGTCTATGGTCCTGCCGGACGTCCGGATATGGCGTACTTCGGATTCACCAACAAGCTGTTGAAGGGCCAGACCATCCAGATTTTCAACTACGGCAACTGCAGACGTGACTTCACGTATGTGGATGACATCGTAGAAGGCATTGTGCGCGTGATGCGAGGTGCGCCGGAGCGTAAGATAGGAGAAGACGGTCTGCCCGTACCTCCTTATGCGGTTTATAACATCGGCGGCGGACAGCCCGAGAACCTGCTGGACTTTGTGAATATCCTGCAGGAGGAGTTGCTACGTGCGGGAGTGCTTCCGCAGGACTATGACTTCGAGGCTCATAAGGAGTTGGTTCCCATGCAGCCGGGCGATGTGCCAACGACCTATGCTGATGCCACGGCCCTTGAGCGCGACTTCGGCTTCACCCCTAAGATCACTCTCCGCGAAGGACTCCGACATTTTGCAGAATGGTATAAAGAATATTACGGTTAGAACAATGGTTTGCGAAGAACGTTTCAAAGAGATTTACGGAAGGGATCCGGAAGGGATGGCCTTCTGTCCTTATCGCATCTGTCCGATAGGTGCCCACTCCGACCATAATCTGGGTAAGATTACCGGTTTGGCTATCAACAAAGGTATTCATATCGCCTGTGCTCCCAAGCATAACGGTGTGGTGGAGATGGCCTCTCTGCAGTTCTCCAAACGAGCCCAGTGGCATATTGCCTCGGTGCCCGTACAGAAACAGAACGACTGGGCGGATTATCTGCGAGGCGCCACGTTGTCGCTCTCCAAGCGGCACCGACTGAGTGTAGGCCTCTGTGGCGTCATCGAGGGCTCGTTGCCCATTGGCGGTCTGTCCTCCAGCGCAGCTGTGATCATCGCGTTTCTTCAGGCCCTGTGTCAGGTGAACGGTATCACGCTGAGTCAGCAGGAGATCATCGACACGGCCTACGATGCGGAGCTGAACTACGTGGGTGTCAGCGTGGGAAAGCTGGACCAGAGCTGTGAGGTGCTGAGCAAGAAAGATCATCTGCTGTATCTGGACACCCAGGATGGCAGTTATGAACTGATACCGCAACATCCTGCGATGAAACCGTATAAGATTGCAATCTTCTTCTCCGGTCTGGAGCATAACCTGGCTGGCTCGAAATTCAACATGCGTGTTGATGAACTGCGGGCTGGCGTCTATGCCCTGCAGGCCATGGCGGGCATGGAATATGGTAAGTTCAAGGAGGCCAATGCACGCTATGTTCCGCGCGAGGTCTATGAACAGTATAAGAGTCGCCTTCCGGAGCCTTGGGCCAGGCGTTGTGAGCACTGGTACACGGAGTTCGAGCGGGTGGAGAAAGGTGCTGAGGCCTGGCGCCGGGGTGATATAGAGACCTACGGCAAGCTGTCCTTCGAGTCGGGGTGGAGCAGCATCCATAACTGGGAGTCTGGCGCTCCCGAGCAGATCCGTCTCTATGAGATCATGACGCAGACCGAGGGCATCTATGGTGGCCGGTTCTCTGGTGCCGGTTTCAAGGGGTGCTGCATGGCCCTCATTGACCCTGCCTTCGAGGAGTCCATCAAGCAGCAGGTTACAGCCCGGTATCTCGAGTCTTATCCTGAGATGACAGGAAAATACTGCGTGGAGATCTGCACGAGCGCAGAGGGGGTGAGGGTTTGAGATTTGAAAAGTTGAAAAGTTGAAAAGTTGAAACGTTGAAAATTCAGAATTGAAAGATTGAAAATTGAAATATTGATAATTAGTAATTAACACTTTATAGATGAAATGTTTGATATTGGCGGCGGGGTACGCCACGAGACTTTACCCCTTGACGGAGAATTTTCCCAAGCCATTGCTGAAGGTGGGGGATAAGACTATTTTGGATTGGCTGATTGATGACCTGGAACAGACAGGATTGATTGATGAGTATATTGTGGTGACGAATCATAAGTTTGCTCATATCTTTGAGGAGTGGTCTCAGGGTCGTTATACCATCATTGATGATGGTACCATCGACAATGACCATCGGTTGGGTGCCGTGAAGGACATTGAGCTGGGCATCCATGGAGGAGATGGAAAGTCGTCTGGCGGTGGCATCCAGAGTGATCTGTTGGTGATGGCTGGCGATAATTTGTTAGACTTCAGCCTGAAAGGGTTTCTGGACTATGCCCGCGAGAAGGGTACGACATGCATCATGCGGTATTTTGAGCCGAATGACGCACGGCTGCATAAATGCGGTGTGGTGGAGGTGGATGCCACGGATCGTATCCTCACCATGGAGGAGAAGCCTGCGCAGCCCAAGAGTCACTGGTGCTGTCCACCGTTCTACTACTACAAGAAAGAAGACCTACAATTGGTGAGCCAAGGTATTGCTGAAGGTTGTGGTACCGATGCCCCCGGCAGCTTCATCTCCTGGCTCTGCAACCGTACGGCCGTTCATGCATGGGAGATGCCCGGACCCCGGTATGATATTGGTAGCCTGGAGAGCTATGAGGCGGTGAAGAAGATTTTTGAGAAAATGTCTTAATCCCCAATGCCGTGAGGCACGGCAGAGACAGGTGGGTGAAAGACATCCAGCAAGAGGTATGGGCTGCGGTCTATACCTCTTTTTTTATGGTGCATAGATGATGAAGTCCTGAAGTTTCACCCAGGAGGGGGTGTCGGTGTAGGTGGTCTGGTAGGTTCCGATTTTCAGGGTCTCAGCCTTCACCTCGATGGGTGAGCCGGGCATATTGCTCCATGTCGTACCGTCCTTGCTGGTACGTGCAAAGAGCTGGTCGCCACGGCGCTCGAACTGCATGTAGGGGTCGAGGTCATAGCCCTTGTAGTTGGGGAACTGCGGGCGTCCGCGACGGCTGAGGATGGTGAGCATATTTCCGCAGTTATAAAGCGGAAAAGCGCCCAGCTGATAGTAGGTGTCGCCGTTTGCGATGAGGATTCCCCCCTCGTTGTAGCCCTTCACGGCATGTTGCTGTAGTCCTTCCATGTCAACCACGGTCGTCATCACTACGAAATCTCCCGTCACCTCTTTATAGAGTTCACCACCGTTCTGCAGCGGATCGTCGTTGAAGGCGGCGGAGGTGGTGCTCATTGTGAACGCTTCGCGTTTCTCGAAGACAGGCTTCATGTTGGATGAGAGGACGAAGCGGCTGTCGGGGTCTATCTCCTCGAAGTCATCATCCCCGAGGGACGGATAGGTGTGCTGCATCCTGCTTTCGTAGAGCTGCTGGACGTCGGCATCGGTGAAGAACTGCGATTGCGCGTCGTAGGATGTCATATTAGAACTGACGTTGAGGAGTGCGATGTAGCCCATGAAATTATTGGTGCCCTCGCTGTCGGCCCCTATGACTATGTTACCCTGCGGGCGCACCATGAGGAAGTTGTTTTGTTCTTTCAGCATCCTGCCATTGAGATACACCTTCTCCATCCATCCGTCGTAGGCGATGAACCAATGTTGCCATTTGCCCTCATTCTCGCGGATGGTCTGTGGCGCACCGCTGCTCTCGAATGAGCCATTGTGGTTGAGGAGTCCGGCATCGGGGTCGCTTCCCAGACGGAACTGTGTCGTGGCGAGGTCTGCACGCGAGGCGGAGAGGGATACTACGGTTGATACGGCCCCAGTCTTGGTCGGCAGCACCAGGGCTTCGATGTAATAGGGGGCGTTGTAGCGCATGTAGGAGGGTAGCTCGAACGGTGCTGTCAGGCTCTGGCTGCCGTTGAAGAAGAATGCCCAGTGTCCGTCTTTCACTCTGAGGCGAAGCGGCTTATTGGTGCTGTAGTTATTGACTTCAGCGAAGTCTGCGGGGGCGGTGAGGTGGTGCTCGTTGGCCACGGCCTCGGCGTTGAGGGAGAGAAAGGGAGTATTTGAAAAAATAGGCTGAGCAGTGGAGGGCTGTGCGGAGGAAGGGGATGGGTTGCCATACAATGGCAACATACTGGACGATGGGGAAGCTGGGGAAGTGGTGGGCACACTATCAGGGGAGGCTGGTGAGCCGGCGGACAAACCGCCGGAAACGGGGCCGGAGGGGAAAGAGCCAGCGGGGGAGGCGGGTGAAGCGGGAGGGAGGGGACGGGAGGCGAATTCTACATCTTTCTGGTGCATTCCCGGATAGCCGTCGTTGCTCTCTACGTTTGTCTCGGGTAGTTTGGGTGCTTTTTGCCACACCTTCACGTTCCATATTGCGGGCATGTGGCCATTCTTCTGGGTGTCGGTGATGATGATGCGGATGTAGCGGGCTTTCACCGTCTTCTTGTCAATCATCGGTGAACCTTGTATGGTGTTGGCAGAGCGGTCGGCATAGAAGTTCCACGACAGGCCATCGAGGGAGGTGAGGATGATGTACTGGTAGAAGAAGGTGGCGTATTCGAACTGCGTCCATATCTCGTTGAACTTCATGGGCTTGCCGAGATCTATCTGCAGCCATTCTCCTTGGTCGTCAGGGTGCTGTAGCAGCCTCTCTCTCATGGCGCCGTCCTGCAGCGGAGCCACTGGGGCGACCCTGCGTGCCTTCCACAGCGTGGCGTTGTTGTCATCCACGGCATATTCCGGCTTGAACCAGTCATCGTAATAGGATGAGGCGGTGACGGTGGCCCCGAAGGCGAGGTTCTTGTACTTCGAGGTCTTGAAGATGTTGACGTTCTGGGCGTTGTGCGTAGGGATGATAGGAATGATATTGCCCTCGGCATCGAACAGCAACTCGTCGATGCACACCTGGCGGTTGAAGCCATGCACGGACTTGGGGTTGTTGTGGCGATGATAGACGATGTAGTAATGGCCGTCCTGTTCGAGGATGGAATGGTGTCCTGGGCCATGTACCGTCTCGTTTGCGTTGGTGGTGAGTATGGCCCCCTTATATTCGAAGGGTCCCATGGGGCCCACGGTGGAGGTGGCGTACTGCACCCGGTAGGTGTCGGTGTGGCACGAGCCGGAGGAGTAGGTGAAATAGTAGATGCCATTGTGCTTGAAGACGAAAGGCGCTTCGAAGATGTCCTTCAGCTCTGTGTTTGGTATCAGGCGTTTTTCAGAGAAAAAAGTATCGGCGGCGATGGGGAAGGGGTGGTGCTCGTTCCAGCGGCGGGCGTCTGGAAATTGAGAAGTCGAAAATTCTTGAGGTGTCAAGCGTCTCTCAGAGCCGAGCGGAGAATTTGAAAAATGGGGATTGAGCTTTGCTACTCCACAGCCGAATCCGTTGTAGATGCCCCAGGTGGTGAAGTACAGGTATTCCTGTCCGTCGTCATCGCGGAACAGCTGGGGGTCGAGGGTGATGACGTTGTGGATATAGCGGTCGGGTACCATCACGGCGTCGTCCTTGCCGAGGATGTTGTGCCAAGGGCCGATGGGCGTATCGCTCTCACCGATGAGGATGTTGCAGGGCTCGCAGTAGTAATAACGGTATTTGCCATTGGGCATCTGCACCACGTCGGGCGCCCATACCACCTCCGTCGTTGGCCAGTTCATCACTATGTTCTTCCAGTTGACAAAGTCCTTGCTGACCCACACCTGAGCGGGACCATAACCGTTACCCGTGCCATCGGTGGTGGCATAGAGATACCAGGTATCACCGAACTTACGGATGGTGGGGTCGGCGAAGTACCCCGGGATAAACGGGTTCGCATTGCCCGGCGCATTCCATGCGGTACCGCTTACAGGTGACGGGGTATATTCTCTGGTACGGCGTTGGGCTGAAAGTGTGGTGGCTGCCACCAGGAGGAGGGATAGAACGATACTTTTCATTTCAGTTTTCATTTTTCGTCGGCAAAGTTACCACTTTTCTTGAAAATACCCCCTTATTCTGTCGATAAAAGTCTCTTAAGTGCTGCATTTTGTTGTTTTCACGGTGCCGATGAACGATTTTCGATGTTTTTGTGCGGTTCCTTCAGCACATTTTCGTATTTTTGTACCCGAAAAGAGACAAAAACTAATATCCAGTACATTATGAAAAAGTTTTTTATTTCTATGCTTGCATTGGCTGCCGTTGTGGTTGTCCACGCAAATAAGCGACTCACTGTAACGGTCAGGAGCACCGAATACCAGAAGATTACCGGTTTTGGTGCAGCCGACTGCGATGGTGCCATGCGTCCTTTTGGTACCGACACCCAGCCCGTGTCGCTGCTCTACGGTTCGCGTTCAAAAATCGGGCTGAACATCATGCGCATGGAGATCTCTCCGAACTTCAAGGGCAATATCACGGCTGCAGATGTAGGTTGGGACACTCCCTATGACTGGGAAGGTTCCGTGCCTTCGGCAAAGCTGGTGAAGCTACGTGGCGGCATCGTCTTTGGTACGCCCTGGTCGCCTCCAGGAGAGTACAAGACCAATGGTTCGGCACAAGGTGGCAATGCCGATGACCAAGGAAACCAGAGAGGCAAGCTGCGCGAAGACTGCTACGAGAAATTCTTCCCCTGGCTGAACTCCTTCCTGAAGTATATGAAGTCCCGTGGTGTCAAGGTTGATGCTGTGTCCATCCAGAACGAGCCCGATTGGTGGGTGAGCTATTCCGGTTGTCTCTATGATCCTCAGGATCTGGTAAATTTGGTCAAGAACTATGCCTACATGCTTGACCGTGAGACCTATCCCGGCGTAAAGCTTATCAGTGGCGAGAGCTTAGGCTTCACCCAGAACTATACCGACCCGCTCATGCAGAATGCTGCATGCCGTGAGCAGATTGACATCGTTGCCGGACACCTCTATGGCCATGCCCCTCTCGATTACATGAAGAATTCTGCTGTTCTTCCTCTCAGGTACGGCAAGGAGGTGTGGATGACGGAGCACTCCGTGACCGACAATATCGACCGTCTGCCTAACTGGCATGAGCAGTTGATCTTTGCCGAGGAACTCAACGAATGTATGTTGGCAGGCTGCACGGGTTATATCTATTGGTATATGCGTGCCCACTGGGCCTTCGTTGGTACGGGTGAAACGAAGTATGGCACAGGCAACAAGAAAAACCAGCTGCTGCCTCGTGCCTTTGTGATGTCTCATTTCTCCAAGCACGTCACCGGTTCCACGCGTTTGTATTCCACCCCTACGAAGACTTCAGGCTCTGGAGCTCCCACAGAGTGCTCCGCTTATATCAAGGGCGACTCCCTTATCGTGATGGTCATCGACACCACCGAGTATGCCTATGATCTCACCATCAAGCTGCCCTACAAAGTGAAGAGCGGAACCCAACTGCAGTCCACGGGTAATGAGACGTCCAAGCTCTGCCAGACCTCGGAAATCCCCATTGAAGAGCCTACACAGGAGGTGAAGATTGTTATGCCGGAGCGCAGCCTGAACACCTACATCTTCATGATTGACCGCGGCGAGGATGCTGTCATCAGTCCTAAGTTTGAGGATTATCGTCAGAGTGTGAAATCATCCAGTAACAGGTATTATGATCTGAACGGACGGCAGCTGACCAAGCCCCATGGGCTCTGCATCGAACAACATACCGACGGTTCCACCCGCAAGGTCTATATCAAATAAAACCGAACGCAAACACACCTAAAACAATGAAGAAGATTATCACTTGCTTGCTGGCTGCGGTTGGACTGACCTCCGCCAACGGTCAAACTACTGCCCCCTATGAGGTCGATACTTTCCAAACTGCCAGCGGGAAGACGGTGAAGTTCCATGCCCTTGTCCACGCCAGCATCCGCATCGAGTATGACGGTCGTCAGATCCTGATAGACCCCGTGACGAGGCTCGGAAACCGCACCATCGACTACAGCACGATGCCCAAGGCTGATTACCTCTTCGTCACCCACGAACACGGCGACCACTTTGACCGCGAGGCGTTAAAGCTCTTGTCTAAGGATGACACGAAACTCATTACCAATCAGCGTTGTGCAGAAATGCTGGGCTATGGGCAGGCGACGAAGAATGATGAAGTGGTGGAGATTGATAGTGGCTTCCTCGTACAGGCGGTCCCTGCCTATAACAAGACGGAAGGGCGTACGCAGTTCCATCCCAAAGGACGTGATAATGGCTACATCCTTAACCTCGATGGACTGCGTATATATATTGCCGGCGATACTGAAGATATCCCGGAGATGGCCGCCATCAAGGATATCGATATCGCTTTCCTGCCTTGCAACCAGCCTTACACGATGACTCCCGCTCAGCTCGTGAATGCTGCAAAGATGATCCGTCCCAAGGTCCTCTTTCCCTATCACTACGGACAGACCGACGTCAGCCCGCTACCCGCACAGCTGAAGGAGGAGGGTATCGACGTGAGGATCAGACATTATGAGTGAACGGCGTCCTGAAGGACGAGGCCAGCGAGGGTGAAACCGAAGATAGCGGTGATGTGGACGAGGGAACCTTTGCCCTCGTTGGATGGTGTGATAAGCTCGTCGGAATAAACACACTGGAACTTGTGATGCGGAAACAGCTTGTCGCGCTTGAAGCGATTGCGGAGGGCGCGGGCAAGAGGATCGCCCTGTACCTTCCAGAATTCTGCTACCCGAATGCGCGTGGGGTCAAGTTTCAAGGCGGCGCCCATGGAAGAAAAGAACTTGGGTTTCCTGGGCTCACCACCTTCTGTAGCGGGGGCAGAAGTTGCTGCCGTGGCCTTCAGGATGAGTAATGCCTTGTCTTTCAGGGTATCTATGGCGTCGATGATGTAGTCGTATGTGTCGAGGTGAAAGCTCTCGGCGGTCTCGGCGGTGAAGGTCTGCTGGAGGGCGGTGATGCTGGCAGCAGGGTTGATGGTCAGCAGTCGCTGTCGCAGGGCCTCAACCTTCACCTGTCCTACGGTTTCCGTGGTCGCCATCAGCTGGCGGTTGACATTGGTGATGTCTACGCGGTCAAAGTCCACTATTGTCAGGTTGCGGAAGCCGCTGCGCACGAGGCTCTCGGCACACCATGAGCCTACGCCTCCCACGCCGAAGAGTATCACACGTTTTTGGGCAACGCGGCTCATGGCCTCGTTGCCCAATAGCATTTCCGATCTGCGGAATAGGTCTTGTTCCATTGTCATAGTTTTCTTATTATCTGCCGCCACGGCCACCACCATGGGAACCACCACCATGGGAACCACCACCGCGCGACATACCGCTGCTGTGAGACATTCCGCTGCTGCGGGTAGCACCGCCGAAGGAACTGGAGCGGGGAGCAGAGCTTCCAAAGCTTGAACTGCGGGAGGCACCGCCACCAAAGCTTGAACTGCGGGAGGAAGAACTGCCGAAGGAGCTGCTGCGTCCGCTGGAGCTACGGCTGCCAAAGCTGCTGCTGCCGCTGTGCACCGTGGTGCGGGTGGAGCTTTCGTGCTGATAGGAAGAGCGACCGCTGCTGTGGGTGCCCATGCTGCGAGAGCCGAAGTTGGTGCTGCCGCTTACCGTGCCGCGGTTAGCAGAAGTGCTGCGGGAGGGCTCACCAATGGTGTAGCTGCTGCGGCTATGGTCGGAACGTCCGAAGGAGGTGCTTCCACTGCGGCTGTGGTCTGAACGACCCATGGAGCTGCCATTGCGGCTGTGGTCTGAACTGCTGCGACCGATAGAGTAGCCTCCGTTGTGATGGTGGTCTGTACCGCGTCCTGCCATGCCTCCATGTCGGCGGTCGTAGCTGCCTCTGCCAGGATTGTAGCTGCCACGATGATGTCCTACGGGACCGTGGTCACGTCCACGGAAGCCTCCGTTCCAGTGATGGGGACGACGTGAGTGATAGTAGCCGGCACTGTAGTAGTAACGTCCGTGGCCGCCTCGATAGCTCCAGAAGACATGGGGATGATCGTAGTAGAAGTATCCTACACGATAGTAGCGATAGACGGGAAAATACCAGGCGCCGCGAATCCAGGAGACGGGGTTCAGGAAGTAGTCGGCGGCTGCGAAGAGGGTCCATTGCCAGTCGAAGAGGATGTGGCGCAGGTCTGCGTTGCGATAGGCGAGGTAGCTGCCGTAGACGAGGTCATCCTCCGTGGTGAGGTTGAGCAGGTAGTCGAGGTTGATTTCGTAGCAGTCATTGTACTGCTGATCGTTGAGGTTGAGTTCATAAGCCATCTTGTCCGTGAGGAAGCGGGCTTCTTCGCGAGCTCGTTCGTAGCTCATAGCCTGTGCAGCAAGTGCGCTGCAGGCGAGAATCAGGGAGAGGATAAACTTTTTCATATTGCTCAAAAATTTAGAAGTTATACACCTTTGTTTGTTTTTGATGGTGCAAAGGTACGGCCTTTTCGTGAGGTGAGCAAGAGGAAAAGCCTAAAGTGTGGTGGGATTTTCCCTATTCTGTTTCGAGGTTTTGCTGCCAGAGGCGTGCATCGCAGTATCCTTGTTCATCGCGCAGCCAGTCGCGGAGGATGGTATCTCCTTCGAAGCCAAGCTGTTGGAAGAGCTTCGAGGCGGCTTTGTTGCTGACGGCGATGATGGCATAGATTTGGTGGAGGCGCAGGCGGCGGGCGTAGTCCATAAGACATCTTACGGCGTGATGTCCCACCTGTTGTCCCTGATATTCGGGTAATACGGCTAACGCAATCTCTGCCCTCATGTGCTGGGGTGAGAAGTCGGTGAGGTCAGCCAGACCGAGGGGGAGGACGCGGCCCGAAGCATCATGGCCTTCGATGACGAGGCGTACCTGCTGGTCGGCAAAGAGGTCATTGGCCGAGGTTTCGAGGTATTGGCGCAGGACATAGCGGGAGTAGGGTACCGTCGTGGTGCCGAACTTCCAGAAGTCGGGGTCGTTCTCTATGCGGTAGATGAGCTCCAGATCCTCGGGCTCCAGAGCGCGCAGACGTATGTCAGTAAATAATGGCATCGGGCAGGACGAGTGTTTTGGTGCTGACATTGAAGGTTCCCAGATGGAGGTCTATGCCCTCTTCATTCAGGGCGATGAGGTCTCGCAGCACTTTGGCATAAGGGATGCCTTCTTTGCCCGTCTGGAAACATATATAATTATAGGTACGCGTGCGTGCGAAGGCGACCGCTTCCTGATAATCCTGAATGCGTTCAATACTGAGAGGCGACTGCCCGCAAAGTTCCTGGAGGGCTGAGCAGGCGCTGTCGCTGCCGATGAAGAGCAGTCTGCGCTGTTCGTCCTGTTCTTGGTGTTTCCGGCGGATTGGACGACAGAACTGCTGGTGCAGCATGAAGATTGTGCCTTGGATGACTACCGCCAGACGTATCAGCAACGATAGCAGACGGTAGCGCTGGCGGAAGTGGCGGTTGAAGAAGATGAGCATCGCGTTGTAGAAGCTGTGGACATAGCGGAAGCTGGTCTTCTGTGTGCTCTCGCCCTTGTAGTGAAGGATGGGCAGGGGCTGGTAGAAGTTCTTCCATCCAGCTTTCAACAAGCTGTAGCCGAGGTCGATATCCTCGCCGTACATGAAATAGTCCTCACTGAGCAGTCCCACCTGTTCCAAAGCTTTGCGGCGCAGCATGAAGAACGCTCCGGAGATAATCTCTATCTCTGTGCTGGCGTTCTTATCGAGGTAGCACATGTAGTATTTGCCGAAGCGGCGGCTGTTGGGATAAAGGGAGCAGAGGCCGCAGAGCTTGTAGAACGCGGTGGCAGGAGTGGGTATGCCACGGCGCGACTCGTTGGCGAAGGAGCCGTTGCGGTTGATCATCATCGTGCCTGTGGCACCCGCCTCGGGATGCTGGTCGAGGAAGGTGGCACACCCGTGGAGCACGTCCTCGCCCACGATGGTGTCGGGGTTCAGCAATAGCACATATTCTCCCTGCGAGAGGCGAATCGCCTGATTGTTGGCTCGCGCGAAGCCCACGTTCTCCTCGTTTTCGATGTAGTGTACCTGGGGAAAGAGCTCGCGCAGGTAGGCCACCGAGCCGTCTTGGCTCTGGTTGTCTACCACCCAGATGTCGGCCTCCATCCCAGCTGTGGCGCGTACCACGCTGTCGAGGCATTGCGCCAGATAATGGCGGACGTTATAACTGACTATGATAACGCTGAGTTTCATGTCTGTATTTATGCTTCTTCCTTGGTGGGCGCGCCGTCCATCTGACATTCGTAGAGCATCTTGCCGTGGGAGGGCCATACGAACAGGTAGCCTACCACAATCATCAGGGCAAGGTAACCGAGGGTGGGGACTTCGCCTTGGGTGTAATAGAAGGTGGTGTTGGTGATCAGGGGTAACCATAACAGGGCGAGTCGCAACAGCGACCACCAGCGGTATGCCTGCTCGTTGTCACGAATCCTGGTCTTGATGCCTTTGAGGTGTAACATCTTCAGTGCCAGGGGAAGGCACACGATGGTATGTATCACGCATATGAGCTCCACCTCGTAATTCATCCTTGCATCATCTGCGAACTTTCCAGGCTCCAGGACGTTGGTCTCGTAGCAGATGACGATCGCCAGCACGATAAGCAGGGTAGCGATGTAAACGATTCTTAGAAACTTTATTGTATTCATGATTCTATTTAGTAGGTATTCAGAATTATTTTACATTATCTTTGTCTGTAGGTGAGTTCCTGTTTTTTATTTCTCACTGGCTTCGCCGAACTCCGTCATGACTCGGCCATCTTCAAGCAAGCTTGGATGGCGCTCGCTGCTTCGTCGCTTGGTGCATCTTTTCCTCTTCCTCTCAGTCACTTAGCCCGCAAAGTTCCTTCGGAGAAAAGAAAAACCTGCATCCAAATAAAACTAATTATGAACACCTACTTATCAATATTTATCTTGTAAATGGTCTGCGGTCCACAATGCTGCGTCCGAGTGTCACTTCATCGGTGTAGTGCAGCTGATCGTTCTGTGCCACTCCGCGGGCGAGGGTGGTGATGCTGATGGGGTGGTCTGCCAGCTTGCGGTAGATGTAGAAGCAGGTGGTGTCGCCCTCCATGGTGGGCGCAAGGGCGAGGATGACTTCCCGGATGGTGCCTTCGTCCACGCGCTGCACCAAACTCGGAATCTCCAGGTCCTGTGGCCCGATGCCGTCCATGGGCGAGATGATGCCTCCCAGCACGTGGTAAACGCCGTTGTACTGCTGTGTAGCCTCTATCGCCATCACGTCCTGAATACTTTCGACGACACACACGGTCGAGTGGTCGCGCTTGGGGTTGGAGCAGATGGCGCATTCCGTCTCGTCGGATAAGTTGTGGCAGATGTGGCAGTAGCGCACATTCTCCACCAGTTCCTGCATCGTTTGGGCGAAGGTCACTACATCCTGCGGCTCGCGCTTCAGCAGATGCAGCACAAGTCGCATAGCCGTCTTGCGTCCAATGCCCGGTAAACCGGCAAATTGACTGACGGCACGTTCGAGGAAAACCGATGGAATTTCCATTTGCGGGCGCAAAGTTACTGAAAAAATGATTTTCTACTGTCCTTTTTCCACAAAAATACATTCCGCGACCCCAGAACAGGACTTTTTTCTACTCTTTTCCCTGGAATTTGCCACAAGTGCAAAGGGATAAGGTCACTTTAGCTTTTCTGGAATGCCAGAGCGCGCCAGTCACCATCAGCATGGGTGCTGAGGAGGGAGAGCTGTAGGGAGGCGGCGCGGCGGGTGAGGGACTCGATGTCCTCTTCGAGGAAGCCGGAGAGGAGCAGATGACTACCAGGCAGTAGGTGCTCGACGAAAGCGGGCAGGTCTGCAAGGAGGATGTTGCGGTTGATGTTTGCCAGGAGGATATCTGCCTGAGGAGCGTGGGATAGGATGCGGGCGTCGCCTTCGAGAACGATGGCGGTGTTGTCCTGTGGAAACGTAGGACTGTCGCTCGGTTCCGGGGAGTCCGAGGAGGCAGCAAGGCCGTTGAGGGCGAAGTTCTCCAGGGCATTACGCACACTCCACTCATCGATATCGTAGGCGAATACCCCTGCGGCCCCGAGTTTCAGGGCCGCAATGCCGAGAACTCCCGTTCCACAACCTGCGTCAATGACCGTCTTGCCCTGCAGGGGCAGTGTGGCCAGGAGCTGGAGGACGAGGCGGGTGGTGGCATGTTCTCCGCTGCCGAAAGCCTGACGGGGGATGATAGTGATCTGCTGTCCGTCGGGCAGGGTGATGGGCTCGAAGTGGTGTTCGGCCTCCCAGATGGCGTTCCAATTCTCGTCAGGCGCCTCGGTACAGGTGAAGGTGGCGGCGCAATGGGGCAGAAGGGTGGTGAGGGTGTCTGCGGCGTTGCGGATGTCCGCCTCGTCGTAGCATGGCTGCTGGATGTAGGCGTTGAGTCCTTCGTCTGTGGGGACAAAAGTCTCACAGCCAGCTTCGGCCAACAAGGCGGCCAGCACATCGCCAGCCGCCTCGTCGTTGGGCTCTATTTTGAATTGTAGTTCAAAGTATTTCAATTCTCAATCCTCAATTTTCAATATTTCAATTTACTTCCCTCCAATGGCCTGCTTCACCTCGGGCTTAGCCTTGTAGCGCTTGTTGAGTCCGGCTACGACATCGCGAGTGATGTCGAACTTCGGATTGGCGAGGAGGATGTTGTCGCCGGAGCGGGAGAGGATGTAGTCGTACTTCTTAGCCTTGTTGTAGGTCTTGAGGAAGGCCTGGATGCTGTCGCGCATCTCCATCGTCAGCTTCTGCTGCTCGCTGGCAAGTTCGCTCATCAGTCGCTGTTCGAGTTCTGCGAGGTCCTGCTGTTCGCGTGCCAGCTGGTTCTGAGCGCGCTCCAATTCATCGCGGGTGGTGAAGCCGTTGCTTTCGTATTTCTTCTGGAGGGCGTTGGCGTGGCTCTGCAGGGTACGTTGCTTGTCGGCCAGTGTCTTCTGAGCGTTCTCACCCTTCTGGTTGAGCAAG
>JAEEGL012250997.1_pt1 | contig 16556 bp, 11 predicted proteins | sample 9134231 | NCBI WGS metagenome assembly JAEEGL01 (sample SAMN16246548, study PRJNA631951) | gut metagenome | biome: gut microbiome; feature: rumen; material: fiber-attached | host: Bos | place: Iran: Karaj | collected 2018-10
CAGATCGGCGTGGAGCCCTGCGTCGGCGGGAGCTGCGAGACGGTCCACCCGGCAGGCGGCGACAAGGTCCTGCACCCCGGTCTGGGCGAGGGCGGCAAGTTCCACCCCAAGGGCAGCGGCGATCCCCTGCCGGAGGGCACCGTTCTGACCTTCGCCCTGGTGGGCAACCAGAACTGCGGCAAGACCACCCTCTTCAACCAGCTCACCGGCGCCAACCAGCACGTGGGCAACTTTCCCGGCGTCACCGTGGACCGGAAGGACGGCCGCATCCGGAAGCATCCGGACACGCTGGTCACCGATCTGCCGGGCATCTACTCCATGTCCCCCTATTCCAGCGAGGAGCTGGTATCCCGGAACTTCGTGCTGACGGAGAAGCCCCGGGCCATCATCAATATCGTGGATGCCACCAACATTGAGCGGAACCTCTACCTGACCATGCAGCTGCTGGAGATGAACGTGCCCATGGTGGTGGCCCTGAACATGATGGACGAGGTCACCGCCAACGGCGGCACCGTGGACATCAACGCCATGGAGGCCATGCTGGGCGTGCCGGTGGTGGCCATCTCCGCCGCCAAGAACCAGGGCGTGGACGAGCTCATCGACCACGCCATCCACATCGCCAAGTACCAGGAGCGGCCTCTGCGGCAGGATTTCTGCGACGAGAGCCAGAACGGCGGCGCCGTGCACCGCTGCCTCCACGGCATCTCCCATCTGATCGAGGACCACGCCCGCGCCGCCGGGCTGCCCCTGCGCTTTGCCGCCAGCAAGCTGGTGGAGGGCGACCCGCTGATCATCCGGCAGCTGCAGCTGGATCAGAACGAGACGGAGATGATGGAGCACATCATCCTCCAGATGGAGGCCGAGCGGGGGCTGGACCGGAGCGCCGCCATCGCCGAGATGCGCTTCGCCTTCATCAACCGGGTCTGCGCCGCCACCGTTCACAAGCCGGTGGAGAGCCGGGAACGGCAGCGCAGCGAGCGGATCGACCGGATCCTCACGGGCCGGTACACCGCCATCCCCGCCTTTATCGCCATCATGGGGCTGGTGTTCTACCTGACCTTCAACGTGATCGGACTCTTTTTCCAAAATCTGCTGGACCGGGGCATCACCGCCCTGGCCGACGCGGCGGATCGAGCCCTGGCCGCCGCCCACGTGAACGAGGCCCTGCACAGCCTCATCATCGACGGCATCTTCACCGGCGTGGGCAGCGTGCTCAGCTTTCTGCCCATCATCGTGACGCTGTTCTTCTTCCTGTCCCTGCTGGAGGACAGCGGCTACATCGCCCGGGTGGCCTTCGTGATGGACAAGCTGCTGCGGAAGATCGGCCTGTCCGGCCGCAGCATCGTGCCCATGCTCATCGGGTTCGGCTGCACGGTGCCGGCGGTGATGGCCACCCGCACCCTGCCCAGCGAGCGGGACCGGAAGATGACCATCCTGCTGACGCCCTTCATGAGCTGCTCGGCCAAGGTGCCCATCTACGGCTTCTTCGTCAGCGCCTTCTTCCCCGGCCGGGGCGCCCTCATCATGACGGGGCTGTACGTACTGGGGATCGTACTGGGGGTGCTGGCCGCCCTGCTGTACCGGGACACCCTGTTCCGGGGCGAGGCCGTCCCCTTCGTGATGGAGCTGCCCAACTACCGGCTGCCCGGCGCCGGGAACGTGATCCGCCTCCTGTGGGAGAAGGCCAAGGACTTCCTCCAGCGGGCCTTCTCCATCATCCTCATCGCCACCATCGTCGTCTGGTTCCTGCAGTCCTTCGACCTCCGGTTCAACATGGTGAGCAGCTCCCACGACAGCATCCTGGCGGCGGTGGCCGGCTGGCTGACGCCCCTGATGCGGCCCCTGGGCCTGGGCGACTGGCGGATCTGCACCTCCCTCATCACCGGCTTCACCGCCAAGGAGAGCGTGGTAGCCACCATGGAGATCCTCTTCGGCGGCACCGTGAGCTCCGCCCTGACGCCCCTGTCGGCCGCGTGTCTGCTGGTCTTCTCGCTGCTCTATACCCCCTGTGTGGCGGCTATCGCCTCCATCCGGCGGGAGATGGGCCGGAAATGGGCGGTGCTGGTGGTGGTGTGGCAATGCGCCGTGGCGTGGGTGGCCGCCTCTATCGTCCATCTGATCGGCCTGCTGCTGTAACGGGGAGGGATCGCTGTGAACGGAGCGGATCTGATCGTATTGATCATCCTGGCGGCGGTTATCGTCCTGGCGGCGGCGCTGCTGGTCCGGCAGAGGCGCCGGGGCGGCTGCTGCGGCAGCTGCGGTTCCTGCGGCGGGTGCGGCGCCTCCCGGAAAGACGACAGAAAATAAGTCATACAGGACAAAACGACCCCGGCGCGATACCTCGCGCCGGGGTCGTCGCCGTATAGTCGGGTCAGTCAAAAACGTATGCGCCGCCGCAGCCGGTGAGGACGCAGCGGTCCCCCAGGACGGTCTTCATCACCGCAGCGGCCTCCAGGCCCGTGCAGTGGATGGGGAGCACCGCCTCCGGCTCCTCCCCGGCAAGCCGCCGGGCGGTCCCCAGGCGCACCGCGTCCGAGGCGCCGAACAGGTGCATACCGGCCACCACGCCCCGGAGCTTCACGCCGGGGAACAGCTCCCTGGCGTATCTCACGGCGGACATGATCCCCTTGTGGCTGCAGCCGGAGAAGACGACGAGGCCGCCCTCCTCCCAGACAGCCAGGAACTGCTCGTGGGCCATGGGGTCCTGGCGGAAGCCGCCGATCCCATCCGGGCGGTAGAACTTCTCCACCGGTATGAAGCCCGGCTCGTTGGGGACGGTGCCGGAGATCACCAGGCCCGGCGACAGCCAGTAGGGGCCGTCGGTCAGGACGAAGCGGTCGTGGTAGGGGGCCAGCTCCTCCGGCTTCCAGAGGATGCCGCTGTCATAGTCGTCCAGCTTGCCGTCTGTGACGCCGTAGGTGGGGCCGAAGGCGTCCTTATGGACGTAGATCTTCGCCTTCTTGTTCTCCCGGAGGAAGCGGAGCATGCCGCCGGTGTGGTCCTGGTGGCCGTGGCTGATGACGCACGCCTCCACCTCCGTCAGATCCACCCCCAGCTTGGCGGCGTTCTCCCAGAACAGCTCCGAGGCGCCGGTATCGAAGAGGATCTTTCTCCCATCCGCCTCGATATAGATGGACAGGCCGAATTCGCCCCGGACGTTGGGGTCCCACACGTAGTTCTCCGACAGAATGATCAGTTTCGTCATGGCTGCTCCTCCTTCTTTGGGCGGATCACGGCCGTGTCCGCCACGATGTGTTTTGCGGGCGCCTGCCGCTCCAGAAGCTGCCGGATTTCCCGGCTCACAGACGCCACCTCTTCCCCGAATTCCCGGGCCGACGTCCGCAGCACGCCGGAGCGGACGGCGGAGAGCTGGATCAGGGCGTCGGAGGTGACCACGCGCACCTGCTCGTTTTTGCCGATCTCCTGCACCAGCTTTTCGATATACATATCGGCGGTCTCCCGCTCCATGGTGTAGACCACGCCGATGCCGTGGAAGTCCAGCTTTTCGCCCCGGTTCCCGCTCTGGCGGTAGCCGTCGAACACCAGGACCACCTCACAGCGGCGGAAGGCCGCGAAGGCGCTGAGCAGATGCATCAGCCGCTCCCGGGCGGCGCCCAGATCCTGTTGGGCCAGGGCCTTCAGCTCGTCCCAGGCGAAGATCACGTTGTAGCCGTCCACGATATACCAGCTGCGGCGCTGCTCCGCCGGGGCGTCGGCGTCGCCGGCGAAGGCGGCCGCCGGGGGCCGGTACGTCGGCCGCTTGATGGGGCCGAACTCCCGGGTCATGATGGCCTCCAGCTCCCTGTCGTCCAGGCGGAGGTTCCGGCGGCTCACCTCCGGCACGTAGGGGATGTCCTTCTTCAGGCAGCTCTCCAGGTGCATATACTCCGGCACCTTGTCCCATTTGACGGTAAAGCCGCCGCCGTGGGCGCAGAAGACGGAGTCCGGGGTGTTCTCCAGGTCGCCTTCCGGATCGTAGGCCGCCGCCTCGATCACGGCCTCCGGATCGTGGCAGAGATCGTAGCCGTCCGGCTCCAGCAGCAGCCGGCCCCGGCCGCCGGTATAGGCGGCCACCTCGGCGGCGTAGCCGTTCATGGCGGTCACCGGGGCCCGGCCCCGCAGGAGGATCATCTCCCCGGCCTCCGCCGCCGGCTCCACGGTGCCGTGGCGGACCCGGATATCGTTGATGGCGCGGCCCAGCTGCTCCGGCGGCACCTCCAGGCGGACGGCGTACCAGGGCTCCAGCAGCTTCGATCTGGCCTGCATCAGTCCCTGGCGGACCGCCCGGTAGGTGGCCTGGCGGAAATCTCCGCCCTCGGTGTGCTTCAGGTGGGCCCGGCCGGCGGCCAGGGTGATCCTGATATCGGTGACGGGCGAGCCGGTCAGCACGCCCAGATGGGTCTTTTCCGCCAGGTGCGTCATGATCAGCCGCTGCCAGTTCCGGTCCAGCACGTCCTCCCGGCAAAGACTCTCCAGCACCACGCCGCTGCCCAGGGGCAGGGGCTCCAGCAGCAGATGGACCTCGGCGTAGTGGCGCAGGGGCTCATAATGGCCCACGCCCTCCACGGTGTTCTCGATGGTCTCCTTATAGAGGACGCGGCCGCTGTCGATCTCCGCCTCCACGCCGAAGCGCCGGGCGATGACGCTCTTGAGGATCTCCGCCTGCACCTCCCCCATGAGACTCACGTGGATCTCCTTCAGCCGGGTATCATAGGTCAGGCGGAGCTGGGGGTCCTCCTCCTCCAGCTGCCGCAGCTTCTGCAGCACGATCAGGGGATCCTCCCCCTCCGGCAGGGCGATCCGGTAGCGCATCACCGGCTCCAGACGGGGTGAGGCGGCGTCGCTCTCCGTCCCCAGGCCCATGCCGCTCTCCGCCGCCGTCAGGCCCGTCACGGCGCAGACGCCGCCGGCGCGGACCTCCTCAACGGCGGTGAATTTCGAGCCGGTATAGAGGCGGATCTGATTGACCTTCTCGCTGACGCCCCGGCACAGGACGGTGTCCTTTACCCGCAGGACGCCGCCGGTGATCTTCAGATACGTCAGGCGGCCGCCCCGCTCGTCCCGGCCGATCTTGACGACCCGGGCGCCGAAGGCGGCGGGCCATTCCCGGGGCAGCAGATAACGCTCCAGATCCGAGAGGAATTCGTCCACGCCCTCCAGCTTCAGCCCGGAGCCGAACCAGCAGGGGAACACCGCCCGGGAGGCGATGGCCTCCGCCACGGCCCCGTCGGGCAGGGAGCCGGTCTCCAGGTAGGTCTCCAGCAGGTCCTCCCGGCTGACGGCCACCTGCTCGGCCCAGTCCCCGCCGGTGAAGTCGGCGCAGTCGCCGCTCAGCTCCCGGCGGAGCTCCGCCATGAGCTCGGCCCGGCCGCGGCGGGCAAAATCCATCTTGGTGACGAAGATCAGCGTGGGCACCCGGTAGTGCTCCAGCAGGCGCCACAGGGTGGCCGTGTGGGACTGGACGCCGTCGATACCGCTGATGACCAGAACGGCGTAGTCCAGCACCCGGAGCACCCGCTCCGTCTCGCTGGAGAAGTCCACGTGGCCCGGGGTGTCCAGCAGGGAGAGATTCCAGTCCCCCAGGGGCACCTCCGCCTGGCCGGCGAAGATGGTGATGCCCCGGCGGCGCTCCAGCTCGTGGGTATCCAGGGCGGCGTCGCCGTGGTCCACCCGCCCCGCCCTCCGCAGCCGGCCGGTACGATATAGGATTGCCTCGGCCAGGGTGGTCTTTCCCGCGTCCACGTGGGCCAGGATGCCGACGGTGCAGTTTCTCATGGCGCGCTCCGTTTCTTCCTCGTTTTCCCCATTTTACCATACCGGCGGCGGCATGGCAAAGAAAAAGTTCCCCCGGCCGGAGCCGGGGGAGCTTGCGCCGTCGGGTCACTTGTAGCTGTGGAGGCCGCTGAGCAGGGTGTTGACCCCCACATAGGTGAAGATCACGCACAGGAAGCCCACCGCCGCGAAGACGGCGGCCCGCTTCCCCGTCATGCCCCGGCGCAGCCGCAGGTGCAGGAAAATGGCGTAGATGATCCAGGTGATGAGACTCCAGGTCTCCTTGGGGTCCCAGCTCCAGTAGCTGCCCCAGGCCCGCTTGGCCCAGATGGCGCCGGTGATCATGCACATGGTCAAAAACAGGAAGCCCAGGGACACGGCCCGGTAGATGATCAGATCCAGGGCCTTCTCCTCCGGGATCCGCTCCGCCAGGGGGCCCCGGAAGCGGCCCTTCAGCAGATAGACCAGGGCCACGCCGAAGGCCACGCCGAAGCCGCCGTAGCCGATGATGGCCATGGTGACGTGGAAGCCCAGCCAGCTGCTCTGGAGGGCCGGCATCAGGGCGTGGATCTCCCGGCTCTGCATGGAGGCGTAGCCGATGACCAGGAAGATCACCGGGGAGACGAACATGCCCAGCACGTCGAAGCGGTATTTCTTCACGAACACCAGGAAGCACAGGGCGATGCCCCAGGCGAAGGCCGAGGCGAACTCATACTGGTTGGTCAGCGGCAGGCGGCCGGCGTTGACGCCCCGGGCGACGATGCAGACCGTGTGCTCCACGAAGCCCAGCAGCAGCATCAGCCAGGCGGCCCGGCCGAACCGGTCCTTTTTGGCGGCGCCGTAGATGAAATAGAAGGCGGCGGCGATCAGGTACGCCACCAGCGCCGCCATGAAGGCGACGCTCTCCACCTTGTCAAGAAGGGGATTCGTCTGCATGTTTCCTCCTGTTCTGTTCCCAGGGCCGCACGTAGAAGGACAGGAACAAGCCCGCCAGCATGACGGCCGCCGCCGCGCCCACCAGCCAGGCGGTGGGGTCGGTCTTTGCCACGATCAGGGTGTACTCCACCGGATCGTACAGGGTGAACTCGTAGTCGTGGACGGTGATGGGCCGGCCCGGCTCCGCCAGGTTCATGGCCATGAGATTGCCGTTATAGTAGATGCTGTAGAGACTGTGGGGGTTGTTCATGTGGGGGCTGGCGGTGTACAGGGAGCCGTCCTCCCCCTGCACCAGGTCCGGATAGAACTTGTTGAACATCAGGGCCAGGGCGGGCACATCGTCCGGATAGGTATACTCCCCGGCGCAGATCAGATCCGTCTTCACCAGCTCCCCGTTCTTGCGGATGGCCACGTAGTTGGCCCAGCCCATGCTGTCCTGATAGAAGCTGTAGCCGAAGGCGTCGAAGGGGTGGTTCACGGAGGCCGTGCCGCTGCGGCTCTCGCCGGCGGCGTCGGTGACCGTCAGGGCGGCGGTGTACTGCTCCACGGTGTCGTCCTCCCGGAGGGAGACCTCAAAGGAGTCGATGGCCAGCAGGAGGCCCGTGTCGCCCAGGGGCTGGGTGCTGCCGGGGATGCCGTAGGCCACCGCCTCCCGGCTGAGGAACTGGCCGGCGGCGAAGCCGACGATCAGCAGCAGCATGCCCAGGTGGGTGAGCCAGCTGCCCCAGAGGCCGAAGCTGCGCTTTCCGCCGGCCCTCCAGGCCCGGTAAACGGCCGGGAACCGGGACACGCTGCACAGGATCAGATTCAGGCACAGCAGGGCCGCCAGGGCGATGAACCACCAGCCGGTGAACACCCGGTCCAGCCGCAGGAAAAGGATCAGCCCGCCCAGGCCGGCGCCGTACTGCTGGAGGTACATATTGGCGCCGCCGCCCTGGGGGATCACGCTGCCGGCCACGCAGGCGGCGATGATGATGAACAGCAGGATAAAGCTGAACGGCATGCCGCGCAGGAAGCCGAAAAGCTTCCTGGCGGTGCCGTTCACGCTGCCGTTGTTTGTTTGTCTGTTCTCGTTAGCCATACGGTCGGGTCACAAAAGGGTCATCCCAGGAGAGCCAGGGCCTGCCTGGCCAGGGCCTCCGCCTTGTCCAGGCACTGGCGGGACAGGGCGCTGTTGTGGGCGCCCTCGGCGTTCTCCACGTACACAAAATCCCAATAGAACTGGGCGTCGCGATCCAGGCTCTTGACCTGGGCGATCACGTCCTCGGACAGGGAGCCGTTCTCAATGGCGGCGGCCAGCTTGGCGTTGACCTGGACCAGCAGGGCGCTGATCTCCTTCTCCCGGCCGGTGATCTCCTGCTGGATGGCCTTGACCTTGGCGGCCAGGTCGGCGTGGCACATGCTGCAGGTGTCCTTCAGCAGGGCCTCGTTGTCCAGGGGGCTGGTCAGGAAGTGGTTGGCGTAGGGGTCGCCCTTGGCGTTGTAGGACACGCCCATGTGGCAGTCGGCGCAGGTGTAGGTGCCCTTGTGGATGCTGCCCTCGCCCATGTAGGTCTCGAACTCCGGGTGCTGGACCTTGATCATGCCCACGCCGGTGTTCTTGTTGGTGAAGTCCACGAAGCCCATCCGGTTATAGAAGGCCAGGATATCGTCGGGGTTCATGTTGTCCAGGCCGGTGTAGGGAGCCGTGGTGGCCTTGTTGGCCGGATCGAAATAGTACTCGATGTGGCACTGGGCGCAGCTGACCACGCTGGCGCTGACGCGGCCCGCCTCGATCTCGCCGCCCATGGCGGCGGCCATGTAGTCATGGGTGATGACCATGGTGCCGGGGGTGTTGCCGTGGCAGTTGTAGCAGCTGACGGGCTCGCTGACCTGGGCGTAGGTCGAGTCAAAGTCCACGCTGTAGGCGTCCTTGCCCATGGCGTTGACCATGGCGGTGAAGTCGGGGGTCTTGCAGGTCAGGCAGTTGGCCAGCTTGTGGGGCCGGGTGGTCTCGGCGATGTCGTCCAGGGTGTAGTTGTGGCCGATGGCCTCGGTATAGTCGAAGCTGAAGCCCATGCCGTCGTACAGCACCTGGATGTCCGGATCCGTCTCCACGTAGGAGATGCGGCTGCCGCCGTGACCGGTGTTCTCCTCATTCTGCATGTAGCTGGCGTAGATCTCCGGATAGTAGGCGGACCACTCCCCGGCGCTGACCACGCCGTTGAGCCGGTCGGTGGTGACGGACGGGACCTCGGGGACCTTGATCTCCGAGATGCTGCCCACCTTCTTGTCAGCCATCGCCTGGGCGTGACCGGTGACGTAGGCGCTGGCGCCGAAGATCACCAGCAGGAGCACACCGAGCACCGCCATACAGACGTCGAGGCCCTTGTTTTTCATCTTCCTCTCCTCCGCTCTCCCTCAAAAAGTCCGATGCGTATCGCACGCGATACTGAATCAGTTTCATCATACCATAAGGTTTCGGGCGTTTCAAGGGCAATTCCGTTTTTTATGAACATTCTGTCGCACACTTTTCCGCCGGTTTTCGCCCGGCCGTCCCCCGGAGGCGCCGCCCTTGCTTTGGCGGGCCGGATGGGGTATAATGGCGGCAGAAAAATCCGCTGACGAAAGGAGCGTTTTTCATGTTCCGGAAGATCGGTTTTATCGGCACAGGCGTTATGGGCGGGGCCGTGGCCCGCATCGCCGCCCAGGGGGAGCCGGAGGCCGCCGTCTACCTGGCCAACCGCAGCCCGGAGAAGGCCGCCGCCCTGGCCGAGGAGATCCCCGGCGCCGTGCTGTCCTTCAACGAGGAGATCGCCGCCGTATGCGACCTCATCTTCCTGGCGGTGAAGCCCCAGGTGATGCCCCGCGTCCTCCCCGCCCTGGCTCCAGCGCTGGCGGCGCGGCGGGACCCCTTCGTGCTGGCGACCATGGCCGCGGGATTGACCTGCGGCACTATCCGGCAGCTGGCGGGCGGGGACTATCCCGTGATCCGCATGATGCCCAACACCCCCATCGCCGTGGGGGCCGGGGCCATCCAGTACTGCGGCCTGGGCGTATCCGAGGATCAGCTGGCCGACTTCGCGGCCCTGCTGCGGGGCGCCGGCACCGTGGACGAGCTGCCGGAGGGACTGATGGACGCGGCCAGCGCCCTGTCCGGCTGCGGCCCGGCCTACGTGTGCCAGTTCATCGAGGCCCTCGCCGACGGGGGCGTGGCCTGCGGCCTGCCCCGGCAGAAGGCCCTGGCCTACGCCGCCCAGATGGTGGAGGGGGCGGCACGGATGGTGCGCCTCTCCGGCGAACACCCCGGCGTGCTGAAGGACCGGGTCTGCTCCCCCGCCGGCAGCACCATCCAGGGGGTCCGGGCCCTGGAGGACGCCGGCTTCCGGGGCGCCGCCATGGAGGCCGTCATCGCCGCCTATGAGAAGAACCTGGATCTGAAGGCGGGGAAATAAAAAGATGTTCGAGCACGCCCTTTCGTAAAGGAGGTGCCACATGGGCAGGCGTAAGAAACTGCGGCGATTAATCGCCGGCTACGGGCAGGCGCCCGATCCCTACTACTTCCACGGAGACATGGCCTATATCCGCACCTACAGTGACTTCCGCCGGGAGCAGGGGCGGGACCCCTTTTCGCTGGACGATATCACCTGGAACGATTTGGGACTGGACGAGGTCTTTCGGCGGATTAACCCGGGCCTCTCCTCCTCCGGGGAGCAATACCTCTACCATATGCTCCGAACACCTGCCGTGGACCGCACCACTTATGAAGCCCGTCTGGAGCTGATCCACCTGGTGGAAAAGGACTCCGATCTGCGTCTGAAAGCCCAGTATATTCTCTCCCGTATCGGCTGTAAACGAAGGGCAGACTTGTGCCGGGCTTTTTATCCTGCACGCCACGCATTTGGCATGTTGCTGGTCTATCTGGCCCTGTTGGCGGGACTTATCGCCGCCATCGTCTGTCTGGTTTGCGGATATTTTTACGGGCCTCAACTCTTTATGCTGATGATGGTGGTCAATCCCCTGGTCCATGAGCTGGCAAAGCGGCGTGTGCAGCAGGAATTTGACACGGTGAACTATACTGTATCCCTGGTTTTTGCTCTCCACCGGCTGCGAAAGCTCCGGAGCCCGGCACTGGACGCACAGATCAGCCCTGCTTATCAGTGTTTGGACCGGCTTCGCCCCGTGCTTCGTACCGGCGGGGTCGCCTCTGTCAAGGACGATGGCGTGGGCGACGTCATCACCACCTTTACTCTGCTGGATCTGATCACTTATGAGTACCTGAAAAACAAACTGGGGCGCAGTTACCGGGAGATCTTCACCGTTCACGAATACCTGGGGCGGCTGGACGCAGCTATCGCTGTTGCCTCCTTCCGACAGAGCGTATCCCGCTGGACGGAGCCGGAGTTGACCTTCGGTCCCGAGGCCCCGGTCTCTGTCAGCGGAGCAGGTCTTGTCCACCCCCTGCTGAAGAACCCCGTCCCCAACGATTTGATAACAGATCGATCTATGTTGATTACAGGCTCCAACGCCTCCGGCAAATCCACTTATCTTAAAACCGCTGCGCTGGCCGCAGTCATGGCCCAGAGCCTCTGCACCGTTTTGGCCGATTCCTACCGCTCCAACGCATTTTATATCTATTCATCCATGGCCCTCAGCGACGACCTTCTCTCCGGTGAGAGCTACTACATCGTAGAGATCAAGTCACTCAAACGCATTCTGGACAACGTCAAGCAGCAGGCCCCCGTCTTCTGCGTGGTCGATGAGGTGCTGCGCGGCACCAACACGGTGGAGCGGATTTCCGCTTCCAGTCAGGTGCTTCGGGCCCTGCAGGACAGCGGCGCCCTCTGTCTGGCCGCTACACACGACATCGAGCTGTGCGACCTGCTAAGCGGGACATACCGGCTGTTTCATTTTGAGGAGCAGGTGAGTGAGCAGGAGACGCTCTTTGACTACACCCTTTGTCCCGGTAAGGCCACCTCCCGCAACGCCATCGATTTGCTTCGACTCATGGGTGTTGACCAGACGATCGTCCAACGCGCCCACGACAGCGCCAACCGCTATCTGGAGACGGGCAGGTGGCAGCCCCGGGCGTAAACAGCCGCGAAAAAGCAATAACAGGGGCCGCTCTCATCATGGGAGAGCGGCCCCTGTTGCTTGTTGCGTATCTTTTAGCCGAGAGCGGCGGTGATGATGGCCATGGTGTAGACCTCCTCGGCGTTGCAGCCGCGGCTCAGGTCGTTGATGGGGGCGTTCAGGCCCTGCAGGATGGGGCCGTAGGCCGCGAAGCCGCCCAGGCGCTGGGCGATCTTATAGCCGATGTTGCCGGCGTTGATGTCGGGGAAGATGAAGGTGTTGGCGTGGCCGGCCACGGGGCTGCCGGGGAACTTCAGCTGGCCCACGGTGGGGGACACGGCGGCGTCGAACTGCATCTCGCCGTCGATGGCCAGTTCGGGAGCGGCCTCCTTGGCCTTGGCGCAGGCGTTGCGCATCTTGTCCACGTCCTCGCCGGCGCCGGAGCCCTTGGTGGAGTAGCTCAGGTAGGCGATCTTGGGCTCCAGGCCGAAGATCTTGGCGGTCTCGGCGGTCTGGATGCCGATCTCCACCAGCTCGTCCTCGCTGGGCTTGATGCAGATGGCGCAGTCGGCCATGACGATGGTCTCGTGACCGCCGTCGGCCACCGGGCGGACCAGAACGAAGCAGGAGGACACGATCTTGCTGCCGGGCTTGGTCTTGATGATCTGCAGGGCGGGACGGACGGTGTCGGCGGTGGAATAGGTGGCGCCGCCCAGCAGGGCGTCGGCATAGCCCATCTTCACCAGCATGGTGCCGAAGTAGTTGCCCTTGGTCAGCGCGGCGCGGACCTGCTCCTCGGTCATCTTGCCCTTGCGCAGGGCCACCATGGTGGCCACCATCTCGTCCATGCGGTCGAAGTTGGCGGGGTCGATGATCTCGGCGCCGGTCACGTCAAAGCCGGCCTTGGCGGCGGCGGCGTGGACCTCGTCGGGATTGCCCACCAGGACGGGCTTCAGGAAAGAGTCCTTCAGCAGGCGGTCGGACGCCTCCAGGATGCGGGGGTCGGTGCCCTCGGTGAACACGATCTTCCGGGGTTGAGCTTTCAGTTTCTCGATCAGGAATTCAAACATGTTTCTTTTCCTCCTTCATATCCCTTTCGGCGCAAGACGGTACGTCGGAAGTTCTGTTTTGTGGCGGGACGGGCCGGTTTCCGCCCTCCCGCATATACAATAAAAATATCACAAATCCCCTGTGTTGTCAATTTATTCAGCGGCTTTTCCCGGTCCGCCCGGCAGGCAAATGGTGCTTTACGCCCCCGCCGGAGTATGGTATAATGACGGGTGAAAACAATACCCGGGAGGTATCGAATAATGGACAGACAATTTCCCCGCCTGACCGTTTCCATCCCCAAGCTGCGCCGCAACGCCGAGGAGCACGTTCGCCGCTGCGCCGCCAAGGGCATCGACGTGTGCGGCGTCATCAAGGGCTGCACCGGTCTGCCCCCCGTGGCGCAGGCCCTTCTGGACGCCGGCGTGAAGCAGCTGGGCTCCAGCCGGCTGGAGCAGATCCAGCGCTGCCGTGAGGCCGGCATACCCGGGCCCTATCTGCTGCTCCGTATCCCCGGCCTCTCCGAGCTGCCGGACGCGGTCCGCCTGTGCGAGCTGTCACTCCAGAGCGAGCGGGTCACCCTGGACGCCCTGGAGGCCGAGTGCGCCCGGCAGGGCCGGACCCACAGGGTCATCGTCATGGCGGATCTGGGCGATATCCGGGAGGGCTTCTGGGACAAGGACGAGATGGTGGACGTCTGCGTCCACGTGGAGCGGGAGCTGCCCCACGTGGAGCTGGCGGGCATCGGCGTGAACCTGGGCTGCGTGGGCTCCGTGCAGCCCACGCCGGAGAAGATGAACGACCTGCTGGCCCTGCGGGACCGAGTGGAGGCGGCCATCGGCCGGAAGCTGGAGATCATCTCCGGCGGCGCCACCAGCTCCTTTACCATGGTCCACTGGGACACCATGCCGGAGGGCATCAACCACCTGCGCATCGGCGAGAACATCCTGCTGGGCAAGGACCTGCAGCTGGAGTGGGGCATCGAGGACATGGACTACCTGGCCATGGACACCTTCACCCTCACCGCCGAGGTCATCGAGGTCAAGACGAAGCCCAGCTACCCCCAGGGCACGCTGTGTATCGACGCCTTCGGCCACAAGCCGGAGTACGTGGACTACGGCATCCAGCGCCGGGCCATCCTGGCTCTGGGCAAGGCGGACGTGGGCGACGAGAAGGCCCTCCTGCCCCGGGACAAGGGCGTGGTCGCCTGGGGCGCCTCCTCGGACCACTGCATCCTGGACGTGACCCACGCCCAGCGGGAGTTCAAGGTGGGCGACAGGGTGGATTTCTCCCTGGCCTACAGCAACCTGGTGTACGTCTCCGCCCGGGAGGACGTGCGGATCGTCTATGACTACGGAGAGGGGGCCGAGTGATGGAGGGAATGGGTCTTCTCCTGCTGAACGCGGGGCTCACCGCCTTCGGCTTCTTCGTGGCGGCGCCCATCCTGCTCAACACCATATCCACCTTCGGCGTCCAGAAGCGGTTCGCCGAGACCATGGTGCAGGAGGGCGTCATCGCCGAGAAGGAGGTCCGGCAGATGCAGCCCAAGAAGCAGCTGGCCGGCGTCATCATAACCGCCGTGGTCCTGATCGCCGCCGCCCTGGTATCCAGCCGGGTCAATTACGGTCTGATCTGCATGACCTTCGGCTTCCTGGTGGGGCTGGTGCGGTACCGCAAGGTCCTCCAGTTCAACAGTCTCACCGTCAAGCGGTTCCAGAACACCTACCGGGACTCCTACGACGCCAAAAAGCTGAACAAGTACGTGGACAAGATGTTCTGACCCCGCAGCCAACCGCACAGAGAAAAAAGGACTCCGGAGCTCTCGCTCCGGAGTCTTTCCGCATATGGAGTTTGGGTGGGCTCGCCGGGAGGTTACGCGTTCTTCAGGGCCTCGTCGGCCTTGCGCATCTCCTCGAAGATGCCGGCGTGCTTCTTGGACACGATGCTCCGGATCACCAGCAGGACCGCGATCATCAGGACGACCTCGATCAGCAGGCAGACGAACCAGATCCGGATGAAGGGGGCGATCAGGAAGCCCACGAAGGACACGCACACCACGGTGATGGCGTAGGGCAGCTGGGTGGCCACGTGGTTGATGTGGTAGCAGTGGGCACCGGCGGAAGCCATGATGGTGGTATCGGAGATGGGGGAGCAGTGGTCGCCGCAGACGCCGCCGGCGCAGCAGGCGGCCAGGCCGATGGTGCACAGCACGGGATCGGCGCCGTAGTCGAACACCTGGCAGACGATGGGGGCCATGATGCCGATGGTGCCCCAGGAGGTACCGGTGGCGAAGGCGATCACGGAGGACAGGACGAAGATGACGGCGGGCAGGAAGTTCATCAGCGCGCCGGCGTCGGCCAGCAGGTTCTCAACGAAGGTGCCGGAGCCCAGGCCGCTCTTGGTCATGGTGCCCAGAGTCCAGGCAAAGCAGAGGATCAGGATGGGGCTGACCATCTGGATGAAGCCGTTGGGAACGGACTGGAAGCTCTTCTCAAAGTTGATGGCCTTGCGCAGCCAGAAGTAGATGAAGGTGAAGACCAGGGCCACGATGGCGCCCAGGCACAGGCCGGTGGCGGCGTCGGCATCGCCGAAGGCCTCCATGAAGGTGGCGCCGTCCCAGAAACCGCCGGTGTAGATCATGCCGATCACGCACATCACGATCAGGACGATGACGGGCAGGAGCAGATCCAGCACGGAGGACTTGCCGTGGCCTTCCTCATAGTCGTCAGCGCCGGCGAAGGGACGATGCTCGGTGGTGAACAGGTCGTCCTTGACCTGGGCGTTGTACTCGTGGGTCAGCATGGGGCCGTAGTCGATGTTCAGCACGGAGATGACGATGATCATCACCAGGGTCAGCAGGCAGTAGTAGTTGTAGGGAATCTGCTGGATGAACATCTGGATGCCGGAGACGTAGCTGTCATCCACGTAGCCGGACACAGCGGCGGCCCAGGAGGACACGGGAGCCAGCATGCAGACGGGAGCGGCCGTGGCGTCGATGACGTAGGCCAGCTTGGCGCGGGAGATCTTGTGGGACTCGGTGACGGGACGCATCACGGAGCCGACGGTCAGGCAGTTGAAGTAGTCGTCGATGAAGATCAGCACGCCCAGCAGCATGGTCATCAGCTGCGCGCCGGCGCGGGTCTTCACGGTCTTTCTGGCCCAACGACCGAAGGCCGCGGAGCCGCCGCCCTTGTTCATCAGGTCGACCATGATGCCCAGGATCACCAGGAAGATCAGGATACCGACGTTCCAGGAGTCGCTGATGTTGCTGATCAGGCCCAGGCCGTAGTCATCCTCGCCGCCGCCGATGAACACGCGGACGGTCTCCCAGGGCTTGAAGTGGGCCACCAGCAGGGAGCCGGTCAGCACGCCCAGGAACAGGGAGGAATACACTTCCTTGCTGATCAGAGCCAGGACGATAGCGACTGCGGGCGGCAGCAGGGACCATACAGTGCCGTACACACCGTCGGGATACTTGAACCCGAGGATGACCAGCAGCACGATCACCACGCACAGCGCTATGCCATAGGCGAGTTTCGTACTCTTCTTTTCCATTATGAGACTTACCTCCTCAAAATATTTGGTTCTATCATTTTACAGTTTGTTCACAATATTGTCAAGTTCCCGCCCTCCTTTTCGTTTTTTTAACAGGAAAAGCGCCGCTAATTTGCCTTTTTGCACAAAAAGTTTCTGCTTTTTCCTGTATTTGCCAAATCGATTGTCTTCCCGGCAAAAAAAGTTTCTTTCCC
>JAEEGL015911155.1_pt1 | contig 16556 bp, 12 predicted proteins | sample 9134231 | NCBI WGS metagenome assembly JAEEGL01 (sample SAMN16246548, study PRJNA631951) | gut metagenome | biome: gut microbiome; feature: rumen; material: fiber-attached | host: Bos | place: Iran: Karaj | collected 2018-10
GATTGCCGCTGCCGTTCATCTCGCCCTTCTCCTTGATTGTTGATTGCGCGTTTTCACGGGCGTTTGCCATGCAACGACAAACAAATCAAGTAAAGGGCCTATCGCCCCACTGTCAATGGATAATCGCCGTGGACTATTCATGTTGACTGCGAAGTTGCGCAAGGACACGTCCGAGCGCATCAACGACAATCCTGGATTCATTGCGATCCACATATTTGTCGGAGAGGAGTTCAGACAACTTGCCGATCAAGTAGTCAAACTCATCTCCTTGCTGATGTTCCTCCAACCAGCGCTTCAACACCGTGGCCTCGGCGGCATCTATCCGCGAGTCCTGAAGTACGCTCTTCGTCAGAAGCCAGAATTCATCATGTAGTTCCTTTTGAGTCATCATTTGCGTGTTCCTTTCTTTGTGTGTTCAAGTACCATTTACTTGCCGTCGCCTTTCTCCGTAAGATTCACCAGAGCCACGCGCGGCTGGTTCTCGGGCATGGTTGCCGTCAGCTTGTCAAACTCGCCCTTTGCGTTCCTACGGTATATCGTGTAGGTGTTGCCGGTCTTGCTGCTGTAATCCTCGAAATACTGACATGGTTTCTCGTTCACTTCCGTGATGACGTCTCCGATTTTGAATATCGCATGAGACGTAGCCGGTGGTTCGTATGAGCAAACCAAGACACCACCCACAAACGGCAACGAGCCTTTAGACAGAATAATCGCCTCCGCCGTGTCTATCGCCGATGGCGGGAAATCCGGCGTATTGCGCCGACGCAGAACATCGGCACACCGCTTCGCCTCCTCCGGCATATTAACCGACATGAACCGCAACGCCTTGCCCCAGAGTATTCCAATGTCGTCATCATCCTTCGGCGCGAACTTCTTGCGGAGCCTGTCATGTGCTTCTTCAAGCTGTTCCTGCGCCAACGCCAACTTAAGCTTCTGCTCGGCAAGTTTGCGGAACTTCCCCACCAGCGAATCTGCCTGGGCCTCCGTCATGCCTGCTTCGATCAGCTGCTTTTTATAGAGGGCAAGTTCGTGTTCCGGCAGTTTTTTCGTAGTGTCAATAAGAGTCCTTATATCCGCAAGCGTCCGCTCCGCCGCCAGCATTTTTTCGACCTGGTCGGATGGCACGCCAATCTCCGCCATGTCTTTGCGGAACTTCTGCGTATCCCCCGCAAGTGCAGAATTCTGATTGCCGAGGATCGTCTGCAGCTCTCCCACCACAGCCGCCAACTCATTGCACAGCGCTTCCATTTTGCGCTCGATTTCCTTTTCATCGCGGAGCCATGGATCGTGAAGAAGGCGGATGTGAATCCATTCTCCCGCGACCTTCTTGAAATCCGTCAATGCCTCTGGGGCGATATTGCAGAATATTCCCATCACCGACACGGAGAACAGATCCGACCGAATCCTCCGGTCCCGTTGCTTGTGGTTGATCATCCGCAATCTGTCCTCTTTCTCACAGGGGAAGTTTGGATTACATACTCGCTCCAGACTCGGCACCTCATCATCCGCAAGCTGGAGTTCCTGCTTCAACCCCTCGAGAAACACCTGCATCCCCGCATAGTCAATCGGCATATTGCTGACGCGACTGGCAAAGTCTGAAGTCGCAGTAAACGCCGAAGCATACCGATCACGCACTTTCCTAAGCCTGTGTAGATAGGTCGGCACCGCATCGTCGAACGCCTTCCGGCTCCCCGCCTCCACACTGAGGCGTGCAGCGGCAAGCAGGTCGTTGTCTGCCGCCAAATAGTCATTATAGGCAGTGCCAACTAGCATGATGTTGGCCACAAGCGATTCCACCTGCCTTTTCTGCTCCGTGGTAAAAGGATAAGGGAAGATCTTGTCTGCCTTCAGCCAGACTCCAATCCCCGCGCCGACAAGAAGGGCTGCGGCAATGGCGGCGACCACCGGCCATTTGTGCCGATGGGGCTTCGCCTTGAAGTTCCTGCATATTCGCTTCAGTACACTGTCGAAATGCTCCTGCGACGCCGTGACGCCCTGATAGTTCACCAGGTCGGCTATGTCTTCGGGCAGCTCCCCTTTCTGCGGGAACTTGAAGTCCCTTAGGAACACTGGGACGATGTTCTTCTTGTGCTTCAGTGCATGGGCGATCTCCAGCCGGAACCAGTCGTCCTCCTGGTTCTCGCGAAGATTAAGAGAATCCCTGCTCATGATGACAAGCACGTCGGAGCATTGCTCGATGCGCCGGTAGAGCTGCGTGTTGAACTTCCCGCCGCGCAACGTCTCCAGGTCGAACGAGACGCGGTAGCGCATCTGCGTCAGCCGGTCGTACAGCAACTGCGCCGTATCATATCCGCCCTCGCGGCGGTACGAAATGAAGATGTCGTATTGCTGTGCTTCTCCCATGTGTTCACCCTCCAATGTCTTTATTCCGTCTGTTTACTTGCCAGAGCCCTTCTCCGTCAAATCCACCAGAGCCACACGCGGCTGGCCTTCAGGCATGGTTGCCGTCAGCTTGTCAAACTGGCCCTTCGCGTTCCTACGGTATATCGTGTAGGTGTTGCCGGCCTTGTTGCGATAGTCTTCATAACGCCGACATGGCTTCTCGTTCACTTTCGTGATGACGTCTCCGACTTTGAATATGGCATGAGACGTCGCCGGCGGTTCGTATGCGCAAACCAGGACGCCGTCCACAAAAGGCAACGGTTCCTTAGACAAGAATATCGCCTCCGCCGTGTCAAGCGCCACGGGCGGAAACTCCGAAGTGTTGCGCCGACGCAACGCATCAATGCACAACTTGGCGTCTTCAGGCATATTAACCGACATGAAACGCAACGCCTTGCCCCAGAGCATCCCAACGTCATCATCGTCATTGGGTGCAAACTTCTTGCGAATCCGCTCTCGCGTATCCGCTATCGCTTTTTGCGTCTCTTTCCTCTGCGCCTTCAAATTCTCAAGCTCCTCCTCCTTCTTGCCGATTCTCTCGGCTTGTTCCGGCGACATTCCCGCGTCTATTCTCATTTGCTTGGTGTTACGCTTAGCCTGCTCCAGGGCCTGTGCCGTATTTCCTATTATCTGCGCAAGCTCCTCGACCACTTCTTGAAGCTGGTTCAGCGAAGCCTCGCCATTCTGTTCAATCTGCTTTTGATCTGACAGCCATTCACCTCTGAACCGCTTCAACATCGTCCACTGTTTTGCCGCGACTTCCCTAAAGTCAGCGAGCGCTTCCGGCGAAATCATGTCGAAAAGGAACATGACGCCATAGGCAAACACGTCGGCATATATCTCGATCTCCCTGCGATTGATCATGACAATCCTAATCCTGTTTGCCTTTGAGCATACGTAATCAGGATCACACGGGAGGCTGAAAAGAGCAGCCCACTCATCCGCATCGCCGAATTCCTGTCGTACCCCCTCTAGGAAATTCGGTATGTATGCGCGATCCACACGCAATCCGGGGTTCTCCTTGACAACTCTTTCCAACGCCTCAGCAGCGGCGTCGAGATTTTTTCTCGCCATTCCGCGTCGATGCAAGAACTCTGGTACGGCGGCTTGATATGGCGCCTTGTCTTCAGATTCTATACTCAAACTGACCTTGTCAAGAAGTTCCATCTTTGCGGACAGAAATTCATTATAGGCGGCCCCAATCCGCAACACAGTTCCATAGTATGCATCAACCTCCTGTCTTGCCTCTCTGGTAAAAGGATAGGGGAAAATCTTGTCTGCCTTCAGCCAGACTCCAATCCCCGCGCCGACAAGAAGGGCAGCGGCAATGGCGGCGACCACCGGCCATTTGCGCCGACGGGGTTTCGCCTTGAAGTTCCTGCATATCCGATTCAGCATGCTGTCGAAATGCTCCTGCGACGCCGTGACGCCCTGATAGTCCACCAGGTCGGCTATGTCTTCGGGCAGTTCCCCTTTCTGCGGGAACTTGAAGTCCCTGAGGAACACGGGGACGATGTTCTTCTTGTGCTTCAGCGCATGGGCGATCTCCAGCCGGAACCAGTCGTCCTCCTGATTCTCGCGAAGGTTCAGGGAATCCCTGCTCATGACGACAAGCACGTCGGAGCATTGCTCGATGCGCTGGTAGAGCTGCGTGTTGAACTTCGCGCCGCGCAGAGTCTCCAGGTCGAAGGACACGCGATAGCCCATCTGAGTCAACCGGTCGTACAGCAGCTGCGCCGTGTCATATCCGCCCTCGCGGCGGTACGAAATGAAGATGTCGTATTGCTGTGACTTATTCATATTTCCCTTTCCACATTGGCATTTTTCACTCTGTCATTTCATGTCGATCAACAACGGGCACTAGTGGTTGCAATGCCTTGTCAAGTTTGTTTTCCACATTTTGCTTCTGCGCCCTTTCATAAATCGCTTCCATACGCCTGGTTTCCCCTTCTTTCGCTTTCAATAAATCAGTAGGCACACTTGTGACCCGAGAAGATGGAAATCTCGATCGCCAAATCTCCACTATAATTCCACTACAAAAACCAATTAACACCCCCACTATCAACATTAAATTAATAGCACGCCTCGCCTGTTTGTTTCCATTTCTTGTCAGCCTTTGTTTTACCGGAAAGACTTCATCTTCACCCTTGCCCAAATATCCTAGTATCTCTTGCTGATATGTATCAATGCAATATGATTGCTGATGTCTCAAACTGGGCGGCAACTCCCTCAAATGCACTTCATCGGTCAGAATGGTTAGCAAATTACCTGACCTATACCCACTCTTCAGGTCATTACTGAACACCGACCATTCATAATGCACAAAAGGCGAGCGAATGTAGTCTATGCACGACGCAACGACAATCATGTGCTTTGCTGCATCCAAGGCCATGTCTATAGCTTCTGCATATTGAGACATTCCAATCTTCCTCAATTCCGCATTTGCCAAGAAAACAGACAATCCATTGTCCACCAAAAACCTGAAAACGCCCTTGGCAAGATTGTAATCCTCGCTTTTCGCCGAAATGAAGACATCATATTTCATACGGCCATTATCACCGACAGCATTCATGTCTCACACCCTCCAAGCCACGAACCCTGTTTGACAGGCTCGATCTTGTAGTCGGGGATACGGCTATACATGGTCGGATCGTCATTCGCCACCAACCGACCATACCGTACAAGAGTTGTTCGCTTCAGCGTCATTCCTCTCCCTTCTCCAGCAGAAAATCAAGCGCATTCATAGTCTTGATGCCGATATCATAGCCAACGGGGTCAAGATCAAGGGATAGAATCGTCTTGGGGCAATGGTCGGCAATCGCCTTTAGCGGAGCGAACTCCCTGTCGCGGACACCTTCACCACGTAATGTCTCCGCCACCTGCCAGTATCTGACATCGCCTCCGTCCCGCGTGACAAAATCGACCTCGCGTCCATCCACCCTGCCGACATAGACTTCATGATGACGCCTGACAAGTTCAAGGTAGATGACATTCTCAAGTACGCGCCCCATGTCGAATGCGCGGCTTCCGAGAATAAACCGACGCAATCCCATGTCCACGACATAGTATTTTGCACCCGATTTGAGCAATTCCCTGCCGCGCAGATCTTTAGGGACTGCCTTGTAGGCTAGATACGCCCCACATAGGGCGGAGACATAGTCCTCAACTGAAGAAGCATCAATTGAAACACCTTCGGACTTCAGGACTGTCGCGATATTCCGCATGCTCGTGAGATTCCCGATGTTGTCGAAGACGTATCGTGCCACGGCATCAAGCGCAACAGGATTACGAAATGCATTTCTGTTTATGACGTCCTTTCGTAGAACCGTGTTTAAGATGCCCTCCATGTAATCGTCGACAAGCGCCGGCTCCTTGTCCCATGCGCGATTGTGGGGGAACGAACTGAATGCAAGATAGTCGCGATATGCACGTTCCGGCGACTCGGACGAGGCAACGCCATCATAGTATTCGCGGAAAGACAGCGGCGTCAAATGGAGCGCGACATAGCGACCGGACAGATATGTAGCCAATTCCCCAGACAGAAGATAGGCATTGGACCCCGTTATGTACACATCAACGTCAGGCAGCACAAAAAGTCCGTCAACCACCTTTTCAAAGTCCCTTACACGTTGAATTTCATCAAGAAAGACGTATGTATTTCGTCCCTGAACAATTTTCGGTTTCAAGTATTTCCATACGGCGACAGAATTGTCAAGTTCCATGAAATCCGGATGCTCAAAGTTGATGGCGACAATCTGATCGGCGTTGATGCCGTCTTCGCGCAATTGCCCCTGAAACATTGAAAGCAATGTTGATTTGCCGCACCGGCGTATGCCGGTGACGACTTTTATCGGCTCCTGGTCTTTCCATTGCCAAAGCCACTTAAGTCCATAAGGACGATCTATCATGTTCAAATCCTCTATTTTGCACACAAGTATACCATAATTCGTGCCAAAACGCAACTGAAATGAGGCAACTGAAATGCGGAACACGCTCCACACCTCCCACAACGGAGCCTCTTATGCCGAATATATTCCACATAGAATACCCCTAACGTAAGAAGCAATTACAAAAACCGATAGGGCCTCCCTTGCGGCGGTAGCGACAATGGCGGCGACCACCGGCCATTTGCGCCGACGGGGCTTCGCCTTGAAGTTCCTGCATATTCGATTCAGCACGCTGTCGAAATGCTCCTGCGACGCCGTGACGCCCTGGTAGTCCACCAGGTCGGCCATATCTTCGGGCAGCTCCCCTTTCTGCGGGAACTTGAAGTCCCTGAGGAACACGGGGACGATGTTCTTCTTGTGCTTCAGCGCATGGGCGATCTCCAGCCGGAACCAGTCGTCCTCCTGATTATCGCGAAGGTTCAGTGAATCCCTGCTCATGACGACAAGCACGTCGGAACATTGCTCGATGCGCCTGTAGAGCTGCGTGTTGAACTTCCCGCCGCGCAGCGTCTCAAGGTCGAACGACACGCGGTAGCCCATCTGCGTCAACCGGTCGTACAGCAGCTGCGCAGTGTCATATCCGCCCTCGCGGCGGTATGAAATAAAGATGTCGTATTCCACCAACTGTTCTCCTCCTCTCTGAACTTACAAACACATTCCATCCCATCAAGAGTCCTCTTTACAACCGAATAAATTGTCATTCACCCTCGTTCCATGATTGATTAACAGGATTCTATTGTTGTCGGCACGCCATGTTTGCCAGCGCCCTCACGGTTCATTCATTTGCACTGCGTCTTTCCATAAAGTCGGCAGATTGCTTGTTGGCCTGCCCCGTATTATACCAGAATTCCCCGTTTCCGACCGGAGAAAGTTTGTGAAACTATTATTTTGATTCTGCGAGATTCCCCAAGGCTAGCGTCATCAAAAGCCCCGTGTCGCCCATGTAGAGCTTCTGCGTCGAATAGCCTGACGAAAGCGCCCTCGTGGTCATCAGTAATTTTCAACATAAACAAAACTTCCCCAGCATTCCCGGCGGTCAGGGTAACGCCTGCGCATTTCCCGAACTGTATTTCTGAATGACACATAAGGATCCCTGCTGTTCCTATAATGGCAGTAGAAGGCCACCATGAATTCGCATGCCATGCTATCATCTACCTCATTGAAACTGGCGATGACACATCTGGCTCGTGCCAAACGGAACGCCCTTACGATCCCACCCCCAGGCCCTTTAAGCGTACTGCACGCAGACAGCACGACCAAAGCACATCTCCGCAAATCAAGAGTGCTAATTTCCCGAGAAGTCAAGAGGTTCACGCCGTCAACCTCGCTAACATAAACACCCGTGTTTTGAAACAACCACTCTCGGCTCTCAAGATCGGTTGTTTGTCCATAATAATCGAATCTGTCCCTGTTCATTAATTCCTCTATGGTACCAACCGTCAGCGTGGTATTTTGATATCCATGTGTCGCAAGATGAATAATCCCTGGGGCGTCGCCATCATACGAAAAGAACTCATCATGGGTTCCCTGCTTCCCACTGCACGACTCTACTTCGTTCACATTCTTCATGGCCTCGGCGATTGCATCTATTTCCACCTTTGAGGATTCCAAATAACCACTCGAGACATTACCGCGGCTTTTCGCAACGAAACCATCACCATAAAACAATCCCCCCCAGAGCGCAATCCGCTTCCCTTTCTCGATCGGACGAGTCCCCCGCAGATTTGACAATGATTCAACCCGGTGCAGATTGTATTGAAGCAATGCCAATCCATCCCCTAAGTCCTCATATTCCAAACCCAAGACATTTAGGCATCCCGGAAACAAGTAACATATATCACCAGCATTAAGGCCATACTTCGCTTTTATAGTCCGCCACAGAGACACCGACGAGGGCAAATAAGATTCCTTTGTGAGTTCGTCGGTTGCACCAAGAGGAATCAAACCTATGCTCTTCATCCTACCCCTGCAGACCAAGGCTACGGCAAACTTCCGATCTGATTTCCTCCTATATTCAACAATGTTCACGACAACATCAGCTTCCGGAATGGCACCGAGCACTTCCTGATACATCTGCGTCAATGCCGAGTGGAGTTCATTGGAAAAAGCCTGCTTTAAAAGCTTCTCCAGGCGAATGACAGGAAGCTCCTGTTGGCAACGTACTCCACTTGCCACCTCTAGTGAGAACAAGTCCTTCCCTTTGTAGTTTCTAATTTCGGACAGATAGCGGTTCCGCAATGCGAAGGTGCTATCTTTCGACGGATTGCGAACAAAAGTCATAAATAATTGATAAACATCATCAAGCACATTTGCCTGAAATATGGAGAGGCGAAAGGCCGACTCCAGGTATTCCTCATCAGTACAGGCTGGCAGATGTTGCAAGAACCTGTCAATTCTCCGAAGCACCATCCCCCACTTGGCATTAAGCGTAATGGTATCCTCCTTTGACAACAAGTCAATGCCATGTTGTATTTCCGATGTGACATATTCGGAAACCAGTTCCTTGTGTTGGGATCGCATTAATCCATTTTCAATCAAAACAGAAATGTGTTCGACCAATATCTCGTTCTTGAGTTCTCGCAGCAATTCTCTCTCGCTAGTCATTACGCCTTTTAGAACCCTTTGCCCTTGTCCCAACTCCCTCAAGCAAGAGTCAATGTTACCAGAATCTTTATACAGCAGCGCGAGATTGTAATGACATGCCGCAAGTCCAATCGGTTCCTTGGTTTCATCAGTTGTTCCTAGGGCACTGCGAAGCAATTTTTCCGCACTCGCCAGGCATCGCATATTGGCCAACATCGCAGCGTCCGTCATAGGGATTCCGCAAGTCAGTTTCCCTTGTCGCGCATGTAGAAAGGATATCTTTAAAAGAACCCTGTTTGCCGTTTCAAAATCACAGGAAAGCTCTGCTAGGTAATAATAGACAAACAATTCGGGAGCCGTGGGATTTACCTTTCTGTTTTTGAGCCAGTCTTCATAAACGATTATAGCCGTACGAAAATTTAGTTCGTTCACGCAGGCAATCACTTTTTTAATGGAGTCATCATCTCTAAATTTTCTTTCAAGCTCCTCAAAAAGGCCCCTTGCATGGCATCTGTTGAGTACGGCATGTCCAGATTCCAGTGAAAATCTTTTGGGAATCTCCATGTCTCTGTATATGGAATACGCGACTGTGTTTTTGACGGAAAGCGACAGCAACTGATTATGTGCATGAGCAGCATAGTGAGCAGCTTGTACACCCACACGAAACTCATCGTGACGCAAATCCTTTAACTTTCCCTCCGATTTCATTATCTCGTAGAATAACGATTTCCCCTTTAGAATAGCCATTTCATATTGTCCTTCGCGGCGCAACTGCCCAATGGTATCCAACTTTAATGTCAATTCAAGAAGGCGGACGCCGCTCCGTGCTTCAGCCGGGAGCCCCGCACCATCAAAACCTATTTCAAGGCTGTGCCCTTTATATACGACTTGCGCTTTCCCATTTCTAAAGGGATACGCCGCATCAAAAATGAAATTGCTCAACAGTTCCCCTGATGCTGACACATACGTCCACTTGCCATTTCTGCACACAGCTCCCCACCCCTCTGAAAATGCCTGTGCATAGTCAAACACTGGTGCTATGATTGTGTAGCACGGGCTATTTAAATACCGTTCCGCTTCGTCTCCTGATTGGCCGTCTTGCCCTGAATGTTTCAAAATGGCTACGCTTTTACCACCTTCCCCAAGTTTGTGCCGTAGTGATTTCCCATCAATTTTTCCTTCACTCATTAACGCCCCCGAAAGCGTACCCTGATAGTCCTTGTTGTAAGCACAATACCCATACGCACGACCAATCTTAACGCCATTAAGCCGATAAGTTGCAATTCCATTTTTTAATGCGACAATCTTTCCGGCTTTAAAAAACGCCTGAAAATGATCTCTTTCTGCCTTGGCAGGAACATCCGCACAAAGGCGACAAAAAATCATTCCGGTAAGAACGAGCAGAACGGCCAAGTCTTTTCTTTTCATTTCTCCATCCTCCTCTTCAATTCATTCAAGAGTTGGATCGCCTCGGAGCACCCCTGGTTCGCCGATCTCTGAATCCAGTAAAGACCGCGTTGAGGATTGTTGTAACCATATTTGCCGGTAATAAGCGCAATGCCAGAATAATACATGATGTCCCGATAGCCCCACTGTCCGTCTTTCAAGAAGAACCATCGAAAGGCCTCTTTGAAATTTGACGGGAGCGTTTCCGTACACATCATCTGATTCCAAAAGCTCTCGTCAACACCTTCATCTGGCTTATCCGCGCCCGTAAGCATTTTGGAGACCAATCGCGCCTTGTTCAAGCTCTCAATACAGCCCAACATGTATTCTGCACGCGCACAACCATTGGACGCCGACAAAACCAACTGTTCCTGTGCCGCTTCATAGTTTCTAAACACGCCTGCGCCATAATAGTACATGGCCCCCAGAACACACTGTGCCATTGAATCGCCTGATGCCGCAAGCACGGAGGCCTCCACAAAAGCCATTTCGTAATCTTCGGCATTAATTCTCTCAACAAGTCGTGAATACTTTTTCGTACGCCACTCAACTGGAATATCCTGATGCCTATCGTATGAATCATCGGTCATGACAGGCCGAACATGGAAGCCTTCCTTTCTGTATGAACCAAAGACACGCCGTACCCCATTTGAAAGAAAATACAACTCTATCGCCGACCGTCCCAACCCTTGGCTCAGTGTTCCGGTCCAATAATGCCCTTCCTGGTTATTGTCAGAATCAGCGGGCAAGAATATGCTGTTCCCATTCGGTCCCGTGACTTCAAAGCCGCAGTTTCCGTTCACATTCTTCCATTCCCACGTGCATTTCTTGCAGAGTTCTAGGACCTCTCCCTGTGTTGGCATTCGCCACTCCCCTCCCCAGAGTTTACTGGCCACATCGTGCTTAGTCCCGGATATCTCCTTGCCTATGTCAAGACTCCATTGGGTTTCACCCTCTCTGTGTTTATAGTTTTCAAAGGTAAACGATTCCTTGGTGGAAAGTTCCCCCCAGGCAAACCGCAACCCCAACTGCGAACTTTCGGCAGCCCCAACGTTATACGATGCCCACTTGACGCTCAATCCCATATCTACTGCAGTATGGGCGAACGTCCTAGCAGACGTCACGGCCACGACAACCGCCATAATAAGAAGAGTTCTTCTCATTTCCACTCCTTTCAATTAATTGCTGATGACCGCAAAGCTGATCTCCCTGCACGTCCTGTTGAATACTTCCACCTCGAGAGCACTCGTCTCGGCTGGCAAATCAAAGACAAAGAATCGCGATTCTCGGCCTTTCTTGAAAGCGTCCGCATCCCTATGCCATTTGCCATGCGTCTTATCATGAATCTTTACCGATATCAATCCCCCTGGTTCTGTAACAAACGCCAATTCCTGACGGCCTTTTGAATTGAAACCATATCGTGCACGAGATGATTTGCCAACTACGCATGTCCTCAAAAAGACCTTGCCGTCGGAGCTTGTGCGTTTTGCCCCATATTCCTTCGCAAATGCATACACGTCTTTACGGTCAATTAGGTCACGGAGAAACTCTTCATTGAAAACCAAATGTCCCGTAAGAGGAAGTCGCGCTCCTTCAACCAAGCGAAAATCCGCAAAATAGTTAACGCCAATGCGTTTGAGTTTCTGCATTGCCGATTGCAATCCAATTGTGCTCCCTGCCCCGATGGCAGATCTTATCTCAACACATGTATCGTACACATACGTCATGTCATCGCACATGGTCGGCATGCGTACAGAACCTCCCTCCGCACAAAAATTGGTATGCCACATCGCATACTTCTCAACATCCCTGACAACAAGCCTCAACCCAACATTGCTCGCATGCTGGAACCTATTCATGGGTTCACGATGAAATACCGAGACTTGCTCCGCTGACGAATCATATCCCCCCCCCCGAACAACCTTTGATTGTGCATCCAATGTATAGGGAGCGGGATTGGTAGATGCCAAGTCGGAATAATGTATGAAATCATCAAGACACCACTCCCCAACATTTCCACTCATATTAAAAATATCCAACTCGTTGCAATCCTTCTCGGACATGTTCCCGTCACAAACATGCGGCGCGCCGCCTGAAGTATCCATGTACCAAGCAACGGCATCGGGTTTATTTCCGCCAGAAAACCTCGTGCCCTCAGAAGACACCCCTCCCCTTGCCGCAAACTCCCATTCCGATTCACGCGGCAAAGAAAACTCCAACCCTGAGATGTCGGATAGCCGTTTCGTAAACTCAAGGCACTCATCAAAGTTCACGTCTCGAATCGGCAGTTTCACATCTTCATTGGGACGACGACATCCCATCACCATGCACCATTGACCAACTGTCACTTCATCCTTGCCAATCAAAAACGGCCCGACCGTCTTTTTGATTTGCGGCGTCTCTATTCCCTGTTGAACATCTGGTTCGACGGTTCCATCCTCATGTACATTCGCTCCCATCAGAAAAGTCCCGCCTTCTACTCGAACCATCGTCTTAAGAATTTCTGCTATAATCTGTCTCTGGGAATGATTGCCTTGAACAATCCTATCTTCGTTATCAGCCACTCGCTTGTCCACAATCCTCTCAGCCGGGGCATTTGTGCCGACTGAGATGGCCGAGCCCGCGACCTCGTTCGTTTCGAGAATTGCTCCCCCTCCCGGTTTTTCCCGAGGCGAGGAAGAGGGCGTTGAGTCCTTCTCGCCACGGAGGGCGAAGGGCTCACCCCGCATCCGCAAAGATTCACGAAGGAAAAATATGGCAAGGCCTATTGCAGCACATCCAAGCAAAACTGGCAGGCCGCGCCATACGATGCGCCACCCCGGCTTTCTCCTTTTAAGATTCTGAGGAAATCTGTCGACAATCAGCTTGTCAACGGACTCTTCAAACAGTGCCGCTTTGTTTAACTCGGACACCTGCATGTATTTTATAGATGATATGTCTTCGGGGAGATTGGCCGGGAATTCAAATTGCTGGTCAGACGGCTGGACGAGAACTATCTTCCTCTCATTGGCAATGGCGTGCCTGATTTCACGCCCCACCCAGTCTCCTGATTCTTTGCATCCGTCAAGCGATTCCTTCGACAAGACTAGGATAAAGATCTTTGCCGCCTCAATTGCCGATAGGATGCGGACGTCAAACTTGCCATCGCGCAATGAGTCGTAATCGAAAAACACATTGTATCCACGCACTTTCAACGCCTGTTGAAGCAATCGCGCATCATCGGCCCCAGTCTTGCGCCGATAACTTATGAACACGTCGTATGTCATAGCGTTACACATCCTCTGGCAAATTACCGCAGTCCTGTTCGCGCAGACACGGGTCTTGGTAGTCGAACGTCGGGTTTCGTCCAATCCTCTCAACGATATAATCCTTCGTCTGCACCGTTCGCAGATACGGCGACACATACACACCATACGATTCACCACCGATGATCTCGCGTATGCGGTCGCCCGCAGTCCGCGCCTGTTCGCGTCCCAGAGCTACAAGTTCAATCTTGTAGTCTGGAACACGGCTATACAAAGTCGGATCGTCATTCGCCGCCGACCGCCCGTGCCGTACAAGTATTATTCGATTGGGTATCACTGCTTGTCACCCCTCTCTTTCTCGCAGTACACCCGGTAAGCCTGTTCAAGTTTGTCAAAATCATCAGGAATGCTTTTTCGGTCAACACGAATCCCCATAAGACCTACGGGAAATATAAACGGATGAATCTCATACCCATCCCCAACTTTCCGCGCTACAACCAATTCTTTCTCAATGTTTCTATATGTCTGCAATACTTGCCCTATATCATATATATTATCTGATTTCAAGACATCATACCATCCCAATTTACACAAAATGTCACCCTTTTGGATTCCAAATCTCGCAGCGGGGAGATCCTCTGTTACGTCCACAAAAACCAGAACTTGCCTCAATGTAATCACATTACCCTTCTCGTCAAGATATTCCGCCGTATTCACCGTTCCATCGGTTTTATAAGCAAAACGAGCCTCAGCATATCCATTCTTGTGTAACACCAATCGCCCTTCCACATCGAAATACAATATTCGTGTCTCGTTACCCCGCGCATCGTATTGCATACACACCATAGCATAGCCATCCTTACGTAGCGTCGGCCTGCCATCAACTCCGAAGAAAATCGCTTTCACCAAGTTCCCGCGACTATCATACTCATTGCGCACTTCCGCATAGCCATCCTTGCGTAACGTCGGCTTGCCATCAACTCCGAAGAAAGCCGCTTTCACCAAGTTCCCGCGACTATCATACTCATTGCGCACTTCCGCATAGCCATCCTTGCGTAGCGTCGGCTTGCCATCAACTCCGAAGTAGGCCACTTTCATTAAGTTCCCAAGCACATCGTATGCGTAATTCACTTCAGAAAAACTATCCTCACAAAGAATTAAACTGCCCTCAACACCCAAATACGTCTCCTTCGCTTTGTTTCCATGTTCGTCGTAAGATATAAGGCGTTCTGCATAACCATATTCTGTCAATGTATTTCTGCCGTTAATGTCAACCCATATCCGACTAATCTCTCGACCATGTTCATCGTACTCCGCAATCCAACCCGCAAAACCCATCTTGCATAGAGTCGGTCTACCATAAACATCAAAATAAGATGCCCGTGTCTTATTACCACATTCGTCATATAGCCAACGAACCTCCGCAAAACCATCCTTGTGAACAATCTTCTTTCCATCAACCCCAAGATAATGCATCCTCAAAACATTTCCGCGCATGTCGTATTCTCTGCATATCTCCGCAATACCATCCTTCGCAAGTATTGGTCTTCCAAAGATATCTAACCTCATCAGAGACACAGCACTTCCCCACGTGTCATACTTTATTTCACATCCAGCATATCCATCAGAGCAAAACTCCCTTTCTCCTTTTTCATCAACATACCACGACTTCGTGATGTTGTCAAAGTCATCAGACCTATCCTCACGAATCATCCATCCGTGTGGTCCCAAAATAGAACAGCCATCAGAATCCACATATTCTACCTTGTGTATGGTACGTCCTGCATACTCATACTTTAATCCTGCAACACCTTTTTTAGTAGCTCGGCGGATAAACCTATCCTCATCGCGAAAGAGATACCACTGAGTCGTTTGCCGCCCAAGGTCATCATATTCGTAGGAAAAACCATACAACCCGTCACCATCCGGGACATTGCCACCCCAATGGTCCAAAAACAAACGCTGCGTGATACGACCTTTTACATCACGTTGAAGAAGATACTGCGAGACCCCACTCTTTGTCGCGCCAAGTTGCCACCCGGTAAAAAAATACTTAGCAAGACCATTGATTACGCCACCTTCATTCCAAAACTCAATTCTTCTTTCGATATATGGTTCTTTATTTTCGCCACCGAATCGGCCATAGCGTATTTCCCTAAGGCACGAAGCTTCATCATATGTGAAATCTTGTATCTGCGGACGGTCAGAATACGCCGTATGATTCCATTTGCACGGATAGCCGCGCGAGTTCGCCTGTACGACACGCACAAGCCGCCGCCTTAATCCGAATATGTTCCAGATACACCAGTCCGCCGAATCCGCATGGGGAGACTCCCCTCGCTGAAAACCCTTGTACTCAAAACGGTAGTGAATATGTCGCTGTGAGATATCTGATTCCTTGAGCGGAAAGATTCCTTCCGGCAGACCAAATGAATCCACGTAGTTCGCATAGTAGGTCGTGACTACGCGGTTTGCATCCCAGAAAAATGCCGCAAGGCCAAGACCCAAGGACAACATGAGGAAACAAAACGCCCAGAGTACTCGTTTCAAACGTCTGACTTGAGAATATTGCCGACTCATTCCCTTCTGTTCATGTGCCTGGCGTGCGGCCTTTGAGAGAATATCATGGCTAAATTCCACCCACTGCTCACCATCACGAGAGATGACGTGAAGAAGCCGAATGTTGACAAGTTTCTCCAAATCAACTTTGGACACACCATCATGCTCAGCCTCAGCTACTTGCAATAGAACTCGAAATCCTTGTGAATTCAATAAATGCATTTCAAGATATTTCTTAGACGCCGCCGGTATGCATCCCATTGCTTCGTTATAGAAACGAACAAGAATATCCTTCTTGTTGCTTTCAACCAGATTACGTGAGATTTCTTTAATACCATTCTTGTATCTAATGTAATCCAATCTCGAACAAAAC
>JAEEGL010302227.1_pt1 | contig 16555 bp, 14 predicted proteins | sample 9134231 | NCBI WGS metagenome assembly JAEEGL01 (sample SAMN16246548, study PRJNA631951) | gut metagenome | biome: gut microbiome; feature: rumen; material: fiber-attached | host: Bos | place: Iran: Karaj | collected 2018-10
GGTTTCTCAACAGGACATGGTCATTTAAGAGCACCTAAAGATATTATGAGTTATACTGCACTTGCAGCAATTGCAATACAATCTAACCAAAATGATCAACATGGTGGTCAATCAATTCCAGCATTTGATTACTATATGGCACCAGGGGTATTATTAACATTTAAGAAACAATTAAAACAAACATTATCTGATTTATTAGATTACTCTGGATTTGAATCATGTGTTAATATGACAATTCTAGTAAGAGAGATAGATAAATTAGATACAATTGGAGTAGATGTATCATATTTTGAAAAGTTTATTAAAGAAAATGAAGTATTAGAAAGACTATTTAAAATGGCTATTGATAAAGCTCTAAAGAAGACAAATAGAATTACTTATCAAGCAATGGAAGCATTTGTACACAATCTAAATACAATGCATTCAAGAGCTGGAGCACAAGTACCATTTTCATCAATTAACTTTGGAACTGATACAAGTTTAGAAGGAAGAATGGTTATTGAGAATTACTTACTTGCTGTTGAAGCAGGACTTGGGCACTCTGAAACACCAATATTCCCAATTTCTATATTTAAAGTAAAAGAGGGAGTTAACTATAATAAAGAAGATCCTAACTATGATTTATTTAAGTTATCTTGTAGAGTATCAGCAAAAAGATTATTCCCTAACTTCTCATTTATAGATGCTCCATTTAATATACAATACTATAAGCCAGGAGACTTCACTACAGAAGTTGGTTACATGGGATGTAGAACAAGAGTACTTGCTAATAAAGCTGATCCAGATAGATGCGTAACACCAGGACGTGGTAACCTATCATTTACATCAATTAACTTACCAAGACTTGGAATTAAACATGGTATTTGTACTAAACAAAGAGAAAAAGCAGATTTAGATGGATTCTTCCAAGAACTTGATGAATTACTTGAATTATGTAGAGATCAATTACTTGAAAGATTTGAAATACAATGTTCAAGACATGTTTATAACTTCCCATTCTTACTAGGACAAGGTGTATGGATGGATAGTGAAAAACTAAAACCAGAAGATAGATTAAGAAAAGTATTAAAGCATGGTACTTTATCTATTGGATTCATTGGTCTTGCAGAATGCTTAAAAGCATTAATCGGAGAACATCATGGTGAAAGTGAAAAAGCTCAAAAATTAGGACTTAAAATAGTAGGTCATATGAGAGAAAAATGTGATGAGTTTGCAGAACAATATAAGTTAAACTTTACTTGTCTTGCAACACCAGCTGAAGGATTATCAGGAAGATTCATTAATATAGATAAAGCTATATATGGAAAGATTAAAGGAGTTACAGATAGAAGTTACTATACTAACTCATTCCATATACCAGTTTATTACAATATAACAATCAAAAATAAGATTGGACTTGAAGCTCCATATCATGCACTTACTAATGCTGGACACATTTCATATATCGAGTTAGATGGAGACACATCAGAAAATGTAGAAGCATTCGAAAAAGTAGTAAGAATCATGAAAGAAGCAGGAATTGGATATGGTGCAATTAACCATCCAGTTGATAGAGATCCAGTTTGTGGATATGTTGGAATTATTAAGGACGTATGTCCAAAATGTGGTCGTCGTGAAGGCGAAGGCGTAAGCTTAGAGAAAATTACATCACTTGAATGTGAATGTGGTAGATAGATAAAGAGGAGAGGAGAAAAATATTATGAAAAAAGAAGTAGAAGTAGAGGTACCTGTAAAGGAAAAGAAGACTACTGGAGAAGGAGTTGGATTCGAAAGAATTAGAAGAATTACTGGATACCTTGTTGGAACAGTAGACAGATTTAACAACGCTAAACAAGCAGAAGAACACGACAGAGTAAAACATTCATTTGACTAATGTTTATTAGACTTGCAAGCAAGTTACAAAAAGACAGCATTGTAGATGGAGAAGGTATTCGAGCAGTTATTTGGACCCAAGGATGTCCTCATAAATGCCCTGGATGCCATAATCCAAGTACGCATGACTATAATGGTGGCTTTTTAGAAGATGTAGAAGACTTAAAAAAAGAGATAAACACTCTTGATGATGAAGTAGGTGTGACTTTCTCTGGGGGAGATCCGTTTGAACAGCCTGAAGCATGTTTCGAACTTGCTAAGTATATTCATAGTATTGGATTAAATGTGTGGTGCTACACTGGATATACTTATGAACAATTGTTAAAAAAGAAAGAAAAAAACTCTGCCATAAACGATTTTTTGAGTGAAATCGACATTCTTGTTGATGGACGATTCGTCATGAAACTTAAAAGCTATGAAATCAAGTTTAGAGGTTCTAAAAACCAAAGGATAATTAAGGTTCCTGAATCATTAAAAAGTGGTAAAGTAGTTATTTATGATTGTGACGAAAAGAAAAAGAAGGAATCAAAGAAAAAAGAAATATATATATAAAATGATACAGACAATTCTGTATCATTTTTTATATTCAGTATGTTATAATATAATCGGAGTGGATTATATGAATGAAGAAACAAAAAAAATAGCAGTATATTATATAGCAACAGGAGATTATAAAGTATTATTTTCAGAGTTTTTATCATCTCTTGACAATTTTTTTCCAAAATATAAAAAGATAGTTAAAGTAATATCTGATGGACTTGAAGAGTATAAAGAATATGAAAAAGGAAATGTTAAAGTAGAATTATGTCCTAGAATAAATAATTATCCATGGCCAATAATTACTTTATATAAAATGTGGCATATTCTTGAAAATAGAGATGATACTTGTGATTATGCTTGCTATTTTAATGGTAATTCTATAATCAATCCACATAATCTTGATATTTTTGACTTTAATAAAATAACAGTGTCATATCATTCATTTGATTATAAAGATGAACATTATAATATTTGGCCATATATAAATATAAACAGGAATTCTTGTGCATATTTAGAAAATAAAACATATGAATATATCCAAGGAGGTTTCTTTTTTGGACCAAGTAAAATGATATATGATATGTGTCAAGATATTGTAGATATGGTTAATTATGATAGTAGAAAACAATTATATGCACAGTGGCATGATGAATCATATCTTAATAAATGGTGTGTTGAACATTCACAATTAGTTGATAAAAAATGGATTATGACTTATCATAAGAGTCTAATAGATGAAAAAAGATTTATTCAATTAAGAGAGAAAAAAGATTATAATATTGTTAAAAGATAAAAGGAAAGAGGAGATAGTATGAAAGATGAAAAACAACTAGTTCTATTCTTTAAGAAAGGTACAGAAGTAGATGGTACTGATTTAGCAGCAAAGCTAAGTAAGAAATTTGAATTTTTAAAGGATCCAATTGTATTACCATTTGATTCTAAAAATCCAAATCAACCACTTGTAATATTTAATCGTGGAATTATAAGTTTAACAATCGGAATTGTAGATGTTTCTTTTGTATATAATAGTGAAGTACATAAAGAAATGTATGATGATATTATGGATATTATATTATATCTTGAAGACTTAGATTATTCTTTTGAAAGAATGGGATATATTTCTACTTTCTTACATTCAAAAAAAGATAAAGAAAATTTTAAAAAGAATATGTTTAAAGATGATGTTATTGATTCAGAATTTCAATTATCTTGGTATAAGAAAGAACTTATTGATTCAGTATCAGTAAATGTATGGCAAAAAGGAATAACGGATACTATAAATGGTGTAGAGTTTGTATCTATATTTGATATAAATACTCCAATAGATGAATCATATAACATAACAAGTGAATTCTTAAGAGATTTTATTAAGAAATGTGATAAGTATATTAAAGAAAAAGAAGAATTATTAAAATAAAAAATAAGAGTTAATATAATAACTCTTTTTTTAATTAAAAATATGATATAATTTTATCAAGAAAAGAAGTGAGTTATTATGAATGAAAAATTATTACCAGCAGATATTTATATTGTTGTTAATAAAACAATAATATCAAATGAAGATAGAAAAAAAATAACTATGCTTTATCAACCAATTATTGGACATACTGCAGTAAGTTTATATTTTACTTTAATTGATGATTTAGAAAAAAGAGAATTTATGAGTGAAGAATTAACTCATCATCATTTAGTATGTACAATGAAAACTAAATTAACTGATATTATAATTGCAAGAGAAAAATTAGAAGCAATAGGACTTTTAAAAACATATTTTAAAGAAGATAATGTTAATAATTATATATATGTTTTATATTCTCCTTTATCTATAAATGAATTTTTTAATCATCCAGTACTAAGTGTTGTTTTATATAATAATTTAGGAAAAAAAGAATATGAAAAACTTGTTAATTATTTTAAAGTTCCTAAGATTAATTTAAAAGATTATAAAGAAATAACAGCTAGTTTTTCTTCAATTTTTTCTATTACTGGTGGGAATACTAGTGTAAATATAGAAGATATAGTTGATAAAAATATTGGATCAATAAAAATAGATGAGAAGATAGATTTTCCTTTATTAATATCAAGTATTCCTAAATCATTAGTAAGTGAAAGATGTTTTAATGAAGACACTAAAAATCTAATTAATTCTTTAGCATTTACTTATAATATTGATGATTTACATATGCAAGGACTTGTAAGAAATAGTTTAAATGAAAAAGGACTTGTTGATAAAGATGAATTAATAAAAAGTGCTAGAAATCTTTATCAGTACGATAATGCAGGAAAACTACCAACACTTGTATATTCAAAACAACCAGAGTATTTAAAAAATCCTATTGGAGATACTTCAAAAAGAGCTAGAATGATTTATACATTTGAAAACATAACTCCATATGATTACTTAAAAAGTAAATATAAACATGGAGAACCTACTGCTAGTGAATTACAAATTGTAGAAGAATTAATGACTAAACAAAAATTAAAACCTGGTGTAGTAAATGTTCTACTTTCTTATGTATTAAATGTTAGTAATAATAAATTACCAAAGAAATTAATTGATTCAATAGCAGCACAGTGGTGTAAGTTAAATATTGAAACTGTAGAAGATGCTATGAATATTGCAGAAAAAGAACATAAAAAATTAAAGAAAATGACAGAAAAAACAAGTACAAATAAAACTAGTAGTAAAACTAAAGAAACTATCACAGGAACACCATCATGGTTTGGTAAAAATATTGAAAAACAAGAAATATCAAAAGAAGAACAAGAATACTTTGATAATTTAATAAATAATTTCTAAATAATTGACAAAAGAACTAAAAAAAGATAATATAATCTTTATAAAGCGATGAATGAGAATAGTAAAATAATTAATTATTATAAAGAGAGTTAACGGAAGGTGTAAGTTAACAATAATATTATTTGAATCTACTCATGAGTGAAATATTAAAAGTATTTCCGGAAGAAATTCCGTTATTAAAATTAAGACCAAAATAGGATGGTACCGTGGTAATTCACTCCTATATTATGGTCTTTTTTTATTTAGGAGGTAATATGTTAAAAAATTATTTCGATGAAGATAAGTATACAGAAATAAAAGATAGTGATAATCAAATATATAAAGCTTTAGAGATTGTTACTACTTTATTTGAGAATGATTTAGATAAAGGTGGTATGCCTTATCTATTACATCTTATGTATGTTTATAAACATGTCTCGACTGAAGATGAAAAGACAGTTGCACTTTTACATGATGTAATTGAAGATAAAGATGTTTCTAAAGAAGATTTATTAGCAATTGGATTTAATGAAAAAGTAGTTGATGATGTAGTAATGCTTACAAGAGTAAAACCAATTGAATATTCTATGTATATAGATAATATGATTAAAAATGGAAGTGTAGAAGCACTACACGTAAAATTAGCAGATTTAGAGAATAATATGGATATAACTAGAATTGCTAATCCAACATTAAAAGATATTGAAAGAGTAAAGAAAAGATATATTCCAACACATGAAAAAATAATGAATAGATTAGAGGAGATAGAAAATGATAGACATAAAGCTAATAAGAGATAATAAAGACTTAGTAAAAGAAAATATTAAAAAGAAATTTCAAGATGAAAAATTGAAAGTTGTTGATGAAGTATACAAAATGGATAAAGAAGTACGTGAAGTACAAACTAAATGTGATACTTTAAAAGCAGATAAAAATAAGAAAAGTGGAGAAATTGGACTTCTTATGAAAGATAAGAAGATTGATGAAGCAAATAAAGTTAAAGAAGAAGTTGCTAAAATGGCTGATGAAATAAAAGCCCTTGAAGAAAAGCAAGTAGAACTTCAAAAAGAAATAAAAGATAGAATGATGATTATTCCAAATATTATTGATGATTCAGTACCTATTGGAAAAGATGATACAGAAAATGTTGAGAAAGAAAGATTTGGAGAAGCAGTAGTTCCTAAATATGAAATTCCATATCATGCTGATATTATTAATAAACTTTGTGGAATGGATAAAGAAGCTGCAGGAAGAACTAGTGGAGAAGGATTCTATTATTTACTTGGTGATATTGCAAGACTTCATGAAGCAATGATTGCATATGCAAGAGATTATATGATTGATAAAGGATTTACTTATGCAATTCCACCATTTATGATTCATAGTGATGTAGTAACTGGTGTTATGTCTTTCCCTGAGATGGAAGCAATGATGTATAAAATAGAAAATGAAGATTTATACTTAATTGGTACTAGTGAACACTCAATGATTGGTAAATTTAAAGATCAAATAATTAAACCAGAAGAACTTCCAATTAGAATGACTAGTTACTCTCCATGCTTTAGAAAAGAAGGTGGATCTCATGGTCTTGAAGAAAGAGGACTATATCGTGTTCACCAATTTGAAAAACAAGAAATGATTGTTATTTGTGAACCTGAAGAATCAATGGATTTCTATGAGAAAATGTGGAAGTATACTGTAGAAATATTTAGAAACTTTGATATTCCAGTAAGACAACTTGAGTGTTGTAGTGGAGATTTAGCAGACTTAAAAGTTAAATCATGTGACATAGAAGCATGGAGCCCAAGACAACAAAAGTATTTTGAAGTTGGATCTTGCTCTAATCTTGGAGATGCTCAAGCAAGAAGATTAGGTATTAGAACTAAGAAAGATAAAGGAACTTATTACTTACATACTTTAAATAATACAGTAGTAGCATCACCTCGTGGTTTAATAGCACTTCTTGAAAATAATTATCAAGAAGATGGATCAATTAAGATCCCAAAAGTACTACAACCATATATGGGTGGTAAGAAAATAATTAAATAATGTAAATAAAAAAGTATTTATTTAACATAAATACTTTTTTTTTATCAATTATTTGATATAATTATTATTATAGGTGGAGGTGTCTAGAATATGTATGATGAATCTTTAAAAACTTTAAATCTTAAAGAAGTACATGATTTAATAGACTTATATAAATATGCGTCAATAGAAGGAGAAAAAGTAGAATTTTCTGTTGGTACCACAAGTAGTAATAAAAGAGTGATAACAATTGGAATTCAAAATGGTCATCCAAGAGATATAGATACATTTGAATTTGCAGATGGAGATTATTTTGATGATGTTATTTATCCAGAATTATTAGCATACTTTACTTGTGATGATCCACTTGGAAAATGGGATGTATATGGAGATGACATAATAAGTGGATTTAATGATACTCAATCAGGAAATACTATTTATGTAGATACTTATAAGCAAGACTTTTTTGAAAATATAAATGAAAAAGTAGAAAAAGTTAATGAAAAAACTACTTATAAGAAAACTCCACTAACAAATGAAGATAAAATATGGGATGAAATAATTCTTTATGCTAAAGGAAGAAGAGTAATGCAAGACTTCTTTGTAGGATCAGATCTTATGGATGAAGAATTAGAAAAAGTATATGAATTTATAAGAAATTTATCTGAAGAAAAAGAAATAAATATTGGTACATCTAAAAAAGCAATTGAAAATAATGAAAAATATTTGTCTGATCTATTAAAAGATGTTGGAAGGGTAAGAAAATATGCTCCATTTTATAATGCAACTATTGATAGTATCAATAATCCTGGAACAATAAAAAAATTAGCTAAATTAGTTGGTGCTGAAAAAAGAATTAGAAAAAGACTTGATTTAGATAATGAAGAAATAAAAGAAAAGATAGAATTTGCTATTATTGAATTAGATAAAGTTGATTTCTTTAATTTAAGAAATGCAAGTATTGATCAATTTAGAAATCAATCATTTATCGAAAGCAAACCAAAAGCAATAAAGAGACTAATTGATAGTTTAAAAGAATATAGTAACTCTAGAAAAGAAAAGTATGAAGGATATTGTAGTCAAATACTTGAATATTTAGAAAGAAAAAGTAGTAATAGTAAAAAGATAGTAAAGACTGATTTAAATCTTGAAGAAATAGTATTTACTAATCATGTTGAAGGAAAAGAAGAAGGTTTGAGCGAGAAAATGGAAGAAGAGAATGTTGAAAAAGAAATAAAAGATGAAGATTTAGAAGCTTTACTAGTAAGATTTAGTGATGCTATGAAAGAACAAGAACAAAAAGAAAAAGAAGAGCAACAACAAAAAGAAGAACCAAAAGTAGAGCCAAAAGTAGAGCCAAAAGAAGAACCTAAAGATATTTCTAAAGAAGAAAAGAAAGAAATAATAGATATTCCTTATTTTAGAGATATTGATATTGCTACATTTGAATTAATTAATGAAAAATATAAAGGTAAATATGATGTTGAAAAACTTCCACTTAATGAAAGACAAGTAGTATTAAATTTCTATATATTAAAACAAAGATTATCTGATTATTATAATGAAGTATTCGATAGAGTAGATAAAATGGATCGTGAAGAAATAAAAGAATTTGCTAAACGTGAAATATGCTTATCTACTATGATGAAAATTGAACATAAACATACTGATAATGAAAAAACAATTGAATATTTAAAAGGAAATCCAAAAACTACTCCAGCTGGTAAATTATTAATAAAGAATTTAGAACAAATTAAAAAAGAAAAAAATAAACAAGTTACAAGTTTCTTAAATGAATTAGTTGATTTTAATATAGCTAAATACGAAGAAATAACAAGAGAATACGCTAAACAACCAGATAGTTATAATAAAGAAAAATTAACAAAAGATAAAGATGAATTGACAAAATTAATCGTTTATAAAATGCATTTAGTTGATACATATAATGCTTTGTTATTTAAGAAAGATTCTTTAAATGAACAAGAATTAAAAAGACTAGCAGAATGTGATACAAGATTATCTAAAATATTTGAAATTGATGCTAAATATATAGAAAATTTAGATGACTTATTAGAAAATTTAAAAGCAAAACAAGAATTTATGCTTCCTTCTACAAAAGTATGGATTTCTGCTCTTGAAAAAGAAAAAGAAAAAAGAGAGAATAAGAGTGAAAATTTATTTGAAATAGTTGAAGGAACTAAAGAAGATAAGAAAGTATATGATTTATCTATAAATGAAGCATATGAAAAAGCATTATCTTATTCAACAGTAAATACTCCAGCAACTATAAAGATTAACTTTGATAATAATGAAAAAGTAAATGTAATTATTTCAAATAAAATTAGAGGACAAGATATTATAATACTTCAAAAAGAATATAGTGCTGAAGAAATTGATGAAGTTATGAAATTATTAATAGATTCTTATCTAGAAAATAATGAAGTATCATACAATATTAAATTTGATATAGCAGGAACTCCTAACTCTGGATTAATATTAATTGGAGATGAACATAGATCATTTAATATAACAAATGCACCTAAAGAATTTGTACAAAAAAATAAAGAAGAAATAGATAAAAAAATAGAAAAAGCAAATACAATAAAAAAATAATAATGGAGAAGATTAATGAAACTAAATAAACCAATAATTACAATTTGTATAATTATTTTATTAGTAGTAGATTTAATCTTCTTTTCTTTTTTGTCTTTTGGTAAAAAATTAAAAGATGAAAAAGTAATAAATGAAATAGTAGAATCATTTAATTTTAAAGAGTATTTATTAGATGATGAATTAATATCAAATAGTATTAATAATTATAATTATCCAAAAGAAGTATTTAATTATTTAGATGATTTACAAATCAATAGAGTTAAAAAGAAATATGTTGATAGATTATTAAAAAAAGATAATTTCTTAATTCAAAAACAAGATATATTTGATATTCTATCTAATTCTGTATATGAATATGAATTTAGAAATAAAAGTGATATATATAATTATGTAGAAAGTGACATAGATAATTTTTCAACAAGAATGGAAGATAGTTTTGATATAGATTTTATTAATGAATATTATGGTATTTATAATGTTTCTAATGGAATGCTTTATCTTATATCTTTATCTCTTATAATAATTGGTATAATATTTATAATAATAATTGAAAAAAAGAATGGATTCTTAGTATCTTCAATTATTCTTATAATATATTCATTTTTAATATATTATATTAATAAAAATGCTTTAGAAGTTGGATTTGGGTCTTTATTTAAATACTTTAATAAGATTAGTTTTCATTTAGATAGTTTATATATTATTTGTTTTATTTTTAGTTTTGTATTATTATTAATATATATAGTTAAATCGTTAAGAAGGGCAGCAAGAGAAATAAGACTTAAATCGTATAATTGGAGGTAATAATATGAGAGTACTTGTAACAGGTGGATGTGGTTATATTGGGAGTCATACTTGTGTTGAATTATTAGAAGTAGGATATGACGTAATAGTGGTTGATAATTTATCTAACTCAAAAGAAAACGTAATAGATAAAATTGAAAAGATAACTAGCAAGAAAGTAAAATTTTATAAAAAAGATATTTGTGATAAAAAGGGATTAGAAGAAATATTTAAGAAAGAGAAAATTGATGCTGTTATTCATTTTGCAGGATTTAAAGCAGTTGGAGAAAGTGTTAAGAAACCTTTGATGTATTATAGAAATAATTTAGATTCTACAATAACTCTTTTAGAAGTTATGAATGAATTTAATTGTAAAAAAATAGTATTTTCATCAAGTGCAACAGTATATGGTAATCCTAAAAAATTACCAATAACAGAAGATTTCCCACTTCATACAACTAATCCTTATGGAACTACAAAATTAATGATAGAAATGATATTAAATGATTTATATATCTCTGATAATGAATGGTCTATTGCAATTTTAAGATATTTCAATCCAATTGGAGCACATAAAAGTGGTTTAATTGGGGAAGATCCAAATGGTATTCCAAATAATTTAATGCCTTATATTGTAAAAGTAGCTAATAAAGAATTAAAAGAATTAAGTGTATTTGGAAATGATTATAATACTATTGATGGAACAGGAGTAAGAGATTATATCCATGTTGTAGATCTTGCTAAAGGACATATAAAAGCAATAGAAAAAGTATCTAAAGATAAAGGAATAGATACTTATAACTTAGGAACAGGAAATGGTTATAGTGTTTTACAAATAGTTGAAACTTTTAAGAAAGTTAATAAAGTTGATGTTCCATATAAAATAGTAGATAGAAGACCAGGAGATATAGATTCTTGCTATGCTTCAGTAAAAAAAGCTAAAAAAGAATTAAAATGGTCTGCAAAACTTGATATTGAACAAATGTGTAAAGATTCATATAATTATGTTAAAAGTAATAAATAGGAGGCTTCTATGAGAATATGCTCAATTTGTGGTGAAAAGAACGAAGATTGGATGGAAATATGCCAAAGATGTGGAAATTCTATAGTAAATGCAGATAGCTATGAAGAAGAATATAAGGCAAAACCTAAAACTAATGAATATAGTTATTCATACAATCAAAATGATGAAAATTATTTAAATGATAAACCAAAAAAAGAGAAGAAACCAATTGTTATAGAAAATATGGATTTAAAAATAATTATAATAGTATTACTTATAATATTAATTGCGTTAATTGGATACACACTTTATGTTATTTTTTAGTATTGTGAGGTTTTTATAATGAAAAGTTATGCATGTTTATTTATGCTAATTGTTGGTATAATTATATCTTTTATCGTATTTGGAAAAGATTTATCTGATAATGATGAAAAAGGTAAAATATTAATTGGTAAAGAAGATTCTATTGTAGGAATTTGGGAATCTACTAAATGTGATAAAAAAGATAGTAATGATATTATACAATCAGCCATTCAATTTAATGAAGATGGAAGTTGTGCTTATGCTACAGTATCTGATACTTCTTCAAATTCAGCAAAAATAGAACAAAAAAGTGATGGTACTTGTTATTTTAACAAGACTAAAAATAAGATAAAAATGGTTAAAGATGACAAAATAATTATTAATTGGAGTGATTATAAAAATAATAAATTAATAATTGAAAATTGTGAACTTTCTAAAAAAGTAAAATAAAAATAAGATTAATTCTTATTTTTTTTATGTTATAATCATTATAGGAGGAAACTTATGAAAGTATTACTTTATACGGAAAAAGAAAAAAGTGTTAGAAAAAGTGGTTTAGGAAAAGCTATAGAACATCAAAAAACTGCTTTAACTAACGAAGGAATTGAATGGACTACTGATCCTAATGATGATTATGATATTATGCATATTAATACATGGTTTTTAAAATCACATAAAATGGCTAAAAAGGCAAAGAAAAAAGGTAAGAAAGTTGTATATCATGCTCATTCTACAGAAGAAGATTATAGAAACGGATTTGTTTTTTCAAAAGCAACTTCAAAAATAGTTAAATGGTGGCTTGTTAAATGTTACAGTTTAGGAGATGTTATTGTTACTCCAACACCATATTCTAAAAGATTATTAGAAGGATATAAAGGACTTGAAAAAAAGAAGATATATGCTATATCTAATGGAATTGATATGAGTCTTTTTCAAAAAGATGAAAAAGCAGGAGAAAGATTTAGAAAATCATATGGTTATACAAAAGAAGATAAAGTTATTATTGGAATAGGACTTTATATTAGAAGAAAAGGAATAGTTGATTTCGTTGAACTTGCTAAAAGACTTCCAGAGTATAAGTTTATTTGGTTTGGATATAGTCCTTTAAAAGCTGCTACAAAAGATGTAAGAAAAGCAGTTAATACAAAACTTCCAAATCTTGTTTTTGCAGGATACGTTGAACAAGAAAAAATACATGAAGCTATGTGTGGAGCAGATTTATATTTATTCCCAACTTTAGAAGAAACTGAAGGAATTCCAATAATAGAAGCTTGTGCATGTAAACAAAATGCAATTATAAGAGATATTCCAATATTTGAAGGATGGCTTGAGGACGGTAAAAATGTTTATAAAGCAAAAGATGTTGATGAATTTGAAAAGAAAATTAAAGATTTCTTTGATGGAAAACTTCCTAGTGTAGTTGAAGAAGCATATAAAGTAGCAATAGAAAGAGATATTAAAACAGTTGGAAAACAATTAAAACAAGTATACGAAGATGTACTAAAAATGTAAAAAAATAAATTCTTCTTTTTAGAAGAATTTTTTAAATTATTGTTTATTATTTTATTTTAATATGTTAAAATAGTTATGATAGAGTAATAAGGTAATAAGGTGGTGGCCACTAGTGACAATGGAAGAATTATTAAACAAGTATGATTTGTATCATAGTAGTGTAATAAGTGGAGGAAAGATTAAATTTAATATAAACTATTTACCAGATGGAAATGTTTATATTTCTTTAGTTGCGCTTATTAATGATGAAGAAATGAAAGCTACTGTTGATACAACTAATAATGAAGATTTTAAGAATTTTTATCTTCCAAAGATTATCCAAAGATTTTTTTCTAAGAACGTTTTAGTTAAAATTAGAAAAATAATGGGTAATAGTTCACAAGGAACTATTATAGTTCAAAGAAATGATTTGAAAGATAGTCTTATTATTAGAAATTGTTCAAAAGATGTAATGGATATGGTTGAACTACTACATAATTGCTTTAGTTATATTAGTAATCATAAAGTAGATTCATTAATTATATTTGATGAAGCATATCGCCAAACAGATAATTATATTAAATATAATGTTTTATTTGATTATGCTTTTTATAAAAATAAAGTGTTTAATAATACTTATGAATTAAATAAAGATGAATTATTACTTTTAAATATTGCTAGATTTTCTTATACATATGATGATTTAGATGTAGATAATGTATGGGAAGAAGTTAAAAAGAGTTTTGCAAGTAATGAAAAAGTAGTAGAAATATGTGATTTATTTGAAAAAAATGATTATAAAGAACCTAATGTTTATACTAATGCATTAACTCTTGCAGAATATGAAAAAAATAATGATATGTTAATTCAAAGTAATAGATTTATTGTTGAAGAAGCTGATAGAGCTTGTAAAGCAGGAGCAAACTTCTTTGACAATAGTTTCCTTCTATACTGGGCTAATAAACAAAAAGAAAGTAAAAGTACAGCTAATGAAGGATTAGAAGCAATATGTATTGACTTTGTAGATGCTCATGATTTATTTAAAGGATCAAGACATATTGAAAAAGAAGAACCAAAAAAAGAAAAGAAAGATTTAGTATCAAAAATTAAAAAGATAAAAGGAGATAAGAATTCTTTCGCTTCAATTATTAATGAACCTATAAGTGAAGAGGTTAGAATAGAAGATGAATTAGATGAAATATTCTCATTAATAGATAGAGATCAAATAAAAAATGATGCAGATGAACAAGCAAGAAAAATAATTGAATTAGAAAACGAAAGAGATAATTTAAAAAATGCTGCTGATGAATATGCAAGAATTATTTTAAAGAATGCTAATGATTATAGAATGATTGAAGAATCATCAAGAATTCAAGCAATGAGAATTATTGAACTAGAAAGACAAAATCAAGAACTTAAGAGAATGGCAGAAGAAAATGCTAAGTATATTGTAGAAAAAGAAAAGTTATTACAAGATGAAGCTCAAGAAAGAAAAATAGTAGATGATACTCCTGTAAAATCACAAGATATAGATAAAATAAATAATTTATTATATGCAATATCTGCAGTTAAAAATCTTGAATTTTCAGTTAATCATCCTACAACAATGCAACAGTTATCTTTCTTAGAAGAGAAGATTGTAACTTATTTAACTACTCATAAAAATATAGTTCATGAAGAAGATGTAATTGTTCCAATAGAAAAAGAAGAAATGATTGAAACAAAACCAGTTATTGAATTGTTATCTATGATTAGAAATGCATATGTTTCAAGTCATTCTTTTGAAAAAGATGGAAGACATACATTAATAAGTTTTAATCCGGTAGATGAAGATACATTTAGGGTATCACTATCATCTATCAAAGAAGATGAAGAAGACTTACTTATGGATGCATTCTTTGAACAATATCAATTGACTGATAAAGTTTTAGAAGAATTATGTAATATATATAAAGATGGAGCTGTTATTGTAGCAAGTAAAACAGATAATGTTCCACCAAATAAAGCTGATTTCTTAGCAATTGATAATATGGATAATGCAATAAGATTTATGGATTGCGATAGAGAAATGATTGAAAAAATCAAAAGTTATTTATAAAAACAAACATAATTTGTTTGTTTTTTTGTATATAAATGTAAAGCAAGCAAAATTAAAAATGGGAGTTATTATTCTATATGATATAATTATGCTAGAAATAATAGAGTTATTCTTAAAAAGGTGGTAGTAAAAATGAAAAAAGATAAAATACTAATGATATCTTCTTTTATATTAGTAGCAGTATCAATTATATTATTTATTATATTTTTTACAAATAATAATAAAGGTATTTCTTACTCATTACCAAATTCTAATTTTAAAGTAGGAGATACATTTAATTTAGACGGAAAATACAAAGATAAAGAATTAGTATATATTTCTGAAAATCCATCAATTGTGGAAGTAAATAAAAAAACAGGAGAAATGACTGCAAAAAAAGAAGGAACAACGACAATTGAAATTTATGCAAAAGATGATTCATCTATTAATGAATATATAAAGATATCTGTTAAGAATAATGATTTAATAAATAAAAAACCAAAAGAAGAACAAAAACCTACTGAAGAAGTTAAGCAAGTAGAAGATATTAAACCAACAACAGAAGAAACAAAACCTACTGAACAGCCAAAACAACAACCAGTAGAACAACCAGCACAACAGCAACCAACACAACCAGTAACACAACAGCCAACAACAGAAGAAACAAAACCTGTTGAACAGCCAAAACAACAACCAGTAGAACAACCAACTACTCAAAATACAATTATTAGAGTTAGTTATGTTGAATTAGATAATAGAAATATATCAATTTTAGTTGGTGAGTCAGCTAAAATAAATGCAAATGTTAAGCCAAGCAATGCAACAAATAAAGGAATACTATGGTCAAGTAACAATTTAGGTGTTGCTACAGTAGATCAAAATGGAAATATAAAAGGAATTTCAGCAGGAGTTGCAATAATAACTGCAACTTCAATAGATGGTGGAGTAAAAAATACAGCAAAAGTAGTTGTAAATGAACCAATAAAAATAACTGGTATATCTTTAGATCCTAACCAAGGAATATCATTATTAAAAGGTGAAAGTGTGACATTAACTACAACTATTA
>JAEEGL010389523.1_pt1 | contig 16554 bp, 19 predicted proteins | sample 9134231 | NCBI WGS metagenome assembly JAEEGL01 (sample SAMN16246548, study PRJNA631951) | gut metagenome | biome: gut microbiome; feature: rumen; material: fiber-attached | host: Bos | place: Iran: Karaj | collected 2018-10
AACAAATATGGGTATGGCAACTGGATTCTTTCCAACTATGAGATCTTTGAAGGAGCAAAGGTGTTGGAACTAGGCTGCGGTACTGCAGACATGTGGGTAGGACATGATAATCTGATCGCCAGATGCGGGTTCCTGATGCTTACTGATCTGTCGGAAGGAATGCTGTCAGCAGCTCGAGAAAACATCGGGGAAAGAAAAAACGTGGCATATGCTCTGGTGGATATTCAAGATATTCCCTTTGAGAATGATTCGTTTGATGTAGTCATTGCTAATTCGATGCTCTATCATGTTCCCGATCTGGGAAAAGGGATCAATGAAGTAAGAAGAGTTCTTAAGAATGATGGTGTATTCTATTGTGCAAGCTATGGAGAACTTAACTTTACTGACGTTCTTGCAAGCTGGTTTGAACTTGATGGGGAGTCTTTTAAACCTAATCATAATTTCACCTTGCAAAACGGAGAACAGATACTTAAGGCAGCATTTACGAACGTAGAAGCTAAATTCTACGAGGATTCTTTGCATATAAGCAACATAGATGATTTGGTTGATTATCTTCAAAGCCTTGTGTCTTTGTCAGCGATCAGTGATTTGCCTTCTGACAGAATTCATGAGATTCTGATACGGCATTCATGCAATGGGGCAATTGATCTGCCCAAAGAATATGGTATGTTCATCTGCAGATGATATATGCTGCCATACCGCCAAAGAATGTGGATCATCTGAAACAGCATTTGAGCGGTTTCATAAGTGAGAAGTGAACGGAGCAGTAGAATATGAATTATTTCATTGAAGGTTTACAGGGAAGCGGAAAGACTACGCTGGTACGAAAACTATCGAAAAAGTATCCCGAATGTACGGTATTCATGGAAGGGGATTATTCTCCGATAGAATTGGCCTGGTGCGCGCGAATGAGCAATGCCCAGTATCTGGAAATCCTGACGCGATGGCCGGATCTGCAGGATCAGATCTGCAGCAAGTCGCATACAGAAGGCGACTGGCGGATCGTCTGTTATACGCAGGTCAGAAGCGAGGATCGGGAGTTTTATCGTCAGCTGGAGAATTACGAGATCTACAATGGAAGAACGTCATTTGAAGAGTATAAGGATATCGTTCTGACGAGATACCGGAACTGGCAGGGAGAGAATCAGATCTTTGAGTGCTCGCTGCTTCAGAATGCCGTGGAAGATATGATCCTTTTCAGAGAAATGTCAGATGATGCCATTCTGGATTTTTATCAAGAAGTGCGATCTGCCCTTAATGGCAAAGAATATGAGATCTATTATATCGAGTCACCTGATATCGAAAAAAATCTGAATGCTGTCCGAAAGGAGCGGGTAGACGAAGACGGAAACGAGATCTGGTTCGATATGCTGATGGAATTTTTCATCGATTCGCCTTATGCAAAGGAACGTTCTCTAAAAAACGTCGAAGCTCTTTTGGAACACTTCCGGCACAGGCAGGCATTGGAATTGCGGATATGCCGGGAGATCTTTGGCGATAAGGTTACTGTAATTCGCTCCAAAGCGTACGATCTGTGATTTCAATCGATGCGTGATGCTATTGTCTGAACGATCTGAAACAGCGACAGGTGTTTTAAGCAAAGAAATAGGAAAGACGGGAAAACTATATGAAACATAAAGAAATCAAAGGCAGTAATATCGTCCTGCGCGAACAAAGAGAAGAAGACGCGGCGTTTTTTGCATATTGGTTCAATCAGCCAGCGATCATGTTTCAATGCGGATTTACAGAACCTACCGATCTGGAAAAAGAACGGAAATACATCAATGAGTACCACAGATCCGGAGACTCCGTATGGTTTACGATTACCGACACGGATGGTTCGATCCTCGGCGAAACAGGCTTGCTCAGGATGTTCCCTGCCTGGCATTGCACCGATCTGACCATCATCATTCCCGATCCTGAAAAACAGAACAAAGGCTACGGTACGGAAGCGTTAAGGCTCATGCTGGACATGGCTTTCCATGAGTACGATATGAACAGGGTCTCTATCGGAGTCGTCGGACTCAATTATGATGCTTTACGGTTTTATCAGAAAATCGGATTCAAACAGGAAGGCATTCAGGAACAGGGCTATTTCTACAATGGAGAATATAGCGACTTTGTCATGATGCGGATCCTGCGTGATGAATACGATATCGGGACACACAAGGAAAGGTGACCGGCTATAGAAATCGGAATGATGATCGGATGCGCAATCGAATATGCGACAGGTATTGCATGTATCGTTTTGGGCATGATGATATGGAAGAAACAGAAGATCTCCCTTATCCATGACTATCATTACAGAAATGTGAAACAGGAAGATCTCCCTGCCTTTGCCAGATCGATCGGAATCGGTCTCATACTGATCGGAACGGGAATAGGCATCGCAGGAACGCTTGACCTTCTAAGATCCTCTTTCTGGTGGGTTCCGATGCTTGCCGGGTTCGTCCTTGGATCGGTCGTTATCTTCAGAGCGTTGAAGAAATACAATGGCTCGGTGTTCAGCTGATGATCCCATAAGCGATATCTTTTGAAAATATAAGATCGTTTTTATATGATAAAAAGACCTACGAGGTCTTTTTGTTTTGAATGGATCGCTGGCCGGTCAGAAACCGAACGCGGTCAGATAGACCATGACGATAAAGGAAATGATACCGAACCAAACAGCCAGTGATAATGGCGGAACGAACAGGATCCTCAACAGATCCGATAGTATTCCTTTTTTGAACCTGAATTCATGTTTCTTGCGGTAACGTTTCAATCTGCCATTGTCCTGATAGAGATAGATCCATGGATTGTCATGCAGTTCGACGATACCGAATTTCAGCAGATAGATCGGCACGACCGGTACGAAGATGCAGAACCAGACCGCCGAACCGCCCAGTTCCAGCCGCTTGAAATCAAAGCCATTCACAAACAAGGCGACGATCACCGGAAGAAACAGCACTGTAAAACACAACAGAATGATTTCAATGATACGCAAAGGCGTCGTAAACTTCAGTACGACAGGCGTTTCTTTGTTTTCGATCTTTTCAAAGAAGACCGGATCGGCGATACTGCGCACCGTCTTTCCGCTTTCCGATGTGAAGATCTTTCTTCCGGAGGATACTGCGAAGCTGTTGCGTACCGTATCGCTGTACAGGCACAATGTCACGATGAGAAAGAATAGTGCCAGGATGCCTGCGATACAGAGACTGGAGACAAGATCTTTGCTGAAAAGGAAGATCGCTCCGCATATGACGGCTGAAAAGACGATGGTCGCCACGATCGCTTTGAACCACCAAGGCAGGAAATAGTAATGAGAATCTTTCAAAGCTCTTACGCTGGCCTTTCCGGTCTGGCCGTTGACGGCAGCCATCAGTTCGCCATCGGTAAAATAGTAGACAGGCAACAGTACCGGCAAGCGGATCGCTCCGCCAACATCGGCGGAGATGTCGATCTTATCCGTTTCCAGCACGTTCTGTATCGATGGGGCATAGACAGAGGAAGATTCGTTTCTTGTGCGTTCTTCCAGCGTTCTGTCATTGATATCAGCGATCTTGACGCGCTGTCCGGCGATATAGCCGAAATCAAAAGGCGTTAGTTCATCGATATCGAAGGGCTCCATCCCGTCCAGCAGGAGATTGTCCAGCTGTTTCGAACGGTTGATGAATTCATTTTCCAGGAAGCCTTCGCAATAATAGGTTCTGGAACCGTCCATCCGATCCGCAGACAGATGTACGGGACCTCTTACGAGTTCATAAGGAAGATAGAAACCTTTCAGTTCATCGATATGTTTCCGCAGCTGTTTCGCTTCCGTTCTGTTCCTGTTGCTGTCGCACCAGTTTTGCAGTTTTTCTTTTGCTTCTTCCGGAACGATACGGAAAGGAATGACCGATTCCGGCATATCGTCGGCATGCAGGTATTCGCTTCGGACCAGGCTCTTTCCGCAGAACGGGCAGGTCGACAGCGCTTCATTGGCTTCGATCACGATCTTTGCTCCGCATCCATCGCAGACTGTATGAAACAGTTTGAAATCTTTCAAAGAATTTCTGATCTTTTCTCTCTGTATCTTGCGGAATCCCCGTTTCTGTTCGACGGCTTCGCTGATTTCGACTTTGCTTCCGCAGTAGCCGCACAGATAACGCTGACTCGGAATGTCAAAACGGGCAGGTGCGCCGCAGCTTGGGCAGTAGATGGTCGCTATTTTCTGTTCCATATCATTCTCTTTCAATCTTATTATCGCTGAAAATGCTTAAAAACACCACAACAGTGATAAGATGGAATCAACAGATCATGAAAAACTATCTCAAGCGCATTATCGATCCGAACGATAAGAAGGCATTCCTGGCGACCGTTGCCATGCTGCTGCTTTTCTGTATCGGTTCCGTATTTCTGTTTGGAAAAACCTATACCTGCACGGTTCCCAATGATAAGGGTTTCGAAGACATCGAGACATACAGCGTTGTGATCGAGCAGGATCAGCCGATCTTGGAAACGGTCGATCGTTCTTTGAATCAGAAACAGTTTTCTGTGAAAGTCAGAGGAGTGTCGCCAGGCAGCGTCTTCCTGACTGTCATAGATCCGTCGGAACGGCACTGGGTCTTTCCTATCGACGTCTATCCGTCGAATATCGTCTTTCGCGATACGATATTCGGAGATTACACCGGAGATGAGATCATCCCGGTCTCTTTTACGATCGTTCTGGCGGTTCTGCTGATAAGAATGATCCGGAACTATCGCGAAGAATACCGGAAGGACCGTTACCGTTACCGGAATATCCGCGATCTGGGTCTGATCATTTTCTTGTGCTCGTTTTTCCTCGAACAGATCAGGTTCATTTTTCATTACCGCGGTCTGATCGATACGGTCTATTCCATCATCAACTCGGCTGCCCGCTTTGCGATCATCGTCTTGCCGATCGCTTTCATCGTATTCATCCTGGTGACTCTCAGCAATCTCCGGCTGATGGCCAGAGAAGGACGGAACTGGCGGAATATGCTGGGCTGTCTGCTGGGGATCACCGTCTGTACCGGCACTTTGACGCCGATGCTCCTGGGCGAATTCCTGCAGCGCACGACGATCGTCGATGTCCATAATATGAACGGACCGGCTCTGTATATCGAACTGTTTGTCGAGAATGCGGTATTCCTGATCATCGGTTATCTGGAATGCATCCTGCTGGCAACGATCATTTCTGCCATCGGCGTAGCCCGGCATGTGCCGGCTTTCGACAAGGATTTCATCATGATCCTGGGCTGCCAGATCAACAAGGATGGCTCCTTGACTCCGCTTTTGCGGGGAAGAACGGAAAAGGCGCTTGAATTCGCGAAACTGCAGAAAGAGAACACCGGGAAGGAGATCGCTTTCGTTCCTTCCGGCGGGCAGGGGTCCGATGAAGTCATGCCGGAAGCCAGGGCGATCGGCAATTATCTCCTGGAAAAAGGCATCCCTGCAGACAGGATCATCGTGGAAGACCGGTCGCTGAATACCGAAGAGAACTTCAGATATTCTTATGGACTGATCAAAGAAAGGAACGCCGATCCGAAGATCGCTTTCTCTACCACCAATTATCACGTGTTCCGGGCCGGAGCGATCGCTTCAATGCAGGGCATCGGAGCCGAAGGCATCGGCAGCGCAACGAAGGCATATTTCTGGATCAATGCTTTCATCAGGGAATATATCGCAACGCTGTTTGCGGAACGGAAAACACATGCGAAGATCATCTGCCTGCTGCTGATCGCGGTCACGCTGATGATCGGCATCTACTATCACGCCAATCAGATATAAATCATAAAGAAAGAGAACGCTATGGAAATCAGAAAAGAATGTGAAAGGATCTATGAGGACGTCGTAACGCTGCGAAGGGAGCTTCATCAGCATCCCGAGACCGGCATGGAACTGAAGGAGACATCCGACATCGTCTGCCAGGAACTGGACAGATCAGGGATATCCTACCGGCGTCTGGGAGATTCGGGGATCATTGCCGAGGTGAAGGGCGAAAAAGCGGACAGCAGTCATGTCGTGATGCTCAGGGCAGATATGGATGCGCTGAATGTCACGGAAGAAACCGGGCTGCCTTTTGCCAGCCTGAATGAAGGAAAGATGCATGCCTGCGGGCATGATATGCATACGGCGATGCTTCTGGGTACCGCAAGGATCCTGAATGAAAAGCGCAAGGAATTCAAAGGAAGCGTCAGGTTTCTGTTTCAGGCGGGAGAAGAAATATCGGATGGTGCGCAGTATCTTATCGGAAACGGGGCTCTGGAAGGCGTGGAAGCAGGCATGGGAATCCATATGGATCCGTTTGCCGAAACTGGAACGATCAATGCGAAACCGGGACCGGATTGGGCTGCTGTCGATCGTTTTGTGATCACGGTGACAGGCAAGGGAGGCCATGGGGCTCTTCCTCATGAGAACTGCGATGCGATCGTTGCCGCCTGCAGCATCGTAACAAACCTGCAAACCATGGTTTCAAGAGAAACCGATCCGATGCATCCGCTGGTCGTTACGGTAGGCTCTCTGCATGCCGGCACTTCCTACAACATCATTGCCGAGAGCGCGACGATCGAAGGGACCTGCCGCTGTTTCGATCCGGAAGTCTATGAAAAGATCCCGGAAATGCTGGAAAGGATCAGCGCCGATACGGCAGCTGCTTTGAAATGCACCGCCCGATTGGAACTGGAGCGGCTCGCCAAGCCGCTGCTGAACGATGAAAAGATGTATGAACGCTTAAAGAGATCTGCCATCAAAGTCCTGAACGATGAAAACGCTTTTCAACTGGCGAAGCCTGCCATGCTGGGCGAGGATTTTGCAGAATATGCCAGCCGCATCCCGTGTGTTTTTGCCCATCTTGGCGCAAGCGGAGCCTATCCCTTGCACAGCAGCCATCTCGTTTTTGACGAGAAAGCGATGCTGACAGGCATGGCGTGCGAGATTCAGTTCGCTTTGGATTATCTTGAGGAAACTTGAATATCCTTCAAGTAACATTTATAATGGAACCGAGGGAACTGTATGGAATTCAAAGAAAATCTTCGTTATCTGAGAAAAGTCAATAAAATGTCTCAGGATGAACTGGCGGACAAGCTTGGCTACAAGTCTTTCACGACCGTGCAGAAATGGGAAGACGGCACAGCATTTCCGCGGGTGAGCACTTTGAACAGGATGGCAGATATCTTCGATATCGATGTCGATCATCTGCTGAACACCAATATCCGTGCCAATCAGGTCGCAGTTCCAATCCTTGGCGAAGTCAAGGCGGGTTACGATCTGTATGCGAACGAGGATATCTATGGATTTGAATACTGCGACAACCGCGAATACGGACCGGGAGAGTATTTCTATCTGAAAGTCAAAGGCGATTCGATGATCAACGAAAGGATCGGCGAAGGCGATATCGTGTATGTCCGGAAACAGAACTATCTGGAAAACAAAGATATGGGCGTCTTCCTGCTGGAAAACAACGAAGTCACGATCAAACGGGCGATCTTCAATAAGAACAGCATCACGCTGAAAGCGGCCAATCCGGCCTATCCCGATCGCCGCTATGATCTGGATGAAGTCAGGATCCTGGGCAAGGTCCTTCACAACAAGGTGCTGTTCTGATGGGGAAGAAGACATTGCCATACATCGGCCTATGTACCGGAATGTATCTGCTGATCGGCATGATCGAGATCTTCCTGTGCAGGCCGCTGATCGATTTCATCGGTTTCGGTTACAGGACGCATCTGGCCGTTTATCTGGTATTGCTGCTGCTGATCGATCCGCTGATCGTCCGTTATGTGGCGGATAAGACGAAATATGCGCAGAACAAGGAAGAAAGACAGTAAGGTGAACTGCTATAGTCACCTTTTTTATTTAATGATAAAATAAGGATTATGAAAATCGTGATCGTCGCCGGAGGATCGGGAGGACACATCTATCCCGCTTTATCGCTGGCAGAAGCTTTGAAAGAAAGAGGGCACGAGCTGCTTTTTATCGGATCCAACGACCGCATGGAAAAGGAAGTCGTTCCTGCGGCAGGTTTTGCGTATATCGGACTGGATGTCCTGACGACCCGCGGAGGCGTCGTACAGAAGATCCGCAGCGTCATATCGCTGTTTTTCGCATATCTGAAATGTCTGAAACTCTTGAAGGGATACGACATGGCGATCGGTTTCGGCAACTATATTTCGGTACCGGTCATGGAAGCGGCAGACCGTCTGGGCATGAAAACAGTCATTCATGAGCAGAATTCCTTTGTCGGCCGGGCAAACCGCATGCTGGATCGGAAAGTTGATCTGATCATCGGTTCCTACAAGGAAAACCTGAAACAGTTCAGGAACCCGAATATCCGTATCCTGGGCAATCCGCAGTCTTCCAGAGCTTACGACCTTCCGAAAGACAGGAACGTGATCAAAGATCTCGGTCTGGATCCCGATAGAAAGACCGTCGTCATCTTCATGGGATCACTGGGTTCTTCCAGCGTCCATGAGAAACTGCAGGAGTATTTCGATCTCTTCGACGGTTCCTATCAGATCGTCTATGCGACCGGATCTTCCCATATCGATGAAGTCGAGGAACGTTTCTTTCATAAGGAACATCTGAAGATCTACGAACGGATCGATGGCGTTCAGGTCATGAACAATGCCGATCTGATCATCTCCAGAGCTGGAGCGACTACGCTGGCGGAAATCCAGGCCATCGGCATCCCATCCATCCTGATTCCGTCTCCTTTCGTGCCGAACAATCACCAGTATTATAACGGGAAGGCTTTGGTCGATGAAGATGCCGCGATCATGATCGAAGAAAAAGAATTGAACGGAAAACGTTTGAATGATATAGTAAATGGGCTGATTCATGATGATGAACGGCTGAAGGCCATGGGAGAAAACGCCAGAAAAACAGGCAACCCCCATGTGCTTGATGATATGATTAAGGAAATAGAAAACTTATGATCAAAGACTTTCTGCAGCAGCATGGCAATTACCATGACGACTGCAGTTTCAAAGAACTGACGACGATAAAGATGGGTGGACGCATCCGGCATTTTGTGCTGCCTTATAGCGTAGAAGATGTCAAGGAGATCGTCTATTTCCTCAAGCGGAATCATATTCCGTTCAAGGTGATCGGAAACGGTTCGAATCTGATCTGCGGGGAATCCGAATACGAGGGCGTGGTCATCTGTCTGAAGAATCTGAGCAGCTATGAAATCCGCAATGACGAAGTCTATGTGGAAGCAGGCGTGATGGCGCCGCAGCTGGCTTCCATTCTGGCCAGACAGGGATTAAGCTGTCTGGAATTCGCTTCAGGCATCCCGGGCTGCATCGGCGGATTGGTCTATATGAATGCCGGAGCGTATCGCAGCGAGATGGCGAACGTGATCCGCCGCGTTCTGGTCCTGAAAGACGATGATTTCGTCTGGATGGAGAAGGAGGAGATGAACTTCTCCTACCGTCATTCCGTGTTCCATGATCATCCGCGCTGGGTGATTCTTGCAGCTGAGCTGAAACTGGAGAGAAAACCGGTCGAAGAGATTGAAGAACTGATGGCGGATCGTCTGAAACGGCGCAAGGAGACGCAGCCTCTGGATAAGCCGAGCGCCGGATCCTGCTTCCGCAATCCGGATGACGGCTATGCCTGGAAACTGATCGACGGCATCGGATACAGAGGCTATCAGATACGCGATGTCAGCGTTTCCGACAAGCATTCCAACTTCATCATCAACAATGGCAACGGTTCTGCCGAAGACTATCTGCAGATCGCCTATGAGATACAAGACAAAGTCAAAGAGAAGTACGATATCAGACTGGTCATGGAAGTCGAGAAATTCAATTGCTAGAGAAGGAAGAGATCTTAAAGAAAAATGTGCTGCTTGATCTTCGCAAGAAACGCAAGCAGCAAAGCAGATTCGATCGGGCAAAAAACCGCTCCTTCCTTTTCAGCATGATCCTGGGCTTCGCGGTCATCGTTCTTGTCTATTTTTTAAGTTCTTCGTCAGATATCTACCGGATTGTGGTCAATGGGAACCGCTACCTGAAAGATGACGATATCATCGCCATGAGCGGGTTGACCGTAAAAGATAAGTTTCTGCCGGTATTGCCGAAGGCTTACGAGAAAAAGATCTCGGCCGATCCTTTGATCGAATCGGCGAAAGTCATAAAGAAAGACGGACGGCTGGTCGATATCGAAGTCAAAGAAAAAAAGATGCTGGCATATCTGCAAGACAGTCAGGGATATGTCGTGCTGCTGGAAGATAATGAGCGGCTGAACATAGAGGCTTATCCTTACGTGATCGATCATGTGCCTTATCTGGATGGCTTCGATGAAGAGGAGGTCGAACTGATCGTCAAGAATCTCAGAGACTGCGATCAGGGGACGATCAACGAGATCTCGGAAATGCATCCTTATCCGGAACTGAAGTTTCAGAATGTCCAGCTGGTCATGCGGGATGGCAACTATATTTTCACTTCCGTCTATGGTTTGCCTATCCTGAACCATTACCATGACATCAAGTCCAGTTACGTAAAAGATACGCAGATCTGCTACTATTTCGAGGATATTTCCGGAAACGCCTATTCGTCTGCCTGCCCCTGGGAAAGGGAAGAAGCAGCGGAAGAGATTACGGAAATTGACGATGAAGATGAGGAAGAATAATATATAGTTAAGAGCGATAGAAATCATTTGCAAAGGAGGAACGAAATGGCAAATAAATACGCTGGTACGAAGACCGAAGAGAACCTGAAGGCTGCTTTCGCGGGCGAGTCTCAGGCTAGAAACAAGTACACTTATTTTGCGTCTAAGGCGAAAAAAGAAGGATTCGAGCAGATCGCTGCATTATTCTTAAAAACCGCCGAGAACGAAAAAGAACACGCCAAGCTGTGGTTCAAGGAACTGGACGGCATTGGCACGACAGCAGAAAACCTGGCTGCCGCTGCCGATGGCGAGAATTACGAATGGACCGATATGTATGAAGACTTTGCGAAGACCGCTCAGGAAGAGGGCTTCCCGGAACTTGCTGCGCGTTTCCGTCTGGTCGGCGCAATCGAGAAGCACCACGAAGAAAGATACAGAGCGCTGCTGAAGAACGTCGAAGCGCAGGAAGTATTCGCGAAATCCGAAGTCAAGGTTTGGGAATGCCGCAACTGCGGACATATCGTTGTCGGCGAGAAAGCGCCGGAGATCTGCCCGACCTGTCAGCATCCGCAGTCCTACTTCGAAGTCAACGCTGAGAACTACTAAAAAATAGGCTTAGGCCTATTTTTTTTGCAATCTGATATCAGGAATGATCTTCGCGGCGATCTCATCCAGCCGCTTGGAACAGGAACTGCATAGATAGATGTCTTTTCCTTTGTATCTGCTTCTCTGATGGGATCCGTTGAGGATCTCTTTTAATTCCTGCACGACGGTCCGGGAAGAAGATACGATCCTGATCTCGGGCATCTTTTTCTGAATGAGATCATAAAGCAGTTCATAATGGGTACAGCCGAGAATGACCGTATCCGACCCGCTTTCCTTTATTTCCTTCAGATAGGAATCGATGCTTCGATCGAGGAGCTCATCGTTTCCGACGAATCTGCCTTCTTCGATCAGAGGGACCAGATCGGGGCAGGGGATCGCCGTCACGGCGATTTCTTCGTTGAGTTCTTTGATCTGTTTCTGATAGGATCCGGATAAGACGGTCGCTTTCGTCGCCAGTACGGCGATCTTTTTGTTTTCCGTCTGTCGGAGGGCTTCTTTTGCCGCTGCCTGAATGACGCCGAGAACAGGGATCTCATAGCTGCGTTTCAGGAGATCACCGGCAACGGAGTCGGAAGTGTTGCAGGCGATCACCATGGCTTTGAGATCGTATTCATTCAGTATGGAAGCATTTTGTCCGGAAAGAGCCATGATTTCTTCCGGCGTTTTATCGCCATATGGCACATTTGCGGCATCTGCGAAAAAGACGATATTCTCTTTCGGCATTTCTGAGAGTATCGCTTTGACGACGGTCAGACCGCCCAGTCCTGAATCGAAAACCCCGATGCGTTTCATAGAGAATTGACCAGCTCCTTGAAATGCCTTCCCCGCTGTTCATAGCCGGTATACTGGTCGAAACTGGAAGTCGTAGGAGAAAGCAGGACGATGTCGCCCGGGACCGCCATCGCATGCGCCTCACGGACGGCTTGAACCAGATCATCGACGATCAGCGGATCCTCGCAAAGATCATTGGCGATCCTCGGCCCGGAGAGACCGTAGCCGATGATCTTCCTGACACAGCCGAGATGTTCTCTTAACGGGGTGACATCCAGGCCCTTTTCAAATCCGCCCACCAGCAGGATCACGTTCTTTTCAAACGAATCCAGCGCCGTGATTGTCGCATCGACATTCGTGCCTTTGGAATCGTTGTAGTAGCGCACACCATTCAGCTCCCGGACGAATTCGATACGATGCTCGACGCCTTTGAAGCTTCTTATGGTGTCGGTGATCGTCTGATTATCGATTCCCAGCGCTTTGGCGATCATGATAGAAACCAGGATATTCTGCTGATTGTGTCTGCCCACCAGCGTGATCGCATCCAGAGGCAGCACCTTTTCTTCATTCACATACATGGATCCGTTTCTGATACAGCCGCAGCTATCTTCTTTGAACAAAGAGAATTCCTCTATGCTGCAACGGATCGGATATCTTTGCGTATATTCTTTCAGTGTCTCATCATCGGCATTCATCAGGAAAAGATCGTCGCCTTTCATGTTGCGATAGACTTCCGTTTTTGATTTGTAATAGTTGTCCAATGAGCCCATGGTCTCCAGATGATCGGGACTCAGGTTGATGATGACAGCGATCTCAGGCCGGAACCGGTCGATATCGACCAGCTGATGGTTGGAGATCTCCAAAGAGATATAGTAGCCTCCGTTGTGCATCAGATCGTGTTCAAGCACGAGCTCGCACAGAGGCGTGCCGATATTGCCGCCAACCAGGGCTTTTTCTTTGAATGCCGCTTTCAGCAGCTCATAGACGATCGTGGTCGTCGTGGTCTTGCCGTTGCTGCCGGTAATGGCGATGTAATGCTGAGGCATGGAAACATCGTAAGCCAGCTCGATTTCCGTGATGATCGGGATCTTCCGCTCTTCGAGACGCTTCACGATCGGTGAAACAGGCGGTACGCCGGGATTCTTGATGACCAGGTCATAATCTTTCTCAAATACCGACATATCCTGGTCATAGACGGTCACATTCATCTCTTGCAGCTGTTTCTTTTCTTCTTCGCCCGGTTCTTTCTTTTCCGATAAAAAAAGTTCTGCACCAAGCATATGCAAGACTCTCAATGCCGCCATTCCCGATCTGGCCAGACCGACTACCAGGACTTTCTTGTTCTTGTATTCCACCACCTAATTCTAGCATTTATTGTTGACTTTAGGAAATCTTTGCGTTTAAATATATGCTATGACTGCAGCAGTGACCCTGAAAGATACAGGTACGGGAACCAGCGATGAAGTGCTGATCGAAAACATCGAAGACCGCAACTGTTTTACCTATACCGACAACGAATCATGCAACTGTGAATTGTGCATCTATGAAGACGGATTGTGTCTTTTCCGGCAATGCGAGGACCATCTGCTGGAACTTCATCTGAAAGACGACGCCTATGCATCGGTCACGACAGAAGAGGGAGTCTTGAGATTTGTTGCGAAAATAGTTGATTTTCAAAATTATAATGATATATTAGTAATGCGCTACATCGTAAACGATGAGGCAAAAACGATAGAAATCAGATATTATTAGGAGTACCATCATATGACAACAAGATCTATGGCAGACATTGCTTACGATATTCTAAAAAGAAAGAAAAGAGCGGTCCAGTTCATCAAAATGTGGGATGAGGTCGCCAAGACTTCGGGTTACGGCAACGACCATGTCGCTCAGTTCTATTCCGATCTGACTTTCGATTCCCGTTTCGTCTGTCTCAAGGACAACAAATGGGATCTTGTGGAACGTCGCAAATTCGATGAATCGCATATCGATATTTCCAAGATCGAACTGGAAGATGATGAATCGGAAGAAACCGATGAGGATAACGAAATCATTCCGGATACGGACAATGAATATGACTCTTAGGAGTCATTTTTTATATAATAGAATTATGAAGTATGTGATATTCGATTTCAATGGGACGGTTCTGGATGACACGCTGGTCTGCATCAGGGCAGAGAATGAGACCATGAAGCATTTCGGTCTCGATCGTAAACCGCTGACATTGGAAGAATATCGGAAGATATTCACGTTTCCGGTAAAAAGCTATTATGAAGCCGTCGGTTTCGACTGGTCGAAGAATTCCTATGAAGAAGTCGGCGCCTACTGGTTTTCCTGCTACCGGAAATTCCGGAACGATTATACGGTCCACGAGGGAGTGATCGAGATATTGAAAGAGAATCGTCGAAAAGGTTACCGGAATATCCTGCTGAGCGCTTCCAGCAAAGAGGCGCTGGAGAAGCAGCTGGAAGAACTGGGGATCGCGGAATATTTCGATGAAGTCCTGGGGATCGACAATATCTATGCGGAATCGAAGACGCAGATCGCTTTGGACTGGATCAGGGACAAGGATCCGAAGGAATGCCTGGTGATCGGCGATACGCTTCATGACCTGGATACAGCCAGAGAAATGGGCGTCAGATGTATCCTGGTCGCCAATGGGCATCAGGCGAAGGAAGTCCTGCTGAAGGAAACGGAAGATGTCGTAGATGACATCAGGGAGATCGTGTTATGAGAATAGGACAGTCGAAAGATGTGCATCGTCTCGTCGAAGGACGGGAACTCGTCTTGGGCGGGGTACATATCCCTTACGAGAAGGGCCTGCTGGGCCATTCCGATGCGGATGCGCTGCTTCATGCGATCATCGAATCGCTGATCGGCGCCATGGGTCTGAAGGACATCGGGACCCATTTTCCTGATACCGACCCCCGCTACGAAGGGATCTCGTCGCTGCTGCTGCTGGATAAGACCTGTGAACTGCTTGAAGAAAACGGCTATGAGATCGTCAATCTCGATTCCCTGATCATGATCGAGGAACCCAAGATGGCTCCGCATATCGATCAGATGCGTAGGAATATCGCGGAACATCTGCATATCGATGCAGGCAGAGTCAATGTCAAGGCGACAAGAGGCGAAGGCATGGGATTTGTCGGACGCAAGGAAGGCGTCCTGGCGGAATGCGTCTGTCTGATCGATGAAAAGAAATGAACTTTGTTATAATGAAAGAAAGAGGAGAGTAAACGAATGGAAATGAAATTTTATCGTTGCAAGAAATGCGGACAGATCGTTGCGATCGTCGAGAAGAAAGCTTGCCCGATCATGTGCTGCGGCGAGCCTATGGAAGAGATCATTCCGGGAACGACGGACGCCGCTGTCGAGAAACACGTACCGGTGTATGAAGTAAAAGACAACAAGGTCTATGTGACCGTCGGTGAAGTCGACCATCCGATGCTGGCGGAACACTATATCGAATGGATCGCTCTCCAGACCAAGAACGGCAATCAGCGCAAGACGCTGAAACCGGAAGAAGCGCCGAAGGCCGTCTTTGCGATACTGGAAGATGACGAAGTCCTGGCGGTCTATGCATATTGCAACCTGCACGGGCTTTGGAAGGCATAGGCATCTGCAGTTCGTTTTTCAGCGAAAGATACGGATTCCCGTATCTTTTTTATTGCAGAAGAAGAGTATCGAGTTTCATTGCGAAACCAGTCATATTGTTTTTTTCAAGTCTTAAAATATAATAAGAATATACGTTAAAAGGGGAGGATGGGGAATATGCAGAGGATCTATCTGACAAAAGATGGAGGATTGGAAATGATCGAGAAAGCCCAGAAGGGCTGCTGGATCAATCTGGTACATCCGACAGAAAAAGAGCTTCAGGAAATCGAAGAGAAATACAAAATCGAATCCGATGATCTCAGAGCCGCGCTGGATGAAGAAGAGGCATCGCGTTTTACCAAAGAAGACGATTATACTCTGGTTCTGGTCGATATTCCGTCAATCGAGGAAAAGAACGGCAAAAACCGTTTTACCACGATTCCGTTGGGTATCATTCTGGCTGAAGGAGCGATCATCACTATCTGTCTGGAAAGTACGCCGGTACTTAGCTTCAGCAACAAGACCAGCAAGAACATCAATACCAAACTGAAGACCAGAATGCTGCTGCAGATCCTGCTGGAAGATGCGAAACTGTTTCTGAAATATCTGCGGCAGATCAATAAAGAATCGGAACAGCTGGAAATCGAACTCAAGCGTTCCATCGAAAACCCTGTCCTGCTGGAAATGATGGAACTGGGCCGAAGCCTGCTCTATTTTACGACCTCGATCAAAGGAAACAATGCCGTATTGGAAAAATTGAACAAAGTCAGCGCTCTGACCCGTTACGAGGAAGACGAAGACCTGTTCGAAGATGTCATGATCGAATCGAAACAGGCCGGAGAGATGGCCGATACGTATTCCGGCGTCATCAACGGGATGATGGATGCCTATTCTTCGATCATTTCCAACAATATGAACGTGATCCAGAAGTTCATCGCGATCGCTGCCGTCGTCATTTCGATCCCCAGCATGGTATTCGATGCC
>JAEEGL012428551.1_pt1 | contig 16554 bp, 8 predicted proteins | sample 9134231 | NCBI WGS metagenome assembly JAEEGL01 (sample SAMN16246548, study PRJNA631951) | gut metagenome | biome: gut microbiome; feature: rumen; material: fiber-attached | host: Bos | place: Iran: Karaj | collected 2018-10
CATCATTAAGTTCTTTAGGAATTTCTGAAAATTTTCTTTTAGTTTCTCTTTATAAACTTTTTTCTTTTTTTGAAAAAATTATAGATAAAAGAATTCTTTCTCCTTCGTTTGTTTATTATAAAGTTGTTGATATAATCGAAAAAAAATTTAATCTTTCAACTTTAGAATTAATATATAAATTTAATCTTACTTTAGAAACTGAAGTTACTGTAAATGATTTTTATACTTCGTTTTCTCAGAAATTATTATTAGATGAAATAAGTAATATTATTTTATTTAAGGGGATTGATTATAAGAAAAAAGGGAAAATTCGTATTGAAGATTTAGTTTTAGTTATTGATTCTTTTAGAGATAATTCTTTGGAAGAAAATAAAATTGATGATGATGCAATTAAAAAAGCACAAATATTAAAAATATTTATGGATAAAAATTTAATTACTGTTGATCAATTATTTGAAGGAGCTGATTTAAATTATTTAAAATATGATGATTTAAAATCAAGAATAATGAAAGAAATAAAATTATCTCAAAAAAATTTTAATGAAGAAGAACCAATAAATGAATCAACAGTAGATAATGTTTTATTACATTTAAATAAAAATGATAAAATATTTAAAGATTCATTTGAACAATATTTACCGAGTGAAAAGATGAAAAAAGAGGAAGAAAATAATAAAATATTTTTAAATGATATTCAGAAATATTGGATAAATGAATATTTAGATATGTTATCTTCAATAAGTATAACACCAAAAATGGCTTTTGAAGCAGTATCACATGTAAATCAAAAAAATATAATAAATTTAGAAGATTTGAAAAGACAATTAAAAATAATTTTACCAAATGGAAGAATTACAACAGAAGAAGCAAATTCAATTATGGATTCTTTTGATTTAAATAAAACAAGACAATTAGAAATTAATCAATATGAAAATATTATAAATCAAGTATTAAATGGTGGAAATGAAAATAAAGTTAAAACTAATAATGATTTTAATAATAATAATCGAAATATTATGAATATTTGGGCAAGAGGAGATAAATCTACTAATTATCATTTATTACCTGTTAAAGGGAATTTTAAAATTTTAGATAATTTAAGAAAGGATTTGGAAAAAAATTTAATTTTATATGAGAATAAAGAAAATGATATTAATGCAAATAATATTAAAGTAGAAAATATTAATGAAGGTGATAATACTATTTTTATTGAAGAATATGATCCTATTTCTAACAAAAATATTAAGAAATATACTAATGAAAATGATGGAGTAAATAAAAGTAAAAATAAATTTAAAAATGATTCTTTCCCTATTGAAGAATATGAAGATGAGTTTAATTTGATTGAAGCACTTGAAAATTTTTCTACTGAAAAAAATTATTTTGCTACTTTTGAATTATTTAATTATTTAACTATAAAAAATCATTTTCCAAGAGAAAGAATGTCACAATTTGTTAAATTATTAGATAATGATTTAGATGGTTTTATTTCTTTATTAGAAGTTATGTCATTTTTATTAAATTATTTCAAACATAGAAGTACAAAATTATTATTAAAATATTTATATATTCAAATTTATAATGAATTTAAAATGGACTCTTGTGATGATTTTTTCATTAAAAATAATATTGATATTTATAAAGAAGTATATGTAAATAATTTATGTAAATTGCTAAATAATTTAAATGTTGAATTTCCTATTTCTACAAAATTATATGATGAAATGACTACAATTTTTCCTTCTCCAATTACATATAAAAATTTATGTGAATTAATTGATGAATATAAAGATCAAGATAAATTTAATAAAAAATCTTTATTTAAAAATGGTACTCATGAAGTTGATATGAAATATTTAGAAGATTGTATTAAAAGAATAATTTATGGAATAATTGATGAAGATGATTTTATAAATACAGATTATTTAAAGGCAAAGAATTTTAGAGACAATTTAAGAAATATATTAGATAAATGTGATAATGTTATGAATTTAGAACAATATAATTTAAATTTTGTTAAGGCTTTAAACATTGAACCTGAAATTTCTTTAACAATATTTCAATTATTAAAAAATATTTCTCCTGAAGGAGAACAATTAATTTCAAAAAGTGATTTAATTTTTTTTTTAGAATCTTATATAACTGATAATGATAATATTAATTTAATTGATGATTCCTTATTAAATGAAAAAATAACAACTTCTGAAATATTACAAAATTTAGAAAATAATAGTGCTTCCATAAAATATGCTTTTGAAAAAATCCCTTTTAGTAGAAATGGAGTTTTAACTATAAATGAAATTAGAAATACTTTAACTCAATTTTATAACGGTATATTACCAAAAAAACATTTAATGCAAATTCTTTCTGATTTAGATGATAATAAAAATGGAATGATAAGTTATTTACAATTAGAAATGTTTATATATGAATATTCAGGAAGTAATTATTCAAATAAATTTTCATCAATATTAGAAATAGAATTTATAGCAAGTAATATATTAAAACAACATTTTAAAAATGCAGATGATTATTTTTCAGAACCAAGATATCAAAATATTATTAAAAATCAATTTAACATTTCAAAAGAAGAACATGATAATATTTTAATAAATATATCATCAAGTAATAATAATAGAAATGAATTATTTGAATTATTATGTAAAAAAGAAGGTAAAAAAAGTGGTTATTCATTAAATACTTTAAAAGATTGGATTAATGGATATATTATAGAATCAGGTGATTATGAAGAAATAAAAGAAATTGATATTGAAGATGAAAATGAAGAAGAAGGAGAAAGTTTTGGAATGCTGCCAGATAAAAAATTAATTGAAAATGCTATGAGAAAAATAAATTTAGGAACAAAAGGGAAAATATCTTTAAATGAATTTTTTATGAAATTTCCAAGTGAAAATAGACCTAGTTTAATTAGAACTATTGATAAAGAAAAAATAGGTTTCATGTCTTTTCCTGATTTTATTAATAGATTAAGAGAAATTTATGGTATTGATGTTAATTTAAATTATAAATTATGTGCTCAATACTTATATCTTGTTTTTATTAAATCACCTGAAAAAGTTGAAAGTTATATTTTATCTAAAAGTGAATGTAATAACAATAATATTGACTCTTATATGACTCATGATCAAATTTATTCTAATTTTATGTTTGCTTTTGCTAATGATAAATTCTTATTTGAAAATTTTTATTGTATATTCAGGGAAAAAAAAGGTAAATGGGCTAATATGATTAATTTAAGTCAATTTGTTAAATTTCTTCAAATGAATAATTTAGAATTACAAGGTATTAATTTATTTAATAAAAATAAAAATGATGAAGAAGATGAAAATGAAGATCATGAAGAAAAAGAAAAAGAAGAAGAAGAAGAAGAAGAAAAAGAAAAAGAAAATGATGATGGTTCAAAAGATATTAGAATGATACTAACAAAGAAAATAATAACAGTAAAAGATATATTAGATAAAATTAATCCTAAAACAGGAGAAATAAAAAATAATTTTACAGTTAAAGAAAGTTATTTAAAACCATTATTAGGAGTTCGATTTGGTTTAAATGAAGATGATACAAAAATATTTATTAATTATTTCAAAATGAATGAAGAAAGAATTGATATTAAAAAAATGTATAATTTCGACCCTTCAATTAATAGAGATAGAGATATTTTTTTATCCACTGAAGTAATTTTAAAAATAAAAGAACAAATTACTCATTCTCCTTTTAAATCATATAAAGTTTATAAGAAAAAAATATTTGAAAAAAATAAATTAGATTTATCTGAAGTTACTTTATTATTTCAACATATTTATAATATTACTCTTTTCGGTAGTTTATTATGTATGAATAATGAAATGTATTTAAATATCGATAAATTTTTTAAAGATAATCAATTAATAGAAATGTTTCCTGAAAAAGAATTTGATCATTCACTTAAATTAGCTTTAACTAGATTAAGTGATTATTTCCAAAAACATAAAGATAAATTAACATTATTTAAATTATACGATTCTAATCAAGATGGTTATTTATCACCAAATGAATTTATTACTGCATTAAATTCTTTGAAAGATTTAAATTTAAATGATGCTCAAAAATATCAAATATTAAATATTGCAGATAAGAATAAAGACGGGAAAATTATTGCTTCTGAATTTTTGTCTTTTGTTAAAAATATTAAAAATAATGAGAATAATGATAATAGTGAATTAAATAAAAAAAGTCAAAAGAAAAATGAATTACCTCAAATTAAATCAATGTCAAATTCATCGTCAAAGGTACAATTGACCAAAAGAAGTGATGAAAATAATAATAATAAGCAAATAAATAGTAAACTTCCAAAAAGAAGAAATAAAAAATCATAATAATAATTTAATTTTTTTATACAAAAAAAATTTTACATTATATAAATATATATAAAAATATATTAAAAAAAAATAAATAGATAAAAATATAATTTAAAAAATGGAAACTTTTTCAATAACAAGTGGTTAGAATAAAATATAATAAAAAAATATAGATATTCCTCCATATCAATATCACACAGCAGATATAGGAAATGTAGCAAAAAAAAATTTAAATGATGGTTCAATGTCAACATTTAATAATGTAATATATACAGTAGAAACATTAAATAGAGATTTAGCAAACGACTTAAGATCAGGGAAAAAAAATTTAGAAGTTTTAATTAAGAAATTAGTAGATATTAATGATGAAGGAAAAATTGAATTAAGTAATATTGCTAAAGATTTAAGTAATAAAATTGTTTATATTTATGATAATTTGGTTACTTGTATTAATGAACAAAGAAGTGAAAATTTAAAATTACAACTTGAATTAGCTAAAGCTTCTAAAGAAAAAAATGAATTAAAACATGAAGTTGAATTATTAACTGAAGCTGTTAGAAAATTAGAAGTTGCTTTAGGAGTTGAACCTGATGGAGCTTTTGAAGCTATGCTTAAATATGCAAATGGTGGAAAATAAAAAATATTTTTTTTTTTTAAATTTTTTTGAAAAAAGGATAAGTTATTTTTTTTTTAATTAATAATATTAAGTTATAAAATTTATGGAAATGGATGATATATTAAAAGCAAAATTAATTCTACAAGAAAATATTAAAGAAGAAAATGAAAAATTAAGAGAAGAAAGAGAGAAAGAAAAAGAAGAAAAAGAAGTTATATTAAATGAAAGAATGAGTTTAAATACTGTTAGAAATTTAAGTTTAATAGATAGAGCAAGATTAAAGGTGTTAAAACAAAATATAAATCTTACTAAAAAAAGGTTAAATACAAATCAATCAAATAGAGAATCTATAAAAAAAACAAATGAAATTTTTTTTACAATGCCAAATTTACCTAATAATAATTTAAATAATGAAGAAGATGATGAAAATGTATATGAAAATTTTATGAGAAATAAAATAGAAGAATATAAAAAAGAAAGAGATGATAAATTAAAAATAGTTGAAAAAGCTAGAAAAGAAATGCATAAAAGTTTTAATAAAGATTATATAACTAATTTATGGTTAAAAAATAAAAAAACAAAAAATCCTTCTTTTAATATATTAAGTAGTTTATTTACTGATTTAACAAAAATATCTATTCAAGAAAGAAAAAAATTAAAGGCTTTTGAAAAGAAAAAAGAATTAACTTTACCTCCTATTTTAATGCATCAATTTTATAAGCCTGTTAAAATAAAAGTTAAAAACAAAAATAGTAAAACTGTAAATGAAAGAAAAAATAGTTCAGTAGATTTATTTACTCAAGTTTCATTAATTGTTGATAATTATAATCATAAAAATGTTGATGAAAGTACTCAAATTTAATAGTTGTTATGTAATTAAATAATAGATTTAATATTAATATATATTTTATTTTGGAAACAAATTTTGACTTAATTTCTTTTGTTTAAATGTTATTAAATATAATATATTAATATTATTGAATTTAATATTTAAAAATGAATCAAAAATTACAAAAAGTCATTAATGAAAACTACAAAAAAAAACTTAAAATAAAACTCCTAATACCTTTTTCTTTAAAAAAAAATTTTCAAAAATACAATAATTTATATATAAATCATGGTTTTATATTTTTAAATAATTAATATTTATTTTATTTTAACTGACTATTTTAATTAAACAATAACCAAAAAGAAATCTCAAAATTAAATCAAGTTTAAACATAAAACATGCAGTTAGATCTCTGAAGAAAAATATATAATAGCCATAACCAAAAATACCATTTAAAATAGGAGAAGAAAAAATAAAAAACCAAAGAACAAAAGCAATATATCTTTTTTTAATGACAAAAATTTTTCCTTCAACTAAATCAGTAAATTTAGATGTTTTTTCGGTTATATCACTATCTCTTATATTATCATCTTCATTTTCATTTTTATCATTTTTTTCACTAATATTACTTATTCTAGTTTCATCTTTAAAATTATTCCATCTTAACATTCTAATTTGTAAAAATTTAATTGATATATTTTTATAAATATCAAAATGTTGTTTTAGTTTTTTTTTTCTGTCTTTAGAAGCTACTTTTGTAAATAAAAAAGTGCCATAAATTAATGAGGAAATTAATAATATTGGTTGAGTGTATAATTTTGCTTTAAAAAATGGAATTATTATATTATTTTTATTTTTAAAATTAAACATTGTCATTGATGTTTCAGGTATTAAACCTAAACAAATAAAAAAAAATATTTCTTCACCAATTAAAATTTTTATAGTATGTTCAAATGGATTTGAAAGAAAATATATTCTTATTATTACTTGAACACAACCTTCAAAAGCGAATATTAAAAATCCAGGAATAAAAAATAATATATTTATGTAATACAATATTAAATAATACCATCTTCCTTCTAATAAACTAAAAACAAATGGTTTTAAAATAGAAAAATTTTGAAACAAAGAATAACTAATGCTATATAAAATTATACATTTTACAATGAAATTTATAAACATAATTAAAAAACACATTAAATAAAAAAATTTTTGAATTTTAGACATTTTTTTCATTATGTCTCTAAATAATTTTTTCTTTTCAAACATAAAAATTTGAAAAGCACTAGATTTTTTACTTCTTTCTTTTTTATAATCTTTCATTACAGGTGGTCCTAAAGCATCTTCTGAAAAATCATTATTTGTTTTTTTTGGTTTATTAGTAATAATTTCTTCTTTTTGTAAATCTCTTAATTCCATTTTTCTATAATTTTTATTAATTTATTTAAATCATTCTTTATTTTTTCATGGTTATTTTTCATTATTTCATATATTTCTTTCTTATACAATTTGTATCAATTAAAAACGAACCTTCATTAAGATTTGCAATGAATGAAGGACATTTAGAAGATTTATATAAAATAATGATAAATTATTTGTTAGTAAATACTACTATTGATATTGTTCCAATTGATATAATAAAACATATTGATTTAATTGGGACAATGGAATTAAATATTTCTTATCCAAATATTACTTTAACTAAAATGCTTAATGATAGTATTAAAATGGATTTTTATAATATTGAAAATCCTAGTATTATATCTTATTATATTTTACTTAATTTTAGTAATATTGAAGTCAATGCTTCTTTTTTATATGAATTTGATAGTAATTTTTATAATAGTGCTTCTTATTGTAATATTTCTATTTTAAATATATCATTAGATTTAAATTTAACAATATATCCAGTTAAAAATTTATATGAACCTTTTAAAAATGGACCTTCTATTTTAATAAATAATTTACATATACCAAATTTACCTGAATTACATTTTGATTTTATAAATAATAAAGAGGAAGAAAAAATAAAATTTGATTTATTTTTATTTAAGAAATTTTATCCAGATATCATTGAATCATTAATTCCATATGCAGAAGATTTAATTAATAATAATTTATTGAATGATATCAATACTTATATAAAAAATCAATTGTATGCATTAAAATTAAAAGATACAATTATTTATAATGATTATTCTTTTTTAATAAGTTATTCAATGAATGAAATGCCAATTGTTTTTGATTCAGAAAAAATAAATAAAACATCAGAAAATATATTGGAAATTGGATTAGAACTTTTAATAAAAAATTCCCAAAATTCATATAAAAGAAAAGAAATGTTAGGACTACCTCATGTAACAGATGATGATTTTGGAATAAATAATGCAGCAGTTTTAGTTGTAGGAAAAGATTTATTAGATAATTTAATTTATGTCATAAATGATTTAGGTCTTTTTACTCAATATATTTATAATAATATTTCCTCTTCTTATACAATTAGAGCTTATTTATTATATAATTTAATTACTGAAATTCCTCAAAAATATGGTTATTTTTCTTCAATGGATATTAATTTAACCAGTCTAGAAATTCCTAAACTTTCTCTTTTTAAAGATAATCTTCATTTAGATTTTAATTATAATATTCAATTTATATTAAATGAAACTGCTTTAAATGCTGATATTAAATTTAATTTAGATTCAAATTTAGTGATCAAAGAAGGGAAATTTAATATTACAATTCAACAAATTCATTTTGCAAAATTTCATATTCTTGAAACTAAAGTATCTAATATAACTGATGAAAAATTATTAAATAATTTTAATACTGAAATTGACTTAGTTATAAAAATAGCAAACCCAGTAATTGAATATTTATTGAGGAATATAACTTTACCAAAAATATATAATATTTCAATTCAAAATATAGATTTTAAAATTAATAAAGATTATTTAAAATTAGGAATTAGTCCATATATAGAATAATAATTAATATTTGAATATAAAAATCATTTTATTTTTAAAAATATTAAAATTGCATATTATTTATCATTTAAAATCCATTGGAAGAAAAATCAACTTGAAATTAAAAAAATCTAAAATTTTTCATTTTTTTCTCTATTTAAAAATTAATTTAATAAAATTTAATTATTTAACTCTAAAATTAAAATTAAAAATTTAATTTAAGAAATAAAATAAATGAACAAGATAGATATAAGTAATCCATTAAATTTAAATTTTGAATTAATTCCTCCTCCAAATTCATTAGATAAACCATTATATTCAAATCCTCCAAATTTTAATAGTATTTTTTCACAAGATTTATTAACCATTCAAGATATTTTAGAAATGAATAATATTAATGTTGAAAATTACAAAAATAGAAAAGCTGAAATTGTTTATAGTGAAGAACCTTATTTTGGTAACAAAAGAATTTCTCTTGAAGAATTAATAGATTATTTAAATATTAAAGAACCATATAATAAAGAAAATTATAAGAAATTTCAATATATTAATTATAATAAAAAAAATAATATACTTTTTAGTTCAAATATAGAGAGTGGAAATTTAAGAATGGTTATAAAACATTCTGATAATGAATATGATCTAATTACTAGACCAGAAACAAATAGTTTAAAAGCTTATCAATGGTTTTATTTTATTGTAAAACCAAATGAGATGAATTTTTCTTTTCAAAATTCAACAATTAAATTCAATATAATCAATTTATATAAAAAAACTATAATTTTTAATGACCAAATTCATGTTTTATGTCATTATAATAATTATTGGACAAGAGATACAAGTGATATATTTTATTATCAAAATAATTTTCCAATTACAAATGACATTTTAAATAATAATAATTCCAATACTTATCAAAAAGATAACACTCTAAATTTTGGAGGTTTAAATACTAATTTAAATACTAATAACAATATAAATAATCAAAATTTTTTTCATACATTAACTTTTTCATTTGATTTTAAGAAAATAGAAACCCCAATAAAATATGTATATTTCTCTTATTGTTATCCTTACCCATATTCTAAATTAATAAATTTTATATCATCACTGAATAAATTTACGAATTATCTTCGTTATGAAGAAATAGGGAAAACATTGAATGGAAATTTATTGCATATGTTAGTTATAACAAATTTCGGAGATTCATTTGATATTTTAGCAAAAAAACCTTCAATAATATTAACAAGTAGAGTTCATCCAGGAGAATCAAATACATCATATGTAGTACAAGGTTTAATAGAATATTTATTATCAAATAATAATGTAGCATATAAATTAAGAAAAAATTTTATTTTTAAAATTATACCAATGTTAAATCCTGATGGTGTAATAAGAGGAAATTATAGAATGAATTTACTTGGAAAAGATTTAAATAGAATGTGGACTGAACCTGATATTAAAACTTGTCCAACTGTTTATTATTCTCATCAAATGATTCAAAAAACTTTAAATTCAAGAGATATTTATTTATTCTGTGATTTTCATGGACATTCAAATAAACAAAATTTCTTTTTATATTCTTGTAAAAGTAAAAATGATAATTTTAATAATAATATTAATAATAATAATTATAAAAAGTTTTCTTATCATGAATTAGTTTTTCCTAATATTTTTAGTAAAGAAAATATTTATTTTGATAAAAAGGCTTGTGTTGATAAAATAAATCCTTCAAAATTAAAAACTGCAAGAGCTGTTTTAAAAATGAAATATAATATTGATTTTAGTTATTGTTTAGAAAGTTCAATTAGTGCAATTAAATTACCTAACGGTTTTTTAAAGCCATTTAATATTGAATTATATAAAAAAATAGGAAAAGATTTTTGTATTACTTTAAGTAAATTAATCAATTCAAAAATTTATTATTCTGTGTTAAATTCTGTCAGAAATGAAAAAAGAGAAAAAGATAAAGATTTAAAAAAAAATAAAGATAATAATAATATGTTACCTTTGATTAATCATAAAAATTCACTTGGATCTAATTCTTCTGTAAATTCAAATATTACTAAAAATAAAAGTGAAGGGTCTATAAGAGGAAGAAAGAAAGTAAATTATAGTATAAATTATAATATTAATAATAATAATAATAATGATGAAAGAGTGATAATAAATAAACAATATCCAAATGTAATTGATAAAATGTATTATTTTCATTAAATAATTATAATTTATATAATTTTTAATTTTCAGTTATAAATTTTTTTGGATAAAAAATATATAATAAAGAAAATAAATAAATGATGGAATCAACTACAAATTCATTAAAATTTCCAAAAAGAGATTCTTTAAGAGAATGTAGACAATTTATAAATGATTTATTTGTATCTAATTCAGGAGAAGGAATGAAATTTATTGAAAGAATTCAATATATATTAGATCCAAAATCATTAAATTTTGATATAAAAAGACATATTCTTGCAGAAGAAGCCTTCAGTTATAAATATGGAAATTTAGCAAAAAGTATGAATCAAACAATTCAAGAAAGTAAATTCAGTAATGATAGTTTATTAAGATATTTTAAAGCAGAAAGTATTATTCAAGTAAATCAACAAATAGATTCAATAAATGAATTAGAAAAATTAAATGCTATTGGAAAAAATGCTAAATTAACTATTGAAGAAGGAAAAATTTATTTAATATATATATGGTCAATTTATAAACCTATCTGTAAAAAACAATTGAGTCAATTAGATAAAATATTTAAAGAACATAATTGGGAAAATAATGCAGTTTTTGTAACAATAAATACAGATAGAAATAGAGAATATGCTCAAAAATTAATTAAAATGCTTCATTGTGAATATTTTGAAAATTATTATATTGATGAAAACAAATTTCCAAATCATCCAATTTTTAATGTTGCTAAAAAATATGGTTATCCAGCTTCAATTTTAGTTAATAATGATGGTATCATTGAATTAGTGGGAAGTTTATTTGAAATTAATTTAGAACAAAAAATTGAATCTTTATTAAAAAGAGAAAGAGCAAATAAAAATGGTGTTTTAAATAATCAATTTGTAGATGAAGATGCACTTAAAATATTAAAGAAAATATCAAGAAATCAATTACAAAAAAGACTAAGTGAAAAAGTATTAAATGTAAATGCAAATCATTTATATGGAGCAACATTGAAAATAAAATATATATTTAGAGCAAATAAAGATAATGATTTTATGACAGATGATGGAAGAGTTAAAATAAAAAGAGAAATTTTAGCTGAATTAGATTATTATGCTCATACTTCAGATATGAAAATATTTGATTATATTTTTGAAGGAATGGATAGAATACCCAATTTAAAATTTAATAGAAATGTTGTTGAAACTTTTGAAGTTCCATATAGTAGAAATCCAATATGTTGTATGTGTAAAATGCCTTGTATTGAAAGTTTTAATGAATATACTGCTAATGAAAAATTTATTGTTTTTAATCAAAATAATAATAATCAAAAAAAAGAAAATACTCATAATAATAATAATTTAAATGATAGTGGTTCTTATGAATTTTCTGAAGATGCTGATGAAATCTTTACTGCTAATAATTATTTTGGATTTTATTATTGTTCTACTTGTGATCATAATTATTGTTTTAAATGTGGAGAATTTATTACAAATTTACAAAATATAAATATGATTCATAAACACTTTTTATTGTATATTTCAACTGAAAATAGAATTTTTTCAAAATTTATATTATTATATAACATTAAAACTAATCATGACTTAGATTTTAAATATTTTTATGAAAATTCTAAAACTGAAAAATTAATTGAAATAGCATCTCATTATATGGTTAAATGTGATGGTTGTTTACAATTTCCAATTAGACCTATAAGATGGAAATGTTGTAATTGTGTATCCAAAAATATATGTGATAAATGTCGTTCTAAAATTTTAACCAGAGAAAATGGATATGAAGATTTATTATGGAATTTACATCATGGAGGATGTGATCCTATTCAACATGTTTTTATGAAAATTTTGTTTGATTGTTTTGCATATTAAATTTTAAAATTTATTTTTGTTTGAAAACAATTTTATTTAACATTCTTTAATTTTTTAAATTAAAAAAATATTGTTGGAATAAAAAAAATTGAAAATCATATTTAATTTAAATTTCTAATATAATTATCAAAAGTAAAATTGCAAATTGAAGAAAATTCACTATTATTATCTCTAACAGAAGTATTATTATTATTATTTTTTTGATTATTAAAATATTCACTTTTATTTAAATTTGGATTTTGAATTGTATGAATATTATTATTATCAAAAAATATTTGATTATAATCTTTGTTATTATAAGTTTTCATATAATTATCAAACATTTGTTCCATTCTTTTATCATGATTATTTGCAAGTCTTTCAGTATTAATATCTAATTTTCTTTTACTATCAAAAACACTAAAACTATTATTTTTATTTATATTTTTTTTATTTTGTTCTAATTTACTTGTATTATTATTCCCTTTATTGTCTTCATTTTTATTTTTTGATGCACTTGCAGTTTGCTTTCTTGTATTTCTATAAGTATTAATTAAAGTATGTTTATCAACTATTGTTAAATCATTATATAAACTATTCATTGCATGAATAAAGTCTTCATTTGAAAGAGTTTGATTATCATCTTTTAATTCATTTATTAAAGGTTCAATTATAGTTGCTATTTGATTTGGTAATCTTTCTGTATTTATATGAATAGGAGAAATTAAACCATCTTGATCAGAATCTAATTCCCTAAATATAGTATCAAAAACAGATTTATGTATTTTATCCATTATTCTCTTATTTTTTCTCTTACTATTTTCAATTGGAATAGCATTTTCTTTTTTATTTCTATAATATTTATTATATAATGTATCTCTTTTATCTTCTTCTTGTTTTGCTATAGTATAATTTCTAGTATAAACATCTAAATTATAATTATTGTTATTTCCTTTATTAAATGTATTTAATTGTTTTGAAACTAATGTGGGTCTAAACATTGGTTTTCCGTTTTCATCTTCTTTATTATTATTTAATAAATTACATAATTCTTGATGTCTTTGTTTATATAAATTAGAAAAAAATTGTTGTCTTTCTTTAAATGATAAATCTGTTTTATAATTATCATTAATAGATGGTTTAAAAGGATATTTTTGATTATATTCTTTTTCTAATCTTTCTAATTTACTTTTAGATAATTGTCTTTTATATGATTGGGCCATTGAAGTTTGATTTTCCGATAATTTATTATTATATTCAGTATTTACTTTTGGCTTAAAAGAACATCTTTCAACTTCTTCATCTTCTATTTGTTTCTTTATTTCTTCCATTTGGTCTAAATGATTCTTTCTAAAATTTTTATCTCTATTATACATATATTCTCCATAATTTATATTATTTCCATTTTCATCTTGAATAATTTTTTTTTCTTTTCTTTTATTTTCTGAAGTTGGTTGAGTTTTATATAATTTATTATTGACACTATTATTTTCATTATTTAAATTATTTTCTTTTTCATTTCTATATCCAAAATGGCATGGTTTTTTAGGGACTAATCTTCTCATTTCTGAGTCCATAAATAAACGATCAAAAATTGAACCTCCTGATATTTTACTATAATTTGAAGGACATTTATTTAATATATTCATTTGAACACTAAAAGAACTATTATTAGTCATATTTTGATTTACATTATTACTCTTTTGGTTTTCATGTATTGGTCTTTTATTTGATAAAGGAACAAATTCATTTAATTTAGGTTGAGAATTATTATTTATAGTTTTTTTTTCTTTAGTTTTAATATTTTCATTAATATTATCGTTTTTCTTTACTTTAATTGGTTTAGATTTATGTTTTGTATTTGAAGCGGAGTTTAATTTGTTTTTATTATTTGAAGAGACGTTATTCTCAATATTAAAATTTACTCCTTGTTTTTTATCAATTTCATTTTTATTTTTAGATAAGAAATTATTTATTTCTACATGAATGTTTTCATTATTATTAGGTGAAGAATTATTATAATTTGAATTTTCACTTACTAAATTATTAGAAGTAGTGGCAATAAATTCTTCTTGTACATTTTTATTTTGTTCTTTTGGATCATCTTCTATTGATTCCTGTAATTCTTGTTCGTACTTTTCATTTTTATTTTCATCATTAATATGAATTAAATTATCTTTATTTTCATTTTCTCTAATTTTTCCACCACTTTCAGTATTTTCACTAATTACAACTTCGTCATCTTCATTATTTTTTTTATTATTTTCAATAACATTATTTTTATTGTCTCTTTTTGGGTTTTGATTTCTCATACTTGAATTTTCACTATATCTTAAACTGTTTTCGTCTTGATTAACTTTAATATTATTATTATTATTATTATTAATATTACCATTATTAATATTGAGATTTCCATTATTATTATGCACTAAATTATTATTATCTATATCTTCTTCAACATCATTTGTACTATAAACAAATTTTCCTTTTTTATTAACATCATTTAAATTATTATTTGAATTATTATTGCTTTCAGTTAATCCATGTTCATCTTCAACTTCCTCAATTTGGCTATTATCTTCTGCATTATCTTTATATTGATTAAGCAAAACTTCTATTTTTTCACTTAAATATTCATGAGCATTATAATCTAAATCATGTTCTTTACAAAAAGCATAAGCTAATTCACTAGGTTCTGAATCTGAATATATTTTTATTTGTTCTGCTTTACCTTGTTCTAGTTCTAATGTCATTACATATATAGGCTCAACACCAGCATATTTATCTGTTTGATTCTCATTTTCTTCTTGATTTTCAGTTGGAAATGATTCAGTTTGTTGTTTTTGAGAAGGATCCATTTTCTATATTTTAATTATTTTATGATTTATTCTTTTTAATTTATAATTATATATTTATTGATGAAAGGAAATTTTTTTTTACATATTTATATTTTATTAATTGTAATAATTTCATGTCAAGAAAATTATGAAAATGAAGAAAATGAATACGAAGATAATTATGATTATGATGATTATGATAAAGATCCTTTTGATAAATTTGAAGATAATAATAAATATATAACAAATATAAAAAATTATAATGATTACTTATTAAATATAAAAAATACAACAAAAGGAAAAATTAAAGTATTACTTATTTATAGTAATTCTTGTCCGCATTGTTTAAGATTTGTGCCAAAATATTATAATGTTTCAATTTCATTGAGTGATATAAAAAACATTCAATTTTTAAGAATTAATTCTAATGTCTATGATAAATTTTCTGACAAAACAGAATTTCAAATAAGAGGTTATCCAGAAATATTTATATATCAAGAACAGAAATTTATTCAATATTTAGATAATCATGAAGAAAAAGAATTGAGAGACTTTATTCAAAATCAATATTCATATAAATGTAAACAAATCAATGATACATATTTGAATTATTTATTAAATGAAACTTTGATGTATTCTAATATTAATCAATATTTCACTTTTATATTAGGAATATTTTATAATGAAAGTTTTATAATTAATGAAAATAATATAAAAATTTTTAATAAATTAAATTCTAGACAAGGTAATTTAATTGAGTCAGAATATTGTTTTTATTTTTTTTATACAAATGACATTGTAGTTAATCATCAATTGTTAAAATATTTTGTTTTAAATGAAAAAAAGAGTTATATATATTTATATAATCATCAAAAAGGATATATAAATTTCCCATATTATAATAA
>JAEEGL015904960.1_pt1 | contig 16554 bp, 17 predicted proteins | sample 9134231 | NCBI WGS metagenome assembly JAEEGL01 (sample SAMN16246548, study PRJNA631951) | gut metagenome | biome: gut microbiome; feature: rumen; material: fiber-attached | host: Bos | place: Iran: Karaj | collected 2018-10
ATCGACATCATCTTCCTCATCAATATGATCTCCATAATTCCATAATACCCATTCTTCAGAATAAGTTTTAATGTCGTTATGGAGGGCCTTGCAAAAATCGATCATTGAAAGATCAACATCATATAGCTCCTCATGCCCGCGGTTCTTATTCCCTGTATCATCCCTCTCAAAAACAACATAGCAAGCGTGGTAGCTCACCATGCATACCATTCTCCCCGGTTCACAAAAGCCATGAACAGCAAAAGGTGTCAGTGTTCGCATTCCATGAATTGCCTGGTCAAGCCAATCGAAAGATATATCAGTAAGAAAGCTCAGATCATAAAAATACTTTTCACATATTTGAAATGTGCTCCAGCCATTACCTGGTTTACTTAGCATATGTGCTCCTCCTTAGAATCCCCATGCACTATATTGTATCAAAAAGCTCAACTATCCTATTCTTCTTATCCACCGTAAGCTTATTGTCGTGCCCATAATGGATGGCATCATCAATATCCTTCTGGGTTACCAGCACCCTCTTACTGACAACAGGGCTATTCCTCTCCACAAATAAAACATATCCCTCCACCCATGTATCCAAACCATACTCCTTCAGATACTGAGACGTAATGTAGATCTGGCGGTTAACCTGCTTAATGGGATTCCTTATGGTCTCCTGGTAAAAAGAGCCTCCCGGCGTTATCTTGTTCTTGATCCACTGCTCATCATCTTCTTCACCAAACAGCTCTCCGGTATAGTTCTTCACTTCAACGATAAAAACGCCTCGATTATTGATAACCACATTGTCGAGCTCGCACTGCTTGCCTGCTGCCACTATATGCAGATTGGTCAAAAGAGTATCACCGTCCTTCAGAATTTCTCCGATGATCTGCGTAGCAAAGCGCTCTCCATACCTTCCGGCGCGCTTCTCAGGTGATTCAAAGTTATAGCGAAGCTTACCTTTGGAAATAGCAACAGTTACAAAAGCAATTAAAAGAGCTATGAATAAAAGAGAAATGAAAGCAAACATTATTCCCACGATATACCTTCCCCCACCTCATTCTCTGGTTCCATTCCATTGTACCAAAAAACTTTTTAATTTCTTTTGCCACAACTTCATTTTCATTCGTATAAATAATCAGATAAGAAAATACAAAGCAACGGTGGCTTGAGCTTCACCTTAGTTATTAATTTTTCTTATGAGAGGGACTGGTTTAGATGGCTTTCGCTTCATCGAAGATCAGAAAAAAAATTTTAAGAGCGTCCACAGCTAGGGTGACTTACGTTTCACCGATACCAAGGGACGCTCTTTGCGTTGGAAACTACCTTTATTCAGTTTTCATCACAAATGTCTAATCACAGACTTTTTACAGAAATAGATAACATTCTTCGGCAACAATTTTTGAAAGGATACTCAAGATAATAAAACCCACATTAACAGCCTAAATATAAAGCAACGGTGGCTTAAGCTTCACCTTCTCAATGTTATTGAATTGGTGTATACCCATTTATTTCGTCAATAACACTCGATAATTCCATAAACTCATATGAATCCGGTTCATCACCAAAAAATACTGTCTCCATCGGAATTCTGCAAAGGTTGCTCATGAAATTCATGCAATCAGGTGCAAAATCAACTTTCTTAATTATATTCATAAACGGAATCTCCAACTCCGGCGAAAGTCTTAATGCTTTCATCAGCACTGACGCATTCTTTGTGTCCATGCCCTCATCTCCAACAAAGTGATATGCCACTGACTCTCCATTTTCCAGAACTTCTATCGCAAAGAACATATCATCGAAATAATTGATGCTTATAACCGGCGTTTTAACCCTCTCAGAAAGCATAACCGCTTCTTCTCTTATTTCAGCAAAATCAGTTTCTAAACTATCCTCCAAAATAGTATCCCAATCCGCTGCAAGATGCTCTATACAGAAGTCCTCCTCAATATCATATTTCATCTTGTGTCCCTGATTATAAATTTGAATATTTCTAAATGAAGTTCCCATTTTGTCTCCCTAGTAATTTTTACCTGCCCACATGTTAGTATAATGCATCCATCATGCAATAAATCTAAACTAATATCAAAATCCTGAGTATATGTATCGTCAGTCCGTTCAAATAACGCCAATGGCTTTTCCATAATACTGAAAAGCCATATTCCTCCTTTTCTTCCGGGACATCGCTATTGATTTACCAATTCATAGTAGCCTCATCTATTTTCCACTGCTCAACTTTTATATTGCTTTTTTCAAGTTCTTCTATTGTAAGAAGTCTATTTAATTCAAAAATATAGCCATCAATAATTTCTTTCACACCTCTATCAGAATAATAATTCCCAAGTGCACCATTTAGCGGAGCAGCGTTTATATATATATTGTCTATCCTTCTTATGTCTAGCGATTTTCCTTTTTCTTTTTGTATTTCCTCATCCATCCCCTCGGATATCTGCTTTCTATACAATTCCAATGAGGGCATCTTCAATAGAGTACTGATATAGAAAGCGGTCACTTTATAAAAATCTTGTTTTATATCTTCCCAATTTTTCCCTCTCATACCTAAAAATGCTTCAGCAATATATTCTAATGCCTGATTTATTTCCACGTCATTAATCCCATTATCATCACAAAACTGCCTGGATAATTCATCCAGATTATCATAAACATAGTCACGGTCTTCTCGTTGAATAGTATGATGAGTTCTTACTTCATCAAGTACTCTATATCCCTCACTTTCAAGGAACGCTTCTATCTCTGAAATAGCTGCTCTGTATGATTCTGCAACTTCAGGGTTATATTTAAATCTATAATCCTTTGGCCAAACACCGCCAAGACTTATCGTACCCGGTTTATGCAATCTCTCAATTATCGAAAACCTTTGTCCATTTCCACTTCTTTGAAAAATCGCCACGTCCCAGGATATCCCTGACTTTGTTCCCCACTCAACCTGAAACTCTCTTTTACTTGCCTCTTCACATATAATCTCTTTAATAATCTCTCTTCTTTTGATTTTCATTTTCCTCTACCTTGTATCGTGCTGGACCATCACATGCATCTGGATTTAACAATCCCTTAAACCAACCAACAACAAACAAGCATAATGCAGCAAAAGCTGTCATTAACGTCGCTCCCAAAGCTGCTCCAGACCACATTGGTGACAGTGAACCACTTTCTCATCCTCTCCTGCAGCCTTATATATGGCACAATCAACGCCGGCCCCGATGGCCACATCCGGGTTGGCCGTGTTAACTATGGCATATGCTTTTACTTTAGTAATATCGTTTCTTATGATCTGAAATGGCATAACTACTTACTCCATCTTTTCAATATATTTTGCTTAAAAGAGACACACCTACTTCTCACATTACAGGCACACAAGTATTATTTTTAATGTCATATTTATAATACTTTATATCATTAGGAGTATCTGTCCTCGTGGCATTTGCCTCAACAGTAGCATTTATTCTCCAATTCCTGTGGCCATCTTTAAGTGAAGCAAATTCATAAGTTGTAGGATCAAAAAGATCATACTCGTTAGTAATAGCCCCTTGGTTTATTAAAAATCCGGAATCGGTTCCATGATGAGAATGCATATATACATCAGTTTGTAATTTTGCCCCGCCGCATTGTCTAATATAGTATTCCCATCCTTTCCCCATGGTATCTCCGGTAATTATAATCTTCTTATCAAAGATATTGAGTTCAATTATAGGTGACAAAGCATTTATCTCATTTTCATCAACCTCATACAAGACAGTCTTTGGTGCAGGCCCAAATCCCAATACCTTTCGTTTAACTTTTGTTCCTTGTTTCTCAAGCACCACATGATCTACCGGATGAAGTATCTTAAGCTCATTACTGTCTGATGTTGTAGGTGCATATGCTTCTACTACTTTACAGTTCTTGTCCCTAATCCATTGCAAGAAATTATAATAAGCATTCCCGCAATACTTAATATTCGGATTTATCCACACTTCCGTTTCCTCATTAAAATCTATAAAGCTTCGATATCTATCAAAATGGTCATCATGAGGATGTGAAATAAAGACCTTCTTTACCTTAGTATTAACGTTTGAACTTATGTCCGAATAACACTGTACTAAATTATTCTCAAAGTTCCTGTTCTGCGCCCCGCAATCAAACACCCATACCTCTTGCTCATTAGCATTCTTAAAAACCAGTAATTGAGATAACCCCCAACCAACATTCACCACATAAAAATATGCTTCCGTATAGGTAATAGAAGGCCCATGTGTTGGCCGGCGCCGCAACTTTCCACCACGATGGCCACGGACATCTGAAATCAAGTTATTTTTATCTAATTCTTCATGTATTCCTTGTATCATGAACAAATACTGTTGAGCCTTTTTAGCTTCATTAGACTTACCTTTAATATCCACCACGTTATTATATGCATCCAAAAAAGTGTGTTCTCTTATCTGTCCATAATTAGGAATATCTTCCAGTGATATACTTTCTATCTTTCTGCTAAGCACATCCTTATCTATTGTAAATCTAAATCTATAATCTCCTCTTTTTCCAATACGCTCTGCAACCAATCTATCAGATTCGCCATTACGTACAACCAGCTTTAGTTCTACATCATCTAAATCATCAACCTTCTCTAAACAAAAGAATCTTCTTCCATCTGGGTCTATTCCTATCCTTGGATTTCCATCGATTGCTCTATATAATTTCGTAGCGCCGGTTTTTTGCCTATATTCCTCTACATCAATCAATTGATATTCGCCAATACAACTAAGCAGTCCTCCATGTCTCTCAAATACTATAAGACTTTTATACACACGATCTTTTATACTACCATTTTCTTCAACCTCTTCATCACCTGCATGCTCTAAAACTCGTTGGTTTATCCAATCACTTTTTTCTTTCTGATTTAATCCATAACGAATATACTGCAAATAATCTGCCTCTACCCTGGGCTCCCCACTATCATTCCTGATATACTCTTGATCACCTCTGGAAATAACAATGTATATATATGGATAATTCTTAGGAGTCCTTATTCCCCAAGTCGTCTGTCCTCCGTATTGTGTATAAAAATCCTCATTTGACATTTCCCCAACAAAAAACATACGTTAGCTTTCCTCCTCAACTTTTTTAAATCATACCTTCTTCAAACAAATATCCGATATCCTATGCAGATGACATTTTCACCAATCCTCACGCCAAGTGGCTATTCTATTTATGCCACATCCTCTCTCTTAAGGCCAAAAAAGAAATCCAATTCCGGATGTTCTTTTCTAAATGCGCTTATAATTTCAGAAATCTCTCTCACTAACGCATCCGATATATAGCCCGGCCCCTCGTTTTCATTGATATAATCGGCTATATCTCTGATTGTTTTCTCTCCAAATACACCCTTTTCTAAGAACTTAATCCTGTAATTGTTTGATGGATGTGAACTGGTACATTTATCATTATCTGTAGCACCTAGTAGTTTATCGTACTTGTATCTCATGATATCCGCTGCTTCTCTGCCAGTCTTTCCCATCATCTTATAACAAGCCAGATCCGCAAAACATTCATTAATATAGCTAATAAACCTCAACTTACTGTTTGAGATGTGCACACCTGTAAATAGCCTGAATACATGATGTCCCGCCTCATGTAAAAGAACATTTGCCATAAGATCTTCCTTAATGTCCTTGGGTATATCATTACCGGAGTTCCATAGTTCAAAATATGCGTAGGTTATCTGAGTTGTTCCATTAGTCATTGCCCTGCCATTGTAATCCTTAACAGCATCCTTCCTAATAAAACTACTGCTGACAAGCACTACTTTTCTATCAGAACTAAAGAAGCCATTGTCAGGATATTTTGAGTTTACTAGATCAATCATGTCTCTTATAAACTCTCGGCTAATCTTATCAGCTTTCAAAAAGCTAATCCAGCGCAGCTTCACCTTACCAAACACAATTCTGCCCTTCTTCTCTTTTTTGTAGTACTGCTTTATGCAGCAAAGCGCATTTAATCTTCTAATAAAAATCTCAAACACATCGAAAAAACGCCGCTTAACACGCTCATCCTCTGAAGCAGACGAATAACAGGTACCAAGCTTTAGCTTGTTACCTTCAATGCTCCAGATCACCAGTATAACCGCGATTATTACTACCCATTTTATAAATCCTACCAAATACCCAATCATTATTTCCCCAAACCTCCTGTTACAATCTGTCGTATTTAGTACTGATCCCTTTACTTTTATCTACAGGATACTTCTTCTCGTTCTTATCAATCTTCTCATTCAGGATCTCGCAGATGTCGAATCCCATCTTCTGAGACATCTGAATGCAATAGTTCATAACATCAGCAAGCTCTTCCTTAAGCGCATTTTCGTCCGCATCAGGGCTCCACTGGAAGCACTCCAGAAGTTCCCCTGCCTCTATTGAAATAGATTTAGCCAGGTTCTCCGGGCTATGGAACTGATCCCAGTCCCGTTCCTCGGTGAATCTGGCTATACGTGCGCATGTTTCTTCAAAAGTCATTGCTGTCTTCCCCATTTCTGCGTATTAGAAATACTTCTTTAAATATTCTCGTAAGCCTGGATCACAGGCATAGATGTATGTTCCCTTTATTCCTCTTGTCATAAGAGTAACATAAATATTTTTAATGTAGCCTTTTAATTCATCAAGGTTCCCCGTCTTTCCAAGATGATCATAGTAATTGGACTTATCAATCACTATGGTCTGAAGCTGCCTGTCATAGCGGATCTCCGGTCCAAATATAACTCCGCAGACATTAAGATCATAGCCCTGAACCGTATGAATACAGCCAATCTCATTAACAGAATTATTACTGTTTATCCAGTCTGTAGACTCTGTATTCCAACGATACTGCTTATCCCCAAAAGTAAAATCAAAAGCGTTCTTGTCCTTCTTGGGATTGGACTTCCACTCCCAGGCATAGCCTGCCACAGTCCTGCATAGTCCCATCTCCGCATCTTTTCTTTTAATCGTTTCTATCATCTCGTTTGGATCATCAAAAATCCTTACCTCATACTCACCAAAGCTCTTTCGCTTTATTTCAGGATTCTCATATAGAACAGCTTTAACATAGTCAATGTAGTCATTACCCCCCTTGCAGCGAAGCTGGGATGTAAGTTCTATTTCTTTGCACAGATGATCAGCCACAAGCTTTTTGAACTGAGGTCTGGGTATATCAGACGGACGTACACTCTGCTCCTTATCATAAAAAATCAGTTGCATGCGGCTGCTCTTTATTATCCATTCAAGCTCAGTCCCATCTTCCCCCAAGCCAAATCTATCATTGAACTCAGAAAACTTTTTATAAGCGTTAGCCGAAGGAAGATACGCTCTCCTGTGAAGCCTATGGGCCTCATCAACCACAAGAAGATCATAATAATCATTTACAACCTCTGTGGGTTTAAGGATCATGCCAGACGAAAGGCCATCAATTGAATCAAAAACATTTTTCAGGGATTCTCTAAGAGACTGCATGGGAACTACAAAGCCCACCTTAAGTCGGCCTATTCTGTGAGCAAATTCATTAAGAAGCTCAAGCCGCTCTATCTCATCCTCTTCTTGGTACATACTGAAATTGCCATCAGCGATTTCCTTCAGAATTTTCATCAGATATACCGCAAGAATAGTCTTTCCCGTACCGGCTTCTCCATTGACCACAATAAGTTTATTTCGGGTATCGCGGTTGTAGTTATTCTCTATAGTTTTTAGAATAGCTGTAAGAGCATCTTCCTGCTCATAAGTAAGGGATTTATACGGCGAATACTTAAAGAGATCCAGATTCTCAATCTCATCAATTGTATGCTTGGCCAGGCCTCTTTCAATCAACTGCGTCCAGGTGTATTTGAACTCATCCCTGTATATATCACGGTTAAAATAGTTGTGATCAACAATGCCAGCATTACCGTTGCGAAGGCGGAATTTCCCATCAGCGCCCATGTACTTGATGAGAAAAGATTCCATATCAAGAGCAACTGACTTATTGAAATTCTTGTCAGTCATCATGCAGATAAGCTTATATTCAGTATCGGCCTCCTCTTCCAGATGCTGCTTGGTTCTGCGGATTCCATCAAGGGTTTCTCCAACATATGCATCAGTATCATTGTGCATGATATAAACTATTGGCCAGTTTGTTGCATACTGCCAATAGCTCATGACTGTCATCTCTGAACTTGAATAGTTGAATTCTTTGATTATGATCATACTAATTCCTTCAATGTGCTATCCCAATAACATTAACCCACTTCTCATCTTCTCTTCCAGGCCTTGAATCTGAACCAACTATATTGCTTGCAATTTCAAAACCTGCTGCCTCAAATAACGGAACAATGCTTGTCTCAGAGAAATCACTAAACTGCCTCTCGCCCCTAGTGGTAGTTCCTTCCCCATATTTGAAAGATGCATAAATAACTCCGTCACGTTTAAGCGCATTCTTCATTTTCTTAAGAACATCCGGTAATTCCTTCTCCGGAACATGCAGTAATGAAGCACAGGCCCAAATCCCATCGAATTCATGGATAAAAGAGACATCTTCAAATCTCATATTCAAAACTTCTTTGCCAATATACTCCGTAGCCCTCTTACACATTTCCTCTGATGCATCAAAAGATAAAACCTCATAGCCCGCATCAATAAACACCTTGCTGTCCCTGCCGCTTCCACAGCCTGCATCCAAGATCTTTCCTCCCGCCGGAACATATGATAAAAACCTATTCTGCACTTCGGACATATCCGCAGTTAATGAACCTTCAAAAAAGCTGTCTGCATTTTTATTGTAATATTCTACATTTTTATCTATCATCGCTTATACACTTACCTTCTTTGGTGTCCATATTTCGTTATATCCATTTTTCTGAGCCCAATTGTAAATCATCCTTATACGCTTAGCTGCATCTGCTTGAGGTGATCTCGCTTCATTCTCAAACATTATTTCATTACGATCAGAAATCTTGATAAGATAATCTTCTCTCGCCAGCTTATCGCGCTTCTTGTTATTGCAATCAGGACAGGCTAGTACAAAGTTCCATATTTGATCATCCTTGATAAAGGACCATGGGATAAAGTGGTCCACCTCTACACTACGCTTTGTAACCGGCTTTCCACAGTAAAAGCATTTATTCTCAAATTCCTGAAATAGGATATCTCTGTAATAAGCTAAACTACTCCTGGTTCTAAGCGTGCTCTCATCAATCTTACTAAGCAAATGATCAACTGCTGAATCCTCATTTACCTTTTCAAGAAACTTAGCCCATTCATAGTAATTCAGCTTCTCTATAGAAATCTTATGCTTGCAAACAAATTCGTACATTCTCGGGTTAATCTGGAGCCACTCTCCACTCTTTGAAAAAGAATAGAATAATCCGCCCAAATCTGCATATAGCGCACCCACAACATTTTCCTTGCACTTCATTTTTACTCGGTGGCAAATGTCTATTCTCATATCATTTGAAAGACTTTCAAATGGGATATCTTCGAGAATTCCATACTTTTCTTTTCCATACAGAAGTGCTTTTTCCAACTCCGACTGACGATTCAGTTTTCCGGGATTCTTTTGCTTGATATGGTGCTTCAAAACTAGATTCCAATATATTTCTGCAAACTTAGAAAAGAGCTGATCAAAAGTGAGTGTCAGCTTATCGTCTGTATTATACAGATTATCAAGAATAGACTTAAGAAATCCAAATTTATAGCTGGTGTCATTGACAGACTTACTAGAAAACAAATATGCAAATGCAGACCACATCTCGTCATCTGAGAGTGGTCTATCCGCATATTTTCCTTCTTTCAATAAGTACCCTGCTGCCATAGTTATCCTTTATATTTCCTCAAATCCTATACTCTTCAAATACTGATATGTTCCATCATAGTACTCAGGAAGCCGCGTACTATCTTCCCAATATCCGTTACTGCGCTTGTGTGCATTACCTTCTGGAACACATATAATCATTCCTGCTCTTGCTCTTGTAAGCAGAACTCTATATGCATTCAGCATATATTTCATTTGTTCCTGCTTGCTCTCCGTTGTTGGTAACAATTCGTTCCATTCGGTATTTCTGGAAAATCTATAATAATGCCACTCTCCATTTTCAAAGCGCATATCTGCATCCCATAACAGGCATGTATAATCAAGCTCTAAACCTTGCACCTGGATTTCTGTAGCCGCATCTTCCAAATAATTTGATGATCTTGTATCTGTTTTATCTTCAAGGAACCAGTGTACAGCATTGTCATCATCGGAAAGAAGCACATGTACCCCAAGTGGTTTATACCTGGCTGATTCCTTTGTTATTAGTACTCCTGTTCTTTCAGATCCTCTGACCTTTTCTTGAAGCCATCTCTTAGCCTTTTCCATATCTCTGGTCAAAACAATAGGATATTTATTTTTTATCTCAGCATATATTGAAGCTGCCTTACCATCAATAGAAAGCAAAGAATGCACAAGCGCAGATAATTTCTCTGCCCTGAAGGATCTAAGCGAAACTCCAAGATGTAGATCGTTAGAGTATGTAACATTCTTATTATCCTTAAGAAGCTCATTGACCATTCCTTCAGCATATTCCGCTTCCGTCAATTGAGGAGAAATGTAGACCTTCCAATGATCAAAAGTTTCATTTAAAGCTCTGATCCATTCTGAAATACCTGCTTCCCCTGTATTGATTTCCTGGCCACCTCCTACAAGGCATACTATAGTTGCCCAATCCTCACGCTGATCAAGAGACCAAATGAGGAAAGCTGCTTCGGACATAGGGAAATTGGGGACCTTCAGCTTATTGCCATAGGTTCCACCTCTTTTGAGATAATCTGCAAGTCTCTTATGAGTCCATGATCGCTGTGCTTCATCGAAAATAGCAACGTGTTCAACTTCACCATATCCTGCTTCCTGATTTTTTACAGCCTTGTTTGGATCAATCTCAAGAATTCCATTTTCAACAGGATTTTTAATCTTAGCCAGCATGTTATCTCTATACCGGTGTATAATCTGAATGAATTTCCCTACTTCACGTCTAGAGTCTGTTAGCTTTTTTGCCTCGCCTCTTTCTCTGCACTTCTTATAGTTATCTTTGGCAAGTGCTTCATTTAGAACTGCCACTAGCGGTCCGTTTCCAGACAAGTAAACCGCACCTTCATCCTCCACAGGCTTATCAGAGCCTTGATAGGTCTGCTTTACAGCAACATCCAACCCAACCAGCGTTTTTCCTGCGCCAGGAACACCTGTTACAAAGCAGATGCTCTTTTCACCGTCTCTCTTGCTCTTCTTAATGACCTCCAGAATATATGCGATAGTCTTATCTGTCGTAACCTTATCAGCTTCATGTCTAGTTATATCTTCTACAGAGTGACTCTCATAAAGCGTTCTTGCTGCTTCAATAATTGTAGGCGTCGGTGAATATGGACTTATTATCCAATCGGGATTTATATGTGATTCATTGCTAAACTGATTTAAGACATTACCAATGAGCATGTCAATCCCCTTTTCTCCTGTCACAAGGGGATTAACCACTCTGTCATCATATACAGATGCCTGTATCACATTTGATGTCTTTTGGTATTTAGTAGCTACAAGAATTGGAACTATCAGCTTATCCTGACTGTATTTATGAAAGTTCTTAAGATCCAACGCGTAATCGAGCACCTGATCCACATCGTTTTCTAAAACGCTTGATTCTCCAGCCTTGAATTCCAAGCAAAAGATAATACCTTTTAATAGTAATACTACATCAAGCCTCTTGCCCAAGCGAGGAATATCATATTCAAAAATTATCCGCCCACCATAATTAGACCATCCTTGCAAGGCACTTTGGAGAATGTCAATTTCCTCCTTCCATGCTTCACTCTGGGTAGTCAAAACGGCTCCATGGTATTGTTCGCATAGTAATCCTAAAACCATACTCGGATTTAGTTTAAGAAATGAATCTATCTCACTATCAAACAGGCATCGTGGGTTATTGCTCATCTTTATTCTCCCAAATAAGCATTCACTAAAAAGTATTTTTACACATATTACTATTATACCCTCGATATAATTACCGTGCATCTCATCCTCAAAATCTGAAATGCAGAATACTGGAGCAGTGTACTCGTAATAGCCTTGTAAATAGGTCTAGTCGATATCATTTATCTTCGACACGTATATGCCACGGTAAACTTGTTAACAAACGATTTTTAGCATCACTTAAATACTCATGCGCCACCTTCTCGTTAATCTCCGATTGATTCTTTGAAATAATATCTTTTAGCGCATAACCTGTATTCTGATTTCTCTAATTATATGGGCCCCTGTCTCGATTCCATTAAGAATACTGGCACCGTGTACTTGTGACACCTAAAGATTCCACGCCTGCTCTAGCTGTAGCTTCTTGTAGCACTCCCTCATCACCCATCTACACATTTATCATCAAAACAATCATAGCTAACTGCCTCAGCTAACCAGCTCGGTAAATAGGCCTCTTTAGCAATCTCTTCAAAAATATTAGAAGTATTACACATTTTGTCCCATAATAATTTCAAATGTGTCCATAGATTAGATTCTCTAAATGAAACTTCATCATTAATTTCATAAGACGTTTCCCAACACTTGCAATCTACATCTTCACCTGCTTCAATCATACCTTTGAGGCACATCTCCCCCATTTTTGTGTTTTTGTGTTCTATATAGTAGTCTATTTCATCCTTAATATCTTTTAATGCCGGAAAATAATTTGCCGCAGACCATACATCTAGTCTACAAATAATCTTTAAGAAATAGTCCGTCTGTTCAACATAATCTCTTCCATACACATAGTTTAATTCGTTATTTTGATAATGAACTTTATTGAAAAAGCTATAAAGCTTAGCTCTTTTCCCATACCATTCAATTATATGTTGCCCAAATTCGTTATTAACACAGTTGTGCGTGGGTATATTTATCGTTACCTTATTCTGCAAGTAATAATCATGATTATATAGAATAAGTACTTTTTCTATATAATCATTTAAACATACAAAGAAAGCCTCTTTTTTCTTCACATCAACAACTGTCAATAAGACGGGTACTGCACTTCCCATTCTTTCCACAGTTGATAGTAAATCTGTATCTAAAGGATACTGTATTACTTCCATTTCAAAATATTTACTTTTATCTTCTTGATAAGCTTTTTCTACGTTATAGCGAGAATACAACTGAATCTTTTTTCTTTCTAGAACCTCTTGGCCTTTTACTTGAAACAGAACGTGCTCCCCTTTTGTAATATTTACCCCATTCTTCTGTTTTTCAAATAATTCAACATCTAAGTCTATGCCATAGTCTGGAGAATACTCTCTAACAGCCCATTCCGAAGGAAACAATTCTTTCAGTATCTTACTCCCAGTTCTCCAATAATATGTTGTTGGGGGCGTTTTTTCCCTTTGCCATTGTTTATAAAATATTCTTCTGCGCTCATTATTACTCCTAAAAATGTTTTTTCTCGTTATTATAAGTTTATTATTTTTTTAATGAACAATATGTGTAATATGCACTTCCAGGTAGCTCTGTAACAAGATGCGGAGTAATGCCTCTTACCATAAACTCATCCATGACTGCCGGATGCGGATGCATGAATCTATTGGATGTTCCTGCTGAAATAACATAAAAGGCATCCAATGATGTCAATAATTTCGTATTAAAATTGTGCCTTGAACCATGATGAGGAACCTGGAGGCAGCCAATTTCACTCCAATATTCATCATATTTGTCAAGAAGTTGCTTCCACTTCTGAACCCCGCAGGCATCATAATCGCCTAAGAAAAGACAACCTGGAGCAGTTCTTTTCTTAGAACAATATGCATACATGTCCTCTTGAAATAACGCATCAGCATCTGCCGGACCAGAAAATAGTGTCATGGAATTAATGTTAGCATTCGCACCTGGGAACACCTTTTTATATATACGAGTAATTTTTGCACGATCGGAAAAATTTGTTAGGTACATATCCAAAAGCTTATTAGGATTGATTTTACATTTATATTCTTTAGTAACAGCATCCATCAGCTTTTTATACTTAGCTAAGTTCCTAAAATTATATGGAACAAACCTCCATTTCATAGGAAGTGCAGAGTCTGCATCAAATAATATATCCCCAACATCCGTCCCTGAATCTATAAGGTTTATCTCTTTACCATATTCTGGCATTTCATATGCAGAATAATCATTTGTGTTGTCAAATTCTGGATTATATGCATCCTCAGCAGGCAATATCGCATGGATGACCGTATTATCAGCATTGGGATAATCAGAAACAGTTAACTTTGTATCATCCATAAGATCTAAATCATAGCCTACCTGATTGATTCTCCTATCAAGTTCTATAATGCTCCGAATCATCGGAGTTAAAACTGGGAGGAATAAATGCTTTACCATACATCTATCAAAAAGTGCTTCCAATTCATTAACATGATCATCATCAAAATGAGAAATAAAGACTGCTTCAATTTCTTCATTTTCAGCAAAAGTGCAATTAATTAGATTACGAAGAGCTAATCTATCTGTGGTTGATCCGCAGTCATATACAATATTGATTCGTTTGCCTGGTTCTGAGCCGAAATGCTCACAATAGAATGCCCCCTGTCCTACAGGCAAAAAACTTCTTGCCATAACTGTATTTTTCTTCATACTTTTTCTCCATCAGTAGTTTATTACACTATTAAAATCATATCAAACAACAAGCACAGATTGTATGAATTGATTTAGGTGATTTGAGATTATGTTCTCATTACGATAGGAATCGTATCAGCCCCCCTGCCCATGAGCAACTAACTAAGTTTTTAAAAAGGAGTTGCATCGCCAACTCCTTCTTTTAAAACCATATCCTGTTTCATTAACAATAGTTGCATTATTTTCCATCGTTCTCCCCCACTTTCATCGTGTACCTATTTTCCACAATATCAGGTACCAATATTCTTCCCACGAGCATACATATAGTATTTTACATACTTTTTGTTGACTACACTATACAATTCTTGCTATTATAGCTATTCTTGAATCCCACATCTTGATGATATTCACACACTCACCTAAATAAAAGAAAATTCCATTTATACTTTTCACCCCAGAGATAAATACATCCCCTTATCCTGCACTCTCCGTTATATATCTCCCATCTAAATTCAGTTAAGATATTATCATCAAAACAAAGTAACACACTTGGTTAAGTCCTTGATGCTACTAACCGATATACATAGTAGCAAGAGAAAGGAGGAAGAAAAAATCCGATGAACAATCTTCCAAACGCTTAAAGGCATCTTCACTGCGGCAGGATCCCGGTGGAGGTGCTTTTTTATTGCCTGTCGTGATGATGAATGATCCAGTACGTGCTTCTGCCACTATTCATGATCCTGGCTTCTTCGTTCTTAAGATGCCTGTATAGGGCAGGATTCTTCTTTTTTACAGATGCGCAGGTCATATCGAACTTGAATATCCGTGCTACTGTTACAATGGTCTGGCCTATTGCCCAGAATACAAACATAACCGGTGCTAAACAAATCGTTAATAATATCATCTCATGGTCCTCTCTTTCGCTTTATGATGCTTCTGAGCCCCTGTTTACTTTTGTTACTTAAGACTGTGTTTCTGATGATAAAATTCTCTCACAGCATATATCCCATAAAAAGGGACAACTCGGAGCCCTGCATTCATGCGGGTTCTCCGAGTTGCTCGTAAGTTTTTTTGAATTTTTAAATATTATTCATCTACCGGCCAAACACTGCCAACATCCAGTCCATTCTCCGTAAGCCACTGATCTTCCACCGAAACCATCTTAGTCTGGCCATCATCATTTTCCAATGTCACAGAGACCTTGGGCTTCTCTCCTGGAGCGAGTTCCTCGCAGCCAAAGTCTCCGTCAAATATCTGTTTAATCTTCCACATACTACCATCACCTCAACAACTCTTTTATAAGCTTCCTATTGCATACAGGCCTATCCGTCAATCCTATGGGTATAGCCAGTTCAATCGATACCACCACCCGCTCTTTTCCCCGGCGAACAGTCTCGACTTTGGTTATTGCCACCCGGGCCTCCACCTGGGGATCTTCAAGGAGGGGCAGCACCACATAGTACAGCTCATCTTCGTCGAAGGAGATACTGCCAAGGATCCTGCCGGTGACAAGTTCTTCCACCACTGCTCTGTCGTCACGAAGGTAGATGGTTAAGGGCGTGGCAGAGGAAGGTGCAGATCCAAGGCTGCTTCCGGGTTCTTTTTTGATAAAACCGGAGAAGGAATATACCTCACAGTCGCCCTGCTGCCGGATCTTCTTGCCAATCTTCCTGGCGGCATCTGCGGGAAGGACGTACTCCTGCATCATGAGGTGGAAGATGTCTTTTACCAGGTCCGGAGCGGGCATAACAACGTGATCTGTGATCACCTCTTTGCAGGCTTCAAGAACGCTTTTTGCAAAAAGACCAAACTCTTCCATATCGGGATCCCATACAAATCTGCCACGGGCCATCTTGGAAAGGGGGAGCTTCTCGTCATACATCTTAAACTGGACGTAGATGTTACGCTCAGAAAATGCCGCCTTATTCTCGAAGGCATCCCAGGTAAACTCATAGGTATCTA
>JAEEGL017067123.1_pt1 | contig 16554 bp, 6 predicted proteins | sample 9134231 | NCBI WGS metagenome assembly JAEEGL01 (sample SAMN16246548, study PRJNA631951) | gut metagenome | biome: gut microbiome; feature: rumen; material: fiber-attached | host: Bos | place: Iran: Karaj | collected 2018-10
CAATTGATCCACAAGTAGTTTCTATAATATCTTTATCTAAAGTAACATTAAAGTTACTTGCATTTACATTAACTACAAAAAAATTTAATAAAATAACGAATACTATAACTTTTATATACTTCACTAAATAACACTCCCTACTATATTAAATTTTAACTATTAATTAAATAATATAATTTATTCATTACTATCATAATAGTATACTTCATCACTAGCTTTCTTTAATGATACTGTAACATATTTATCATATTTATAATTATCAAAATTATCTATTTCTTTTTCTATCTTAGTACATTTATTATCACTACATATTTGTATCTTATCACCATTTTTATATATTACATATGCAATTTTTAAATTAACAGTATTAGTTTTTGTTGCTTGAACTAATTCTTTTTTTACATTTATATTTTTAGTATCTTTTATAATTTCATAATTACCATAATAAACTTTATTATTCTTATCATATTTAACATTAAATAATAACTTTTTATCATTTATTTCAAAATTAGTTTCAATTTTACCATTTATATCACTTAAATCATATTTAATATCAGGTCCAAATGCAGTTTTAATGGCACTATCTAAAGATTCATATGATATTTTAAATTCATTTTTTGAATTTAATTCAATATCTTCTAGTGTCATAAAATCTGTTGCTTTACTAAATATAAATTCAATTGGTAAATTATTAATATTGTATTCTTTTTTAGAATATACCAATAAATCATTAGCTGTTATATATGAATATAATTCTTGTACAAGATCATCATCCAATTTTAACCTTTTTATACGTCTTCTATTATTATTTTGTATAAACTTATATATAACTGAAAAAATAAATATCCATACTAATACAACTAAAATAGCTACTAAAAAAGGAGTAACTCTATTACGGCTTATTTTCACACTATCACCTACTATAAAAATTATAACAAAAAAAAAGAAAAAATTCTATTTTTCTTCTTCTTTTTTTATAACTTCTTTTCCTTTATATGTTCCACAATTTAAACATACTCTATGTGGTCTAATTTCTGCACCACACTTTGGACATTTTGTTGTTCCATTTTCACTAATTTTGTAGTGTGTTCTTCTTTTTCTACCTCTAGTATTACTAACTTTTCTAAATGGTACTGCCATTTAACTCACCTCACTTGTCTTTAATAAATCATTTAATTTGGATAACTCCGCATTAACACTTTCTTCCTCATCAGTAATTACTCTCCAACCATCACCGCTCAAATTAGAGATATCAGCATCTGGAGATACAACACGTGTAGGAATTTCCATTAATATATTTTCCCATATTATTGGTAAAATATCAATACTATTTATATTATTTTTTGAAATTTCTGATGTTTCATCTTTAAATTCTGATAAATCTCCCTCAATTATTACATCAAATGGTACATCAACAGGTTTTAATGTTATAGCGCATGGTATAATCATATTTCCTTTTGCTTCTAAACTTAAGTATATTTCACCTAAAGCATTTAAACTTATTTCACCTTCAACATGCATATTATTTAATTCTTTTACATCTGTTGGTTTTAAGTCTTCTTCACTAAAACTATATAATTCATCAACAATTATCTTTTTATCTATACCATTACGTAATCTTGTTAAATCAAAATTCATAAAATCACCTGACTAAAACATTATAATAGTTTATAAGAAAAAAATCAAGTTAACTATATAAATATATAAAAATATGATAATATATACATGGTGATTTAAATGAATGTTATAGGTATTGTTTGTGAATATAATCCATTTCATAATGGACATTTATATCATATAAATAAAATTAAAGAACTATATCCAGATAGTATAATAATCTTAGTTATGTCAGGTAATGTTACACAACGTGGTGATCTAAGTATAATTAATAAATGGGATAAAACACGTATTGCTTTAAATCATAATATAGATCTTGTAGTAGAATTACCATTCCAATTTGCAAGTCAATCAGCAGATTTATTTTGTTATGGTAGTATGAAAATATTAAACTATCTAAAAATAGATAAAATAGTATTTGGTTCTGAAAATAATGATATAGATAAACTAATTAATTTAGCTAATACTCAGCTTAATAGTAAAAAATATGAAGAAAATATTAAATTATATCTAAAAGAAGGATATAACTATCCTTCAGCACTTTCTAAATCATTAAATGATATAACAAATATAAATATAAAAGAACCTAATGATATATTAGGTATAGGATATGTAAGAGAAATAATAAAAAATAATTATAATATAGAACCTATTACTATTAAAAGAACAAATGATTATAATAGTAAAGAATTAAATAGTAGTATTAGTAGCGCAACTAGTATAAGAGAAGGTATAAAAAATAATATAGATATATCAAAATATGTACCAAATGATACATTAGAAAGTATAAATAATCCTATATATTTAGATAACTATTATAATTTATTAAAATATAAAATTATATCTGAAATAGATAATTTAAATATATATCAAAGTGTTGATGATAATATAATACCTAGAATAAAAAAATATATTTATACAAGTAATAATATAGATGAATTCATAAAAAATATAAAAACTAAAAATTATACTTACAATAGAATTAAAAGAATGTTAGTTCATATACTTATGAATTTTACTAAAAAAGAAGCAAATAATATAAATATTAATTATATAAGAGTATTAGGTTTTAATAAACAAGGTCAAAAATATTTAAATAGTATAAAAAAGAATATAGATATTCCATTACTTACAACATATGATAATAATTACTTAAAAATAGAAAATAGAATCACTAATATTATAAATATAAATCTTAAAAATCAAAAAATGGAATATGAACAAAAAATAATAATAAAGTAGCACGTTAGGGTGCTACTTTTTCTAATTCTTCATATTTATCTTTCAATTTATAATAAATATCTAATCTATTTATTTTAAGTGCTTTATCCATAGCCTTTTTTATTTGAATTAAATCATCATTTATCTCTTCAGGAATAATATATTGTTCTGAAGAAACATTATATATTTCTTTAGTATTATCATCTTCATCATTTGATAATTCAATTTCTTCTTTAAAAAACTCAGGAAAATCTGCAATAACACGTTTTTCAAAATCATTAAATACTTTTGTAGTATCTATATCGTTTAAAAAATCTAAACTTGTTTTATATTCATCAATATCATTTACAGGAGGTTGATATAAAATATCAATATCCATAGATGCTTGTTTTAAACTATTTATCAATGACTCATTAATAGCAATTCTTTTTCTTTCTTGACCAATAAGATATTCAGTATTAATTGTATATACATCATCAATATATTGACTCAAATCATTTTCTAAATTCATTCTAATTAACTTACTAGAAGAAATTAATGTTTTCTTAAGTGAATTAAGAGCATCTCTTAAAGCAAATTCTTCACTACCATATATTTTATTAAAACTACCAGTTTCATACTTATTATTCAAAACATATAAATCATCAGAATTATTACTTGTAATTGAACAATCGATTATTGATTCTAAAGCACTTACTATCTCATCATAAGTAACAAGCGCATCATTATACCCTTGCTTCATATCACACTCTCCTATTATTATCTATTAATAATTCCACTAATCATTAGTTTTAATTGATTCCATTCACTGTCATCATGAATATTTTCTAAATAATAAATACCCTCTTTTACTCTTAATTTTGATACATATATTATTAAATTATTATTTTTTTGTTTTTCACCTTTAGAATATACTAAATATCTTCCATTTTCATTTTCTAAAATTGATATTAATTCAACATCTAATTCTGTATCATCAGCGTCTATAATACGAATAATTTTTTTATCCATTATATCACCTACTATATAGTTAATTATAGCATTAAATATTAAAAAAAACAATAAGTGATAAATTCTAAAGAAACTAAAAAAGATGAAATAAATTTCATCTTTTAATTATGTTCCAATATACAATAATTATATCCTGTTTCACTGTCATATAGAGTACTAACACTAAAATTTGGTTGTACTTGAGAGAATTGTAAATTATTTTGAAGTGGTGAAGTAGAACCAATTATTTTTCCATCATAATAATTGATTGTACCACTTCTCTTATATAAACCGATACCACTAGTTGTACCTACAGATTGTATAAGTGGATTATCTACATCAACACTATTACCTGATGTATCAATTTCTCCTATATTTAGTGTTCCAGCATTAACATATATACCATATGAAGTACCTCCAGTAGAATTAATGCTTCCGCTTTTTAATGATAAAGTTCCACCATTTGTATATATACCATATGAATTAGTACTATTGGATGTTATTGAAGAAGCATTTGTTAATTCACATGTACTACTTGAATTATCATTATATATTGAATAAGCAGTTTTAGCACCACTTACCTTAAATATATCATTATTTGATGTAAGTACTTTAAGATTATTCATTGCATAAAGAGTTCTATATTTTCCTTCTGACTCATGTTTAATCTCATATGTATTACTTCTTGATGTTAATGTAGAATTATTATAAATAATTTTATTAGCTATATTAGATGTAGAAGTACCATTATATAAAATGTTAAAATTATTTTCTTCCAAAGTCGCAGTTCCAGTATTACTTATAATATTTTCACTACTATTACTACTACTTACAATTTCTACTAAACTGTTTTTAATTGTTAATGAACCTTTATTATTAACAAGAGTATTCTTTATATTTGCATTAGTAATATATAGTATACCATCAGCATTATTAAGAGTAATATTACCTTCAATTGTTTTATTAGAACTATTAATACTTAAATTACCCTTAGAATATACATATATTGCTGCAGTTCCAGTTGATTTTATTTTTGTATTATTAATAATATTTTGATCTACATTAGTTGTTCTTGAATCATAAATACCATATGATGTAGAATTAATTTCACTATTTTCTATAGTATATATTCCATTGATATTTATACCTGTTGCAGAATTCAATATAGTAGAATTTGTCATTGTAACTGTAGTAGTTGTTGTTTTATTACTAGATATAGCATAACCCTTTGAATCTATTGAAATATTATCTATAGTTAATTCATTATTATTTGTAATTGAATATGATACTATATTTGATGACCATTTTGAAGGATTATTACTACTATTTGTAATTGTTAATATACCATTATTAGTAATACCTTTTGAATCATATACATTATGTCCTTTTAGATCAAATGTTACTGTTTTACCTGATGCTATAGTTAATGTATCATAATTATATACATCAGATATTAATTCTAATTCTTCCCCAGAATTTACGGCATTAAGTGCTGTAGATAATTTAGTATATGTTGTATCTGTATCTTTATTTCGTACTACATCAATTAATGGAGCAAGTGTTGAAACATAGTAATTATCTATTACTTCTATTTTAGGATAATGATTTGTTCTTATATTATTATATTCAGTATTTGTTGTATCAACAATTCCTTTAATTTTACCATTATAATAATTTATAGTACCACTATCTCTATATATACCATATGATCCACCTACTATAATAGGATCATCTGTAGATAATGTGTCACTACTTTTTCCTATATTTACTGTTCCACCAGTTGTATATAATCCATAAGTATTACCAGATATTGTTCCACTATTAAAACTAACTGTATTATAAAGATTATATAAACCTATATTATCTGAATTTATAGTTATATCAGTAATATTAAATGTACATCTATTATAAATTCCTGTACTTAATCCTCTTGTGTTAATAATAGTGTTATTACTTGAATAAATATTACCACTATTAGCATTTACACCATATGCACCATCAGAATAAGTATTTATTACTACACCTTGTAAATATAAATTACCTGAAGATAAATATACACCACTAGCATTTTGTGAATTAATTGTACTACCATTTTTTAAATATACTGTTCCACTAGACATATATACTGAATAATTTGAAGTATTAGTAGATGTAGTACTTATTGTACCTCCACTAATATCACTATCCATTTGTTGTAAATATACACCATGTGTAGCACCCGTAATATTACCTCCAGTAATATTTAATTGATTTCTATTAGATGATGTAGAAACATTATTATATATAGCATAACTATCATTAGATGTAATAGTACCATTTGTTATATTTAATACATTACTATATGCATTATTACCATCATAGTATATTCCATAGTTATCACTTATAATGCTACCACCATTAATATTTATAGTATGAGATGCTGTATTTGTATAAATTCCATATTGCTTAGCCTCTATTTTACCATTACTAATTGTCAATGTTCCATTATTTGTAAATGCACTATTATTACTTTTAATTGTACCATTAGTTTTAGAATCTAATACTGTTAAATTTGATTCATTTATTATTGGATTTAATAAAGTTAATTTATGACCATTTAAATCAAGTACTATATCATTACCATCTATTGTAACAACATCTTGTATTATTGTATCACTAATTACTGTTATTGTTCCTGATTCAGTTGGACCTAATGCATCTATTGCAGCATCAAAACTATTATATGTATTATCTCCAACTTTTAAATATCCATCTTTTTCTTTTAAAATTGTAAGTGAATATTCAACAGGCATATCTCCTGATGTATCAAATTCAATATAATTATAAGTTTCCTTACCAGTTCTAACAGAATTAATTTCTCCAGTATAACTATTTTGTTTTCCTTTTATTAATCCATTATAGAAATTAAATGTTCCTAATAAAATATTTAAACCTGTATCTCCACCCTCTATTAATGGATTTTCAATAGAGAAAGTAGAATTTGCATTACCAATATTTATAGTAGCATCATTATGATTTAATCTTACACCATATAATCCACCAGTAATAGTTCCACTATTTATATTTAATGTTTTTGCTGAACTACTTGATACATCAATACCAATTGAACCAGCAGTAATTGTACCACTATCCATAGTAAAATTAACACCATTATTATTTATAAGTATACCTACTGAGTTATTACCAGTGGCAGTTATTTCTGAATTACCACTTAGATTTAAATTTCCACTTTTATGTGTAATTGCCTTACTACCACTTCCAGTTACACTTATTTTAGAATCAATTACATTTATATCAGATAAAGTAGCAGTTATACCACCAGAACCTAATTTAAATTCACTACCATTTGTTATATCTATATTTGCTCTCTCTAAAGTTATATTTGAATTATTATTATTATTTATTTTTGTATTTGATATTTCACCATCAATATATTTTAAATTAATAATACTATTATTAGTTCCATATAATTCTGAATCACTTATATCTAAATTATTATTATTGTTTTCCTTTGAATAAATATATAAAATATTATTATTTGTAGAAGTAAGCTTAGAATTACTTATATTAAAACTATTTAAACAATTATTAGTATTACTATCATTAATTATTATATCTGAAGTAGTTATCTCACAATTAGAAATTGAAGTAGTAGTATTAGATGAAGCAATTTCTATAATTTTTTTAGTACTATTTATTTTTATTCCATTTAAACTTAATGTTCCATTATTAACTAAAACATCACTTATATTATTTTCAATAGTATGTTTATTGTTAGAAGAATCAGTAATATTTAATGTTCCATTATTTGTTATAGTTTCTGTAAATGTTAAATTATTATCATTTAAATCTAATGTTATATTTTTACCACTAGGAATTGTTGATGGCTCATTTACCTCAGCACTTTGTATAACTGTTATAGTTCCAGTTGAAGATATTGCTTCAATTGCATCATCAATTGAATTATAAGTATCACTTCCTACTTGTAAGAAATCACCCTTTTCAATTAAATAATTAATAGTATATCCAGAAACGGTTACTTCTGTAGAATATCCATACATTGAGGCATTATCTAATCTAGAATTACCGATATATCCAGATCCTCCACCGGCTCTATATTTGCCACTATATCCACCATAGTAACCACCTCCAGCACCTGGAGTATTATTTTGATTTACTAAAGATGCAGTACCAAATGAATATCCATCATTTTGACTACCACCTGATGAAGAATTTTTATTCCATATTGATATTCCACCAACGAAACCACCACCATGGCCTACTTTAGTAGTATTATAATTACTATTTTTTCCATAATAGAATCCTCCACCGCCTCCGGCAACAATTAATATATTATTTCTATTGTTTTCTAATGTATTTAATTCACCAGAAGAGGTTGCTATTGATGTTGCACCTCCTCCAGAGCCACTATATTCACCACTAGCAGTATCATTCATGGCGTTTCCACCGCCATTATATCCACCTAATGATATAGAATTAGCATCTGAAGAAGTTATTGTTCCTCTACCACCTACATTTATATATAATTTTTCATTTAAAGATAAATTAATTTCACCAGTAGAATATCCACCATATCCACCTTGTTTATCAGAAGTATTATATGAACCACCTTGAGCTCCCCATACTTCTAATTTATATTTTCCAGCACATGGTGTAGTAAATATTACTTCTGTACCTGTATATTCATAATTAAATACTTTACCTGTTGGACATGTTTCTGTACTTTCTCCAATATATGTTATTTTAGCAGTTCCATCATCTTGTTTAGCATATTGAGAAGTTGCTATGCTAGATACTGATGAAGTACTATATGTTAATGTATCACCAACATCTATATTTTCATGTTCAACTTTAATTTCTTTTTTCTCTCTTATATTTTTTATAGTACCACTATATCCATCAGTAGCACCTCTTAATCTACCATTATAGTAATTTATTATACCTGCTGTTGAATATATACCATATAATCCACCACTAATATATGGATTAGTTGTTGATAATGTATCTGAAGAATCACCTATATTAATTACTGAATTACTATTTTGCTGATATATACCGTACAACTTTCCAACTATATCTCCATTTTTTAAAGTTATATTTGTAGAATTACTACCATTCACACTTATACAAATATTTTCTGAATTAATAGTAACTCCATTTAATACATGATTACTATTAAGAACATATATACCTGTCGACATACCACCATTTGTATTAATAACTGTATTATTACCAATTGTTGCTCCAGCATTCAATTTTAATCCATAACCATTATAAGAATTTGACGTTATTGTAGCACCTTCTATAGTTATATTGTTATGACTATAAATACCACTTGCATTATCTGCTATAAAATGTACATCTCCATCTATATTACAAATTGAAGATGATTCACAACTTAATGCATATTTATCTATATCAGTTGATTTACTAATTACTGTTCCACCAGTCATATTTAATGTTTCCGTTGTATATATTCCTCGTTTAAATCCTGTAATTGTACCACCTGTAACAGTTATTATATTACTTGTTTTTCTTGTATTACCATATATTCCATCTTCGTTAATTGATTCTATTGTTCCACCATTAATAGTAATACTAGCACCAGTATTCTTTAGAAAGATTCCATAACCTTGTGATACAATTTTTCCTCCATTCATTGTTACTGAAATATTATTATTATTATATTGTATTCCGTTTTGGTTAGAATTAATTGTACCATTATTTATTACTAATGAAGATGAATTATTCATATTTATTGCGGGAATTGTAGTAGAAGTATTATCTATTATAGTATTTCCTCCAATAATTAATGATTTCATATTATTTATTGAACTTATTTTACCTGTTGTAATACTTAAATCAATATTTTGATTATTATATAAAGCATAACTATTTGATATTAATTCTGTACCTTTATTAATAGTCAATGTACCATTATCATATACAGCATATCCTGATGTTGCAGTTAACTTCGTATCAGTAAGACTTAATGAACCATTATTTAGTATTACATTATTTGTTGTTAATTGAGTAATATCTACATTATCAATATTTAATGAGTCATTATTTTCTATTGGTTCTTTTATACTTATTAATCCACTATTATCTGAACCATCATAAAGTTTTAATGCACCATTATTTATAATTTTTTTATTAAATGTAACATTATAACTATTAAAATTAATTGTAACATTTGTGCCACTTGCAACAGATAATTGTTCATTTGATGTATAATCTTTTAACATAGTTATTTCTTTATTTAATGTTTGAGCAGACGCTATAGCACTACTTAAATTATTATAATAAAGTATATCATTATTATTATATATAGCAGCTATTGCTGATGTAGTAGTTTCGCTTAATGATACTCTTTGAATATTATTAGGCATATTTGTTATTAAAAGATAATAATCCTTAGGTTGAGCTGAAATAGTTCCATCTAAAGCTAATTGTCCTTCTATATAACCATCATAGAAATTAAATGTTCCATTTTGTTTTAAACCAGTTGTACTTCCTATTATTTTAACTGATGTATCATTTATCTCATCATCATTTAATCCTAAAACTAATTTTCCATTATTAGTTAATCCTATTCCATTAGTATTCTCTATTGTACCATTTAATAAAACTAATTCACCATTATTTATAAATTCACCTGTTACTTTATAACTACTTAAATCAATTGTTACATTTTTAGTATTAGTTATATTTTCTGTTGTATTATTAACCAAATATATAGTATCTCCATCTACTGCAGCATTTAATGCAGCACTTAGTGAAGTATAATATTTCTTTCCTACTTCTGCTACTACATTAGCATTTGGTCTCCATCTAGCAGTTACAATAACATCACTAGTTCCCATAGTAATTATATTACCATTTAATACTTCTGGAATAGTAATATCCCAACCATTAAATGTAGCATCATCTTTTACAGGAGCTGATAATGTATATGTATTATTATATTTCAAATATACAATTTTATTATTAGTTGATGATTCATATGTTCCACCATTTGGATCAATAGTAAGCATTAAATCAGTTCTACCATTTATAATATCGTTTTCATCAAGTGATTGTAAATATTTAACTTCTTTATTATTTTCTTGTGTAGTATATATTCTAGAATTTTGTGCTATAACATTAATATCTCCACTAATAGCTGTATTACCTTCTATATAACCATCATACATTTCAACTGTACCATTATTTATAATTGCAGTTGCTTCATTAGCAACCTTTATATTAGTAGTAAATACATTACCATCATCTATACCCATTATAAATGTTCCATTATTTATTACTACTGTTTTATTAATATTTTGAAGATTACCACCAAATGCTCTAAGACTACCATTATTTGTTATAGTAGTTGTTAAATCTTTTCCATTCAAATTTAGTGATATATCTTTATTTCTATTTACATTAATATCTTCTGTTACTGATTGTAATAAAACTATTTCATCACCAACATTTGAATCATTTACAGCATCTTGTAAAGTAGGATAATAAATTTTATTAATTCTTGCAACTGCAGTTCCTTGATAATCATTTCTTGTATCTTCTAATACTGCATATTTAAATCCAGTAGGTTTATCAACATATGTTGTTACTTCATGATATTTTGGTGTTTTTGATACATAAGGAACAGCTTGTTTTGAACTCCAAACAACACCATCATGAAAGTTAAATACACCATTAGTTCTATTTACACCTATACTAGTATTTGAGGCAGAAACATATATCATAGGATTTGAATTAGCACTTGAAATTACATTATTACCATTTGAATCATCATCTGGTTCACCAAATACAAATTTACCACTTTCAACAGAAACACCATATCCATCTTTGGCTTTATCTACATTTATTTTACCACTTGTAAAATTAACTTCTGAATCACCTGTTATTCTAATTCCATAACCAGATCTACCACCTACTACATTTATATTTGTATTTAAAACTGAAACATCGCCTGATTTAGTAATAATACCATAATAATCGATAGCATTAATATTATTTTGAGCAGTTTCACTATCAATTGTCATAGTTGTATTACTTACATTTAAAGTTCCATCATTACTAATAATTGCATTAGCATATGAATAAGTAGTAAAACTTTTTATTACGTTTATTTTAGAATTATTTATATCAATTCTATTATAATTTTTTAGAGAATAAACATCGGATACAACATTACATGATACAGAATTTATTTCCACACCATCCAATAATAATTCTCCATATACTTGAATATAACCATTATTAATCTTTGTAGTATATTCACCATTTATATTTGAACCATATATTTTAACTTGTCCTCCAGTAATATATAGACTACTTTCCAAATCTAATATCGAATCTCGAATTATTACACTTCCGTCTCTAGATTTTGATATTCTTCCATTTACTATTGAGTCATCTATTGTACATTCACCTGTTCTATTTTCATTTGTAAGAGTATTTCCAGAACTAGATATTTCAGATTCAGTTATTTCATATAATCCATAGTTATCAAATCCATGTTCATCGTTTGAAATAACACATTTATTTATCTTAATATTACCTTTATTTATAAGTACATATTTTCTTGTATCATTTGAACTATTTATATACCTTGATGGTTTTAAATTCCTAATAATTACATTATCAATTTCTAAATCTTCCTCATTTGTTAATAATACAACATCTGCCCTAGTTTGAATTATTGCTTTATTATTCAAAGGCTGATTATTATTATCTACATTAATTATTTTCAAAGAACCATTATTTTTTATTTGCTTATTAGTCATTATCTTGAAGCCATTCATATTTAATGTAAAGGCATTCTCATTATTATTGGTTAATTCATAGAATAATGATATATTCTTAGGATCATTTATATGATCTTGGTCAAATGTCAATTTAATTGTTTCATCTTGACCAGCTTCATCAAAAGCTTCTTGTAAATTAATATAATATTTATTAGTATTTATATTTTGTGCTATTATTCTTTGCTCAGTTAATACTAATGTTGTTTTATATGTTTCTTCTTCACCATATAATAATTCAGCATTAGTAGGAATATTTGTTATATCACCATAATATGCATCTGTATCACCATTTACATTTCCTTTTAATATTCCATCATAAAAATTAAATGTCTTATTTGACTCATTATATATAGCATATGATTTACCTCTTATATCAGGAGAAACCTGCGATATTATAGCTTTATTATTTGAATCATAATCATTTGCACCAATTGTTATATTATCATTAGAATATATACCATATAATTCTCCTTCAATTAATCCGCCAAGTGCAATTAATCCACCTTGAGAATTATATATTGCAGTTTCATCACCTTTAATATTTCCGCCATTTATTTTAACTGAATCAGTTCTTCCTCCCCAATCGTATATTTTTATACCATACTTATTACCAAAAATACTTCCGTTATTAACAACAAGTTTTGGTTTATTTCTTGAATCTCCAGAACAAGAAACATATATTACAGAATTACCTACTTCTGATACTATATTACCACCATTAATTGTTAATGTATTATTTAAAACATATATAGCACTATCTATAGAACTACTAGAACTTAATACAGTTCTTTTAATAGTACCACCTGTTATAGTAGCATCACTAACTATATATAAAGCATATTTTTCAGTACCTTCTATATATCCATCATTCATAGTAAATGTACCATTATTATAAACTCCACCATAAGTTTTAATAGTACCACCATTCATAGTAAATGTACCATCATTATATACTGCATAATCACCATTTGTATTAAGTTTACCATTATTTAATGTAAAAGTTGAAATAGAATTATTATAAATAGTATTCTTATCGGATGCCATTGTTGAATAAATACCTTTATTTATTATAAGTTCTCCTTTATTATCTATTACATGATCTCTTAGATTAGTTATACCACCACCTAAATTATCACCTGTAGCAGTTGAATCAGTAATAGTTAATTTACCATTTACTTCTATTGGTAATGTCATAATTAAATTATGACCATTTAAATCAAATGTTATATCTTTTCCTTCTGGAATAGATTGTGGAAAGTTAATATATGGGTTTGCTATTACTTCCATAGTTCCTGAACCATTAATTGCTTGTGCAGCTGCATTTATACTATTAAATTCTTGATTACCAACTCTTAACCAGTTTCCATAATCTGTTAAATATTGAGTTTTATATCTTACATCATCAATAATATCTATATCATCTTTAATCATAGTACCATCAGGTATTTCAGAAATTAATCCATTATGTGCTGCTGTAATACCTTTTAATATTCCATCATAAAACATTGAAAAGTAAGACGTATCTAATCCATATACTTTACCTATTAATTCTGGACTACTAGTTGAAATACTTCCATCGTTTCTACCTATTTGTGTTTTTGCTAAAGTAGTAACACCATTTGTTTCACCCTTTATTACACCACCAAATATTTTTAAATCACCACAAGTAGAATTTACACCACTTGTCTGTGTACCTATTATATTTCCATCATTAATAGTAACGGTCTCGCAAAACTTTATATTTCCTGAAATCCAATACTCATTTTGTACACCAATAGTACCTGATATTGTTCCATTATCAATATTAATATTGTGATGTCCTAATATAGCAATAGTATTTGTAGATTTTATATTTGCCGTATCTTTAATATTTATTGAACCATAATAAGTATATATAGCATTACCATTTGTAGATTCAACTATTCCATCACCTTCTACAGTAGTAGAACCTGATTTAAGATATATTCCACCTTTCTTACCAAAAATTTTTCCGTGTGTTAAAGTAACACCACCACCTACATTAGTATTATTATAAATTCCGTATTCATCAGCATCAATTAATCCACCATTCATTGTAATTGAGCCAATATTATTAATACCATTTTTCTTACTTTTTATATTTATATTAGATATAGTTAAAATTGCGTGTTGATGAGCTGCATTTCCATTCTCTATAGCAGCAAGATCAACATCAAAATTAGCATTATTAACAGTCATATTGGAATTATTTTGTATAGGTGATGATACACTGCTAATATAATTTCCACCATTTATTATTAATTCTTTCTCATTTATAATTCCAGTATTATTAACAGGTATATATGTTCCTAAACCATAAGGATTTTGCTCACTAATACTAGAATCAACTATTGTTAAATTTACATTATTTTCTATTGATTGTGTGCTTGTTATTGTATGACCATTTAAATCAAAAGTTATATTCTTATATCTATTATTTTCTTCACCATCTTCAAAATTAACAAAAGATTGTCTAAAAGCTACAGATGCATCATTAATAACTGTAATAGTTCCATTTTCACCAATAGCCTTTGATGCAGCATTTATATTATTATAAGTTTCATTACCAACTTGTAACCAATCAATATAATTATCAACATAATCAGTTTGATATAACTCTTCATTAATAGTATCAGTACCTTGACAATCAATTGCTCCTAAGGGATTATCTGTAATATTACCATAATATCCATCAACTGTTCCCTTTACTATACCATCATAAAAATTTGTTCCATTACCTGTTATATATAAACCATATTGTCCACCAATTATTTCAGGTGATTGCTTATTTATTATTGCTTTATCATTTTCATCATAATCATCAATACCAAGCGTTAATTTACTTACATTATGTACACCATATAAATCACCAACAATTTTTCCACCTGTTATTAGACTTTCACCAGATGAATAAACTCCAACGCTTGTTGATTCAGAATTACCTTCATCATGAGCTATTATCTCTCCACCTTCAATTACAAGTTTTCTATCGCCAGTTCCCATAGCATATATTCCTATGTTTTTTGCTTTTATTAATGTTGGAATTTTTTCATTAGTATCTTCTAACTCACCTGTTTGCTCATTAAGAATTTTCTTATATACATTATTTCTTATAATTGTTCTTCTACTAGTTCTTACTCCAACATCTTCCGATTCTATAGTTCCACCATTAAACTCTAAACTACCACCGCCACCATAATATTCAGTATTTAGTCGTATTCCATACTCTTTACCTTTTACGTAACCATTATTTATAACAACTGCACTATAAGTTGATATAGCAGTTCCATTATCAGAAATAATATTTCCACCATTCATAGTTAAATTAGCATCAATTGTATCTCCACTAGTTGATTTAATAGTTCCAGATTTTATTACGTTACCATTTGAATTAACAGTGTCATACATATATAAGTATCCACTTTGAACAGCATCACTATTTGTAGTAATTTCTCCACCTGTTACATATAATTTTCCTGTACCATGATTATATTGTATAAATCCCTTAGGAGCAGTAATAGTACCATCTTTTAGATAGAAATTTCCATAATTTTGAATTACATAAGTATTAATATCACTTTCAATAGTACCACCATCCATAGTTAATGTACTATTATTTGCATTAAATATAGCATTAATATATCTATCACCATATTCAGGTACATTTACTTTTTGTTCTAATATAAATTCAATATCATCACCAATATTTGTTGTACCATCATTATATAACCCATATACCTTACCATTATTTAAAGTTAAATCATTTGATACATTTCCAATACCATACTGATTATCTGAATCAATCTTTGCTGTAGAAGTTAAATTTATTCTAACAGTATTATTTCCTATTTTACATTCATCTGCTCTTATA
>JAEEGL010468712.1_pt1 | contig 16553 bp, 15 predicted proteins | sample 9134231 | NCBI WGS metagenome assembly JAEEGL01 (sample SAMN16246548, study PRJNA631951) | gut metagenome | biome: gut microbiome; feature: rumen; material: fiber-attached | host: Bos | place: Iran: Karaj | collected 2018-10
GCGATTTCTCTGTAACTCAGCCCGTCTCTGTAATACTTCCGTATACAACTCCTCTCTTCTATGCTAAGATGTCTGTAGTTCATATAAACCTCCTCTGTAGCTTGGTGTGTGGTAGCTTCATTCTACATGAGGTTTATATGAACGTCTATTATTTCCCTACTGTTGCACTTGAAAGTATAATTCACCGCTGCCAAAAAACACGGTCCGTTTCCGGACCGTGTTCCGTTCATACGGATCCGCACCGGCGGATCATTTCCAGTGCTTCAGCTGCGAAAGCCAGTAGTCGTACTGCGCTCGTCTTTCCTCTTCCGGGCGGTTCTCCGCATCCGGCATATGGCTGACCAGGAAATCGATCAGCTCCTCTTTGGAGGCGTAGACGAAACGCCCGTCCGCGTAGCACCACCTGCAGTAGTCTTCGTTGAATGTCCCGTCAGGTTCCCTGCTGATCATGCCGTCCTCACCGAGGGGCATCCCGCAGCACTGGCAGAAAAGCTGTCTCGGGGCGCCGAGCAGCGTGTTGATCGACACGTCGAATTCGCGGGAGATGAGTTTCAGGGTCTCCGTGTTGGGCTGGGTCTCCCCCGTCTCCCAGCGGCTGACCGCCTGCCTCGTGACCAGGAGCCGCTGCGCCAGCGCCTCCTGCGTCAGGCCTTTGCCTTCTCTGAGGGTCTTCAGTCTTTCCTTCATTTCCATGGTACCGCCTCCTTTTCTTTCCATCCGCAGGATATCACTTTTCTCCACGGAAAGAAAGCAACCCGCTGTTGCGCGGAATTCAGTCCTCCTTCGCCCGTTTCAGGATCCGGACGTCCCATTTGGACAGGACCTCCCCCGCCTCCGTCTTCTTCCCGGAGAGCAGGTCTTCCAGTCCCGCGAGACTGTCCGGCAGGCACTGGGGCTCGTCCCTGAAGTTCAGGACGAACAGGTACTGCATCCCGTCCTTCTCCCTGCAGACGACTTCGAGTCCGGTCTTCTCAGGGATCACGGGAGAGACGCCCGCGCGTTCGAGCACGGGTCCCATGACGGGATCCATGTCTTTGCTCTCGAGGACCGAGCCGGCGTAGAAGACCGTGCCCTTCCCGAAGGCGTTGCGCGTCAGGGCCGGCATGCCGGCGTAGAAATCGGATCCGAAGCGCGCGAGGACCTCCGCGTTCTCCGCGTGCATGAGATCGCAGACCATCCCGCAGGGGATCTCCGTCCCGTCGCCGAAGACCATGGAATTGCTCTGCCCGGGCGCCAAGGCGTCCCATTCCTCGACCCACACGCCCGCGAGCGCGCGCAGGGGGCCGGGATAGCCTCCGAGCCACACGTTGTCCGAAGGACCGACGATCCCGCTGACCGCCGTGGTCAGGAGCGTGCCGCCCTCACGGACGTACGCCTCCAGAGCCTCCGCGACCCCGGGTTTCACCATGTACAGGACGGGAGCCAGGACGGCCCTGTACTTCGAGAAGTCCGCGTCTGCGGGGATCATGTGCACGGCCACGTTGTGATCGTAGCACCATTCGTACCAGCGGTGGATCTGGTCCACGTATTTCAGAAGCACGTTGGGCCCGCTCGTGTATTCGAGCGCCCAGTAGTTGTCCCAGTCGAACAGGATGCCGACTTCGGCCGGGCTGCCGCTGCCCAGGATCTCCGGCCCGATCCGCTCGAGCTCCGCGCCGAGTTCCGCGACTTCCCGGAAAACGCGGGTGTTCTCGGTGCCGGCGTGGGAGATGACGGCGCCGTGGAACTTCTCGCAGCCGCCTACGCTCCGGCGGAGCTGGAAGAACTGGATCGTGTCCCCTCCGTGGGCGACCGTCTGCCAGCTCTGGGCCCGCATCTGTCCGGGGCGCTTGAGGGTGTTGTAGGGCTGCCAGTTCTGCTGGCTGGGCGTCTGCTCCATGAGCATGAAGGGCTGATCCTTCAGGCCGCGCATGAGGTCATGGCGCATGGCGATGAAGCTCCAGGGCGTGTCGAAGCGGGGATAGTTGTCCCAGGAGACGACGTCCATCTCCTTCGCCCAGCGGAAGTAGTCGAGTCCCTTGTAGGTGCCCATGAGGTTCGTCGTGACGACGGCGTCCGGATCATGCTTCCGGATGATGTCACGCTCCATCCGGAAGTTGTCCAGGATGGAATCGGACATGAAGCGGCGGTAGTCCAGGGAGATCCCGGCGAAGGCCGTCTTCTCCCCTCCGTCGAAGCCGTCGCCCAGGGCGTTGGGGACCACGATCTCGTCCCAGTCGTAGACGAGGTGGCCCCAGAACTCCATGTTCCAGGCCTTGTTCACGGCTTCGATCGTGCCGTACTTCTCCTTCAGCCAGTTCCGGAAGGCCGCTTCGCAGCGCGGGCAGAAGCATTCGCCGCCGTACTCGTTGCTGACGTGCCAGATCCTGACGTTGGGATGCCCGGCGTAGCGTTCGGCCAGGCGCTCCACGAGGGCGGAGGCGAGCCTGCGGAAGGCCGGGGAGTTGGGGCAGGCGTTGTGGCGGCCGCCGAAACGGTGCTGCTGTCCTTCGAAATCCGTCCGGGCGACCTCGGGATATTTCTTCACCATCCACGCGGGCAGGGCGGCGGTGGACGTCGCCATGACGATCTCCACGTTCTCACGGGCGAGCGTTGTCACGATGTCGTCCAGTTCGGAGAAGTCGTAGCGGTCCTCGGCCGGCTGGAGCTTGGCCCAGGAAAACACGTTGACCGTAGCCGAGTTGATGTGCGCGTCCTTAAAGAAGCGCATGTCCTCCTCCCAGATCTCCCTGGGCCACTGGTTCGGGTTGTAGTCGCCTCCGTACAGGAAACGGCCGAACTTTTCCGTCACGTTCATCTTGTCCTCCTTAGGTATGGGCCGTCCTGCGCAGGACGTGCCAGATCACGATGTGTTCAAAGCCGCAGCTTCGGTAAAGACGCTCCGGACGGGAGGAATCGTCCCGTTTTCCGGACACCGTCGCGAATTCCGCCTTTTCGCGCAGCCTCCGGAGCAGTTCCAGGACGGCATACCGTCCGATGCCCCGTCTGCGGAAATCCGCGCTCACCTGGATCCATTCCAGGGAGGCTTCGCCCGTCTCCCTGTCCCATTCCGCGATGGCGGACGCGGCAATCCGGCCGCCCGCCTTCTCCCGCAGCGCCAGCCAGAGTTCCGGCGCGTATACCGGCCTTTCCCGGAACGCCGCCAGATCCTCCGCCCGGGGATAGTTCCCGCCGTAGCAGGCGCGGATCTGCGCGGACAGTTCCGCGTCGTCCGCCTCCGAAAGGCAGAAGCCTTCGGGCAGCGCGGGCGCCGCCGGGGCTTTCAACCAGTGCACCCCCTTGAAATAGGCTTCATCTGTCCAGCCGTCCGGCACGAGGCCGTCCCATTTATCCTCCCGGACGACGCGCACCGCATCGGAGGATACGATCGTTTCCGTCTTCCAGAAAGGCAGCGAACTCGCCCGGCAGGGGTCCGCGCGGTACGTTTCCCGGTTCATTCCGTATCCAGTCCCTGGAACGAGAAATCCGGCACGTAGTCCTCAACGGATGCGGCCCGCTCCTGCATGTAGCCACCCGTCAGGCCCAGCTCCATCGCGCGGTCGGTCACGCGCCGGTATTCCATGGACGTGATCCGCCTGTTCAGGCCGCGGATCTCCTTCGCCCTGCCCATGGGCAGGTACTGGGCCATGAGGCTGACGAGGACAGAGTCCCCCCAGCGCTCCGCGATCTCCTCCACGACCCGCACGGAGTCCTTCGAGCAGCCCGGAAGGACCAGGTGGCGGATCATGACGCCGCGGGTCAGGATGCCCTCTTCATCGAATTCGGGTTTCCCGGTCTGCCGCACCATCTCGTCGATGGCCGCACAGGCCTTTTCGAAATAGTCCCCCGCCCCGGAATACGCCGCGCTCAGGGCGGGATCGAAATATTTGAGGTCCGGCAGGTAGACCGTGACCCGCCCCTCCAGGGCCTTCAGGGTCTCCGGCTTCTCATAGCCTCCGCAGTTGTCCACGACGGGCAGGCCGTCGGGCAGGTCCGCCTGATCCAGCGCCCGCAGGATCGCCGGGATAAAGGGCGTCGGGCTCACGAGGTTCAGGTTGTGGGCACCTTCCCCCGCCAGACGCTCCATGATGCGGGCGAGCTGCTCCTCCGTACGCACGATCCCGTGGGCCTCCTGGGAGATCGGATAGTTCTGGCAGAAGACGCAGTTCAGGGTGCAGCCCGTGAAGAAGAGCGCGCCGCTTCCCCGGGTCCCCGAGATGCAGGGCTCTTCCCAGAAGTGGAGCATGGCGCGGGCCATGACGGGAAGTGAACCCATACGACAAAAGCCGGGTCCCTGTCCCGGCAGCATGTCGTCCGTCCTCTCGACCCCGCATTCGCGGGGGCAGAGACGGCAGGATGAGATTTTCATGGCAGATCCGCCCGGAAGAGCCTGCGGTTCTCGAGCGTCCAGACGGCGTCGGAGAACTGGCCAGGCTTCAGGTCGCGGGTGTTCAGGGCGAAGTCGTACATCTTGGCGTCCAGATCGTCCAGAATGTGCAGGACCTCCGCCTCGGCGAACATGGGCCGGCGGGGAGAGCCGTATTCGGGCTCCTCGTGATGGGCGAGGATCATGTGCTCGAGGATCGTCAGCATGTCTTTGGGCGTGCCGAGCTCCCGGCCCAGACGGTCCACCAGGAGCAGGCCCTGGGAGATGTGGCCGAGCAGCCTGCCCTCCAGGGTGAACTGGGAGGCGGCGCCGGAAGGCTCCGCGTCGATCTCCTCGGTCTTGGCCATGTCGTGCAGGATGATCCCGGCGTAGAGCCAGTCAGCCTGCAGGAAGTCGTAGACTCTGAGGATCCCCTCCGCCGAGCGGAGGATGGAGAGGGTGTGGAACAGGAGCCCGCTGCGCACCGAATGGTGGTTCTTGAGGGCTCCGGGCCAGTAGAGCAGCTTCGCCTTCTTCTCCTCCACCGCGGCGAGCACGATCTTCTTCAGGTCGGCGTTCCCGATCCGGCCGGCGAAGGAGAGCAGTTCGGCCATCATGGAATCGGCGGGTTCGGGCGCGGAGGGCACGACGGCGGACACGTCCACGGGGTCCGTCCCGTTCACTTCGCGGAAGCGGTCCATGCGGAGCTGCAGCTTGCCCTGCCAGTCCGTGACGAGGCCCATGACCTTGAGGAAGGCGCCCGTCTGCGGAAGGGCCGCGGGATCCCCGATGTTCCAGACCTTGCCTGGGATCTCGCCCGTGCGGTCGCACAGGACGTAGTCCCCGTACTGCTTGTTGGACGCGGATGTCTTGATGTTCATGGACTTCACGAGATAGAATCCCGTGACGGTCATGCCCTTCTCGAAATCCCGGATGGGAGTGAATTCGTTCATTGGATATCCTTTCTTACAGCCATCCCACGGCGCGCAGCACCGCCGAAGTCGCGAACATCGTGAAGGCGGAGCAGACCGTGGTCAGGACGATGAGCTGGCCCGCGAGTTCCCCGTCGCAGCCCATGGAATCGGCCATGACGAAGCTCGAGACGGCCGTCGGGGCGCCCACGAGGATGAACACGGCCGCCATCTGGGGGCCGCGGAAGCCCACGGCCGCGGCGATCGGGAGCACGATCGCGGGGATCAGGACGAGCCGCGCGGCCGTACAGAGGAAAGCGGGCCCGAGGTTGCCCTTCAGGCGTTTGAAGTCGAACTGCGCGCCCAGCATCATGAGGGCGAGGGGCGACGCGACGCCGGATATGGACGAGATCGGCTTGGCCAGGAAGACGGGCAGGCGGATCTTCAGGAGCGCGAAGGCGACGCCCACGACGCTCGCGATGATGAGCGGGTTCTTCACGATCCCGATCAGGGTGTTTTTGAAGCTGTGCTCGCCCTTGCCCTCGCCGAAATGGGACAGCACGATGACCGCGAAGGCGTTGTAGAACACGATCGTGATCGGCAGGATCATGGCGACGGCCGCCACGCCCTCCTTGCCGAACATGGATTCCGCCACGGCCATGCCCATGAGGAGGAAGTTCCCCCGGAAGATGGCCTGGATCATGGATCCGCAGCGCGGGCGGCTCTTTTCGAGCCTGGGCACGACGAGGCAGAGCAGGAGCACCGCCGCCGTGATCACGGCTATCGTGAAGACGGGGAGCTTCCATTCCGCCAGGGCGGACATGTCGAGGTCGTAGAGGCTCTCGAACAGGCTCAGCGGCAGGAAGAGCCTGAAGCAGAGCCGGTTGGCCTTGGAGACGAACTTCTCGTCTACCGCGCCGAACGCCCGGAGGGCATAGCCCGCCGCCACGATGAGGATGACGGGCAGTACGGCGTTCACACTGAAAATGAATACTTCCACCTGACGCTCTTCTCCTTTACTTGAGATGCTTTCTGAAGAAGGCGTACATCGCCTCATAGTATTCGTCGCCGTCGAAGAAGCCGTGGCCCTGGCCGTCCACCGTCACGAGTGCGGCGTCCCGGCCGTGGGACTTCATCTTTTCGCACATGTCGACGCTGTTCCGGTAGTTCACGAGGCGGTCGGCGTTGCCGTGCACGAACAGGAAGGGCGGCAGGTCTTCCCTGTCCATGTAGAGGATGGGGCTCATGGCCTTCATGATCCGGGCGGCCTTCTCCAGGTCGTCCGTCCCGCAGAAGCGTTCCGCCATGGCCCGGGCACGGTCGCCTTCCATGCGCAGGGACATGTCGCTCGGCGCGTACCAGGGCACGACGCACTGCACGTCGGATGGATACTCACGGAAGGGTCCGTCGCCCTCCAGTTCAGCGATCCCGCCCGTCACGCCCAGAAGGGCCACCAGGTGTCCGCCGGCCGATTCGCCCATGACGCCGATCCTTCCCGGATCCACGCCGTATTTTTCCGCGTTCGCCCGCACCCAGCGGATGACGCACTTGCAGTCTTCCAGGCAGGCCGGGAAGGGGCTCTGCTGCACCAGGCGGTAATCCGCCGACACGATGAAGAAGCCTTCCCGCGCGAGGACCGCCAGCTGATGTTCGGGCCGGTATTTGCGGTCCAGGTCCTCGCTGCTCCAGCCGCCTCCATGGAACCATACGACGGCCGGCATGGGACGCTCCGCGTCCTTCTTATAGAACAGATCCAGTTTCAGTTCGACCCCGGCCATGACGGCGTAGACGACGTCCGGCTCGTAGGCCATGCCTTCTTTTTCGAAATCCACCCGTGGCGGGTCGATGACCTTGGCCAGCGGCACTTCCTCACGCTTTTCCTGACTCATTTCCTGCTCCTTTCCGACGTTTAGAAACTACAGCAAGTATAGCATATCCGTCCCGGAGAAGAAAGAGCGGAACGCGCCGCGAAAGGAAAAAGGAGCCCTCAGGCTCCTTCAGGATGGATCTCCGATTCGGCGAACACGCGGTCCGTGAAGACATCGGCGACGTACTGCTTCATGCCTTCCCCTGTTCCGCGAGCCACGCCTTCGCGGCCGTTTCGTATTCCTCTTCGGTCCCGGGGCCGAGGATCGCGATGGCCGCTCCGTCCGAGAACAGGACCTCGCGGGCGATCTTCTCCACGTCTTCCCGGGTCACGGCGTCCATGGCCTTCATGAAGGTCTCCTCGGACAGGGGCTCCCCGAAGATGAGTTCGCTCTGTCCCAGGGCGGTCATGCGCTGGCCGACGGACTCCAGGCCCAGGACGTAGCTGCCCTTGAGCTGTTCCCTCGCCTTGTCGAACTGGGCGTCGGCGAATTCCCCGTTCCGGAGGGCGCGCATCTCCCCGTCGATCAGGTCCAGGCAGGCCTTCAGGTTCTCAGACTGCAGTCCCGCGTACACGCAGAACATCCCGGTGAAGGCGTAGCCGACGGGCATGCTGCCCACGGTATAGGCCAGGGCGTGCTCCTCGCGGATCTTCTGGAACAGCCGCGAGCTCATGGTCCCGCCCAGCAGGTTGTTCAGGATGAGCAGGGCGTAGTAGCCGGGCGTCCTCTGGGGCGGCGCGGGCCAGGCGAGCACCAGCTGCGCCTGCTCCACGGGCTTGCTCAGGACACGGTATCCGCCGGTCTTCTCCGGCGCGGGCTCGTGGTCCTGCTTCTCTCCCACAGGAAGATCCTCCACGTAGGGACGCAGGAGCTCTTCCAGCCTGTCGGGATCGAAATGCCCGGCGATGGAAAGGACCCGGTTCTGGGGCCCGTAGAAACGGCCCATGTAGCTCCTCAGGTCCTCTGGCGTGAAGGACGCGACCCGCTCTTCGGGACCCAGGATGGTCCGGGACAGCGGATGCTCCCGGTAGAAGGCTTCGTGGAGCATGTCCATGACGAGCTCGTCCGGGGTGTCCTCCACCATGGCGATCTCCTCCATGACCACGCGTTTCTCCTTCTCCATCTCCGCGGGATCCAGCGTGCAGTGGTCCACGAGGTCGAAGAGGACGTCCAGGGCAAGGTCCAGATGTTCGTCCGTCACTCTCGCATAGAAGCAGGTGAGGTCCCGGGCCGTGAAGGCGTTCAGGCCTCCGCCCACGCCGTCCATGGCTTCCGCGATCTCCAGGGCGCTGCGCTTTTCCGTGCCCTTGAACACCATATGTTCGATGAAATGGGAGATCCCGTTCTCCCGCACCGTTTCGTACAGGGAGCCGGTCTTCACCCAGAGCCCGACCGCGACGCTGCGGCAGTAGTCGAGGACTTCCCCGCGCACGCGGAACCCGTTGGGATACGTCTTGTAGATCATGTTCCTCCTTGTCCGGACAGAAATCCCCCGGCCGGTCGGCAGGGGGATCTTGGGTTTCAGGTTGTCGTATTCTCGGAGCCGCGTTTTACTCGAGACCCATTTCGGCCTTCATGCGGGCTTCCTGGGCGATCATGCCCTTGCGGGACAGGTTCACGCGGTTCTTCTCGTCGATCTCGATGACCTTGACGAGGATGTGGTCGCCGACCTTGACGACGTCTTCCACTTTCTCCGTGCGCTTGTCGTCCAGCTTGGAGATATGGACCATGCCTTCCTTGCCGGGAAGCAGTTCCACGAAAGCGCCGAAGTTCATGAGACGGGTGACGGTGCCCATGTAGACCTGGCCGACTTCGATGTCCTTGGCGATCGCTTCGATCATGGCGCGGGCCTTGTTGGCAGCAGCCTCGTCGGGCGTCGCGATATAGACGCGTCCGTCGTCCTCGATGTCCACCTTGACGCCGGTCTCGGAGGTGATCTTGTTGATCATCTTGCCGCGCGGGCCCACGACCTCACCGATCTTGTCGGGGTTGATCGTGAAGGTGATGATCTTGGGAGCGAAGGGGGACAGATGATCGCGGGGTCCGGGCAGGACGGCCAGCATCTTGTTCAGGATGAACAGACGGCCCTGTCTGGCCTGCTCCAGCGCTCTTTCGAGGATGGGACGCAGGATGCCCTTGATCTTCATGTCCATCTGGATCGCCGTGATGCCTTCGGTGGTGCCGGCGACTTTGAAGTCCATGTCGCCCAGGAAGTCTTCCAGACCCTGGATGTCGGTCAGGACGGCGACTTCACCGGTCTCTTCGTTCTGGATGAGGCCCATGGCCACGCCCGCGACGGGAGCCTTGATCGGGACGCCCGCGTCCATAAGGGACAGGGTGGAGCCGCAGACGGAACCCATGGAGGTGGAGCCGTTGGAGGACAGGACCTCGGAGACCACGCGGATGGCGTAGGGGAAGTCGGCCTCGCTGGGGATCACGGGGAGCAGGGCACGCTCGGCGAGGGCGCCGTGGCCGATCTCGCGGCGGCCGGCGCTGCGCAGGGGCTTGGCTTCGCCCGTGGAATAGGGCGGCATGTTGTACTGGTGCATGTAGCGCTTGAACTCTTCGTCCGTGATGTCGTCAAGACGCTGCTGCTCGTCGACGGGGCCCAGGGTCGTCAGGGACAGGACCTGGGTCTGGCCGCGTGTGAAGATGCCCGAGCCGTGCGTCCTCGCGAAGAGGCCGACGTCGCACCAGATGGGACGGATCTCGTCCAGCCTGCGGCCGTCGGGACGGACGCCGTTCTCCAGGATCTTCTTGCGGACGATCTCCTTCGTCGTATCGTAGAGGGAGTCGCCGATGTCACGGATGTTGTCGGGATAGATCTCGTCGAACTTGGCGTGCACTTCTTCCTTGACCTGGGCTTCGCGGGCTTCGCGTTCCTTGCGGTCGAAGGTGTCCATGGCCCAGACGAGTTTGTCGTAGGCGTATTCGCGGACGGCCTTGTCGACTTCGGGATCCTTCTTCAGGATCGGATAGTCGCCTTTGGGCACGCCCACCTCGGCCACGATGCCGTTGATGAACTCGACGATGCGCTTGATCTCGTCATGGGCGAGAAGGATGGCGTTGAGCATGACGGCTTCGGAGACGATCTTGGCGCCGGCTTCGACCATCATGACGGCGTTCTCGGTGCCGGCGACGGTCAGGTTCAGCAGGCTCTTCTCACGCTGGGCGGAATCGGGGTTGAACACGTATTCACCGTCGATATAGCCCACGTTGATCGCGGCCGTCGGTCCCATGAAGGGGATATCGGAGATGGACAGCGCCACGGAGGAGCCGATCATCGCGTAGATGTCCGGGGGGATCTCGGTGTCGACGGACAGGACGGTCGCGACGACCTGGACGTCGTTGCGGAAGCCCTTGGGGAACAGGGGGCGGATCGGACGGTCCATCAGACGGGAAGTCAGGATGGACTTTTCCGGGGGACGGCCTTCACGCTTGATATAGCCGCCGGGGATCTTGCCCACGGAATAGAGCTTGGCCTCGAAATCCACGGTCAGGGGGAAGAAATCGATCCCGTCCCGGGGGGCCTTGGAAGCGGTCGCGGTCACGAGGACGGCGGTGTCGCCGCAGCGCACGATGCAGGACGCGTTGGCCTGCTCCGCGACGTGGCCGGTCTCGACGATGAGCTTGCGGCCGGCAAGTTCAGTTTCGAATTTTCTGTACATTCTTTTCTCTTTTACTCCTTCCACACACAGATACAAAAACGTATCTTTATCAAAAGAATAGAGCGGACAGCGAGACCGCTCTATTCCAGAATTCCTTACTTGCGGATGTTCAGTTTGCGGATGATTTCACGATAACGGTTGATGTCCACCTTGGTGAGGTAGTTCAGGAGACCGCGGCGCTGACCGACCATCATAAGAAGGCCGCGGCGGCTGTGGAAATCCTTGGGATGCACGCGGAGGTGCTCCGTCAGCTGGTTGATGCGGTAGCTCAGGATCGCGATCTGGACTTCGGGAGAACCCGTGTCGCCTTCGTGGATCGCATATTCCTTGATGATCTGCTGTTTGACTGCTTTGTCCATAGTATTCCTCCAAATATTGAATATCCCCGTATACGCAGTGAGACGCCGGAGAACGCCGGACCGGGTATGCGGATGGGTCTTGAGAGACCGTGAAATATTATATCAGACCGTATCCGGTTTGTAAATACTTATTTTCACGATCTCGGCGCGGCTTTTCCGCCGAGCAGGAGTTCCGCGGGGCCTTCGGGCACGCTGCCCGTCAGATAGAACATCCCGCCCCGCTGCAGAGCCCCGGATTCCCGGGTCTCCCCGGAGGACCATCTCAGGCGTACCCGGTACTGGCCTTCGGGCGGGAGGCAGCGGCCGGCAGGCACGCGGAAGACGCCGCTGTCGACCAGGCCTCTCAGGACGTAAGGACGGCCCAGCATTTTTTCCGCGGACGCCATCTCCCCTGCTCCGATCGCCGCACGGATGCGGGACGAGGAGACGGGCTCCCCTTCCCACGTCTCCGCGGGCACGGTGAGGACTTCGAAGCCCAGGTCCTTCCCGGCCCGGACCAGGAAGTCCGGATCACCGGCGCCTCCCGCCCCGAAGCGGTAGTTGAACCCCGCGGCGACGAGGGCCGTCCCGGCGGGGACAAGGCAGCGTTGCACGAACTCCCCGGGCTGCAGGGACGCGAACTCGGGTGTGAAGGGGACTTCCGCCCACTGGGCGATCCCCAGGGATGCGCCTATGAGGCGCCGCTGGACCGTGTCCGTCAGGATCCCGGGCGCGGCTTTGGGCGCCAGGGTCTCCATGGGATGCCGGTCGAAGGTCAGGACCGCGGGCTCCAGCCCCCGGGCCTTCGCTTCCTCAACGAGGCGGGCGATCAGCCGGACGTGCCCCGTGTGCATCCCGTCGAATGTGCCCAGGGCTACGGCCAGAGGCCGCTCCGCCCTGCTCAGTCGATCAAGTATCAGCATGTTCCGTCTCCAGATGCAGGTCGAACCTCATGACCCTTCCCGTCTCCGTCTCCTCGATCTTTCCGACGCCGGCAAAGGCGCCGCCCGAATAGAGACGGCAGTAGGGCCCTTCGGGGAAGTTGTCTTTCGTCAGTTTCCCGCCGTTGGCGAAGGCCCTCCGCTTCGAGGACGGGACCGTGTAGGCGGGCAGGAAGGACAGCGCGTCCTCCATGGACGTGAGCCTGTCCTCCAGTTCCCCTTTCGCGGCCAGGGCCGCGGCCTCGTAGAGGGTCATGCAGTCTTCCAGCCGCGTGTCCCCGGAACGGGTGCGCAGGAGGTAGCTGACGTATCCGCAGGTCCCCAGCGCTTCCGCCAGGTCCCTGCACAGGCTCCGGATATAGGTGCCCTTGGAGCACGCGATCCGGAATTTCGCGTCGTTGCCCGAAAGCTCCAGGAGCTCCAGTTCCCGGACCGTGACGGTGCGGGACGGGATCTCCGCGACGGCCCCCCGTCTCGCCATGTGGTAGAGCCGCTCCCCGCCCATCGTGACGGCGGAGTAAATGGGAGGGATCTGGACGATCTCTCCCGTGAAGGCCGGCAACGCCGCGCGCAGGGCATTTTCGTCCGGCTCGTACGGCAGCGTCCGCGTGACGGTCCCCTCCTGGTCCAGGGTATCGGTCTCCGTCCCGAAGGTGAAGACCGCGACGTATTCCTTCTCTCCTTCGGAGATGAGGTCGAAGAGACGGGTCGCGCGTCCCAGGAGCAGCACCATGACGCCCGCTGCCGCGGGATCCAGCGTGCCCAGATGGCCGACCTTCTTCATGCCGGCCGCCCTGCGGAAGATCGAGACGGCTTCGGACGAACTCATGCCCGCGGGCTTGACGACGGATACGATCCCGTCCATCAGAGGACGCCCTGCCGGGCGAGTTCCGACAGCAGCTCTTCCCTCGCCTCTTCCAGCGTGCCCGTCAGGCTGCAGCCGGCAGCGTTGGGATGGCCTCCCCCGCCGAAGGCGCGGGCGACGCCGTCCACGCGCAGGTCCCCCCGGCTCCGGAGGGAGACTTTCCAGCCGTCCTCCGTCTGGGAGATGAGGGCGGACGCGAGGGTCCCCCGGATGTCCAGGGCGTAGTTCACGAAGCCTTCCGCGTCCTCGGGCGAAGCGCCGGAGCGTTCGAACATATCACGCGTCAGTGTCAGAAGGTAGAAGCGACCGCCATCGGGCGTCTCCAGCGTCCGCAGACACTCGCCCAGGAGCCGGCGTTCGGGCGCGGTGCCCAGGCGGAAGAGCCTTTCCTGGAGCTCGACGAAATGCGCGCCCGCCTCCATGAGTTCCGCCGTGACCGTCAGGGCTTTGGGCTCCGTCAGGCTGAAGGCGAAGCGGCCCGTATCCGTGACGATGCCCGCGTAGAGGCAGTCGGCGGCGTCGGGGCCGATCTCGAGGCCCGCTTCCCGCAGGACCTCGTAGGCGATGAGGGACGCCGCGGAGCGTTCCTCGACGAGGTCAGTCTTCGCGAAGCCGCGGTTCGTGCCGTGGTGGTCCAGGCAGAAGGTCTCCGGGAAGGACATGAACGGTCCCTCGGCCGCTCCGAGGCGGTCGGGAGCCGCGCAGTCCACGGCGCCCAGGAGGTCGCAGTCCGCGAGCGCGGAGAGGTCCTGCGTGACGCGGTCCGCTCCGGGCAGGAAATCGAGTTTCTCCGGCACGGGGTCCGCGCAGTACACGGCGGTCTCCTTCCCCGCCTGTTCCAGGCAGAGGGCCAGAGCGAGGGCCGCGCCGATCGTGTCCCCGTCGGGTCTTACGTGACAAATGAAACCAATCCGGCGATGCGAAAGCATGAGCCGGATCAGTTCCTGTCGGGTCTCCCCGTTATTCATCTGTTTCTTCCTCTCCGTCGGTCTGTACGGGCCGGATCTCTTCCAGGATCGACGCGATCCGGATGCTGGTCTCGATCGAGTGGTCCAGCTGGAAGTGGACTTCCGGCGTGTAGCGGAGCTTCATCTTCGCGCCGAGCTGTCTGCGGACGAAGCCTTCCGAGCGCTTGAGCGCCTTCAGGGCCCTGGCCTGGGTCTCGTCGTCGCCCATGACGGAGACGCGGACCGTGGCGTGACGCAGGTCGCGCGTGACCTGCGCCGACAGGACGCTGGTCATCATGGGGACGTCGGGATCCTTGATCTCGGTGCGGAGGATGTCGGCGATCGTCTTCTGGACCTCTTCGCCGATCCTGTCGTTTCTGTATACTGGCATGGCTTTATCAGCGGGCGATCTCTTCCATCTGGAAGGCTTCGATCACATCGCCCTCTTTCAGGTCGTTGTAGTTCTCGAGCGTGATGCCGCATTCGTAGCCGGAGGCGACTTCGCGCACGTCGTCCTTGAAGCGGCGCAGGGAGCTCATCTTGCCCTCGTACACGACGACGCCGTCGCGCACGAGCCTCGCGGAGGCGTTGCGCAGGATCCGGCCGTCCGTGACGTAGGAACCGGCGACGGTGCCGACGGAGGACACGGTGAAGATCGTGCGGACCTCGGCGTGGCCGAGGACGACTTCGCGGTAGGTCGGGGCGAGCATGCCCTTCATGGCGAGCTTGACTTCCTCGATCGCGTCGTAGATCACGCGGTAGAGGCGGACGTCCACGTTCTCACGCTCGGCCGCGGCGCGTCCCATGGCGTCGGGACGGATGTTGAAGCCGATGATGATGGCGTTGGACGAAGCGGCCAGGTTGACGTCGGATTCGGTGATGGCGCCGACGCCCGCGTGCAGGCACACGACGCGCACTTCCTCATTGGAGAGCTTCTCCATGGACTGGCGGATCGCTTCGGCGGAGCCGTGCACGTCGGCCTTGATGATGAGCCTGAGCTCCTTCATCTCGCCTTCGGAGATGCGGTCGAAGAGATCGTCCAGGGTCACGCGGGACGCGGCCTTCATCTGCTCGATCTTGATCTTCTCCCTGCGCTCCTCGGCGACCCTGCGGGACAGGCGTTCGTCGTCCACGGCGTAGAGCTGGTCGCCCGCGTCGGGGACGTCGGAGAAGCCCATGACCTCCACGGGGGTGGAGGGGCCGGCTTCCAGGACGGATTCGCCCTTGTCGTTCAGCATGGCACGGACGCGGCCGGCGGCCGTACCGGCGACGATGTAGTCGCCCACATGCAGCGTGCCGTCCTGCACCAGGATGGTCGCGACGGCGCCGCGGCCGCGGTCGAGGCTCGCTTCCAGGACGGCGCCGCGGGCGCGGCGGCCGGGATTGGCGGTGAGCTCTTCCACTTCGGCCACGAGGAGGATCATCTCAAGGAGACGGTCCAGGTTCTCGCCGGTCAGGGCGGAGACGGGCACCATGACGGTATCGCCGCCCCAGTCTTCGGCGACGACGCCGTACTGGGTCAGTTCCTGCATGACGCGGTCCACGTTGGCGGTGGGCCGGTCGATCTTGTTGATGGCGACGATCATGGGGACCTTGGCCGCCTGGATGTGGTTGATGGCCTCGATTGTCTGGGGCATGACGCCGTCGTCGGCGGCGACCACGAGGATCGCGACGTCGGTGACCTGGGCGCCTCTCGCGCGCATGGCGGTGAAGGCTTCATGTCCGGGCGTGTCGACGAAGGTGATGGACTTGCCGTTGACGTCGATCGTGTAGGCGCCGATGGCCTGGGTGATGCCGCCGGCCTCGGTCGCGGTCACGCGGGTGTTGCGGATGGCGTCGAGCAGGGAGGTCTTGCCGTGGTCGACGTGGCCCATGACCGTGACGACGGGCGGACGCTCGGTGAGGCCTTCCTCGGAGGAGCTGTCCTCTTCCTCGAAGTTCGCGGCGAGGGTCTCCTCGGCGGTGGCGGCCAGCTTCTGCTCCAGGGTGATGCCGTACTCCGTGGCCACGAGGGACGCGGTGTCGAAATCGATCTCGGAGTTGATCGTGACCATCATGCCGATCATGAAGAGGGTCTTGATGATCTGCGCGGAGGGCTTGCCGATCTTCTCGGACAGGTCCTTGATCGTGATCGTCTCCGTCGTCATGACGGCCGACTCGATCACGCGGCGTTCGGGCATGGCCTGGGGCCGGGCCGCGGGCTTGCGGCGGGCCTTGCGGCTGCGCATGTAATCGTCGTCCAGGGAGATCTCGGGAGCCTGTTCGCGGGCAAGGGTCTTCTTGTTCTTGCCGCGGGCTACCGTGTTGTCCCTTTCGCGGGCAGCGCGGTCATACTGCTTCTTGTTGGGATCGTATCCGGAACGGTCCTTCTCCTGTACGGGCAGGACGTCTCCCGTGCGCTCCCTCCTGGGAGCCTGGGGCCTGCGCTGCTGGCCCTGGGGCGCGTCCTTGTCCTTGCCGCCGGCGAAGGAGCCGCGGGGTCCGGAAGGCTGACCGGGCCGCGGGGGACGGTCGGTCTGTCCTCTCATGCCTCTCGCTCCGTCCGCGGGACGGCGGTCCGTCCTGGGCGCTCCGGGAGCTCCGGCGGGATTCCTGGGGCCTCTGGCCGTGCCGTCGAAGGGACGGCGGTCCGTGCCGGTCCTGGGCTGCTGCTGTACGCCCTGGGGACGC
>JAEEGL012811414.1_pt1 | contig 16553 bp, 14 predicted proteins | sample 9134231 | NCBI WGS metagenome assembly JAEEGL01 (sample SAMN16246548, study PRJNA631951) | gut metagenome | biome: gut microbiome; feature: rumen; material: fiber-attached | host: Bos | place: Iran: Karaj | collected 2018-10
GGAGTATGGCAAGAGCGTGGTTGTAAAGGGGTGGGTACGCACCCGCCGTGGTAATAAAAATGTAAGTTTCATAGCCCTTAATGACGGCTCCACAATAAAGAATCTGCAAATAGTTGTTGACTTCTCCAAGATAAGCGAGGACTCTATAAAAGATGTTACAACTGGTGCTTGCATCTGCGCCACAGGAACACTTGTGCAATCACAAGGAGCAGGACAGAGCGTGGAGATGCAGGCGGACAGCATAGAGGTTTACGGCCCTGCCGATGCCACCTATCCGCTACAGAAGAAGGGTCACACAATGGAGTATCTGCGTGAGATAGCCCATCTGCGTCCACGTACAAACACATTCGGGGCAGTGCTCCGTCTGCGTCATAACATGGCGTACGCAATACACACATTCTTCCATAACAAGGGATATTACTATTTCCACACCCCTCTTATCACAGCGTCAGACTGTGAGGGTGCAGGTCAGATGTTCCAGGTTACAACCCTTGATCTTAACCGCATAGCTAGCGGCAACGGCCCTGTAGATTATAGCAAGGATTTCTTCGGTAAACCTACAAGCCTCACCGTTTCAGGTCAGCTTGAAGGCGAGCTTGGAGCCACAGCACTTGGTGCCATCTATACATTTGGTCCTACATTCCGTGCGGAGAACTCAAACACACCTCGCCACTTGGCAGAGTTCTGGATGATAGAGCCTGAGATAGCATTCATGGATAAAGAGGAGCTTATGGACCTTGAAGAGGAGTTCGTTAAATACTGCGTAAAGTGGGCTCTTGACAACTGTGCAGATGATCTTGCATTCCTCAACCAGATGATTGACAAAGGCCTTGTAGAGCGTCTTAAAGCTGTTGCTGACACAGAGTTTGTACGCCTGCCATATACAGAGGGTATAAAGATACTTGAAGAGGCTGTAAAGGGTGGCAGAAAGTTTGAATACCCAGTATACTGGGGTTGTGACCTTGCCAGTGAGCATGAGCGCTATCTGGTGGAGGAGCATTTCAAACGCCCTGTAATAATGACAGACTACCCTAAGGAAATAAAGGCCTTCTATATGAAGCAGAACACCGATGGCAAGACCGTGCAAGGCACCGATGTACTCTTCCCGCAGATAGGAGAGATTATAGGCGGCAGCGTGCGTGAAGAGAACTATGACAAACTATACGCCCGCATCAAGGAGCTTAACATTCCTATGAAGGATATGGACTGGTATCTTGACACACGTAAGTATGGTTCATGCCCTCATGCAGGCTTTGGCTTAGGCTTTGAGCGTCTGATGCTCTTTGTAACGGGTATGCAGAACATCCGTGATGTAATCCCGTTCCCGAGAACGCCTAATAATGCTGAGTTCTAAGAGCAAATAACATAAAAAGTATTAGAGGCTGAACATTTTGTTCAGCCTCTTTTTGTGTTTAACAGGGTTTATTCATAACAGCTGTATATTAAGTTATGTTAATATTGTTTTAATTTTTGAATAATTGCTGGCTTTATAAGCGCAAATCCACTACTTTTTTAGATATCTGGAATTACCTTAATTTGCAGTGATGTAGCTAATTAACGTTTTAGATTTACTACTTTTTTCATCAGGCATTGCATAAATTTGTAATTTTAACATTTGTTTACTGTAACTTTGCGTTGCAATAAAAAATTTAACTTTTATAACCATGAAATCAAACTATTTTGAAAAAGTATTATCAATTCTTTTTGTGGCAATACTACTGCCAATCCTTACAAGTTGTGAATAGAAGTATGGAGCATCTCCAGAATCTCAAATAATAAAGAACTCGCTACATTAGAAATTAAGGTCTCAAATGGTGAAAGTGTGAACTCAGGTTTGCTGTAACTTCGTACAAAATAAATTATGACTTTTACGCAATGTAAAATGATGAGAAAATATGTAATTATATTTATTGTTAATGTGTTTGCTATAATGCTATACTCCTGTTCAAGGAATGCGTGCAGAGTGGATTATGTGTACAAAAGTGCTTACACCACTGGCTTGTATATTGATTCTATGGAGCGGAGCGATGAGTTTACAAAACTTTTCATGCATTGGCAGTCCCCTTATGACAGTAGTAGTTTCTGCATAAGTCCAGATTCTCGTTTAGTTGCAGACAGTATGCGGTATAATATTTAAGGTAGGAGATATGACTAAAAATATTGATGAGGGCAGAAAATGTTCTGATTTGGAGCGTTTATATTGCAAAGATAACATATATTCATACTATCAATGGTACATAAAACGTTTTTCATTCCTGCATAAAGATTCCACACGTAATATTTCTGATGCGGATATAAAGAAATTTTATAATAGGGTTATATATAGTGATAAACTATTCCCATTCCTCAGATATAATTTCTTTTATTATCCTGAATATTATAAATATTTAACTTCGGACGAAAAAGCAAACCTTGAATCCTCCTTGAAGTTCAAGGCGCTTCTTGATTCTCTTGAGAGCGATGGTTGGAAAAACTATTCAGATACAGTAGCAGATAATATTGGCGGTGATTTCTATCCTAATGCAATAAAGTACTACCATAACCAGTTCTTTAAGTGGTTTAGTAAAAAGGTAAAGGAAGGTGTCCACATGATGAAGACTCCAGATGTACCTAACGAGGAACTATTTAGCGCAATAATGAAACCATTTAAGGGGAAAAGGGTGTTAGTTGATTTTTGGGGAGTATATTGCGGGCCGTGTAATAGAGAAATAATGGAGTTGGAACCATGTAAGACAGACGAAATGGAGTATGTTTACATTACAACACCAGACTGGTCTCCCAAAGAAGAATACGAGCAGTACACTCAATTAATAAAAGGGTATCATTACTATGTGTCAGAAGATCAGTGGAATTTTCTTGGGGAGCAACTTAATTTTAGGGGGATCCCTTTTAATGTCTATTTTAAGGAAGACGGCAGTTATACTCCTCGCTTTGGTTTTGGGGAACTGGATGACTTTCTAAAGTTTATAGAGGAGAGACAATAAAATTACAGAATACAAAATGGTACATTGCAAACATTAATAGTTGCACGCTTAAAAATTTAAAAGTACCAGTATATGTTTCATTTGGGACTATGGATTCAGGCGCCGTATTTTGTGACTATTTACCCATTGCGTTCATGAATAGTGGTAAAAAGGATATGCATACAGAGTCAGTTTTAGTAGCCATAATCATTCTTTTAGGTGCGGTAGTATGTCCTGTACATTCTGCAGAGCAACCCTATAATGATAGTACTACGGTTGTACAACAAGATTCGATTGCTAAGGAATTTGAATTAAAAGAGATTACAATAAAAGGAGAGACCCCTCTTGTTGAGTCAAAGGCAGATAGAACCATTGTTCATGTTAAAGGTTCATATCTTGCAAATACAGTTGACGGAGACGAGATGCTCAGGTTGACGCCAGGTCTTATAGTCTCAAAAGGTAGTATCGTAGTTCCAGGAGAGGGTACTCCAGTCTATTACATAAATGGCAGAAGAGTTCATAATGAAGAGGAGATAACAATGCTTTCTCCTAACAATGTCACCAAAATAGAGATTGTGACCAATCCTCCTGCAATGTATGATGCCGATGGCAATTCTGTAATCCTTATTACCGTAAAGAATGAACATGATGATGCCGTAAAGGTTGGAGCCGCTTATAAACAAAATACATTCGCCAATGCTTCTGCGTTTATTGACGGCACACTTCGTAAGGGTGTGTTCACATTTAATGGCAGGTATTCATTCTATTATAATAAGAACAGAATACTTGAAGATAACATTTTTGAGACCTCAGATATTGACACCTTGTTCACTAAAAAGCATTCCGTTGATAAAGGACGGAGACATAATTTTATAACTGTGTTTGACTGGAATTGGAAAGACAGACATAAGATTAACTTAGATGTGAACGGCTATTACACCTTGGGTGGCAGTACATCTACAAGGGATGCAATATTCACATCTGTGAAAGAAAAGAATTTCACTACACATTTTTCTATTCCAGACAACAGTCTCGGGTTAAATTCCACACTCAGTTACAACTTCTCAATTGACACTCTGGGACAGAATCTTCACATTTTAGGAGATTTATCACTGAAAAGAGCATCCATAAGTAGAAATTACTATAATACAGAACTTTATGGGGATACTGATAACCCAGCGTGGACGTATAACTCCAATAAATCATATCCGTTTTTTGTTTCTGCCCAGGTTGATTATTGCAAACCTATAAAGAAGATATGGAATATAGAGTGCGGTGTAAAGTATTACTATACAGGTACTAATACATTCACAAATGTAACGGGAGATTATGAGATTAATCAAAAATACGGTACAGTAGAACAAAATCTGGCAGAGTATGTGACTGTTAAAGTGAACCCCACATCAAAGCTTAGCATATCATCAGGAATTAGGTGCGAGACAATGTGGAGAATGATTGAGAAAGGCGGTACGTTAGGCTATGATTCTGTTAGCACTGATGTGTTCCCGTCAGTACTTGTTAATTATAACTTCTCAGAAAAGTACAGTTTAGGTTTCTCTTATACAAAGAGAATCGATCGTCCATCTTTTTATATGATGGATCCAAGTCTCCGAATTGACCCGTTGTTAAACAGATGCGGTAATCCTTATCTGGCAAATACAAAAATTCATAAATTGAAGATTTCATCGAAGTTATTCAGAGATTTTCGTATCAGCGTTGGTGCATCATATCTGATAGACTATATCTCATTCTATATATTCAGAGACCCCAACGATAGTAAGGTTACAGATATCAGATATTTCAACAATGGGAATCACTGGCAGTACAGTTGCCATCTTGGATACGATAAACAATTCTTTTCTATATGGGATTTTTCCGCATACGCTGGTTTCTGGACAAACTGGTTCAGGTATGATGATAATGGTGTGGCAAAGAATAACAACATACCAGGATTCTATGTAGGAGTTTCCAATCAATTGTCTTTGCCATTACAATTCAAGTTAACTTTAAATGTGGATTACACATCAGAAGGCTCTGTCGACGCAGTTGTATGTAAACCGTCATGGTCATCATACATATCATTAGAGAAGAGTTTTCTGAAAGAGACATTGATTGTTAGTCTATCATTAAACAACATTTTCAGTGAGCAGGAGGCGATTGAAAAGAGTGTTCTTAGTGGACACAATATTAACATTTCCAAAAATGATAACCGTTATGGCAAGATAAGCATAGTGTATAAATTTGGCAGGTCATATAATTATTGGTCAAAATCAGAATCTCAAGAAGAAAAAAATCGCATGTGATTATAGCCAGGAAACCGAAAATGGCACAAAAAAGAGTAGGTGAAAAATAAAAAAGAGGTGAGAAAACAAGATTCGATATACGTTCGTGATTCCAACACAGGATGCACATATAGTCTTAAATACGAAGATATAGTATATATTACTATTGACGGTTATTTAATTAAATACCATTCTGTAAATTATGGAAACTTGTATGTTGCGTCTGGAACGCTAAATGGATGTTGCAATCTGCTTCCAAGTTTCTTCTGCAGATTACACAGAAATCTTGTTGTGAATATGAATTTTATGAAAATTTTCAGTGCTCAGGAAAAGTATGTTCTTCTTTCGGGAGTCCCTGTTCCGTTAAATATTTCTACTTCAGGAGTTAGGATTGTTAAGCAGTTTATTGTTGGACAAAAATCTACAAGTAGATGATTTTTAACAGTTGAAAAACGTTAAAGTGTTAAAATCGTTGGTTCAAAAGGTTCTTTAATAAAACCTTGTTCAAACGGTTTAGAACCTATACTTTTGCAACGGAATACTAAAAGAATCATAGTACTAAAGCGACTTCTAGAAGTGGGAGGATTCCGAAAATCCGTAACAGAGTAGGAAAATAAATGAAAAATATTTTGTAAAATGAAAAAGATTGGATTAACAAAGAAGGCATTAATGGCTAATAAAGATGCTATATGCCAATTCCTAACAAAGAAGGGTATGTCAAATATAATTGGAGGCTATACTGCTTATCCGGACACTGTGAGGTACTCGAAGACAATAATAGTAGATCCACAATAATTTGACGAGAAAGTGGCTAGCAAAGGTTTTGCCAGCCACTTTTGGATAATAGAGATGGAAACATTAGAAGTTATACTAAAGGTTACAAGTATCTGTAACCTGAATTGTAAGTATTGTTACGTTTTTAATGGAGGAGACAGTTCTTATAGGAGGGAGCCTTCAGTTATTGAAGATAGCACATGCCTCGTGCTACTTGAAAGAATTAGAGATTTTTGCAAATCATATTATATAAAGGATGTGTTATTTGTCTTTCATGGAGGAGAGCCACTGTTAGCTCCTATGGATTTTTTTGATTTTTTTGTTGCTCACTCAAGAAAAATAATTCCAAAGTCAGTTAGAGTGTTATATAATGTACAGACTAATGGTACATTACTAACAAAGGAGTATGTAAAACATTTAATAAATTTAAATATTAGTATTGGAGTGAGTCTTGATGGCAGTAAAATAGCCACGTCCGATAGAGTATTCCGAAAGGATGCCAAGGAAGCATATGATTCGATTATTTACGGAATAAACTTATTGAAAAATATGGATGTTGGATTTGGGGTTTTATCTGTTTTAATGATGAAGGATTCTCCAAAACGATTATATGAGGGATATAAACAACATGGCATAGAATTAGTTGATTTGTTATTTCCTGATATTTCATATGATAATAAAGACGGCGTAAATCCTAATATGGGAGAATACATAATAGATATTTTCGATATCTGGTATAATGATATCGATGATAAAAAACCATCTATTCGTTTTTTTGAATTAATTATTGGTAGGATTTTAGGTTTTGATTGTGGGAATGAGGTTATTGGACGTGGATTTAACAATCCTGTGTGCATAAAATCAAATGGAAACATTCAGTTGGTTGATTCAATAGTGTCTTGTATGAATGGAGGTAAAAATGTCACTTATAATGTGAAAACCAATTCCTTGTCTGATTTTTTTGAGAGCGATATCTCAAAACTATATTTTAATGCACATCAAGACTCTGTTCTTTGTACGAAATGTAGAAAATGCTGTTATGTTGATATTTGTGGTGGTGGACAATTGTCACACAGATACAGTAAAAGAAATGGATTCAATAATCCTACCGTATATTGCGAAGTGATGGTAATGTTGATAAGACATATTAACAAACGTATAATGGAAGACTTGAAAATATGAAAAAGATTTTTATGCTTGTTGCAATATGTGTTTCCTTGTGTTATGTTGTAAACACAAATGCTACAAGTTCATGCTTAGATCTGAATATCAGAATAATGCAGGCAAAATGTGGAAGGGAGTATTTGGATTTTATCAAAGCAGATACCTGTTTGGATGTAAAGAAACCGGTAATTTTGTTCCTTCAGGGATCAAGGTCATTCCCGCTTATCTTTACGGAGAGTAAAGTAGGATTTTACGATGTGTTATTCTGGCAATATTTTAATTATAGGCAGTTATCAGAAAAGTATCATTTGGTTATGCTTGCAAATCCAGGAACTCCAGTTTCTGCGGAGTTCTCTGAACTGAATGAAGAGATGAACTATATTACGAATAAGGAAGACCCATATTCATATCCAGAAGAATACCAAAAGAATAACAATCTAAGTTTTTTTACAAACAGGGCGAACGAATTCATAAAATATCTAAAAAAACAGAAATGGGTTGATGCCTCTCAGATATATCTATTAGGACATTCCCAAGGAACCTATATAGCCGTAGAAGTTGCAAAAAGGAATAAGAATATTGCGGGTATAGGTTTCTTTGGTGGCTCGCCACTTGGGAGGCAGAGTGGATATATTATGGATGTCAGAAAAGATGAGAATGGAGGCAAATATACTCACTCTGAGGCTCAAGAAGAAATAGATAAAATTTACAAGTGGTATCAAAAGCAGTGTGATAATATTAAATTTGAGCCAAATGATGGTAGTGACAGCCCTAAGACAACAATATCATTCTCTGTTATGCAGATACTTGATATTGCAAATTTAAAAGTGCCAGTATATGTTGCATTTGGGACTATGGATTCAGGCGCCGTATTTTGTGACTATTTACCCATTGCGTTCATGAATAGTGGTAAAAAAGATTGGAAGGTTAGGGCATATCCAGGGTATGAGCATAACTTCTTTGAAACAGATACAAACGGGAAACCTGATCTCAATAAACCTCATTGGAATGAGGTGATGACCGATTTTGTTGACTGGATAGACTCGTTAAAAACACTGAAATGAAAATTGTTCAAAGTTGTTGGAGTAAGCCGATATGCCACAATGGAATAAATTCGGTAATTGGTGGATGGTATAATCCCATATTTTTTTATATGAGTTGGTCTTTGAGTTGTTTAACATACTTAAAATATTATAATAACATTGAACTTGTATGTGATAGTAAATCAAAAGAAATATTAATTGACAGGATGCGTTTGCCATATAGTAATGTTACCGTAATATTAGATGAGTTAAAGGATTATCATCCAGATTTGTGGGCTTTAGGCAAAGTGGTTGCGTATAGTGTTCAGAAAGAGCCATTCATCCATGTGGATTACGATACCTATATATGGGAAAAGTTTCCTCAAAGAATTGAAGAAGCTGGTTTGGTTGCTCAGCATTTAGAAAATGATTATAAGCATAATGATTTGTTTTTTGCTGATGTTGTGAAGGCGTTTCGCTATATTCCTAATGATATATTAAAGTATAGAGTTAATAGTAGTGTTATTACAGAAATAAATGCTGGAGTTATCGGTGGAAATAATATTATTTTTTTCAAAGAATATTGTAATGAGGCTTTTAAATTTGTAGATAGCAACAGAAATTTCATTGAGAATTTAAGGTTTAAAGGAATGTTTAACACCATTTTTGAGCAGTATCTGTTTTATTGCATGTGTTCAAATAGAAATATTACTATATCATATTTAATAGAGAAGGATATTTCATCAAATTTTGATGGGTTGGCTGATTTTCATGATATAGGAAGAAAGACAAATTTTATTCATACTGTTGGTTTCTATAAAAGTTATTTTGAAATAGGGGAGCAGATTGCATACCGATTGTATGTTGAATTTCCTGAGTACTACGATAGGATTGTTAATCTATACAAGAAAGGAGTGTTAAAAAATGATTTCAGCTAATAGAACAGATTGCGAATGTAAAATAATATCAGATAAATATTCGTATGAGAAAGAGTTACTTAATTATTTGAGTTTCTGTAAAGAATTTTTATATTCTGATAATTACGAGGAGTTTGAAAGTGCTCAAATAAGGAAGTGTTTTGAGTATCTCGGATTTCCTGATGACAAGTTGTGTGAAATGGAGTTGAACATTAATCCCTATTTAAAATGCATAAAGACATATAAAAATTATTCAGCCAGAAAACAAGAGTATAGCAATCTTGATAATGGTACAAATCTAAACTATTTGTTACCGTCAAAAATTGCTACGGGAGATATTTGTATAAAATCGTACTGCTATACTGATACGCATAGTTTTGAATTTGATATATTAAATTTAACTGAATCTTTTTCAATATGTGAATTCATTGATATGATAGAAGTTGAAGGTATAAGATATTCTGCCATCAAAGAAAAAATTTTAACTCTTGTACGAGCATACCTTTCAAAGCAGTTTATCATCCCTAGTGCAATATATGTTCTCTTTCCCCACATATCACCAGCATGATGCTATGGACTGCGGTCCTACGTGTTTGAGGATGATAGCAGCTCATTACGGGCGGTTGTTTTCTGCTCAGAGTTTGCGTGAGAAGTCTAATATTACTCATGAAGGGGTGTCGTTACTCGGAATTAGCGAGGCGGCGGAGAATATTGGTTTTAGAACCATAGGTGCTCAGGTGTCGTTTAATACGCTATGCGAGGCTCCGCTTCCGTGTATTGTATTCTGGAATCAGAATCACTTTGTGGTTGTTTACGATATTAAAAGCCGCAAGGGTAAGCAGTGGGTGTATGTGGCAGATCCGGGAGCCGGCAAAATAAAATATTCAAAAGAGGAGTTCTGCAAGTGTTGGGAGAACGATGTTAAAAACGGCGAGAATACAGGCGTTGTTCTTGTTCTTGAACCCACTCCTGAGTTTTTTAACGCAGATGCGGATGAGGAGGATACAAACCGTAGCCTGACTTATGTGTTTAAGTATCTGCGTCCTTACAAGAGCCTTATAGTTCAGCTATTTATGAGCTTAGGGCTTGCCAGTTTGTTGCAACTTATAATACCGTTCCTAACACAGTCTATTGTAGATTTTGGCATATCCGCCCAGGATGTGGGTTATATATACCTTGTTCTTGTTGCCCAGCTTGTACTTACACTAAGTAGCACATCAGTTGAGTTTATTAGGGGGTGGATTCTTTTGCATATTGGAACAAGGGTTAATATCTCAATGGTGTCAGATTTTCTGACTAAGCTGATGAAGCTGCCAATGGGGTATTTTGACACCAAGATGACGGGTGACATAATGCAGCGCATAGGAGACCAGTCACGCATTCAGAATCTGCTTACAAACTCCAGCTTGAACATTTTGTTTTCAATGTTCAACCTTGTGCTGTTCTCTGTTGTTCTGCTTTTTTACAGTGCCACCATATTTCTCATTTTTGCAGTAGGTAGTATAGCTTACTTTCTATGGGTGTGGGCTTTTATGAAGCGCAGAGCAGAGCTTGACACTAAGAACTTTTATCAGCAGTCTGTTAATCAGAGTAATGTGATAGAACTGGTTAATGGCATGCAGGAGATAAAACTGAATGCGTGTGAGCAGTCAAAACGCTGGCAGTGGGAGCGTGTTCAGGCTAAACTGTTCAGACTGAGGGTCAGAAGTATGGCTCTTGCCCAGTATCAGGATTCGGGAGCAATACTAATTAATCAGGTTAAAAACCTGGTTATAACGGCTATTGTCGCCAAACTTGTAATTGATGGTGCCATAACCCTTGGTATGATGACTGCCATTCAATATATACTTGGTCAGGTGAATGGTCCGGTAGATCAGTTGATTGATTTTATGAGACAGGTTCAGGATGCCAAATTGAGTTTTGAGAGGCTTGGAGAAATTCAGATGCAGAAGAGTGAGGAAAATACAAATGATGTTGTGCTTAATGAAATTCCTGCAGACAAGGATTTGTGTTTTGACAATGTTTCATTCAGGTATGACAAGACTTCAATAGGAGAATGGACTATAAATGGAGTGAACCTTACAATTCCATCTGGAAAAATGACGGCTATCGTGGGCAGTAGCGGAAGTGGCAAAACCACACTATTAAAATTGCTTCTGCAGTATTATCCAATTGACAAGGGTAATATAAGGCTTGGAGGTAATGATATTGGTATGTACAGTCTCAGACAATGGAGACGCTCTTGCGGTGTGGTTATGCAAGAAGGCTTTATTTTCTCAGACACTATTGCAAATAATATAGCACCGAGCGGTGAGGCCATAGACAAGCAACGGCTGTGCATGGCTGCAAAAATGGCAAATATTGAGAGTTTTATAGAGTCGCTGCCTTTATCATATAATACAAAGATTGGCGCTGAGGGTCACGGCTTAAGCCAAGGGCAACGTCAGCGTATCTTAATAGCAAGGGCTATATATAAGAACCCTAAGTTTGTCTTTTTTGACGAGGCTACAAATTCTCTTGATGCAAATAACGAGCGAGAGATACTTGATAACCTCCAATCCTTTTTCAAAGACAGGACATCCGTGGTTGTGGCGCACAGACTTAGTACTGTTAAAAATGCAGATCAGATTGTAGTGGTTGAACACGGAAAAATTGTTGAGGTAGGCACTCATAGCCAGCTCTCAGCTCAGAAAGGTGCATATTACAGGCTGGTAAAGAACCAGTTGGAGTTATAGGAGTATGGAAAATAGCAGTGAAGATAGCAGCATAGAGATACGTAGTGATGAGATACAGGAGGTTCTGACTAAACCGCCTCATAGTCTTATTCGTTACGGAAGTGGGGTTATGTACGCAGTTTTCTTGATACTGCTTGCAGGAAGTTTTGTGTTCACTTACCCAGATACCATCAATGGCGATGTTGTTGTTACTGCAGATAATCCTCCTGTGTGGAGTGTATCGCACGTTAGTGAGCGCATTAAGAGAATATTTGTTAGTAGTGGAGATTATGTAGAGAAAGGGGAGATTCTTGCTGTGATGGATAACTCCGCATCGACCGATGATGTTCTCTGCGTAGAGAAGGCTCTTTCTCAGGTCAGGATTCACCCTGATGTATATATTCCACAGACCATGCTGGCAGACTCTTTTTCTCTTGGTGATGTATATCCATCCTACTCTGAGTTCCAGAGAAATGTGGTGATGTATCAGAACTTCATATCCTTGAACTTAATTGACAAGGAGATGGCATCGCTTGAAAAACAGAAAACAGGTAAGATAGAATATATTAAACATCTCAAGGAGCAGTTACAACTAAAATCCCAGCATCTGCATATAGTAAACCATGTTTATGAGAGAGAAAAATATCTTTTTGAAAAGGCGCTTATTTCATCGGCCGATATGGAAAAGGCTGAGATGACATTACTTGAAGAAAAGGTGGCTGAGCAATCATTAAGAACTTCAATATCGCTTGAGAATGTTGAACTTTCAAAGTTGCAAGAGAGTACAGGTAAGTTGTCATATCAGTATGCACAGGAGTATAATCAGATTGTCCAGCAATTACTATCTTCATACAATGCGCTATGTGTGGCGGTAAAACAGTGGCGACAGAACTACTTGATAGAGGCTACTGATAGCGGTGTGGTGACGTTTAATTCAGTATGGAGTGAGAATCAGTTTGTAAAAAGCGGCACTCAGATATTTGCTGTGGTTCCAAGTAATACATCCTCTTTTACGGGTAAGATACAAGTGCCTTTACATGGTTCGGGTAAAATTAAAAAGGGGCAGGATGTTTTAATCACTTGTGATGCATTCCCTTATCTTGAATATGGGTATATTGAGGGCAAGGTTGAGTCTATCTCAATGATACCAGATAATAATTTCTATACGGTAGATGTCAGGTTCCCGCAGCAATTAAGATTCACGTCTGGCGAGATGGTTGATTTCAATGGAGAGATACACGGGGTGGCAAAAGTTATTACAGAAAAGAGAAGTGTTATTAGTAGGTTAATTTCACCTATCTTTTATCTTATCTCAGACTACTTGTAATTGAAATTTAATAAAAAATTATTGAAAAACGATAAAAATATTTTGTGATTCAATAATTGTGTGACCTTCACTAAAAGAAGTTGACACATTTGAGGAGGTTAAACTGATTCTCTTTACACAATCACTGATTAAGTTTACAGCTTTTTAGGAATCTATTTCGTTCAACTAAATAGGTTTACACTATCTCTAATTTGATTGTCACTACAATCTGTCAAGATACGTATCCCCATCATAGAGCCTTGCGGAGCTCCGCAAGGCTCTGCGCGTCAAGACTGACTTGCACTCATCCCGTGTGGACTTACTGTTTGGTGCCAGATTTTTTTCTTATTGGGATGTTGAAGGTTTTCTCTGCCAGGTTTATCATCGTGTCATAGGCCTTGGCACGCAGTTTCTCCAGCTCGAGCGCCTCCTCCAGACGCTTGTTCTCAGCCTCCAGCTCCTTAATCCTTTCTTCAGGGGTCTTGTTTGCCATCGGATCTGCATTTTGTTCTGACGGCAAAGATAATGATTCCTCGTGAAGATATTTATCCACCCAGCTGAAAAGAACCTGCTTGCTGCTAATCTGATAACGCTCTATCACTCTTTGAGCAGGTTCACGGCTTTGAACATATTCCGACACTATCCTCATCCTGTCTTCATCGTCGAAGACTGTCTTCTCATACGGGATTTCCACCCGTTCTGGCCGGCCGTCTTCTCCACGACGGAACCTAACCTTTGTTTTGACTACTTTTTGCATTTTCACTATACTTTTTTATTCCCGTATAGTGTCAACTTTTTTCAGGTTAAGTCAGGTATGAGGGAGCTGAAATAAAGGTGTTTAACTCTGAAAATCTGTAAATATGAAAAATTTATTTTTAAGATTGTGTACTATAATACTCTCTTTTACTGATATCTTTTTATTGATAATAATGGTAATGTGCGTATTGTTTACGATTATAGGAGATAATATTGATTTTCCTGCAACTATGGCGGCGTATTTAGGCTCCTGGGCTCCAGAGTGGATATTTTATATACCTATTCTGTTATTACTGACTGGATTTATTATGCTTATTGCTGATAATGAAAGTTGGATTGCCTGGACATTGCACTTAGTAGCGTTAATAATTCCTCTGTGTGCTGGAGCATTGGAAAAGTTTGTCTATATTTCTCCTGAGCCATCGTGGGACCGAGGCACTCTGCCATTTCAACCTGTGGAGTTTTACATTATGGTGTGTATGTTCTGTATATCGCTGTTTGGACTTATTTTAACAAAAAAAAGAGTGTGACTAATTTTTAGTCACACTCTTTTTTGTTTTCTTTTACTGATGCTCCGGTCTGAGCAGATCCACGAGTGTTTTTACCGGGGTGAATGTTGATGGGGGAACCTCAACAAACACTGTTATCCAGTTTGCCATAGAGCCGTTCCAGAGGCCTGGGAGCTCCTGTATCTTCATGTCTATACCATTCTGACTCTTAGATGAAATAAAGCCTGTGAGAGGGTCTATATAGTTTTTCAGATTGAACTTATTGCCCTTATAGTTCTTTACTGAACATACAAGGTCCACAGGGTTGAAGTGTGATGACTTCTGCACCAGTTCCACTTGGAATTTGTTGTTAAAATCAATCTGTGAAGACTCAATAATTTGTAGGCTTGTCTCGCCATGCTTATCCTTAACCCAGTACGGACCGCCGCCAGGCTCACCCTCATTTCTTACCATACCGCACACTCTTATAGGGCGGTTCAGTTTCTGGTGCCAGAACGCCACCTTCTCACGGGTAGAAAGTGCAAAATAGCTAAGGTTAACCTTAATCTGCAGAAGTGAGCTTGCGTATGCCTCTATCTGCGCCAGACGGGCGTTATTTATAGAGAGACTGTCAAGATCCTCAAGAGCCTTATTAGTTTGCTCTATAAGTATCATAAGCAAACCGGCAAGAAACTTCTTATAGGTGTAGGTGTCATCTTTCAGGCGGTCAACAGTTACGTTGTCAATGTTCTTTATGAAGATGATATCCTCTGTGCAGTCATTAAGGTTCTCTATAAGAGCACCGTGGCCTCCCGGGCGGAAGAGTAGTGAACCGTCTGCATTCCTTACCAGTTTGCCGTCCGCCATGTTTATGGCAAGCATGTCAGTCTTAGGTTTCTGCTCAGAGAGCGTAATATCATATTTTACACCATACTCAGCCTCATACTTAGGAACCACCTCCATTATCTTCTTATTAAACATCTCGCGATGTTCAGTTGAGATTGTGTAATGCAGGTGAACCACGCCGTTTGAGTCTGTGGCATACTTGGCACCCTCCACAAGGTGCTCCTCAAACGGAGTTCGTGAGTCATTCTCATACTTGTGGAACTCAAGCATAGCCTTAGGCTTCTTTTGATAGTTGAGTCCTTTTTCAGAAAGAATATACTCTGCTATAGTCTTATAGTCCCCACCTGCTATCAGTGACTCCATACTCAGTCCGTTCTTTCTGAGTTTGCTCTTCAGCTTCTCATAAAAGGCGAACTTATCAATATTCTGGAGGCATTTCTTGATATCGGGGTACTTGTCCAAGTCATCTCCGTTTCCAAGGGAGAACTTCACAAGCTCCTTGAACATACGTGACGCCGCACCTGATGACGGAACAAACTTAAGTATCTTGTAGCGGTCTTTAAGCCTCTCAAAATCACTTATGCAGTTGTTTATCTCAAATTCGGTAGGCTTCACAATGCCGTTACCAACGGTGGCTGCGTTGTAGATATTGGCAAACGGGAACCCCTTCTCAAAATTCTCCAGCTGGGTTCTTATTTGTGCCTGAGATATGCCACGCGCAGCTATCTGCTCAAGATCTTTTTTTGTTAATTGCTCAAACATGATAGATTTTTATTTTGTTTGTTTCTTACGTAGGCTTTTAATGGTTTTTTCAAGCTCGCTTATTGTCTCCTCTTGATCATTGATGGTCTTCAGAAGCTCATTAAGCTCCTCATTCTCAATTGATGTTGGATACTCAGAGTCCACACGGAGCAAGAAATCAGCCAGTATGTTCATATAGTTTGTAAAGGCGTCATACGGAGACTCAAATGTGCTGCCCCATGCATCCTTGAAGCTCATATAGCGGAAATAGTCTGTATTTTGGATTGTGAGCCAGTCACGCTTGAGAGCCTTCTCCTTGCACATATTAACACGCTCTGCCACGCTGTAGAGCTTTTTGAGAGCCTCCTCCTGCAGGTGGTTACCCATCCAAGGTGAGAGGTCCTTCTCTTCACCGCTCCACGATAGCGGATATGGTGCGCTTAGAGTGGCGGTTGGTGTGGCTTTTGACGCTTCTGAAGGTGTGGTGAATCCTATGCCACGGTTGAACGCCTGCTGTGGTATTGCTTTTAGGAACTCAAATATTCCGGTATAGTCTTTCTGTATTATACCAAAAGCCTCA
>JAEEGL014276321.1_pt1 | contig 16553 bp, 13 predicted proteins | sample 9134231 | NCBI WGS metagenome assembly JAEEGL01 (sample SAMN16246548, study PRJNA631951) | gut metagenome | biome: gut microbiome; feature: rumen; material: fiber-attached | host: Bos | place: Iran: Karaj | collected 2018-10
ATGTAATAGTAATTCATCTTTCTTTTTCCTGGTCCATCCAGTCCATTTGAGATTCTCCATCGTGAGTTTCTCAGATTTTATGTGTTCTTCCTGTATAGAAAAGAATTCTTTCAGTTACAGTAGTCTTACCGGCATCGATGTGCGCCATGATACCTAGGTTTCTCACTTTTTCAAGCGGTGTAATGTCTGCCATAGTTTTAAAAATAAAAATAATAAAATTTATCGCACTCATTTATACAAATGTGAGATTTGTTTTCAAGCTAAAAATTTACTACTTAATTTACATTCACAATCTCAATTCCATCATAATAATATTTCAAAATCTGGTCATAAGTCATTCATTGTTGAGCAAATCGTTCAGCTCATTGTCCTGCTAATCCAACTCAGTGTCATGCAAAATCATCGCAAGCTTTAAAATCATACACAGATTTCAAGTACGGAGTATCATCCCATCACCATTTTTCCTCAGCAGATAAAGTGAATCCAGGAGAACAGTTAAAATATGGTAAAATTGGTAAATAATTATCATACATTACAATCTGATTTTTTGTCGCAGTTAATGCTTGATATCGTTTAGTTAGAGTCTTTTCTAATCATGCTCAGACGTATTTTTGGAAGAAATCTGGATCATCTATGGCTGTATAGTTAGAATTTGCAGAAATACTAGGATGATTATTTTCATTATTCATATAAAATAATGCATAATTTTTGGAAATCATAGCCATCACTTTATTCTTTTCCAAAGTTTCAGTGTCATTAGTTTCAACTATTCATTTCATATATTCATTAAATGGGAGAGTATTTACAACAATAAAATCTGATACTTTTTTTCAATTAAGTAATGGATATTCTCATTTTTCAAAAATTAAACTTCATTTAAAACTGTTCCAAGGAATTCATGCATAAGATTTACGGTTATAGTTTGATATTTTAACAGTTCAATCATTCATGGAAGATGTAACAGATACCTTATTAGTAGATAGTATACGATCAGAATTTACTTGGATTTTATTTGATAGAAATGTTAGAGTAGCTTGATCCCACTTATAGGCAACCCCATCAATGTTAAATATACACTTTCCATCACATACAATTTCAAAACTATCATATTTCGTTGTAAGTTCGTATAATAATACAGAAATATCTTGATTAACTAAATACTTAATATCATTAATTGTATATTTTTTTGAAATTTTAGATATGTTTTGAGATGCTTTATTTATATTTCACTTATAATTATTTCTAGCAGCTTGTGCTGCATTTTGAAATATCTTTGGATTTTTTACTTTCAATTGTTCTAAACGATTTGGGAAATCTGATATTTTGGAAATATTTGTAATGTTTGAATTAACTCCATTTTTTGAATTGTTTTCTTTTTTTGTTCATTGAGAATTATTAGATTGGGATAGCTTGCTAGAACTCTTTAAACTACTTAAAAAATCTGCAGGTAAATCAGCATCTCCAATGATTCATTTTTTCATTCTACGTAAAACTTCATTCCTTATTTTTGGTAATAAATTATATAAATTAGTTCCAGGACAAGCTGTATTTTTTACATTTTTGTGTCACATGATATTTGGATTTTTAGTGGCTACAACATATGGTTCTTTTTCTGTATTCGTTGAAAATGTATAGGTATATCCGAGAGGATCAATATGATAATATTTAGCAACAGCGGTTGTTAAATTTACTAAAGATTTCATTTGCTCAATCGTTGGTGTATCATTCTGAAAATTTCACATCAAAGCGATTCAGATGGATGAAACATTATTATTTGAGGCATGCATTCACACTGCTCATTGTCCACCTGCACGTCATTCATAAATATTTCACATCTGATCAATTAAAAAATTATATCCAATATCTCCAAAATCACGGTTTATTGTATGATATTTATAAATATGTTGAAGTTCTTTTTTTACATCATTAATTGTTCGATTCGCACCATAATCTACAGCTGTATGGTGTATTATGATTTTATTTTTATGATAATTAAAATAATCAGGATAGATTAAATAATGATTTCAAAACATTGCATTAGATCACTCATATTTTCGTTCTAGTGGAAAGTTTTTAGCCATCCAAGCATTACGAATTTTTGAAATATTTTCAGCTTTTATTTGTTCTGCAGTTTTTTCTCATTTCGTTGAATTACTCGTAGGTCTAGGAGTACTACGAAATCTGATAGATTCATCAGCTCACCATTCGGCACGTGAAATAATTTTAACTCATGGTAGGTTCCAATCAGCAGTAAATCAAATATTTCAAAAAATGATTCATAAGAAAATCAGAGAAAAAAATCAGATTTTATTTAAAAATTTCATAAAATTTTCAGTTAAAAAATAATAAACAATATCATAATAAATTTTTTAGAAAAAAATACAAATAAATAGTTTATTTGAATTTATGCATTAAAACATTTGACATTAATGCAAATTTTTTTATTACTTAGGTTGTGAGTATATGATTTTTATCCTATAATTTGTATTATAGATGAAAATACTATGAAGTTTTAATACGAAACTTGATGAGCACGAATTATATGATGCAATACAGGATAACTGACAATGAAATGCAATCATGATAAAGAAACATCGAATTTATTTAGTTCGTCCAATGGTATGGATGCTTTTTGCATTTATTACATTCTGACTTTTGATTTGGTTTGCATATGCTCAATTCTATAATTCACAATACGTTGCAATATTTTGGATTCTAACTATATCTTATTCCTTGGTTACTTGTGTTTGGTGTATTCATGGTTTCAAGATGATTATATACGATATACAGATACAAATAAAAAATAGTAAATGATATATTGATTCTGTAGATGAAAGTGAATTTAAAGATGGTAGATATGAATATTTTTTAAAGCACAGTTTTATATCGATATGATTGCAGATTGTTTTAATGATTATAAATTCTTTAGTATCATTTTTTGCGGAAGTAGAAGCAACATCAAATTTATTTCTCAATATATTATGAGTTGCAGTAAATATATGATTTTTATTTTTACTTTATAAGGTGGTGTATAAGATAATAGATTATGAAATGGATTTTAATATTTTTACGACAGATCAGTTTATTATATATCGTCAGCATGGTTTCTTTAGAGTAGAAAGTACGAACATTGCAGCATCTACTATAAAAATCGTGAGAGAATCAAAAAGCTGATTTCGATGATCTTTATTCCATTACGGAAAAGTATCTATCCATCCAGAATGAAATATAGAAAATTCAAAAGCTATAGAATTATTTTATGTGCCACATCCAAAAGACCTAACCAAAAAATTGAATGAATTTATAGAAAAATCCAAAGAATGAATGAATGTTTCAGTGTTATCATAGAATCTAAAATTTATCTGGCAATTTTTTTGAAAACTTATGATTTGGGAATATCCATTTCAAAAATAATTTACGGTGGATATCGCTTGGACCATATTTTTCTAATAAATCCTTATGTTCTTTAGTTCAATATCATTTATGTTTTTTGAAATTATATTTAGCATATTTTTTGGGTAAAGATTCCATAATACGGTCACGTGATACTTTAGCTATAATTGAAGTCATTCAGATTTCTTTGACTTTTGCATCTCATGAAACGATAGTTTCGATATCCCAAAATGGAAACATTTTTTTTAAACCAAAGTCATGATTTCCATCCATTACTAATTTAATTTCTACTCAATTAGAATTTAGCTGAGAAAAATAATTCAAAACATCAATATATTTCAGATTTGTCTTTATCTTTGTAGATAAAGGGTTTGGAAAATCATTTTTAATTCTAACTCTAGGAAATAATTGACTAAAAATCTGAATCATTCCTCTAAGAATTGCTAAATGTAGAGCGTTGCTCATTCCATATTTATCAATTTCAGCAGCAGTCATTCGAGCTGGAGTAGAAATGATTTTTCATTCAGATTTTAAATTTTCTATATATTCAAAAAGCACTTCTCTTCTTGATTCAGAAATTTGTTTACTATCACAGAAGGGGAGTAACTCTTTTTTCGAAAACTTCGATATAGGACAAACTAATCATATAAAAAGCGGACCAGCTAAAGGTCATCTACCTGCTTCATCGAAATATATCGTAAAGGTTTGATTTTCCATGTATATACTAACTAATTAATTACAACAAAAAAACAAGATATTTTAAATCTTGCTATTTTAGTGATATTACAAAAATGTTATTCAATTACTCTATGAATCTCATCCAATGTTGTTTCTCATTTTAGTACTTTGATAATTCAGTCCTCGATTAGAGTTAAGAATCCATTTTCACGAGCTTTCGTTAGAATTGATGATTCGCTGTCTTTGTCGATGATAAGATTTCTCATGTCTTCCGTAATTTCCAAAGCTTCCAAAATTGCAATTCTTCATATATATCACGTATCATTACATTGAGCACATCCATGAGATTCTATTAAAGAGCCATCAAAGGCAGGAATATTCGTAACATTTAAATCATTTAACTTATTTATAGCTTGTTCAATCTCAGTTTGCTCAGCATATGTTGCTGGTCTTTTTGAACTACAATGAGGACAAACTTTACGAACTAAACGCTGTCATAATATTAATTGGATAGCAGGTGCCAACAAATAAGGTTCTACTCACATTGAAAGTAAACGAGGAATGGATGCTATTGCAGAATTGGTATGTAATGTAGTAAAGACTAAATGTCCAGTTAGGGCAGCATTTACAGCGATATCTGCAGTTTCTTTAGATCTAGTTTCTCATACTAATATAATATCAGGATCATGACGCAAAATAGCTTTTAATCCAGTTTCGTAATCATAATTTTTACCATAGTTTATCTGAGATTGTTGAATTCAAGGCATTTCATATTCTATAGGATCTTCTAATGTGATAATTTTATTTTTTCAAGTATTTAAATAATTCAAAATTGAATATAAAGTCGTAGTTTTTCATGATCCAGTAGGTCAGGTAACTACTATCATTCATGTTGTTTTAGAAATATGCTTTTTGAGTATATCATAATTTTTATCGGTAAAACCAATTTCTTCAAATGTAGCAATTCATTTCTGGGAATCCAAAAATCTGATTACAGTCGATTCAGATAACATTCATGGCATGAAATTAACTCTGGCATCGACTTTCTTTTTCTCTCATTTATGATTCGTAGCTTCAAATGAAAATCTTCCATCCTGAGGAATATAATCCACATTCATTTTGGCTCACGATATGAATTTTAATTTTTGTAAGTATTTCCAAAAGTCTTTAGCATCAAAATCTACAACATCTTGTAATATTCCATCTAAACGTAAACGGAGAGTTACATTTTTTCATTCAGGTTGAAAGTGCATATCTGAAGCTCCAGACTGGAATCAAAGTCTGACCATTTCTAAAATAAATTCTCCAGGATCTTGAGATTCTCTTTTTTCAAAGAATTGTTTCATTAAAGTGATTGCCGAATCTCATTCAGCTTTTTCTCTTGTTTCTTTTTCTTCTTTATCACGTTGTTCTTGTGCATCTAATTCATCATACCATTTCATTCATTCATTAAAACCTTCAAGAGAAGTGTAATAAACTTTTACTTTTAATCATTTATCTTCCAATTGCTTTTCTATTTTTTTAAGATCATCTGGATGATTATTTGTCGTTAAAATGTAAACGTAATTTTCTTCATCCTTATAATAAATAATAATCTGCATAGATGCAGCATTCTCACGTGGGATTTTTTTAAGTTGAGAAAAATCTACTTGCAACGCTTGCACATCATTAATTTCAAGAATAGTGTTTATTAGTTGATTAGGCATAAATAGTAGATTTATCTGATAATAAAAATTAGACCTAACACAGTCTAATTATACTCAGAAATGTTTTAAAATGCAAATTTTAGTCGAGAAAAATATTTTTTACAAATTTTATGCAAAATGCAAATCTAGTCTGATTTTTCTTCTTTGTTATCTAGTTTGATTTCTTCAAACTCAGATTTTAATTTTTCTTTTTCTTTTCATTCTGGCATTTTCTTTATAGCAGATGCAATCATGAAAAGTGTGTTTTGATATGTTTCTTTATCCATAAATCCAGCCTCAATTAGAGCCACCATTCATTCAGCCAATTCTCGATGAGGTTTCAGTTCGTTCAAAATTTTGATAACTTTTTGTTTATCCATAGTTGTGTTATGTTAAATAAACACTTAATTATACTTATTCTAATCCATTTTGTCAAATTTCTAACAAGAAAATTTACTTTTATTCTTGCTTTTAATGTAAGTTTTTGTATATCTTTTCTTAGTTTATTTTCAAAAATATTCTTTGATAAATGGCTCAATCTGCTATTGATTATGCAATATGATACCTTTCTCGTTATCCCAAAACAGAGCAGGAAATCCGTATAATTCTTTACAAAAAATGATATAACTCTGAAGATATTCAGCATTGTTTAGAAGTTTTGAAAAAGAATGATTTTATCAATGATGAAAAATTCGCTGATAGCTTTTTGTATTCAGAAATAGAGAAGAAATGACGTCCTTTATTTATAATCAAGCAAAAACTTATTCAACGTTGAATTGACAAATGATTGCTTTCGAAAAAGATATCAGAGCAGCAAGAAGAACTAACTAATTGAATGCGTAAAGCAATAAAAAAAGAAATAGAAACATACAAGAAAAAATGAATAGACGGATTCGATATTATCCAAAAATTAATGAGAAGATGATATCAATTGGCTGATATAAAAGCAGTTATTAAAGAGTGAGCTGAAAATAATTAATTTATATCTTAAATTATTAAGTAATTATGTGGCGATTAGTTATATTATGAATTGTAGTGTTTATGGTTTTAGTAGTTTTACATGAATTTGGTCATTTTATAGCAGCTAGAAAATGCTGAATGAAAGTGCCAGAGTTCTGAATCTGACTTCCACCTAAAGCTTGTAATCTATGGAAAGACAAGGAATGAACACAATATACATTAAACTGGATTCCACTTGGATGATTCTGTCAGATTGAATGAGATGATCCTACAGATAAAAAGTCTTATGAAAATCCAAATACACTTTTTACAGCTCCACTTTGGAAAAGATTGATAGTGATTTTCGCATGAGTTGCAATGAACTTTTTGACAGCATGGACTATATTTACATGTATATTTTGGCATGGTGTACAACCTCTTTCAGTTTCACAAATGGCCGAAGAAAAATGATCTACAAGTTATTTGATGGCCAGTGAATCTTTTTTGATTGAGAAGTGATTTTTAACATGAGAAATAAAAAATAGGGTATCCATTGTTTATGTTAATGAAGATTCATATGCAGAAAAAATTTGATTAAAAGTAGATGATGTTATAACAAAGATAGATGGGAAAAGTATTAGTTATGATGATTTTTTTGATTTTCAGACAATTTGAGATAAAGAAAGCCATACACTGACAGTGATGAGATGAAATAATGAAGAAATAATCTGATTTTCCTGTCAAAATGATGAATGTAAATTTTGATTTATTCCTCAAAAACAGTATAATGTAAATATAAAATTCTGACTTTGATGAGCAATGTTTGCAGCATTTCAAGAAATTTGAGCTGAATGGAATTTGACAATGGATGCATTATGAATTCTTTGAAAAGGCTTATTTTCATTCAATAAATGAGAGATGAAAGATGCATTAAATAATCTCTCATGACCAGTATGAGCAGTTAAAATATGATGATTATTCTATGAAATGTGATGATGGTGAGCTTATTTTGCATTTGCTGCCATAATTTCTTTAGCTCTTGCGATATTCAATGTGTTGCCGATCCCTGCATTAGATTGAGGTAGGGCAGTATGAATGATTTTACAAGCAATATTCAAAATTAAACCGGAAAAATATTTCAAATATGAGTGATATGTAAATATGTTTTTCTTCTACCTAATATTGTTATTATGAGTGGTGATTATAGTCAAAGATTTAGTAGTATTTTGGTGATTAAATATACCATTTGTAAGTTAATCCATAAATAAAAAGCTGACCATCCAATTAAGTCAGCTTTTTAATTACATTTTTAATCTTATCTTTGATTTTGGTAGAATAAGTATAGAAGTCTTTTTGCAGTTGTACATCTTTTACTAGATTTAATTTATTTGCAGAAGGAGAGTACATAGTATAAATTACTTCTCATTTTTTTACTTTATCTCACAGCTTTTTGTGTAAATAAATTCACGCTTGATATTCTTTAGGAGCTCATAGTCATCTTACCATAGTATTCAGATGTTTCATATCGACATGTGTAATTATACAATCCTTCCCAGCAACTACATCATGAGAAAATTTACCAAGCTGAATATCTTCAGATTTTATGTTTGGTTCTCAGTTCTGTGCTTTTATAATTTCTTGCATTTTCTTCCAAGCTTCTCAATTTTCTAGTTGAGCTTTTACCATTTTTTCAGCATTTCCCATACTGTTTGCGACTCAGCACAAAACTAATATCTTAGATGCGAGAAATATAGATTTTTTCTCCAAGTCCTCAGATCTAGTTTTATATTGCTGTAAAATTCTGAGAGCTTCTCTTGCTTGAAGACAAGCTCAAATTCATCTTCAAATTGGTTGACTACCATCGGTAATTTCCACATCCATTTTAATTCATAGATATTCTCCAATTTCTCTGAAACGTTTTGCAACTCTTTTAGCATCTTTCATTGTTGCTACTTTTGCAGTAGGTCACATTGGGATATCAATTAAACAATGGTTAATCCCCATTGCATAGTTTTTTGCCATGATTGAAGAAATCATCCTTGCATACGGTTCCATTCATAGAGGTGATGAAACTTTGATGATTCTATCATTAACTGGTGCTAGATTTAGCTTTTCATTCCAGACTAGACAAGCTCAAACTTTATCAGTGAGCCTAATTACTTCAGATTTATCAAATTCTATATCCATCAATACGTTTACACATTCTCATGTAGCAGCAGGAGAAGTGATGGCTTTTGAAAATGTTTTTGGAAGAGTGATTCAAAGAGAAGCTAAAATCGGAATTACAATCATAGTTGTTTCATTCCCAGGTACTCATCAGATACAATATTTTCATGCTACTATTCCAGGAAAACGATACATATCTCAAGTATAAGCCGTCGCTTTGGTTGTATAAGCTAATTCATGAGCATCAGATTTATAGAAAAAACTAGTAGCTACATAGTATGCTAAAACCAATTCATGAATTTTGTTATCTTTTACATCTTCAATGATTGCATCAATTTCTTCATCTGAAATCTTTTTTCAGAGCATCTTTTTTCTAATTGCCTGCATTGAAAGTGGATTGTTTTTTACGAAGCTTACCAAAACAGTATCTCATTCCATTACAGGATATTCATCCATAAAATCTTTGGTAACTCATATTTCATTTGCTTGGACATAACTATCAGTAAGTGATACATCAACAATAAATTCTTCATTTTTTCTAATTAATGAAATTTTATCATTATCTTTTATTCAATATTCATCAGCTTGTTCTCTATTAATCATTACAATATGTCCATTTCCATCATGAATATCAAAAGATACAATTTTTGCACTGAAAATTTCTCTGTTTTCTTGGATGTTTGATTGAGAATGTGTCATTTTTTAATTATATTTTATATAAAATTATCCACTAATTACATATTAGCTAATTGCTTTTCTAATTCTTTATCGGCATCTTTATCAAGTTCTTTATCAACTTCTTTATCTACAGTTTCTATATCTTTTATAAATTGCTCCATTTTTGGGATGTCCAATTTCCAATCTGTTTCGTTTCATATGATAAGATTTTTCTTAATTAAATCTGCAAATCAAAGTTGCTGTGTGCTTTCAAAATTAGCTATTCATGAGAATTGGTTAGGATTGAAATCTTTAGTATTATCTCTTAAGCAGAGTATATTTTTATTATCTCATTCATAATTAAATACTTTTTCAGATTTCTTATTGTTTTTATTCTGATACTCATTTCTCTTTCACCAATTTAATCATGAATATTCCATGATTTTAGGCATAAATGTATTGTTGAAATATTCTAGGGCTTGAATATCACCTTTCTCAGGATCTCCTGTCTTTTCCATTATATCTATCAAATCATAAAGATTTGATCATTTATTGAAGTCCCAACTGCTAAATTGTCAAGAATCTGATATAACATTGAAAGTCTTCATAAATTTAGTTATTGCTGAATTTTTTTGAGTTTGACTTTCTGTTTTGTTTTTAATTACCTCACCAATTAAATCTATTTGGGAATTTAGTAGTTCTTCAGCTTCTGATCTTCTAGATTCTATATCAGATCTATCTATTTTAGGAATTTGGGTTGATATAGCCGGTCTTTGAGCAGGTTTTGATTTAGGCAAGTCATCCGATTGTAAAGCATTTCATTGCTCATTACCGTTATGCAAATGAATTGGATGATTAGTACGATTCATTCATAATCCCCTTCAAAATTGAGATCAATTTTGTATGGCGTTATTTTTTGTTGAGCGAGGTGGAAGCTTATAGTAATCATTTAATACATAATTGAATGGTTTTATAGTTCATATTGGATAATCTATTGAAGAACTAGTTCAAATACTGATCTTATCAGGACTCAGTCTGTGTAAAAATGAATTCATGAAAAGATTCCCAGTTTCTAAATCATAACGTATTTTTACATCAGTTCCATTAAAAGTTCAATAAATTATTATACCAGAGGTTTTATCAAGTGTCTTTTCAATTCAAATAGGAGTGTCTTCGTTTAATTTAAATCATTCTAAATTCGGATTCTCTCATTTGGGAATTGAGTCGAAAGTATCTCTTATGTTATCAATTACAGCTCAAACAGCATAGGTTTTGACAGTTTCATTTACCTTTTCTTTCATTTCAGAAGAATGTTCAAGCAATTTATTTTCAGCTTTAATGAAAGTAGATGAGAAGCTAGATAATTCAATGCCTATTTCTTTTACTTCCTCAGGAGTCTTCTCTTTAAGAAGGGGATTATTTTTTATAAAATTTTCCAATGCTGAATGATTAATTGTATTACTATTAATATCAAATAACATACGCATTTGTTCTTGTGTGATGAGTGATTTTATATCATTGTGAGATCCAATAAATTCTTTCCAAGCCTCGCGAAATGTAGCTTCTTTTTTCCATTGTAGAGATATATCAGATTCTTGAATATTTAAATTGTAATTACTTAGCTTTTCTCATAGATTTGCTTCAGCGGCAATTTCTGGTCATGTAGCACTATTTGGATCCATCGATTTTGTTTGTACTTCACCAAAATTTAGCATATCCATTCTACGTGAAGATTGTGTACGCTCATTTCTTTCTTTATTTCTTTTTGCGATTTCTTGTATTCTTGCTTTCTCTCTTTCTTTTCTGGCATTTTCAGCCTGTTTTTCTTTTTCTAAAAATTTATTATTTTTCACATCTTCCAATTTTCCATCATAGTGTAAGATAGCCTCAAAAATTTCTAATAGAGTTGATTCATAATTTGATAACTCATATCATGGTTTCTTGAATTCTTCTGAATAGAAGAATTTTCCATATATATACAAATATGATTTCAATTGGAGATCAAGCTCAGTATTTCATAAATACTGTCATATATTTTCTCTTTTCCTTAATTTTAAAACACGACCAGCATATCTCTGAATCTTATTTTTTAATAATCATCTGAGCTCATCTTTGTTAAAATCACTTTCTTGTAGTTCATCAAGAGAGAATCAATTTTCTTCACCATTGAATAATCAATCAATATTTGATAATAATCATTTTCAGCGTTTATCTCATCATGCTTTCAAATAATTTCAAATTTTATCATCAACATTATCCAGAATAGTATTTATAGATTTTCTCATTTTATTCTCTTTTTCATCCACTCAGTCAACGAGATATTCTAGGTTGTACTCTCTATATATTTTATCAAATCGGGCTGTTCTCAATTTTAGTTCTAGAATCTCTGAGGTTACTTTATAGTTATCATAAGTTTGTCCATCTTTATCCAAATGACGATTTATTTCATTCATCAAGACCTGCATTCACTCATCACTCAAGAGAAATTCTTCAAATTTTTCTGGAGTCGATTCTCTTTCAGAGTAAATGTCCCAGTCACTTTTGTTTTCTTTCTTTTTTACTCTCTCTAATCTTTCATTTCTACTTTCAATGTGGCTGGATAGAATCGTTGCGTATAGATGTTGTATTTGCTCGTTTTTTAATAATGCTCATTCTAAACTATTTTTATCTACTTTAGAGTCTATCATTTTTTGAATAATGTCTCTTCAACCCTTTGGGAATACGGATGTATCATAGTGAAAATTAATCTTTTTATATGAATTTCTAAAATTATCATTAGTTTCAATTACTTGCTTCAAATCTTCTTCTTCTTTATGAAAATCTGATATTGCACCACTATATTCTAAATTTAGTTCGTTACTATTTGAAGATTCAACATTAAATTCCATATACTTTTTGATGATTATAAAATACTCCATACAATAATACTCAAAAACATCAAAAAAAGCAAAAAAAATCCGACTTTTTTTGTCAGATTTTTTTTGATAAATAATTTAAATTTCATTATTCTTTCATCTTTGCTAGTACAGTTTCACCATCTACCACTTTATCTCAAATTTTGGCTAAAACTTCCACATTACTATCAAAGATAATCGTAACTTGAGATCAGAATTTGATTAGTCATATTACTTCTCACTGCTCAACCTCATCATCAATATCTACGAAAGAAACGATTCTCCTTGCCATCGTTCCCGCAATCTGAACAATTCTATAACGGGCTCAATTGTCTGCTTCAAAAAGCATTGCATTATATTCATTTTGAAGCGTAGACTTCATAGTTGGATCTTTTTTCATAGCATTGCGTCTTTTTCAACGAACATATTTTTCTTCAATTAAAGTGGCATTATTTGGAGAGCGTTGATAATGAACGTTCATCGGAGTCATCATAATCGAAACCATAGTCGCTCCGCTACCAATTCAATCAATAAAATGATCCAATACAGCATTATTATCCTTGTAAATTACCGTATTATCAGTTGGATCTTTTATAATTGCAATAATTTCTCAATTAGCAGGACTAACAAATAAATTCTCATCATTTGGAACTTTACGATAAGGCTGACGCAAAAAATAACATCTGTAAAATGCTATACAGCAAACTAATATTATCATAAGAATCCAGAATATCCGCCTCAATATCATTTTAAACTTTCTCATAAAGACTGAAAATTTCATCATAAAATTCAACTAAAAACAAAATATTAATTTATAATTAAAAAGCAAGTATAAAATATTTGATATGTTGATTAAATTATCATAAAAAACATAGATATAACCTTGGATATAAAAAATCTCACAAAAAATTTGACAAAAAAGCATGTTAGGATTATAATCATGACGCTGATAAAATATTTTAATATTTTTATATCGAATATTTTAATCGGTAGAAGAGATCTTTAATTTACGCAGAATAATAAGTGTTTTTTATAGTATATACTACTATAAAAATCTATGGATTTATCTAATTGAAAGAGTTGTTCCTATTCCGTGCCAAATTTATAAAATTTGGATATCTATATAATTTGTGGATATTAAAAAAAGTGCACGAAATAAAAACAAAACGCTATCATCCCTTTCACAATAACTGTACTTTTTATAGGGATTTGAGTAACTCATTTCAGTATGATAGTTCTTTTGCTTATCATTCGGTTATTTACCTACCAAATTTCCATTTTTTCGACATCGGTAGCTTTGGAAAAAATAAAGGGGTTGGTTATACTATTCAAAAGTACTTTGTGAAATTGAAAAGCTGGGTATAATAATAAAATCTGGGAATAATTTCAGGGTTGCCTGACAAGTTTTCTCAGGTCACGATAAAGAACATTCGTTCAATAAATGATCGTGAAGCGTAAATTCTCTTCTTATTCCATTTATCTCTCTGATTTTAGGAGAGAAACGGAAGAGTGGCTGATTGGAATTCTCCTTTCAGCTTTTTTCTGTTTCTCAAAATATTACATAAAATAAAGATTTTTCAAAAAATCTATTGAAATATTGCCTAATAATTATACTATGGGAACGTATTTTTATATTTTAATTCATTATTTTCATGAAAAAATTATTGTCTTTATTCGCTATTCTTGGGTTGTTAGGATTTGTTGTTGCTCCTATTTATGCACAGGAAGAAGAAGTTGTTCTTGATAATGAACAAGAAGTTGTTGCTGAAGCTGATGATATCGTAGCTGAAGCAGAAGAAGTTGCTGATGATGTTGCTATGGAAATAGTAGATACAGAAGAAGCAGTTGAAGATGTTGCAGAAGATGTTGTAGAAGATGTTGAGGAAGCAACTGATGAAGTAGCAGATGATTTAGCTGAAGCAGATTTTAATGCTATATTCGAAGATGAAGAAGTGCAAAATGCACTTAATGAATTGAATTTAACTAACGAAGAGGCTGCATGACTTTTCGGAGGAGCTTTTGGATTGATAGCAGGAATGGGAATTGTTTGATTACTTGTAGGTTTAGTATTCGGAATCCTTGCAATTATAGCACTATGGAAAGCTTTTGAAAAAGCTGGAGAAGGTGGATGGAAAGCTATAATTCCTATCTATAATACTTACATTCAATACAAAATAGCTGGAATGAAAAATTGGTTCTGGTATACTCTTATTGCAGCATTTGTTCTTTGAATCATCGCTGGATGTCTGGGAGAAGAATCAAGCGCAGCTTGAATCCTTACATGAATTTCATCAGCTTTTGGTGCAATAGTATGAATCGTTGCATTATTCAAATTTGCTAGAAAATATGGATGGGGAGTATTCGCTTCAGTATTATTCGTTCTTTTTTATCCAATCTGTATCTTAATTCTTGGATTCGGAAACTACAAATACGAAGGAAAAGAAGAAACTGTAGTTGAAGCTTAGTTTATAATCTAAATTCTCAAATAAAGGGTGGTAGAGATACCATCCTTTTTTGTAAGTTATACTTGAAACATAAGTTAAAAATATTATTCTAAAAATCAGATTTATTAATTACGTTAAAACTTGATGACTCCAGAACAATTACAAAAATTACTAAAACTTACAGCAATTGAATTACCAGAAGACCAAAAACCAGCATTCGTGGATTATTTCAATTCTATGAAAGATATGTTTGATGATTTTGCATCATTTCCACTTCCAGAGTGAGATATAGATGTAGAGGATGATGAACCAATTACATGTTTTACAGACCAGAAAGATTTTGATGGGCTAGATTTAGTGGAGACTAATGTAATCCCTGAGCGTCAGGTAAATCACGCAATTCAAGTAAATTCAGCAATTGGAGAAGAATAAAATAATTTCACAAATAAAAAAAGGGGAGATGAAACTCCCTTTTTTCGATTTCTAATATTTTATTTTTTACCAAACCATCATTTAATAGTTTTACCAAGTCATTTCTTACTTTCTTCTTTTTTCTCTTCAGCTTTCTTCTCTTCTTTTTCTTCAATCTCGATTTCTTCGTTAATATTTTCTTTTAACTGTTCTTTGATTTCTTCTTTATTTTTACCTGATCAAATAATTTCTTGAAATTTCTCATCGCTCACGTTTGGATTATGAAAGAACATTCACTGCATCAGCATAGCTCACTTTCCAGGATATTCTAACTGTTCAGCATGAATTTTCCAACTCTTAGGATCTTTTACATCTTTTTCTACTACAATAATGAGTGATTTTTCACCAGGTTTAATAACTCAATCTTCTTCAAACCGATAACAATTATTTGTGAAATTATTAAAATCTCACAAAAATGCTGGATGTCATACAGTTTCGATAAAGCCTCCACTTGATTCTGTTTTTTCTCTCTTTACCTCAAAAGATAGATGATCCCCTGGCTTTAATTCTAAAAGCTGTTTGATAGGAATTTTATCAGCATGATTCATGTAATCAGCGATTACATCACTTCCATTTAAGAAAATTCTATCCATAGCTTTATTAATTTCCTTTCTCATGGAATCTATCACCTTCCCATAACCAGCAGCTCTGGTTTTTGGAGCTTGATCTAATTCGTTGGATAGTACGTTTACTTTTCTTTTTGTCATTTTGTTTATGTTATTAAATAAATTGTTTTGTTTATTATATATAAAAAAATAAAAATGTCAAATTTTTTGATACAAAATTTTGACCGTAAACAAAAAGGGATTTTATACTTGAAACTTCAAATAAAAATATTAATCTAAAAGTCAGATTTTATTTATCATTTATATGAAGCATGTATCGTACACACACTTGTGGAGAATTGAATAAATCCTCAGTAGGACAGGAAGTTACATTAGCTGGATGGGCTAATAGAGTAAGAAATTTAGGATGATTAACATTTATAGATCTTCGTGATCGTTACTGAATTACACAAATCACAATAGATCCAAAATCAGATTTCTCTTGTGAATGATGAAATTTGGAAGATATAAAGGCTGAATATGTTTTGCAAATCGTTTGAAAAGTGGTAGCTAGACCTGATAATATGATAAATAAAGATATGGCTACATGAGAAGTAGAAATTAATCCAAGCAAAGTAAAAACCATTTCCACATGTGCAGAATTGCCATTCACAATTGATA